>Ga0163155_10004521_pt1 | contig 14273 bp, 10 predicted proteins | sample OliLakLV19SP4G1_FD_148611 | JGI IMG/M metagenome (GOLD analysis project Ga0163155, IMG submission 148611) | Freshwater microbial mat bacterial communities from Lake Vanda, McMurdo Dry Valleys, Antarctica - Oligotrophic Lake LV.19.SP4.G1 | ecosystem: Environmental > Aquatic > Freshwater > Lake >...
GCCCGCCCGTCGACGAAACCGGGATGACGTCGAGTGCGCGGTAGAACGGTCGCAGCCAGACTTTTCGGTCCCAGCTCTCGTCCACGAGGAAGCGAATCCTGCGCGGCACGAAGGCCATGAGGACGAGGCCATCGACGAGTGCGACGTGGTTCGGGGCCAAGACCACTCCGCCCGTCCGCGGCACGTTTTCGAGGCCCTCGATCCGGGTGCGATAAACGATGCGCACGAGGGCGAGGAGGACGCTCAAGACGATGCGCGCGCTCCAATCGGCGACTACGCTGGACCCGGGCATGTCCACCGATCGAACCCGATGGCGATCCCGCGATCCACTTCTGTCGTCCCGGAAGCCGGATCCATGGCCGCTCGGCGCTCGTGACGAGACTTCGGCCTCGGAAGTTCCCTTGAAAAAGCCGCGCGAAAGGGCGTGACGTAGTCTTCGTTCGTCTATCGCGTCCCGCCGGGGTGGGTTAGTCTCGCAGGATCGTCGGACTCGACTCCCGACGCTCCTCGGCAGCATTCAGGGAACACATTTCATGCTCTTCCGGACCTCCATCCTCGCTTGCGCCGGCGCGGCGCTCTTCGCCCTTGCCTCCGCGACCCAGGCTCAGAATCCGCCTCTCGACACGATCCGCGTGGCTTCCGGCTTGGCGCGACCGCTCTTCGTGACGGCTCCCGTCGGCGACACCGCGCGTGCGTTCATCGTCGAGCAGCGCACCGCCGCGGCCGTCGGTCAGCTCCGCATCCTCAACCTGCCCGCGAACACGTTGCAGGTCGCGCCCTATCTCTCGATAGCGGGCTTGAGCGCGAGCGACGAAGAGGGCCTCCTCGGCCTGGCGTTCCACCCGAACTTCGCGACGAACGGTTTCTTCTACGTCTACTACACGATCGGCGGGAACAACACGGTACGCCGCTACACGGCCAGCGTCCCGTTCACGACGTCGACGAGCGCCGACGCTGCGAGCAACACGCAGGTCATCACTTTCACTCACCCGTCGTTCGGCAATCACAACGGCGGCTGGCTCGGTTTCGGCCCCGATGGCTACCTCTACATCGGTACGGGCGACGGCGGCAGCGGGAACGATCCGAACAACAATGGCCAGAACCTCAACTCGTACCTCGGCAAGATGCACCGACTCGACGTCGACGGGGACGACTTCCCGGGCGACGCGACGCGCAATTACGCCATTCCGTCGAGCAACCCCTTCTTCGGTGCCACGCCCGGCTTGGACGAGATCTGGTCTTACGGTCTGCGCAATCCGTGGCGCAACGCGTTCGACATGACGACGGGCGAGTTCTACATCGCCGACGTCGGTCAGAACGCGGTCGAGGAAGTGAACGTCGAGCCGGCGAACACGTCGGGTCGCAACTATGGTTGGCGCTGCATGGAAGGCAACAACTGCACGGGCCTTTCGGGGTGCACGTGCAACGGGCCCACTCTCACGGGCCCGGTGCACGTCTACACGCACGGTTCCGGTTGCTCGGTCACCGGCGGATTCGTCTATCGCGGCAGCGCGATCTGCGGCCTCCAGGGCACGTACTTCTTCGCGGACTACTGCACGGCTTCGATCTGGTCCTTCCGCTACACGGGCCTGAACAATCCGACCATCACGAACCGGACGACGGAGCTCGCACCGGGCGGCGGACTCAGCATCGGCTCGATCACCGGCTTCGGTCAGGATGCGCTGGGCGAGATCTACATCTGCGAGCGCGGCGGCGCGACGACCGGTGAGGTCTTCAAGATCGTCCCGGGCACGATCACCGACTGCAACGCGAACAGCATCCACGACGGATGCGACATCGCGAACGCGACCAGCCTCGACACGAACACGAACGGCGTGCCCGACGAGTGCGAAGCCTCGGTCACGCCATACTGCTTCGGTGATGGCACCGGCACGGCCTGCCCGTGTGCGAACAATGGCACCGCGGGCAACGGTTGCGCGAGTTCGGTCAATGCGAACGGCGCGAACCTGTCGGCCTCCGGCACGGCCAGCATCAGCAACGACAGCTTGCTGCTCATGGGCGACGGGATGCCGAACAGCTCGGCGCTGTACTTCCAGGGCACGACCCAGACCAACGGCGGCGCCGGCTCGGTCTTCGGTGACGGCAAGCGCTGTGCGGCAGGTTCGATCATCCGCCTCGGCACGAAGCTGAACAGTGCGGGCCAATCGACCTATCCCGAGATCCTCGACCCCGTGATCTCCATCCGGGGAGCAATCACGGGCGGGCCTCAGACACGCACGTACCAGGTCTGGTACCGCAACGCCGCGGCCTTCTGCACGGCTGACACGTTCAACCTGACGAACGCACTGTCCGTCGTGTGGGTGAACTGATGTGAAGGCACGGTCGAAGTTCCTCCGGGGCTTCGATATCGGCTGCGAAGATCTGGCCGCGGGGGCTTTACCCCGCGGCCAGTTTCGTTCGGGTGGCGTGCCGATCCATCGTCGGGCTACGACGAGCTCGTCATCGACGAACGTTGAGAGGGCTCACCGCCGCAGTTCGAGCAGAGCCCCGGCCCGTGCACCGGGGTCCTCCGTTTCGAGCGCCTGCTCGATGAGGCCGTCCGGGCCGATCACGTACGTGACGCGCCGCGGACAATCGTCCTCCGTGCTCGCCGCAGCGCGGTAACGGATGGCCAGGTGTCGGCGACGTCGCACAGGAGCGAGAACGGGAATCCGTGGGCCTCGGCGCAGCGACGATTGTCCGCGACGGAGTCGAACGACACACCGAAGACGCGCGTGCCCGGGATGTGGTACTCGCGGATGCGGCCTCGAAATGTGCAGCCCTGAGCGGTGCAAACGCGCGTGTTTGCTCGGGGGAAGAACCACAGTACGAGGCGACCGCCGCGCGGATCGGCATGGCGGACCCTGTTCCCGAGATGGTCTTCGACTTCGGACTCTGGCGCCACGCTGCCGAGCGGGTGCCGCTCACGCGACGCGTGACGACGCGAAGAGCGGGCTCAGGGTCGTGGAGAGGAAGCTCACCTCGGGGACTCGCAGGCGGGCGTCACGACGGCGAGTCGTTACGGCTCGTTCGAGGGTCTGACTCCTCGCTTTGATGCGAGTCGTCGCCTTCCGTTTCGACTTGCGCCTCGAGATCGGCCTCGAGGGTGTCGTCTTCGATCTCACCGTCCTCGATGCGTTCGGCCCGGCGCACGGCCTCGCGCGCGGCGACCTCTCGTGCGTCGTCCTCCGCAGCGATCCGCGCCTCGTTCGCTTCGCGCTCGGCGAGCGTCGAGTCGATCCGACGATCGCGGTCGCGCGCTTCACGGATCAAGCGATCCATCGCCGCCGCGTGCTCGATCGAATCGTCGTAGGCGAAGCGCAGGTTCGGCACGCGCCGGATGTGCAGGACGCGTGCGACTTGGCGCTGCACGTAGCCGACCGCGTGATCGAGCATGTGAGCGGCCTTGCTGCGGTCGCCCTCGTCGCCCAGGACCGAGTAGTGGATCGTGGCGATCCCGAGGTCATTCGACAGCTCGACGCGCGTGATCGTGACGAAGGTCGCGCGCGGATCGCGGATCTCGAACTGGAGGCAGTAGGCCGCCCGTTCTTGGATGCGGGAGGCGAGGCGCGCGATCGTGCGGGGATTCGTCATGGCGAGACGCGCGGAAGGTGCCGGACACGAGCCGCGCACCTTCCGCCGAGCACTTCCGGTTTCAGCTTACCGCCGCACTGCCGAGCGTGCGCTTGACCGTGAACGTCTTGTAGGCCTCGACCTGGTCGCCCTCGCGGACGTCCTGCCAGTCCTTGATCGTGATGCCGCAGTCGAAGCCAGCGCGCACTTCCTTCGCATCGTCCTTCTCGCGCCGCAGCGAGCCGAGTTGGCCCGTGTGGACGACCTTGCCGTCGCGCAGGACGCGCACCTTGCAGTCGCGCACCAGCATCCCGTCGAGGACGTGACTGCCGGCGATGAGGCCGACCTTCGACGACTTGAACAGCACGCGGATCTCGGCGTGACCGAGCACTTCCTCGGCCATCTCGGGCGCGAGAACGCCTTCCATGAGCAACCGGATGTGGTCGAGCAGCTCGTAGATGACTTCGTAGTAGCGCACTTCGACGCCGAGCCGGTCGGAAGCCGTACGCGCCTTGTCGTTCGTGCCGACGTGGAAGGCGATCACGATGCCGCCCGCCGGGCCGGCGAGGTTGACGTCGTTCTCGGTGACCTGGCCGACGCCGGCGAAGAGCACCTTGACCTCGACTTCGTCGTGCTTGAGCTCGGAAAGGGCGTTCTTCAACACCTCGACCGAACCTTGCACGTCGGCGCGCACGACGACGTTGATCGCTTTGCGTTGCTTCTCGGCGACGGCGCGCATGAGCGACTCGGCCGTGACCGTCTGACGACGTTCTTGGCTGAGCTGCAGGGCGCGGTTCTTCTTCTCGCGCTCCGTGGCGACTTCCTTCGCTTGCGCGAGGCTCTCGACCACGTAGAACGCCTCGCCGATGCTGGGCAACGCCGAGAGACCGGTGACTTCGATCGGCATCGACGGCGGCGCTTCATCGACTGCGCGAGCGCGGTCGTCGAACATGGCGCGCACCTTGCCGTAGCCCTCGCCGGCCAGGATCACGTCGCCGCGCTTGAGCGTGCCGTCCTGCACCAAGAGGTGCGCGACGATGCCCTTGCCCTCGTTGATCTCGGCTTCGAGCACGATGCCCTTGGCCGGACCGCGCGGGTGACTCTTGAGCTGGAGCACTTCGCTTTCGAGGAAGACGCGTTCGAGCAACTCCTCGACGCCCGTGCCCTTGAGCGCGCTGACCGCGATCATCGCGGTGTCTCCGCCCCATTCCTCGGGGATGAGCTGCAGCTTCGTCAGGTTTTCCTTGGCCTTCTGCAGGTTCGCGTCGGCCTTGTCGACCTTCGTGAGCGCGACGACGAGCGGCACCTTCGCGGCGCGCGCGTGGGCCAACGCTTCTTCGGTGCTGGGCATCGGACCGTCGTCGGATGCGACGACGAGCACGACGATGTCGACCGCGTTCGCGCCGCGTGCGCGCATCGCGGTGAACGCGGCGTGACCCGGCGTGTCGATGATCGTCAGCTTGTGGCCCTTCTTCGTGGCCACTTGGTACGCACCGATGTGCTGCGTGATCCCACCCGATTCGCCCGAGGCGACGCGCGAGCTGCGGATCGCGTCGATCAACGTCGTCTTGCCGTGGTCGACGTGGCCCATGAACGCGACCGTCGGCGGACGCGTGATGAGGAACTCCGCGTCGATGCCGGTGCGCTTCTTCTTGATGCCCTCGATCAGCGCCGTTTCGGCCGCGATCTCCTGCACGACCCGCAGTTCGACGTTGTACTCCTGCGCCATGAGGACAGCGGTGTCCTCGTCGAGCAGGGCGTTGATGCTGAGCGCCGCGAGCGGCAACCCGAGGTTCTGAAGACCGACCTTGACGAGTTCGTTGGGCTTGACCGAGAGGTGTTCGGCCAGCTTCTTCAGCGTGAGCGGTGCTTCGACTTCGAGCTCCTTGCCCGACATCGGAGACTGCAGACCTTCTCCGCGCCGCGGTCGGCCGCCACCGCCACCGCCGTAGCCGCGACCGCCCGGACCGCCGCCGATCATGTTGCGACGCAGGAACCGGCCCGCTTCCCGATCCCGCAGCTGCGAAGCGGTCATCGTGTCGCGTGCACCGCCGCGATCTCCGCGCACGATGCCGCCCTTCTTGACTCCGCCTTGGGTCGGTCGGACGTCAGGGGCCACGTCGTCGCTCGAGCGCAGGCGGCGCGATTCGATGGTCGGCTTGCGCGCCTGAGAGGCGATCTTCGAGAGGTCGATGAAGCCGACGACCTTGCCCAAGCGGGCCGGGGTCGGAGGGCTACCCGCCGTGGGGGCCGCGAGGGGAACCGCGGCGCCCATCAACGGAGCTCCCGGAGCGGCCGGGCCGGCGGTGGACGGCACCGTGCCCTGCCCGGAGGTGCCCTGCCCGACGGAAGTACCCTGCCCAGGCGACGTGCCCTGCGCGGCGGACGCACCCTGTGCGGCTGACGCGGCCGGGCGCATCGGGAAGGCCGTGCGCGCGGGTTGCGACGAGGTTATCTGCGGCGCCGGCGTGGAGAAGAACTGGCCGGGCGGGGGATACTGCGAAGGCTGGGCTGTCGGAGCGGGCTCCGTCGGTGTGGACGGGGCCGTCCGGCCTTCCGGGCTTGCCTGGGCGGGGCGGGCCGAATCGGTGCGGGCCGAATCGGGGCGGGCCGAATCGGTGCGGGCCAAATCGGTGCGGGCCGAGGCGGCCTCCTCCTGGACGTGAGCCGTGCGCGGGGGCGCCGACGAGTCGTCTGCGCGCGTCGTCGCCGGATCGCGGACGGGGGATTCGAGCGCGGTCGTTTCCGCGGACATGTGCCTCGGACGCGGAATCTCGACCTGCGGTTCCGGTGTCGTGGGCGTCTCGCCGGCGAAGTGCTCGGCGGGCTCGGCCCGAGCGGGCGCATGCGTCGGCGTGTGGGTCGGCGTGTGGGTCGGCGCATGCGTCGGCGCGTGGGTCGGCGTGCTCGTGCTGGTCGACGAGGCCGCGGTCTCGACGCTCGGCTCCGTGCTTTCCGCGCCCACTTCGTCCGCGGCGCCGTCGAGCTTCTTCTTCTTCTTCTTCTTGACGATCAGGCCGCCCAGGCCGTCGATGTCACCGACGGCGGCCGTTTCGGCCACGTCGGGCTTGCGCCCCATCATGTTCAGGGCTTCGAGCTTGCCTCGGATCTGCAGCTCCTCGAAGTCTGCCAGACCCGTTTGCGCCGACTTGATGTCAAAACCCAGCTCACGGAGCCGCTTCAGGAGCTCGGTCCCGGGAATGCCGATCTCTTTCGCGAGGTCGCTGACGCGTTTCTTCTGGCTCAAGGGGCTCCGGTCTCGTGGGTCTCGTGTGCGGTCAGGCTCGGTGCGCGAGGCGCTCGCGAGCGGGTGGGCGGGCTAGTGGTCGTGTGGGAAGTGGACAGATGGATCGTGGAACGAGTTCCCGACTCGGCGCGCGAGCCGGGAACGTGGCCCTCGGAGGTGCCGGTCAGGCCCGCACTCCGCGTGCGGCGGCTGGGTCGCCTTCCGGCGCACCCGAGCCTTCCCCGGACGGGGTTTGGGCGTGCGGCTCCGTCGTTTCTCCGGTCTGGAATTCTTCGCGCGTCTTGATGTTGATCTCCCAGCCGCACAGGCGGCTCGCGAGACGGACGTTCTGACCGCGCTTGCCGATCGCGAGCGACTGTTGGTCCTCGTCCACGATCACGATCGCCGAACGGGTCGACTCGTCGGGATAGATGTTGTCGAGGTGGATCGTCGCCGGCTTCAGGCCGTTCATGATCAAGGTCTCGAGCGAATCGCTCCACTTGATGATGTCGATGCGTTCGCCGCGCAATTCGTCGATGACGGCCTTGATCCGCGAACCGCGCACGCCGACGCACGCGCCGATCGAGTCGATCTTCGGATCTTGCGACAAAACAGCCATTTTCGTGCGGTAGCCCGGCTCGCGGACGACGCGCTTGATCTCGATGATCGAGTCGGCGATCTCGGGCACTTCGAGCTCGAAGAGCCGGCGCACCAGGTCGGGGTGCGTGCGCGACACGAGGATGCGCACGCGGCTGCCGTCCTTCCTGACCTCGACGATGATCGCGCGGATGCGATCGCCGGGGTTGAAGTTCTCGCCGCGGACGCGGTCTTCCTTGCCGAGCGTCGCTTCGACGCGGCCCAAGTTCACGACGAGCGAGTCGCCTTCGTAGCGTTGGACGACGCCGTTCACGAGCTGGCCGACGCGGGCCTCGTACTCCTCGAACAGGACGTCCCGTTCGGCTTCGCGCAGACGCTGTTGGAAGCCCTGCTTGACCGCTTGCGCCGCGATCCGACCCAGCTCGGCCAGGTCCATTTCGTACTCCTCTTCGTCGTCCTCCATCTTGACCTCGCCGGTCTTCCGGTCGATCGCGACGACGAGGTCCTCGCCGACACCGAGGCGCTTGCGCACGCCGGCCGAGAGGGCCTCCTCGAGCGCGCGGAAGATGACGTCCTTCGGGATGTCCTTCTCGCGATGGATGATGTCGATCATCCGCAGGAGGTCTTCAGGGTTCATCGGCGGGGAGGAGGGCCCGGTTCCGGGCGTTGGGCGTTGCGTGGGGGGGGGGAGGAGTGCGTCGCGGTCGAACCGAGCGTGTGGCGATCGCGTGTGGCTATTCAGGCGCGTGTAGGCGAAAACCTCCCCCCACCCCCAGGGTGACCAGGGGCTCCGCAGGGATGAACCGACGGTCGAGCGGGCTCGGGGAGATCTGGGAGTGTGACGGATGCGTGCGTGGGAGTCAATCTGGACGACGTCGCTCGCGCTCGCCGCGAGCCTCCAAATTTCGCGCTGGGAGGCGCGGACCGAGGGGGAGCACGACCCGGCTCGAGCGGCACGACGGCTCGCCGAGGCGCGCGGTGGCGGCGCGGCCACCGCTGGCACCGCCCTCGTGGAGTTCGAGGGCCAGGACGTTGCGGAACGGCGACTCCGCGCGCGGATCCTGGTCACCGAGGCGACGGCCGAACAGGCGTCGCGCGTGCTCGCTCTCGCCGCGGACCCCGACGCCGGTGTGCGCGTCGATCTCGCACGCGCTTTGGGCCGGCCGGAGTGGACCGGCACCCTCGTCGCGGAGCGCCGATCGGCGCTCGCGCGCCTTGCCGCGGACGACGGTGACAGACGGGTGCGCGACGCGGCGCGAGCGGGACTCGTCACGCTCGTCGCGGGACCGGAGCTCGCACGGATCGCGGACGAAGCGCCCACGACCGACCGGGCCGAGCTCTTCGCGGGCCTGGCGAGCTTTCCCGCTGGACGGACGGCGGCGCTGGAGCGTGCCTCGGCGTCCGGGGACGAAGAGGACTGGATGCTCGCCGCGCGCATCGCCGCGGAAACGCCCGAGGGGCGCGCGGTGGATCGTCTGCTCGCGCGCATCGACGACGGCTTGCGGCGCGGTTCGACCTTGGCGAGAGCCGCGTTGGAACGTCACGCACGACGGCTCGTGCAGCTCGGCCTGGATGCGCGCGCGTTGACCGTTCTCGCCGGGCGTCCGGGCTTCGAAGCGCAAGATCTTCGCGCACGACTCGCGCTCACGCGGGGTCGCGATCCAGGCGTAGCGCTCGCCGCGTCGCGCGTCCTCGGATCCGTCGGCCCCGCGGGCGAGAGCGCGCACGCCGCGCGGATCCGGACCTCGCGCGCCGCGCGATTCGCCGTGTGCGCGCGCATCGCACTGGGCGAGGAGCCCCTCGACGCGGGATTGCGAGAGGTCCGCGCGGCGCTCCACGCCGCACTCGCGACGCGCGCCGATCGCGCCGGACGAACAGCAGCGCTCGATCACGCCGAAGTGCTCGAAGAGCTGGCGCAGGTCGAGCTGACGGAAACGGTGCGTCGACTCGCCCGCACGAGCGATCCGGATCCCGCGACGGTACTCGGCCCCGCGGCGTCGTTCCATCGCGCGGCATTGCGCGCTCACGTCGCGGCCGCGCGTGCGGAACTCCGTGCGTCGGACGGCCTCGACCGCTGGCTCGGAGCGGAGGATTCCGTCGTGGAGCTCGTTCTCGATGCGGAAGCATCGAACACGTTCGGAGTGGAACGCCAGCTCGCGATCCGACTCGCGTTGGGCCGTGCGCTCGCGACGGTCGCGCCCGACGAGTGCATCGGTTTCGAGCCGCTCGCGCCGCCGCAGGACGATGCGTGGTCCGACGAACGGCGGGAACTCGTTCACGAAATCGTGCGCGCCGAACTCGCCTCGGCCGAGCAGCGTCACGCGCGCGCGGCGTTCGCGGTCGAGCGCGCGCGTGCCGAAAGACCGGGCGGAGTGTCGGCCGAGCTGTCGCAGGCCGAACTCGAAGCGCGCCTCCGCTTGCAAGAAGCTTGGCAGGACGTGGCGTCGCTCGCGCAGGGCGACGACGAGCCGCTGCGCGACGCGCGGAGTGCTTCGTGGTTCGCCGTGACGACTGCACGCGCGTTGCGCGAAGCCGGTCGCGGGGCCGAAGCGCGGATCGTGCTCGGTCGCGCGCGCACGGCGCTCGAAGCGAGCGGCGCGGCGCAACGCTGGTTGTGGGGGATCGAACTCCTGTGCGAGATCGAAGCCGCGACCGGCGCGTCCTTCACGGACGACGAGGAACCGGCGCTTGCCGAGGTCGAACTCTTGCGAGCGGTGGAGCGATTGCAGGCGCTCGAGGACCTGCTGCGCGAACGCGGTGCGCCCGCGCGAGCGATCGACGCCGTGCGCCATCAACGCGCGAACGCGCTCGTTTCGTTGGCCGTGAACGCGAACGTGCGCATGGGCCGGCCGGAGCGCGCGCTCGAGCACTTCGAAGCCGCGTGGAAGCTGCGACAGGACGAGTTCGTGCGCGTGCTCCTCGCGTGCTATCGCGCGCGATCGGGTCGCGCCGACGAAGCTCGCGCGGCGCTCGCGGCGGTCGTGCCCGGGCCCGGCACCTACTACAACCTCGCGTGCGCTTGGGCACTGTTGGGTGAACGCGCGACCGCTCTCGAATACCTGGCCCTCGAACTCACCGAGAACCACGCGCCGGGCGGCAGCCTCGAACGACAGAAGGCCTGGGCGCGCAAGGATCCCGATCTCGCATCCTTGCGCGGCGACCCGCGCTTCGTCGAACTGGTCGGACGATGACGATCGCAACCGTGCACACGACGGGGAAGGGCCGACGTTGGCTCGCCGGCGGACATCCGTGGCTCTACCGCGACGACGTCGCGAGCGCGGACGCGGAACCGGGCGAGTTGGTCGCCGTCGTCGATCCCGCGGGCACGACCGTCGGGCACGGACTCTTCAGCGCGCGCTCGCGCATCGCCGTGCGGCTCGTCAGTCGCGACAAGCATCGCCCCGACGATTCGTTCTGGAGCACGCGGGTCGAACGGGCCGTCGCCCATCGCGCGCGCCACGGATTCCTCGACGAGCGCGGCGCGTGTCGCTTGCTCGCGGGCGATGCCGACGGCGTGCCGGGGCTCGTCGTCGACCGCTATGCGGATGTTCTGGTCGTGCAGAGCGGCACCCTGGCGGCGGATCGATTGCGTGACGGAATCGTCGACACCTTGATCACGGCGCTGCCGTTTCGGGTCCGCGCCGTGTACGAGCGTTCGGATGCCGGCGCGCGCAAATTGGAAGGTCTCGAGCAGCGCACCGGCCCCGTGCGCGGTGAACTCGGCGGCGAAGTGATCGTCGAGGAGGACGGCTTGTCGTTCGCGGTCGACGTCGAGCACGGTCACAAGACCGGGCACTACTTGGATCAGCGCGCGAACCGGACCGCCGCGGCGCAATTGTCGCGCGGTGGTCGCATGCTCGACGCCTTCTGCTACGACGGGCTCTTCGCGATCCGCGCCGCGTTGTCGGGCGCGAAACTGGCATTGGGGCTCGACCAGTCGGCCGCTGCACTCGAGCGCGCGCGCGCGAACGCCGAGCGCAACGGAGTCGGCGATCGTGTGCGGTTCGAGAAGGCCGATTGCATGCAGGACCTGCGCGATCGCGGGCGTGGGGGCGAACGCTACGAGGTCGTCGTGGTCGACCCTCCGGCGTTCGCGCGGAACCGCAACGAGCTCGCCGGCGCGGAACGCGGCTACATCGAGCTGAATCGGCGTGGGTTCGAGCTGGTCGAGGACGGCGGGACGCTCGTCTCCGCTTCGTGTTCATTCAACGTGCGTCCAGCGGACTTCACGGCCTGGATCGCGCGCGCAGCGCACCTCGCCGGCGTCGATGCGTGGCTCGACGATTTCCGCGGCGCGCCGACGGACCACCCGGTGCTGTTGACGCTCCCCGAGACGTCGTACTTGAAGTGCGCGTTCGCGCGGGTGGCGCGCGCGAATCGCGTCACGGACGCGTGATAGACTGCCGCGCACCGACCAGGGGCCCATGCAGACCGCGACTACGATTCGGATCACGTTGAACGGAACGCTGCGCGAATTGAGCGCTCCAACCAGCGTTTCTGCACTGGTCGACGTGCTCGGTCTGCCGCAGGACTCGGTCGCGGTCGAAGTCGGTGACCGCTTGGTGCGGCGCTCGGACCGCACGCAGCGAATTCTCGTCGACGGTGACCGCGTAGAAGTCGTGACGCTCGTCGGTGGTGGCTAGGTGAACGTGAGTCAGGATCAACGGGCGGCGACGCCGGCGTGGCTCGCCGACGAACCGCTCGTCATCGGGGAGCACGCGTTCACGTCGCGCCTCTTCGTCGGCACGGGCAAGTACAAGGACGTCGCCGAGACGCGCGCGGCCCTCGAGATCAGCGGCACGCAATGCGTGACCGTCGCGGTCCGGCGCGTGGATCTCGCCGCGAAGGGACCCTCGCTCCTCGACGCGATCGATCGCACGAAACAGGTCATCCTGCCCAACACCGCCGGTTGCTACGACGCGGCGAGCGCGATTCGAACCGCGGAACTCGCGCGCGACTTGCTCGGGACGCGGCTCGTGAAGCTCGAGGTGCTCGGCGACACGAAGACCCTGTTGCCCGATCCGGTGGGCACGCTCGAAGCGACGAAGGAGCTCGTCGCGCAAGGTTTCCACGTGCTCGTGTACACGTCCGACGATCCGCGCCTCGGCGTGCGGCTCGAGGAACTCGGCGCCGTCGCCGTGATGCCCGCGGGCTCGCCGATCGGTTCGGGACAGGGTGTGTTGAACCCCTTCGCGATCCGCATCTTGCTCGAGCTCGTGAAAGTGCCGGTCATCGTCGATGCGGGCGTGGGCACGGCGTCCGACGTCGCGATCGCGATGGAACTCGGCGCTGCCGGGGTCCTCTTGAACACCGGGATCGCGTCCGCGCGAGAACCCCTGCGCATGGCGGCCGCGATGCGCGACGCGTGCAGCGCGGGCCGGCAAGCGTTCCTCGCCGGACGCATCCCGCGCAAGCTCTACGCGAACGCGAGTTCCCCGCTCGAAGGCCTGATCCACGCCGCGGGCCGGCCGGGCGCGACGTGATCCAGACCGCTGCGGAATACATCGAGAGCGCGCGCTCGATCGATGGACGCACGTGGGCGCAAGTCGGCGCGGTGGCAGCGATCTCGACGGTCGCGCTGCTGCCCGTCGCGTGGCTCGCGGTGAAGCGGCTCGTGCCCGATCGCAACATCGTCTTCGCCCGTTGGGGCTTCAGTCACGTCGCGATGGCGATCGGCCTGCTCGTCCTCGTCGTGTACGCGGCCGGAGCTCTCATCGGGGGAGGCCGGAGCCTCATTGGCGACCTCGCGATCATGGGCTCGGCGTTCGGCGCACTCGCGCTGGCGATCGTCGCGTGGTCGATTCGCCTCGATCCCGACGGCGTGCGTGTGCTGGGTTTCCGGAAGTCGGGCTCGTTCCGCGCGATCGCGGCCGGGCTCGTGGCCTACCTGATCGCGATACCGGGGATCTTGGGACTGATCCCGCTCTGGGGCTGGATCCTCGAGCTCGTCGGCCACACGCAGGTGCCTCAGGACATCGCGCTGCGTTTCGCGGCGCTTTCGCCGGCCGAACAGCTACTTCCGCTCGTGCTCGGCGTCCTGATCCAACCGCTGCTCGAAGAGCTCGTGTTCCGCTCGTTCCTCCAGCCGCTCCTCGTTCAGAACTTTCGCGAGGTCGCCGGCGTGGCGCTGACCTCGTTCGTCTTCGCGGCCTTGCACGGGCCCGACCTCTTCCTGCCGATCTTCGCGCTCTCGTGCCTGCTCGGCGCGATCATGTTGCGCACGCAGAACCTGTATGCCGTGTGGGCCATGCACGCACTGAACAACGGCATCATGTTCGCCGTGCTCGTCGCGAGTCCGGAGTTCGTCGGTAGCGGGGGCGGATCGTGACGCGCTTCCCCGCCGCGGGCCTCTTCCGCGCGCTGCCGGGCGGAGCTTTCGCGGCGACGAACGCGATCCTCACGGGCGACATCACGCTCGGCGAAGACGTCGGCATCTGGTTCGGTTGCGTGCTGCGCGGCGACGACGCGTCGCTCACGATCGGAGCGCGCACGAACGTCCAGGATCTCTCGATGATCCACGCCGACACCGACGTGCCGAACGTGATCGGGTCGGAGGTCACGATCGGGCACCGTTGCGTCCTGCATGGAGCGCGCGTCGAGGATCGCTGCCTGATCGGGATGGGCGCGATCCTCCTCAGCGGATCCGTGATCGGCGCGGAATCGCTGGTCGCCGCCGGTGCGGTCGTGCGCGAGAACTTCGTCGTGCCGCCGCGCTCCCTCGTCGCCGGCGTGCCGGCGAAAATCGTGCGCACGCTCGACGACGCCGCTGTGGCGCGGATCGCCGAGAGCGCGGACGGCTACGTGAAGAAGATCCGGCTCTACCTGTGAGCGCCGAACTCGACTACGCGGCTCGCACAGAGCGCCTCGACGAGATCCT
>Ga0163155_10004525_pt1 | contig 14263 bp, 16 predicted proteins | sample OliLakLV19SP4G1_FD_148611 | JGI IMG/M metagenome (GOLD analysis project Ga0163155, IMG submission 148611) | Freshwater microbial mat bacterial communities from Lake Vanda, McMurdo Dry Valleys, Antarctica - Oligotrophic Lake LV.19.SP4.G1 | ecosystem: Environmental > Aquatic > Freshwater > Lake >...
TACGTAGAGTCTACCGCGGGTGGCTTGGTAGCAGGGATCAATGCAAGCCGGCTAATAGGCGGACAAGATTTGGTCGAATTTCCCGGAGATACGGCCATTGGCGCGCTAATGAATTACATCAGCAATCCCGAACGAAAACTCTTTCAACCGATGAATATCAGTTTCGGCTTGATGCCCAGCTATCTAAGCTCCGTTGGCGGAAAGCGTACGCGCGGAGGTCCGACTAAGGACGATCGACGATTGGCTGCTTCCGAGACTGCCTTGCAGCTGATTCGAGAGCTGGCCGCTCAGGTCAATCCCCCTGACTTTCAGCACCCAGCGCCAAGCAGTGCGGTAAGTTTTGCGAGCCCCCTGTGAGTTTACAAATCCTAGTGGTGGGAGCCTTTGAGCCAGAGCTCAGGCCATTCAGGGCACTATCGCTTCTTCCGAACGTCACTCTCTTCGAGTGCGGGATTGGGAGCGTAACCGCCGCGGCAAAACTGGGACGACAGCTAGCCAATCTTCTTCAGCAGCCACCGGCCTCGCAAGGTGCGGCAAAAGACCTAGAGATAATTTTTGTCGGTAGTTGCGGCAGTTGTGATAGCACGATACCGCTCGGGACTATTGTTTCGGCTAATTCGGTAAACTTTATCGATACAGGAATCGCAACCGGACAAAGTTTCCTGCCAAGCCTCACCTCGCACCTTTCCCACACTGCTTCCGATTTTCTGCGGCGGGCGGGGGTGCTGACGGAGGAAGTGCTGTCCAAACCATTTTTCTCAACTCCTTCAATTACTCGAGATCCCGAACTTGCTCGCAAATTCAGCGAACTTACCGGCGCATGCTTTGAAAACCTAGAGCTCTTTGGCATTGCCACAGTCTGCTCAGAGTTTGGCTTACCCTGGTCCGCGCTTTCGGTTGTGACAAACTATACTTCCGCGGATGGACACCAAGAGTGGACTAAGAACTTCCCCTCAGCGTCCTCCGCTTGCGCTGCGAAACTCGCTCCACTTCTTTCTCGCACGCCCTAAATTTAAAAGGCGACGTTGCTTCTGTAAGTATCCATTGGCCCTCTCTGATGGTGCGGGAGTTTGATTGTTGCGCTCGACTCGGGCGGGCCTTAGAGCTGTGATGTGGCTACGAATCGTAAGCCAAGATAAACAGCAAGCAGACCCAGCCCTATGCTGAGAAAAATATTCAGCGCTGCGAGAAACCACAGATCTTGCCGCAGTAGCGACAAAGTTTCGAGGCCAAACGCCGAGAAGGTGGTGAACCCGCCCAGCAATCCGGTGATGAGAAGTAAGCGAAGCTCTGAATTGTAAAAATCCAGGCGTTCAAGCGAGAAGGCGACTACGCCGACAGCAAAGCATCCAACAACGTTGACCAACAACGTGGCCCAAGGAAATTTGGCATCGGGAACAAAATGAACGATCTGTGCGCCAATGGCGTAGCGAAGAACGGATCCGACGAAGCCCCCAAAACCAACGAGTAAAATATTTTTCATCGCAGCATTCTCATCGTCGCAATCAATCCGTTTGTTTTCTGCCTCTTGTCACGTCTTTGATAACCTCTGGGCAGGAATCCGCAGATCCAGAAACGGCCACTTAATTGTGCCTGCTCCGCTAAAACCCATGTTACGATAAAAATCTCCTTTGTCTGTGGGATTCCGGTATCGACGGCATCGGTATGCACCGTTGGCCCGCCAAAACTTGAGCTTCTGGCGCTCGCAGCTTCAACTTTTACAAAATCGATTCAGAGTTTTTACAATTCCGTGACACCTCTTTGGGTTAGGCTCGATAAAGTCCTCTCACTGGCTGAGAGCAAATAGTGATTTCAGCTAGTTAGAAACAAACAGCGTTTTAATGCGTTTACCACGGAGGTGAGTATGGTACGGGAAGAGCAAACAGATATCGAGCTGATCGCGAACTTTCAGTCGGGCTGCATCGAGAGCTTTGAGGAGATCGTTCGCCGCTATGAGACTAAGGTCCATAATCTGGCGACCCGCCTGACCCGTAACACCGAAGATGCGGAAGAAGTATTGCAAGACGTCTTCGTCACCGTCTACCGCAAGATCGCAAGCTTTGAGGGAAAGGCCAAATTCTCTAGCTGGCTCTACCGTATAACCGTGAATGCGGCATTTATGAAGTTGCGAAAACGCAAACAAGATCCCGCTGTCTCGTTGACAGATCTCTTGCCGCAGCTACAGAATACAAATGATTTTGCACCACAACTGGTGCCGTCCTGGAGCGAAAGTTGTGACTCGCGCGCCTTTGGCAACGAGATTCGCGCTGCTCTTCAAGCTGCCATCTCAAAACTGCCCTCGGACTATCGCGCAGTTTTTATCTTACGCGACGTTGATGGTTTGGCTAACAAAGAGGTCAGTGACATCTTGGGTTTAAGCATTCCAGCAGTAAAATCGCGTTTGCACCGCTCTCGACTGATGCTCCGTAAACGACTATCTCGTTTTTATCAGGATTACCGCAGTGACGATAAAGTCGTATCGATTGGACCGAGCTTAATGAAACAGGCTGCCTAATCAGTTGATCTTCTAGGGACGAACTTCCGCAGCCCCGAGAAACTCTGGTCTATCTAGGCCCGAAAAATGAAGCTGGCTTCATTTTTCGGGCCTTTTGCTTGATTACCAGAGAAAATCATGGATTAATATCTAGCTTTTCAGGAGGTATTCCATGCTGCGCCGCGAGCACTTTATAAATCAGCTCCCTCATACCCTGCAGAGTATCGAGCTTCCCTTCTTAGGTGACAAGATAGCTGGCAAGGTGCGGGACAGTTTTATCGTCGGTGACAAACGAGTGCTTATCACTTCGGACCGCTTAAGTGCCTTCGATCGCATTCTCACCACCCTTCCTTTTAAGGGCCAAATCCTGAATTGCATGGCGGCCTACTGGTTTGACCTAACGCGACATATTGTCGACAACCACTTAATCGCTCAGCCCCACCCTAATGTATTGATCACTCAGCAAGTTAAGATCGTTCCAGTCGAATTGGTAGTTCGTGGTTATCTTACTGGAAGTGCCGGGCGTGATTACGAAGCCGGTCGTGCTGTCTCCGGAGTGATGCTCCCGCGTGGCCTGAAAAAATTCCAAAGATTCGAGACGCCAATCATAACCCCCTCAACCAAAGCCGAGCACGGGCAGCACGACGAGCCTATCTCAGTTGAAGAAGTGCTTAGTCGGGGAATAGTGGAAGAGCAATACTGGCGGGAAATCTGCAGGATCGCGCTTGAATTATTCGAATTTGGAAGCGCTAAATCTCGTGAGCGGGGGTTAATCCTAGTCGATACAAAATATGAATTTGGCTTGCTGGCCCTGGCAGATGGATCGAAGAAGATCGTGCTCGCGGATGAGATCCACACTCCAGACTCATCTCGTTACTGGATGGCCGAGAGCTATCAGGATCGTTTTGACCGCGGCGAAGAGCCTCAGATGCTTGATAAAGAGCACTTCCGCCGGTGGTTAATCAGTCTCGGCTACATGGGTGAGGGAACGCCTCCTGCAATCCCAGATGAAATGCGCATTGAGTTAGCGTGGCGCTACGCGGAAGCCTGCGAGCTCGTGACTGGTCAGCCATTGGAAGTTAACGTAGGCCCGGCGGAAGACGCCATAGGCTTAGCGGTTAAGGCCACCCTTGCTAGTGGAACTTTGTAATACTGCTAGAGCTCAATAAAATTTCTGGCAGAAAAATGCAGCGGTTCGTCGACAAGTAACCCCTCAGCATACCCAGTGCCGACATCAATGCCGAGCGACGCCCGCTTTGTGCGCAGAATTTCCTCAATGCCCAGTGAATTACGAGTGATCGAAAGTTGAGATGAATAGCAACGAATCAGCGCCATAGTCTGATCGATCTTGTCACTAACATCTACCACCACGTGAGGCTTACTGAAGGTAGGCATCATGAAAAAATAAAGCCGCTTAACTTCGTGAGGAGCATGCGGCAGCTGTACGCCCTTTAGCCGAGCTAGCTTGGCTGCATCTCTAACGATCGCTCCAGCGGTGAAATGATCGGTGTGCGCGATTCCGCCCCGTTCGGCGACTGGATTCGAATGATAAGGGGCAAAGATCACCTTGGGGCGCAGCTCTCGTATCAAGCCTGCAACACCCCTTCTAATTTCGATCGTATGTTCCAATTCGGTATCGAGATGCGAGAGAATTCGCCCCTTCGCGCCGAGAAAATCCAGCGCCGCTTGAAACTCAATCTTTCTACTCGCAGGTTCTCCATACGTTCCAAACTGTCCGGCCGTTAGCGCTAGATGAAAAAGTGATAAACCGGCTTCGCAGAGCTTGATTAGGGTTCCGCCAATGTTCATTTCCGCATCGTCAGGATGCGCACTCACCACTAGGACGTCGTAGTTGCTCATAGTTACACTGCCAAAATTCACTTACTAGAAATAACTGATCAAAAAAGGATTGTAACAGGCCATCTGCAAAGGGTAATCTAAGAAACTTCGAATGATTCAAAAATATCTCAAAATGCGAAACAAAATCCTTTTTTCATCACTAGCTTTAGTCTTAGCATTCTTCCTCAGCTCCTGCGGCAGCGGCGTCGACGACTTATTGGATTTAGCGGACGGTGTCCCAAGAAAGGCTATTGACCGTAGCAAATTAGGGACTAACGCCTTTTTTTCTGAACCCGAGTTTGGCACCGTCTCAGAACAGTTTCTCGAGATCCGGGATGATCTCAAGTTACGCTATGTCCGAGCACTTTTCGCCTGGACTGACTCCGTGCAACCGACTCCGAGTTCGGAGCCCAATTTTGGGTTCTACGATGAGATTGCCGAATCTATCCCGAGTGGCGTGGACGTGATCGTGGTCTTGTCGAGCCTGCCGAGCTGGATGAGTAACCCAGCTAACTGGGTTGATGGAGATCCGCGAAAGACATTCGTCGAGAAGTGGGTCATTCCTGTTAGTCAACGCTATAGCGCCAATAGCAGAATCATCGGTTGGCAGATCTGGAACGAGCCAAATATGTTAGCTAATGCGGAAAATACCACCCTCGGAGTGGCGACGCAGGCCGCTAACTATGTAGACATGCTTTCACTAGCCTACCTGCGCATCAAATCGATTACACCGGAGAAGCTGGTGCTAAACGCAGCGACAACGGCGATCAATCAAAACTTTCCCGAGACAATTAATTACAATCGAGCGATGAGAGATGCCGGGGCGCAGCTCGTCACAGATCGCTGGACCATTCACTATTACGGAGAGCTTTTCGAGAACGTCGCTCGCCCGGATGGCGTGAAGGATTTCTTTAGGAGCATCGATCGACCGGTCTGGGTAACCGAGTCAGGACAACGTGGTACTGACAAACAACTCGAGTATGGAGAGAGGGCTTGGGCTTTCATCATTGACGAACTGCCAAATGTTGAGCGAATTTATCAGTATCGATTTGTGGAGAATGCGCCAGCTAACGACACCTGGGGATTACGCAATGCCTCAGCGGTACCCCTTTCGGATCTCTACGTTTATTTGCGAGATAATTAGTAATCATTAAGCGTTGCATCTTCCACGGCCCGGGAGGAATCAATAGTAGTGATGAAACCTCTACTCCTAAAACTGTTCGCGTTTTGCTCGATCTGTATTCTGACTGCTTGCGGTAGCAGTGGCGGCGGCGGAAATGATCCGTTCTATCCTGGAGGTGTCGCTATCGAAGTGAATCCTGGGAGTATCGACACCGGAGAACGAGCTGTCGTGACGGGACAACTGGTCGACCCAAACCCTGAGGGCGTAATACTTAAATTCCGTCTTCCTACAAGCGTGAGTTACGTGGACCGCTCGTCTACCCTGGTTGTTGATGGTGTTTCTAGACGACGTGACCCCGACAAGAAAGGAACTAGTTCGGCTGATAGCAAATACTATTTAATCTTCATTCTCGATCAAGCAGATCTGGAGAGCGAAAACTATGCGGAGGTTAAATTCTTCGTGCGTGGCGACACAGCAACGGAGATCAGCTCGTCCTCTAGTTCCTCTTCAAGCGCAGGTGCGAGCACTGACGCAAGAATTGAAATTGATGCCGACATTAAAGACCCAGGGCTCGATGACGACGAGCAGTTCAGTCTAACCACTCCAAAATTTACCGCCGAAGATGGAGCGTCACTAAAGATTCGTTAGTTGTCGGGCGTAACCTTCAGGCTCTTGGCCTCAAATGGGTCACTCACTCCTTGTTCGCGAGACCTCCGCGCAGCAACCGGGTCAAACCCCTGCTCCCGCCAAGCGAAGGCCTCTCCAGGAAATTGAAAAACTTGCATCCAGCTAAAGGCTTCGCCTGGATCAGTAAATCCAACACTCATGCATTGGATGGCGAGCGCCACCGGCAGTGAAAATGCACTACGCCACGCCAAAGCTCTATCCGGAGTGACTCCACCTCGATGCCAAAGACGAGCCTCCTTGGGATCCTGAATACCCGTGCTTCGCCAGATCGCTGCCTCCGCCGGTAACAGCCCTGACTGAAGCCACTGCTTTGCTTCAGTTGGAGAAAATCCCGCCTCGCGCCACTTTCTCGCTTCCGGCGGAATGATCTTTGAGCGCTTCCACAGTCGAATTTCTAGCGTGTTGGTGAAACCAGCTGAATTCCACTCTTCATCACCAACGGCAGTTGGAGCGGTATCCGCTGAGAATCGCTTGCGTTGCTGCAGTGTTGTCAGGAACTGCAAAATCTGCGGAAGATAAAGCTGCTCTAGCTTTTTTCCCTTCAAAAGATCTCCGGCTTTACGTAGCAGTTCGATCGCGACATCAATCTGACCTTCTAGAGCCGCCAGTAAAGCTAAACGGTAGTGAAGATAAGGATAGTCCCCCTCTTTAGCTAGACTTTCATGCCAACGAGCCCGCTCGGCATTAATCTGCTCACGAGGCACATATAGCTCAGGTAGTGCTCCCAAAGAGAAGAGATACTTGGTCACTAGGTCATAGTAGTCGGTTGTCAGTGAGGACTCCGCATTAAAACCTAATAGGAACTCCTCGAAATAATTGGTCGCACAAAATTCTTTCACACATGCTCGCAGTCCTCTAACGATCTCTGCTTCATCCGTAAAAGCACCGCGATACGTCTCCTGTGTCAGTGCCCAAGAGCGCAAGGCTTCCTCTAGCAGCCCCTGTTGAAAAAGGGCTAAGCCCCGCTGAAATTCATGAAAGGCTAAACGGTTGCGACCTACGCGAGAATTAGGATGGGCGACCAGTAAACGGTGATAAAAAGTAACTGCTTCTCGCTCTTGTCCTTGAGCTTCACTCTGCCTGGCAAAAAAGATTAGCGCCTCCTCATTGGTTGGCAACTGCTCCAGCACTCGCTCATAGGCTGCTCGAACTAAATCCTCATCACCCCGCTGCGCGGCCAGCCGAGCAAGGGAGAGCTGACATAGCACTAGATCTGGCTTGATTAAACTCGCTCTTCTCAAACAGGCGATCGCTCGAATAATTCGGCCCAAGCGTCCATAGGTAATGCCCAAGTTACAGAGGCACTCGGCATTGCTCGGATCGATGGTCAGCGCTTGGCTGTAAAGCATCGCCGCTTCGCTCCACCGATCCGCCCGAAAGAGTAAGTTACCAAGTGCCAAGCGGACATCGAATCGATCCGCTGCCTGCTCAATCAGGCTCAATAACTTTTCTTCTGTTAGCGGAGTCGCATCACTGATGAAATCTCCGGGACAGATCTCTGCTGCAAACCGCTTCTCGCTCATAGCGGGGTCCAGCTTAGAGCACTACCAACTAACCAACTGCGGCCAAATGAAATCAACTGAAACTCTGACGTAGTTACTGCGGGCTTCGGATCTGGTAACACGGCGTACTCCACCGCCTGACCATCCAGCAACTTCGTTGCCTCCGCCACAATCGGGTCCGGGGCCGAAAGCAATAGATAAGCGCGACCAGAAACAAAACTAACCCATTCATTCAGATCTCTCCGCCAATTAAGGTAGCGCGAAGGATCTCGGTCCACCCCCAGTTGGGTGCTCACAAGGTGGTGGAATCCGAAAAAGAACTGATGAGGAAAAGGCATGCTGGAGGTCGCCATGATAGAACTCCAGCTACCATAGTTCCAGAGTAGCGGCGCATTTTTGGTAATGGACAGATTATCTTCGACTGATTGCCGTGCCCCCGCGCCAGTCCGAACTTGAGCTGCGAACTCGGTGAGGGAAAGCTCAACAACGTTGGCGATAGAAATAACCCCGAAGAGCTCAGTAGCCGAATCCTCCTGACTGCCGGGCGGAAAAGTTACGGTTAGGTCACACCCACCTGACAAACGCCAATCGACGCTGAAAACCTTCCCACCGGAGAAACCCCTCTGCTCTCCTGCTAAAAGCGTTTCAATCAACTGACTTACCTGGGGATGGAGTGCGAGCGCTAACGTTATTAGTGCGATCCTCTACTCAATTTGAAGCACTCTTACAATTGTAAGAATTGGCTATGGAAATCTAATGGTTATCTTCACCTCCGTGTGTGAAATGAAGCTCGTCGGTTAAGACCGGCTGGCCGACCACGGACGCAATATGATACAATCCCGGTGTTCGTGAACTAAATAACAGTTTAAGTCTACCAACAGTCTAGAATGTCGAGAGCACGCCATCATAGGTTTGTCAGTTTTTTAGCTATCGCCCTCTTGGCTCTAGCAACAAATTCTTGCCTCATCTTCGGCTGTTGCCTAAGCGTAGCTAAAGCTGAGCAGCATGATTGTTGCCCCGAGAATAACTCCAACAAGCACGCTCCGCCGTCTAACCAATGCGGCTCATGTCTAGTTTTATCGGATGCTGGTAAGTCCGTTCCAGTATTCCCGACAACCTTTATATCCGTCGCTCTAGACTTTTCGGCATTCCAATTTACTAATCAGCCAGGTAGTTCTCAGCGAGAAGCTACTCTCCCATCGGTTTGTCACGATCCCCCTATCCAACACACTCTAATTTTATTGGAGCATTCAATCTCGCCACTCGCTCCGCCTCTTTTCGCATAACCGCGTTTCGGAAAAGCCGCTTTTCAATTCTGTGAACAGGAGCAGAGTCGCCGCATGCGTACTCGATTAAAATATTGCTATTTCGTTTTAGCGCTAGTCCCGGAAATTGCGATCGCCCATCCAGTTAGTTTTAAGGATGGTTACGGAGTGATGCCCGGATATTCAAAAGAGAGACAAGAGCTGGAGCTGAACTACTCATTAACCAGTAGCAGTGCCATCGCGCTGAATACCATCAAGCTTGATTACGAGGATCAGGACTTAGTTTTCGTCCTGCCGCAATTCAATTACAAAATTTTTCGTCAGAATGAAGAGGATTCTCAAACCAATCTATACGGATCTTTAGGTATTGGAGCTGGGCGATATCGAGACGAGACAGAAGTCGCAGGCCTAGCGGCATTCCAGGCGGACTATGAAACCAGGCGTATTTACACCCTACTTTCGGCTGAGCATTTGCAAACCGAGGGAATAAGCCTCAATCGAGTCCGCTATCGACTCGGAGTAGCTCCGTACTTAGCAGATTTTGAGGGCATTCATACGTGGCTCATCGCCCAAGTAGAGTTCACCCCCGAACTAGAAGAAGAGTTGTCGGTCACTCCCATGCTGCGCTTCTTCTACAAAAACTATCTCTTAGAGTTTGGTGTAAGCCTTAAGGGAGACCCCGTTGCCGCAGGAATTTTTCACTTTTAAAGGAGATTACAATGAGAAAATTAATTATCGCACTTATTCTCGCTTTCATTCCAACCCTCGCCGTGGCCGAAGAGATTCGAGTCAGTGTAAACGGCATGGTCTGTTCATTCTGCGCGCAAGGAATAAAAAAAACCTTTGGTAACCTTGTGGAGGTTGAATCAGTTAGTCCCGACCTAGAAAACAAACTGGTGGTGATCGTCACCAAAAAAGATCAACTGCTAACTGACGCGCGGATTGAGGAGTTAATAAAGGATTCGGGTTACGAGGTAAAAAAGATCGAAAGAAAATCCTGATGCAACGTTTGTTACCTTATTTTACGCTCTTCACCTCGTTTGGGACGCTGATCTGCTGCGCACTCCCAGCTCTTTTTGTTTCAATCGGCTTAGGCGCTGCGGTCGTGGCAACGATCTCGACCGTACCGCAACTGGTCTGGATCTCGGAACGAAAAGGTCTGGTCTTTCTTGTGGCAGGTTCGCTGCTAATCCTGAGCGGAGGACTACGTTATGCGAGCAGAAATCTCGCTTGCCCGATCGAACCTGACTTGCGAGACGCGTGTGTTAAAGGGCAACGGATATCGAAGTTAATTTTTTGGCTCTCAGTAGGCCTCTATCTGACGGGGGGGATTTTTGCCTACGGTTTACCGCTGATTATGAATTAGCGCGGGAGCCGAAAGTTCTTTTCTTTCACCGAGTTTACTTGAACTGATTTCCAGCGAGGCAACATATTTTTTTGACCATCCCGATAGAATATCAGTGTTTCATTCGCTGAGATGACCCAATATTGATAATTATATAAAAATAACAACTAGTTATAGATCGAACGAAACAAACCGCTGCTTTTGTTCGATAATACGACAAATGCTTGTTAGTAATTCAAACAGCTGGTAAGATAGTAAAACAAATCGAACCACCACCAGCATGACTAGAAAGAACTTTCATATCGGCGAACAAATACGAGAACTCAGAGTGAGAGATCAGCTGTCACAAGAGGATCTAGCCCGAGTATTGAGCATACCGCGGAGTGCCGTTTCTCAAATTGAGTCGGGAGAGAGAGCGGTTTCCAGCGATGAACTTCGAAAGTGCGCCTGTCATTTCGAGGTGACCGCCGATTACTTGTTAGGAATGGAGAATCCTCCCGAGATAATTCTTGAACATAAGAGCGACACGCCTTCGTCCGTGCAGGAGATTAGAATTTCTGTACCGGAGGCCCAGCTTCAAAAATTCAAGGAGGTCATTCTCTACATTCTTGAAAAATGCGCGGGAAAGCCAAATATTGGCCAAACAGCTTTATACAAGCTCCTCTATTTTGCTGACTTCAACTTTTACGAGAAGTACGAAGAGTTCCTGACTGGTGCTCAATATCGGAAACTACCATACGGGCCAGTGCCGTATGAATTTCAAGCTATCGCCGATGAAATGATTCAGCAAGGCGAACTGACTATTGGCCAGGAGAGCTTCAACAACTATCCTCAAAAGCGCTTCTTGCCGCTGCGAAAGTCCAATCTCTCCTTATTTGGAGCGCACGAGAAGGAGGTCTTAGATCAAGTTATCGACCAGCTTTCCGATCGAAACGCAAAATGGCTCAGCGACTATTCACACGAGGATATTCCGTGGAAAGCAACTGGAGACAAGGATGTGATCGATTATGAATTGGTCTTTTACAGAACCTCTCCATATTCGGTACGCGATTATACAGATGAGGGCGAGGGTGAGGAGTAGCGATGGGTATCTCCCGGCTTTCCGAGTTCGAGAGAGACCTTAAAAAACTGCTCAAGCGTTTTCACTCGCTAGAGGAAGATCTCACGACCTTCGAAAAAGTTCTGCGACTTAATCCTCGTTCGCCGCAATGGCCCAGAATATCCAACCTCGGTCTCGAATATCCCGAAGTATACAAAGTGACAAAATTCGCCTGTAAATCGCTGAAGGGCCGTGGTGCAAAATCTGGTATCCGCCTCGTTTTCGCCTATTTCCCCGACAAAGATTTAGTCGAAATGGTTGAGATCTATTTCAAAGCGGATGATGAGAAAGAGGATCGCCAGAGGATTTTGGCCCGTTACTCTCAATGCAGTTAAACGCAGGGAAAAGTTGAATTTGCCTGAGAGTAAGCCACCCGCCGGAATCGAACCGGCGACCTACTGATTACGAATCAGTCGCTCTACCAACTGAGCTAGGGCGGCAAATAGCTGGAGCTTGGCTTTAGCATAGGCTGGCTCCCCATGTCACTTGGCTCGAGGGTAATCCATTATTTAGGCCAATGAGAGACTATTTCTCGCTATTCTTCGCGAACGAATGGTCGTTTTATAGTTTATCGTCATTTAGTTCAGCAACAATAGGAAGCTAGACCTTTGGCTCTTTTCCTTGCGAAGTTGCGTTAGCAGAAAACACCGTGTGGGCCTATCTCGATAGGCTCATTCCCGCCTACTAAGGTTTTGAGAGCTGCACTCGTCGTGCGGATCTCCATAGTTTTTCAGCAAGCAACTTTACAAGGAGCTCACCATGTCTTCTGACAGAAATATTGTTCCCCTGACGCGCGCCCAGCTGATCACTCAGTCGATTTGCAGTGTCGGCGGAGTTGGCTTCGACCTCGGCTCGGCGATGGAACGTGTCGTGACGCACATCTCTAGCGAACGCGCTGCTAAGGGAATGCTAATCGAAGCGTTGGATCTCTCCACGTCGATGCGTTCTCTGGCACGCCCCTTCGCCGGACACTACGGGGAACATCTTCGCACGTTGAGAGAGCTCGGCTCTGGCTACTACCTCCTGCAGCTGGGCTTCAACAACCACGTCCAACCACTCTACGGACCGGGATCGGTCGAGGGTGCGTTCGTTCCGACCGTGGAGAACCTGCAGCGCGCTTCTACGCCCTGGTCTGAGGTGTTGGGATCGATCAGTCCGAGACTCGCTCTCCTGCGGCGCGGCTCGCGCATCTCGAGCGCGCTCGAGTGCCAAACGGCGATGGCCATTCACCTGCGAATGGTCGGGTACCGCGGCACCATCACGCTCAGTGCGATGACCGATGGTGGCAACACCGCTCCCGACTGTGACATGAAGTGGCGCGAGGAGAGTGAGGCACTGGCCCGCCAGGGCCTGGACCTGGCCCGTGCTGCCAAAGTTCAGATCGCCGTCACTGGCTTCATCGCCGATGGGAACCGCCAAGAGCTGGATCGATTCATCTCCGCTGTAGGTCTCGAACCCCAGGAAGTGGTGGTAATCGGTCAGACACCAGGTCGGGAGGCCGACTCAGTTCGAAGTGCGGTCACAAGCCACACCCGCCGAGTGGGTGAATCGATGACCGGCATGTATTAGGTATTTCCCTCTTCGACAATCACCATCGGGGCGTAATTTTCGACCAAACTTCCCCACGGCTGTCCCGCTTGCTCCAGAGGTTCTTCCTCAGGTAGTTTAGCGGGACAGCCTTTCCATTTTGACTTATTATTCTAGAGATAGTTTCCCCACGGAACCCGCGTTGAGATGAAGAAGTATCGTAAGACTCGATCTCCGCGTGCGAAAGAACAGGACTCTGCAACAGCTTCGGGCGCAAAGGGATTCCTCCCGACCGAGCAGACTCTCTCAGTCCAATGCCCCTTCTGTTTTGAGTTCATCGCGGTCAATGTCGATTTTCTGGAGCTTGAAGGACAGGCACTTACGCTCGACTGTTCGGTTTGTTGTCGCCCCCTTGTAATTCGGACTATGATCGGGGAGGACGACCGTGTAATCGCAAACGTGGAAGGCGAGTAGCGTAGGAATGAACCAACCGGAGGTAGTAATTATTGGCGCCGGAGTCTTGGGACTTTCCCTGGCGCAACACCTCTCGAGTCGACGGATCTCGGTAACTATCATCGAGCGAGAAAAAAACTACGCCGTCCACGCCTCCGGTAAGAACGCCGGCATGCTCCGACAACTTTACCGACACCCTCAGCTAACCGAGTGGGCATTCCGTTCACTGGAAACTCTTCCGGAGGGTGTCCGATTGAAGAGCTTTCAACGTACTGGAAGTTTGATCCTAGGGCGCGAAGTCCCAGAGCATCACTCAGAGCTTTTTCAGGGACGGACGTTTGCGGTAGCCGACGGAGAGGGCGGCAGAAGGATCGTCCCCGCTGTTTACACACCAAGCGATGGACTGCTGGATTCAAAGCGGTACTGTGAGACGATTTTTGAGCTTACAGATCGGCGCTATGTTAATTGTAGGTTTCTCACAACTGTAGTCGGACTTTCCAAATCGGGCTCTCTTTGGGAAACCCAACTTGGCGATGGCACCACCCTCCGCAGTCCCTGGGTAGTGAACGCCGCTGGGGCCTGGATCAACTCTGTCTTCGCGCGAGATCAACAACACCTAGCTGTTCAGGCGGAGTCTTTCGCCCGACATCTGTTTGTGATCGACGGTTGGCGTAACGGGTATATGCCTCAAACGGGAGTCGGATATTTTTGGGACGAGGCTAGCGAATACTACATGCGCTTGTGGTTCGGAGATTCTCGCATCGTCTCACTCTGCGATAGAGTTCCCGCAACCCCAGCCCAGTTTGTTCCAGAGACAGGATTGATTACTAGACTCGCCGAATTCCTGCAGGATAGATTCGCCGATCAAGCCCAAGCACTACGCTTACTCCGCTCTTGGTTTTGTTTCAGAACCTACGCCGAGGATCAGC
>Ga0163155_10004529_pt1 | contig 14253 bp, 11 predicted proteins | sample OliLakLV19SP4G1_FD_148611 | JGI IMG/M metagenome (GOLD analysis project Ga0163155, IMG submission 148611) | Freshwater microbial mat bacterial communities from Lake Vanda, McMurdo Dry Valleys, Antarctica - Oligotrophic Lake LV.19.SP4.G1 | ecosystem: Environmental > Aquatic > Freshwater > Lake >...
CCGCAACAACCAACACCAATGCGCTCCCAATCAGCAGTACGCCAATCAGGCGTTGGGCGCGGCTATACGCCTGGCGTGCTGCAAACCACAGATCAGGGGTGGATTCGGGTGGCTCAGGCCGTTCGGCTGGCGTGCTGTCTAGGTGCATCCAGCGCCGCCAATGGGCATACCACCACGACCAACCAAGCCAGAGTGTGCCAGCAGCGCCGATCATGGGCATCGCGCCAATAAAGATCAGGCTCCAGGCAGAAGAACGACGCTGTGCCAGTGTTGCAATGCTTTCCGATTGGTCGTTGCCACTCAACACAGATTGCTCGGAATTGATCAAGAATGCAGCCAGTACCAGCGTTCCAATGATGCCAAAGACAATCGCAATCCCAATTCGGTTACGCCAGATCGCAGAATAGCGCTGCACAAAGCGGTCCAGAATAGCCAGCAGCATCCCACATACCGTAAGGGCCACTACAATCCAGCGCCATTCCCACAGGAAATTTGGTATGCGGTTGGCATCCTGCAACACAGCCAGCCACGCGGTCTGTTGAATAACGGGGATCTGGCTATTAAAAGCGTACTGCCAGAGTCCCACACTGAACAACAGCAGCGTCACAACCAGCATAACCGCCAGAATCAGGCTAAGCCCTGCAAGTGTACCAGCCACAACAAATTTCGACGTTCGCGTTTGGTTCATCATATATTTCGCACCCTAAACTAATCGCATAATGAAAGCCGCAGGGACGCGATATATTGCGTCCGTATGCAGTCAGGCGTATGATGAGACGATTTATGAAGATTTCGCCTTGCGTTCAGTTTAGTATTAAATATCAAGTATCTCAATATCGTTCCCGCTCAATACTTGGCGAACACTCTGATATAGTTCATCGGGAATATGGCCAGCCAATGCCTCCACAGATGCATAGACATCGAGTCGCTTCTCTAAACGCCAGGCCGGATCACCACTCGGAATGCGCTTATAATAGATAACAAAATTCCCTTTTGTGGTTTCATAGACTGTATATTTCTCTAGCCCTGGGCTACCAGAATGCCCACCAACCTTTGCCTGGGCGAGTAAGCGTGCTGTAAAACCTATCTACGGACATTTGGGCGCGGCCAGGGGTGACACACAACCCTTGACACGGTGACATCGTGAAGGGGTGACACGGTGACTGTGCTTATGAAAAGTAGTACAACTCTGATTGAGCACCTGGTCACCTAGTCACCGTGTCACCGTGTCAGTGGTTCTAGCGATAGCCAGCCGCCTGTAGATCAAACAATCGTGCATAGGTCCCGCCTAGATCAACCAGTTCAGCGTGCGAGCCAAATTCCGCGATCCGCCCACCCTCGATCACCGCGATCCGATCAGCCATCCGAACCGTGCTGAAGCGGTGCGATATCAGTACCGCAATCTTGCCATCGGTTAGTTCGCGAAAACGCTGAAAGATCTCATACTCACGCTCGGCATCCAATGCGGAGGTTGGTTCATCCAACACAAGTACCTGGCCATCGCGCATGAACGCACGGCTGAGTGCTATTTTCTGCCATTGGCCACCCGAGAGTTCATTGCCTTTGCCGAACATATTGCCCAACATGGAATCCATACCATCAGACAGTTCGGCAACAACCGAATCGGCACCGCCACGCTCAGCAGCAAACTCAACCTTGCCAGGGTCATCAAGCCGGTCAATCTGCCCAAATCCAATATTTTCTTTGGCCGTCAGTTGATATTTGACGAAATCCTGGAAAATCACGCCAATCAGCCGCCGCAGATCCTCGATATCATACTCACGCAGATCGACGCCATCAAGCAGAATCTGGCCCTCAGATGGATCATACAGCCGAGTCAATAATTTGATCAGGGTTGTCTTGCCAGCACCGTTCGGGCCAACTAAGGCCAACTTCTCGCCAGGGCGGATGGTCAGATTGACATTACGCAGTGCCCAGTCTTCACGGCCTGGGTAGCGAAAGCCAACATTCTGGAACTCAATTCCCCGTGTGATCTGCGTTGGGATAACAGCAGGCTTGGTTGCGCGGGCCATCTGCGGCGTTAGTTTGAGGAAACTAAACAGGTTATCCATGAACAGGCCATGTTCATAGAGTTGGTTCAGATTATTGAATAAACTCTGGAAGGTATTCTGGCTCTGGCGGAACAGTGTCAGGTAGAGCGTCATACTGCCCAGGGTGATCAGGCTACCAGCTGCCGCAAAGATGATCCAGGCATAGGCCACATAGTAACTGGCTGAAGCAACCAGGCCCCACAGCATACTGATCAGTGAGCGGCGCCGGGCCATGTGCTCATCTTCTTCAAAGAACTTCCAGAATAGATCGGTATAACGGCGCAGTAATGGCTCACCAAGCCAAACAGCTTGATCTCTTTCACCGTATCATCAACGGTCAGCAATCGTTCCAGGTAATCCATGCGGCGCGATTCAGGCGCACGGCGGGTCAGTATCCGAAATTGCAGGCTGCTATAGCGGCCCTGTGCAATAAACGATGGAATCGTCGCACCAAACAGAATCAGTGCAATCAGTGGGCTAAATGCCAACAGAATCACGGCAAACGATGCAAGCGTTAATGCGCTCTGAACAGCCATAAAGCTGCCATTGATGATCCCAAGGGTGCGGAAATCGGCCTCACGGCGGGCATTCTGGAGTTTATCGTAGAAGCTGGCATCTTCAAAATACTGCAAATCCAGCGTGAGCGCCTTGCGAATGACGGCAGTACTGATATAGTTGCCAAGCCGTGCATTCAGGACATGCTCAACAAGCTGGCGTAGTTGCCCAAGAATCGTTCCAATCAGCAACAGCCCAAATTCTAGCAGCAAAAATGGCAGTGTTGCCGTCAAGCCAGCCTGCGAACCGCTATTTGTGCTGATCGAATGGACGACCGAATCAACGATCAGTTTGCCAGCCCAGGCCTGGCTGGCTGGCAGTGCCGCACTCACAATCGTGAGTATCGCCATCATCACGGTGCTGCGTTTGTCGGCACTCCACACCAGACGAAACGCACCGGGAATGTTTGTGTAGGCCGCCCGCACATCCTGGAGCCGTTCGGCCCAGGGCTTGGGCGGGTTCGGCCCCGAATTGGGTGATCGCCCTGGTTTTTGGGCTGTAGCATTGATCAATGGTACCTCTAACATGTATACCGCAGGCTGAAGCCTGCGGCCATAAAAATAATTGATGGCGTGAGTCCTAGCTGCAAGCTTCAGCCTGCGGGTGCGAGTAAGGGCGGTTCGCGAACCGCCCCAACCGGTCAAGATCACTCGCCGTTGGTTGTCTCATCATCGGCAAGAATTCGGTATAACTGCCGCCGAACATTCGTCAGCAGTGTTTGCGCCGAGGCCAGTTGGGCTGGCGTTCCAACCTGAGCAACCTGATGCACTGCTGTGGCAACCTGTCCAAGCAGATCGCGGAGCTGCAATGTTCCATCATCGACAGATGCTGTCACTGATTGCCAGGCATTCGCAAGCTCGGCACGGTTGCTCTCCACATATGTTTTGCCTGCGTCGGTAAGCTGAAACACCCGCCGCTCATCGGATTGCTCGGCCCGAATCAGGCCCTCGTCCTCAAGCAATTGCAGCGCGGGGTAAACCGACCCTGGGCTTGGACGCCAGACATTATTGCTGCGTTCGGCGATCTCCTGAATGATCTGGTAGCCATGCATTGGCCGCTCAGATAGGAGCAGGAGGGTTGCTCCACGCACATCGCCACGTGCAATCTTCGGGCCGCCGCGCCGCCCCCATGGGCCATCACCGCGCCCACCAGGCCCGCGCCCGCCACGTCCGCCAGGCCCCCCGAAACCAGGCCCGCCAGGGCCACGCCCATGATGCCCGAAATCGTTTGGTGGGCCACCGTGGCCCCCACGCTCTCCCTCACCAAAACAACGCCCTGCTCTGTGGCCAGGCTCCAAACCGCCATGCTCGCCACGGCGCTCCCAGCCTCTTGGCCCGCTATGCTGGCGTGGTTCGTGTTCGCCTCGCCCAAATGGCCCATGGCCATGCTCGCCCCGCCGCCCTTCGCCACGCCCCATCCAGGGTGCCCGTCCACGCCTGCCCATCCGCTGCATCCATCCATGTGGTGCGCGGTTTTCTGCTGATTGCGTATCTTCTGTCTTCATTGTGTGTTCCTTTTAGTACACTTCCGATACTCTTTCGAGTGAGATTATAGTATCTCTTTGTTATCTCGATATATCGATTATATTCCGATATATCGGCTTGTCAAGTGCCATTTTGGGGGGAATAGAGCAGGCTTTGGAAGAACAAGCTGGCATTAGTGTTTTGTTCTCTGTGATCATGCCGCACTTTATAACAGATCTCGACAATTATGCTATACTCTCAATGTTATTCTTGCACCGCAGACCGACAACTAAATGCTTGGCTACCGATCCTGCTCAGACAAAGGAGTATCAGCAATGGATCACGAAGGCCCAAACCGACGGACGACCCGACGTGCGTTTCTCCGCGCAGCCCTGACGGGTCTGAGCGCAGCAGCACTCGCAGCCTGTGGTGGTGCTACAACTGTTGCGCCAACCGCAGCTCCTGCTTCTGCACCAACCACAGCGCCTGCGCCGACGAGCGCCCCAGCGCCGACCACAGCGCCTGCGCCGACGAGCGCCCCAGCAGCCACCGCAGTGCCAGCAGCCACCGCAGTGCCAGCACCGACGGCAACTGCTGCGCCGAAACCGACCAATACCCCCCTTCCGCTGCCGGAGGGTTCCGCTGGGAAGCTCACCGTCATTCATCGCACAGAATACTTCGAGGGTGCACAGAAGATTTTCCGCGATACGGCCGTCAAGTATGCCAAGGATAATGGTATTGAGCTGGACATCTCAACTGCCAATCCAGAAGCATTCGGCGATTTCAATGCCAAGATGCAGGCCGCTGTTCAGGCTGGTAACCCACCAGACGTTGCCTACCATGCGCTCAGTATCACACAGATGCACTTCCTGGATATTGTTGAAGATGTCAGTGATGTCGTCAATGAGTTGGTAAGCAAGTATGGTGCTGTCGTTCCGATCAATGCTGCCGCGAATGCAAAGCTTGATGGTAAATGGTATGCCGTTCCATTCCAGAGCAATACCGGTGGGACGTTTGTGCGTGGCGATATCTTCAAGGCCGCAGGCATCGATCCACAAACACTCGATACCTTCGACAAGCGCCGGGAAGCCGCTCTCAAGGTCTCTGATCCAAGCAAAGAGATCTGGGGTTGGGGCTTTACGATGAATAAGAGTGGTGATGGTCATGGCTTCATCACCGATGTCATCCAGGCCTTTGGCGGGCGGTTTGTGGATAAAACCGGCGAGAAGGTAACATTTAAGTCGCCCGAGACGATTGCAGCGGTTACATGGCTGAAGGAAACCTATACCAGCGATAAGTATAAGCCCATGCTGCCGCCCGGCATCGAAAGCTGGACCGATACAAGCAACAATGAGGCCTTCCTGGCTGGTAAGATCGCAATGACCGCCAATGCCTTCAGTATCTATGCCAAGGCCAAGAAGGATAAAAACCCGGTCTTCGATAATATTATCGTCCTCCGTAAACCGAAGACCAACGATGGCCTGGTGCTTGAATCGGGAGCCAGCATGTGGTTCACGATCTTCAAAGGCTCCAAGAACATTGATGCCGCGAAGGCGTTCATCAAGCATATGATCGACCCGGCTCAGTTCATTCCGATTGTTAAGGAAGCCGGTGGCCTGTTCTTGCCAGCCTACACCAATGAGTGGAGCGATGACGTTGTGGGTATCGATCCAAACTTCAAGACCCTGAAGGATATTATCTTCAACGACACGAAATACACGGGCCAAGCCTTCCCAGCCCAACCGAATGCAGCAGTAGCTGGCATCGACGCACAGGCAATCCTCAGCCAGATGATGTCGAATGTCACCAATGGCAGCATGTCTCCCGAACAGGCAGTCGATGATGCCAATAAGAAGATTGTCCAGATCTTCGAAGAACTCGGGCTGCCACAGGCCTAGGCGCTTGATCAGTTGGTGACACACAACCCTGACACGGTGATGGGGTGACATGGTGACATACGCTTGATCGCAGTTGTACTCACTTATCAAGCACATTCACCTGGTCACCTGGTCACTTGGTCACTTGGTCACGTTGTCTCGGGAGGGAATGCACATGGCACAGAAAGTTAGCACCAGCGTTATCGTCCCCGCCAAGCCAGCACAACGACATGGCATCATGCGCTCTGTTTTTGGCCGCGACTGGGCAGTTGCGTTGCCATTCATCGCGCCACTTGTGATCATTATGGTTGGCTTGATCCTGTGGCCCTTCCTCAACGCCATCTATATTAGTTTCACCATTCGTAATATCCGCCGTGAAGAAATATTCGTCGGGTTCGCGAACTATGCGCGTTTACTGAGCGATACGGATTACCTGAGCGCAGTGCAGAATACGATCGTTTTCACCGTGATCTCGATTATACTCAAACTGATTGTCGGAATGACGATTGCACTGCTGCTGCATAGCCGCATTCCCTTTCGGAATATCCTGACTGGCCTGATGCTGTTGCCCTGGATCGTTCCGGAAGTTGTGACGGCTATGGCCTGGCGCAGCATCTACGACCCACTTTTTGGCGGTTTGAACCCAATCTTGCAGAACCTGGGCTTGATTGATCGGCGAGTTGGCTGGCTCTCAGAACCGCAACTGGCGCTTCCAAGCGTGATTGCTGTTAATATCTGGAAGGGTATTCCCTTCTTCACCCTGCTGATCCTGGCTGGCCTGAAGTCAATCGATAAGGAACTCTATGAGGCCGCTGAAGTCGATGGTGCCGATAGTTATGATCGCTTCCGCAATGTAACGCTGCCTGGCCTGAAGTATGTTCTGGCGGTTACATTGCTACTCTCCACCATCTCCACCTTCAACAGCTTTGGGATTGTCTATCTGATGACGGGTGGTGGGCCTGGTGGTGCGACACGGCTCTACTCAATTTTGGCCTACGAAAAGGCGATTGTTGGCCTGCGCTTTGGTCCAGGTGCAGCGGTTGCGTTCAGTATGGCCCCGTTCCTGGCGATCTTTATTGCCTTCCTGGCCCGTTTCATGCTGCGCGATCCAAATGCCGTTCGCACAAAGGACGAAGGCTGGACGGATAGGGCGCTTGATTCTGTTGGCAAAGGGCTTGGCGTCGTCCTCGATATTGTGCTATGGCCATTTGCGCTGATTGTTCAGAATGTTGGCCGTTTCTTTGCGATGGTGGGCACGAGCCTGCGTAATGGTCGCCCTATGCGCAGCAACGACCGAGAACGTATTGGGCTGGTTGTTCGCCTGCTCTTTATCATTCCATTCCTGCTGTATGTGCTGTTCCCATTCTATTGGATTGTGATTACATCATTCAAAACAGAACTCCAGATCACCCAGCGGACGTCGATCTTCTGGCCGGAACCCTGGACGCTTGATCAACTGAGTAGCCTGCTGTTCAACACTGGTTATCCACTCTGGTTCTCCAATACTGTCATCGTTGCCACAATTGCAACCCTCGTTTCGGTCACATTTTCTGCCTTAGCTGGCTATGCCCTTGCTCGGCTGGAATTCCGTGGTCGTGGCCCGCTGACAATCGCTCTGCTGGTGACTTACCTCCTGCCCGCATCGCTCATGTTCATTCCACTCTATCGTATTCTCAGCACGTTAGGCTTGATCGATAGCCTGGCATCGCTGATTGCAACCTACCCAACCTTCCTGATGCCATTCGCAACCTGGGTGATGCTCGGCTATTATCGCTCGATCCCGCCAGATCTGGAAGAAGCGGCAATGATTGATGGGGCAACTCGCTTGCGGGCCTTCCTCTCGGTGACACTGCCGCTGGCCAAGCCAGCCCTGCTTTCTGTCATGCTGTTCTCATTCACGAATGCATGGAATGAGTTTCTGTTTGCATTTGTGTTCATTACCAAGGAACGTTTCTTCACCCTGCCTGTTGGGCTCCAGCAACTTGTATTCGGGGATATCTATCCGTGGGGCCAGCTGATGGGCGCATCACTCCTGATGTCAATTCCTGTTGTTGTGATCTATATCTTCGCCCAGAAATATATGGTCGAGGGCCTGACAGCCGGGAGCGTCAAGGGTTAACCCGGTAGAGACGCCCCGCTGGGGCGTCTAGATGCGGCATCCCTATCGTGCAGGCATATACAAAAAGGTTTGGGAGCCTTCGGCTCCCAAACCTTTTCTTGTATTTCCCGATGATGTTAAATGTGTGTATGAAGCAGGCGTTGGGCCGAACGATGGCGCAGGGAAGATACGGTGAGCGCTATTCCAAAGATGGTCGCTTGTACCAGCACAATACTTGCCCCTGATGCAACATCCACATAATAGCTAAGATACATGCCGATAAACCCCGTCACCGCCCCGAGCAGTGTCGAAATCAGGATCATACGGTTGAAGCTATCGGTCAACAGCCGCGCCGTGATTGCCGGAACCACCAGTGCCGCCGCAATCAGGGTAACACCAAGGATCTGCATTGAGACGATCAGTGTTGCGGCCAGAATGAGCGCAAACAGCGTATCAACCCACTCTGTTTGTATGCCATAGACCTGTGCAACGTTTGAATCAAATGTTGTGAACAACAATTGCTTATAGCAGAAGAACAGCAGCACTCCCACCATCAGCGTCACACCAGCAACCACCAGCACATCCTGTTGTGAAACACCCAACACATTGCCGAACAGGGCTGCATCAAATGAACGGGTGAAGCGCCGGTAGCGGCTGATCAGCGCAATACCAATAGCGAAACTGGCCGTTGTGATCACACCAATGGCAGCATCAGCCGATATTTTTGTGCGCCGTACGGTTTGATTGATCAGCAGAGCAGCAACAAAACCCCAGATCCCGGCTCCGATATAGAAGTTCCAGGCCATAACAAACGATACCACTGCACCACCGAAAATCGCGTGCGAAAGCCCATGACCAATATAGCTCATTCCCCGTAGAACAATATAGACACCAATCAGGCCGCATAAGCCACCGATCAGCACAGCAGCAAGCGTCCCATTACGGAAAAACTCAAACTGAAACGGTTGAAGCAGGAAGTCCATCGGTTTTCTCCATCGAATGCCCAGGTATACCACCAGGCACGGGGTTTGGAACCAGCGTGTGATACGAATGGCCATGCGGTTTCTGCTGGACAAACAGCATACCATCCTGCCGCAGCACCAGCATATCCGCTTTATATGCCTCGTTCAGAATCTCGACTGTGAAGACATCCTCGGGTGGGCCTTGCGCAACAATATGGCGGTTCAGGCAGATCACCCATGGAACATGCGCTGCTGCTGCATTCAGATCGTGGGTCGTCATGAGAATTGTCATCCCCTGAAGATTGAGATCCCCAAGGGTATGCAATACATTCTCTGCCGTTCGCATATCTACGCCGGTGGTTGGTTCATCCAACACAAGCAGATCTGGTTCGGCAACCAGAGCGCGGGCCAGAAACACGCGCTGTTGCTGGCCACCAGAAAGATTGCGGATATGATGATGAGCGAGATGGTCGATCTCCAACTGTTTCAGCACAGTATGAGCATGCTGCCGCTCACTGTTGCTTGGCCATGGCCAGATTCCAGAACGACGTACGGCACCCATCAGAACAACCTGCTCGACTGTCACCGGAAAATTCCAGTCCACCGTCTCTAGTTGGGGCACATAGCCAATGCGTGGCGCTTGTTTGCTATTATGTGCCTGCCCATTGATTCGCACTTCCCCAACCCTGGGAGAAAGGATACCAAGAATCAGTTTGAGCAGTGAGGTCTTACCAGCACCGCTTGGGCCAACCAACGCTGCGAACTGCCCAGCATGGAGGTGCAAATTGATATCCTCCAATACCGGTGCAGCACTATAGCTGAAGGTCACATGTGTAAGCTCGATAATTGGTCGCACGCAAGCAATTCCTTTGTCATAGATCGAACATGACCACGGTTTGGTCATGCTGAATAGTGTGATAGGCAATCTGGCGGCTTATTGAGCCTGCTGGACTGCGTCGTCGATACCTGGCACATTCGATGTATCAAAGTTGGCGATCAGTTCCGGGTTCCCTTTCAGCGCGGTCGCCATGATTTTGAGATCCTCAACCATTAAACCAAGGTATGAATGATTACTCTCGCCTGGTTTGCCTGGCAAATCATCATCACGCAGGGTATCGACATACTTCACCCCTGCCTCTTTTGCGATCTGATCGAGTACAGGCGAGGGGAATACTTCCGAACCAAAGATCGCTGGTACATTTTCTTGCTTGAGTTGCGTGATCAGCGCGGCGATCTCTTTAGCCGATGGCTCAGCGAAGTCCGCTGGCTGGATGGCACCGAGGACGGTCATGCCATAGCGTGGTGCAAAATAGGCAAATGAGTCGTGGTAGGTGACTAACTTGCGGTTCTGCTCGGGAATGCTGGCAATCGTGGCTTTGATCGCCAGATCGAGCGCTTCAATCCGTACTTTGAACTTATCATAGTTCTGCTTATAGTAATCAGCGTTCGCTGGATCACGTGCAGCGAGCTTGTCGCGTGCGATCTCAGCATAGCGCAGGGCATAGATCGGGTTCGGCCATAAGTGTGGGTTCGGGCTGCCTGCATCCTTAGGGAATGAGAAATCATAGACATACTGATCCGGTGGGATGGTCTGCTCACCCAGTGAAACGATTTCTGTATTGGGTTGCTTGTTTGCCTCAGCCATCTTTACCGTTGGCTCCTCAAGTTTCAAGCCATTGACAAAAATGAGGTCAGCTTGAGCAAGCATCTTCGCGTCGGATGGCGCTGGTTCGAAGGTGTGTGAGTTGGTGCCTTCTGGCACAATGCCCGTCAGATTGATACGCTCACCACCAATATTATAAATGATATTAGTAATTGGCGATACAGTTGTAACGACATTCAACTTCTTGCTAGCTATTCCATCCGTCGTAGATCCAACTGGTGGAGTGCTTGTAGATGATGCGGGTACACTCGTTGACGTACCACCACAGGCACCTAATAGTAATGCTAAAGTCAGGGTAGTCAACAAAGCGATAGAGCGAACGGCTGATGTATAACGACCAATAACATACATAGATAAGCCTTCCTTACTACAGAATCAGGGCCGAAACTAGGTTTTCATCAGAGTCAGCAGAGTCAGCGCATAGGTGCGAATCGTTTCACTAAAGATGGAAGTATAGTTATATGCAAATAGTTGCATGTACTATATGCTGCATCTACAGCCCTGTCAACCAATACGTACTATTGCTCACCAATGGATGCATGACCTAATTGCAAGAAAATGCCACTTGCCGAGAGCGAACCTTTGTGCTATACTACGCCGAAACGTGCTATACAGCACACCGCATCAATATGAACACGAGGAGCGTACGGTGAGCAAGAACAACGGAGCGGCGCAGGCAGCAGCAACGGCACCAGTAACATCAGCGGCAATTTCTCCAGAGAAGGAGAAGGCGCTAGCGGCAGCCATGACACAGATCGACCGCAAGTATGGCAAGGGGTCGATCATGAAGATGGGCGAGGCAAGCCAACGCCTATCGATCGAGGTCATCCCAACTGGGGCGATTGCATTAGATATTGCGCTTGGTATTGGCGGGCTTCCACGTGGCCGTGTGATCGAAATCTATGGCCCGGAGTCAAGCGGCAAAACGACCCTTGCACAACATATCATTGCCCAGGCTCAGAAAATGGGCGGTGTTGCGGCATTTATTGATGCTGAACATGCGTTTGATCCACTCTATGCGGCGCGCTGTGGTGTTGACACGATCAATCTGTTGGTCTCGCAGCCGGATTTCGGCGAGCAGGCACTCGAAATCTGTGAGATGCTGGTTCGCTCGAATGCTGTTGATGTGATTGTGATCGACTCGGTGGCTGCGCTGGTGCCACGCGCCGAAATCGAGGGCGACATGGGCGATTCATTACCTGGTCTTCAGGCTCGCCTGATGAGCCAGGCGCTGCGTAAGCTCTCTGGCGCAATCAGCAAATCAAAGTCGACGGTTATTTTCTTGAATCAGCTACGCCTCAAGATCGGCGTCATGTTTGGTTCGCCAGAAACAACCACTGGTGGTCAGGCATTGAAGTTCTATGCATCCGTTCGCCTGGATATTCGCCGCATTGAGACGCTCAAGTCCGGCACGGAAATGATCGGTTCGCGGGCACGCGTCAAGGTTGTGAAGAACAAGGTTGCCCCGCCCTTCCGCCAGGCGGAATTTGATATTATGGCCAATGAGGGTATCTCGCGGGCTGGTAATGTTCTCGATGTCGGTGTAGATCTAGAGATTATCCGCAAGAGCGGTGCCTGGTTCTATCTTGGCGAGGATCGGCTGGGCCAGGGTCGTGAGAATGCGAAGCAGTTCCTCAATGAGAATCCGGTACTCATGGATGAAATTGAACGACTGATTCGCTCCCAATCCACCGTGGCCCCCGTCGCAGTTGCTCCGGCTGAAGCAAGCGACGCAGGCGAGGATGGTCTGTTCGAGGAATAGTATCCCGGTTGAGTGGCGAATGGCGAATGACGAGTGTATCATGCGTCATTCGCTATTCGTTATTTGTTGTTTAGAATTATGCCAGCTGGTACGATAACAACCCTTCAAGCCCAGCCCAGCGATCCCCAACGGGTGAATGTCTTTATCGATGGGGTCTTCGCCATGGGTATTGGGCTGACGACGCTGGCGCGTGAGCGCCTGTATGTTGGCCTGCTAGTGAGTGAAGCCGATTACGAACGGCTCATGCGGATTGAGTTGTCTGAGAAGGCGGTTCGTGCAGCACTACGCGCACTCGATGCGCGCCCGCGCTCGGTGGCAGAGATACGCGAGCGGTTGCAGCGCAAGGGGTTTGATCAGGATCTTGCGGAGGCAGCGATCACGCGGCTTGCCGATCTGGGGTTGCTTGATGATACTGCCTTTGCACGCTTCTGGGTTGAAGGCCGGCGGAATGGCCGTCCACGCGGCCCTGGTGCGCTACGCGATGAGCTACGCCGTAAAGGTGTCGATAGCGAGCTGATCGATACAACCCTTGCGGATGAGGAATTGGTTGGTGATATTGACGCACAGGCCGAACGATTAGCCCGTGCTGCATTACATAAATATGCGAGGGCAGCCGATTATGCCAGCTTTGCTCGCCGAATGGGCGGGTACCTTCAGCGCCGTGGGTATAGTTTTGCAACAATACGGCCAATTATCGTACAACTATGGCAAGAACGAGGTGCGTTGCCCGATGATGAAACGTGACAAATGGATTCGCCTGCCGTCTTGATCGATGGTACATTGACAATCTGTGATTGTAGTGCATAACCCGGAGTAAGCTACATGCCCGATATTCAATATCTTGGCCATTCCTGTTTCCGCTTGCGTGGTCGTGATGGTATTGTGATTACCGATCCATATGATCGATCTGTCGGCCTTGATATTGGCCACCCATCGGCGCATATCATCACTGTCAGCCATGATCATCCCGATCATGCAAATGTTGGCGCGGTTAAGCCTGCGCCTGCCCGTGAGAAGGCCTTTACGATCAATGGCCCTGGCGAATATGAGGTAGGTGGCATCCTGATTAGTGGCGTGCGAACATACCATGATAAAAAACAGGGCGTTGAGCTTGGCCGCAATACTGTCTATGTCATCCATATCGATGATGTCGTTTTCTGCCATCTTGGCGATCTCGGTCACGAACTGACGACCCAGCAGATCGATGAGATCGGCAGTGTTGATGTGCTGTTTGTGCCTGTTGGTGGTGGTGAGACGATTGGTTCGGCTGAGGCAGCTAGTGTGATCAGCCAGATCGAACCACGGATCGTTGTCCCAATGCATTATGCACAAACAGAGCAATCGAGTTTCATTACGGAACTTGCCCCGCTTGAGAAGTTTACACACGAGCTAGGCTTGAAAGAGTTCGTCGCTGAAGAAAAGCTGACGATTAGCCCGTCGAGCTTGCCAGCAGAGGGTGAAGAGACCCGTGTGATCGTTATGAAACCTACTGCCTGACGATAGACCCATGCTATAATATCCGGTCAGGAGGCGGTCGCCATGCGTTTTTGGCGCACATTGCAGCGAGATACTCTTCAGTTGGGCAAGTATGGACTCCCAACCGGCGTTAGTGTCGCACAAACCCACCAACAACCTACTAGCTACCTACGTAACAGTTCAGCGAAACAGCACTCACAGAGGGGAAGGTTCAATGACCTTCCCCTCTGAGTTTGCGCGGTATCTGATAATTACGATTCGATGACAGGCAACCCAACCCTGATGTTTGTTAGCCAAAGTTACTCATCAGACAGCGTTGTATTCGCTGAGTACATGATGAATCAAC
>Ga0163155_10004536_pt1 | contig 14229 bp, 12 predicted proteins | sample OliLakLV19SP4G1_FD_148611 | JGI IMG/M metagenome (GOLD analysis project Ga0163155, IMG submission 148611) | Freshwater microbial mat bacterial communities from Lake Vanda, McMurdo Dry Valleys, Antarctica - Oligotrophic Lake LV.19.SP4.G1 | ecosystem: Environmental > Aquatic > Freshwater > Lake >...
AGCGGGCTCGCCGCCCCAACGCGCCGCGATCCAATAGGCGCGGCAAGCTTCTTCGCTCGCGAACCGCGCCTCGAATGCCGGCGCCGTCTTGGGAAAATCACGCCACAGATCGTCCGGCAGCAACTGCGTCATGGGCTATCTCCTTGTTGGAGATCACATACCCGCTGACTGCGCCGGAACTAAGGGGAGAGGCATGTACACGCGGTACAGCTTGAATGTGCTGATCGCGGCGACAACTTTCGAACGCTTGACCAAGTCGACCAATTCACCACTGTCTGTTTTAATTCTAATTTGATTAAGCGGCCCTTTCGATTCTTGTAATGGCCTGTAAGGTATTCGATCAGCTTTATCGGTCATGATCCGAGGCGCGACATCAGTCGTGGTTCCGAGCCACTCGGCGATTGCCGTATCTACCTTCTGGCAGGCTTGTTCGACAGCTTCATCCGACGCGTTATCACCCAACTTCGTTCGAAGACGCTCGCGCACGTCGATGCATTTGTACAACTGACGTCCCCGCAGACGCCGGGCCAAGTTATTAATCGTCTCATCACTAGCATTAGCTAAAAAGCTGAGGGCACCCCATAGCACCGTATCATCGAGCGCAAGCATGCGCTCAAGTTTGTCAGGATTCTTTGCGAAGCTTACTAATGGATGCTTATTCGGCAGTCCAGTCTTACTCCAGTTACTGTTTGCTGCAAGATAAAGGGTTCGGTAAAGCAACTCGCCGAGAATCTTTTCTGCCCCACGCGTTGCTTTATGAAAATACACCGTTGGATATAGTTGAAAGAGTCCCAGCACATACGTCTCAGCGGCGTAAACGGCTTTTGGCCCAAGCACAAACGTCTCGACTTCACCAACCTTTGTATCGTCGACGCCGTATGGCACACTGCCAACCTCAAGGTTGGCCATAAGCCAATCGAAGTCTATCGCCCCGTGCTGCGTTCCCGTCATCAGACGATCGCGACGCATATAGTCAAGCCGATCAGCATCGAACTGGCTCGACACGACAGCGCTGTAAATGCTGCCTGGGCCATTTTTGATAACGTCCGCTACGTTTGAGGCGAATCCATTTCCCAGCTTCGAATCCAACACCTGCCCGATCTCGCTCTCTCTAATGAGCCGGTCGCTGATCCGCTCATGGTTTGCGAGCGGCAGGTTCATCCGCTTGCCGACTGCTTCGAAGGCGTGACTAAAAGGGCCGTGTCCCACATCGTGTACCAAGGCAGCGGCCAGTGCATGCTGTGCATCATTCCCCCTCCATCGTGACTCGCCCAGATGTCGTTCTACAATCTTCATAAGTAGTCGCGCTGTATGGAATACTCCAAGACTGTGCGCGAAACGCGAGTGCGTCGCCCCCGGATAGACAAACTCGGATAGCCCGAGCTGCTTCACACGTCGTAATCTTTGGAACTCGCTTGTTTGAACGACACGCCACATCGCGTCCTCGAATTGGTTTGCACCAAACTCGATGAGGTTGTGAAGTGGGTCTCGTACTCGTTGCGACCTGAACATGTTCGTATTTTGTTTTTGAGTTAATGTCAGTAAGAGAGTTGTCTGATTCGCCCTCATCAGGGAACACTGGCACGTGCGCGATCTTGCGAATGGTCTCGCCTGCGGGCGGTTGTGCACGTTTGCGTCGGTGCGGTACTTAACAACGTATTCCCTCATGCTGCGCCTGCTCAGGACGCTTCGGGTCGATCGCGCGCCATTTCGGATCGGCCGAAGGCTAGCAGTTGATTTTGCTGTCCCTCCGATACCGACCGTCGGTCGATTGATATGTCGCGCAAGCTTGAGCAACCGCCGCACCCCCCCACACTCACCTCCCCAAAAACGCCAGCACCGGGGCCAGCGCCTCAGTCGGCGCTTCTTCGTGGGGGACGTGGCCTAGGGCTGGTAGCTGAGCGAGTTGGGCGTTCGGCATCGCTTTGAGGTAGTCGCTCGCATTGGTGATTGGGATCATGCCGTCCTTTTCGCCCCACAATAATAGCGTCGGCGCAGTGATCGTCGCCAACAGTGGTTCGGGCGGCACCAGGATCGTCTGCTCCATGCGGGCCAGCATCGCGCTGCGCACGCCGGGTGCCAGCATCAGATCGTAATAGCGGTCGAGCGTCCCGGCCGTCAGCCGCGCCGGGTCGGCGTAGGCGATTGCAATGTTGTCGCGCAGCATCGACTTTGGCAGCGCGACGGTCATCAACGCCATGATCGACGGCACGCTGGCGGCCTTGCCGTAGTCATAGCCGGGGCTGGCAAAGCCGTCGGGCGAGATCAGCACCAGCTTGTCAACGCGGGCGGGATGCGCGGCGGCAAACCGCCATGCCAGTCGGCCGCCGATTGAGTTGCCGATCAGCGTGGCGCGCGTGACGTTGGCAGCGTCCATCAGGGCTAACAGGACTTCGATGGCGCGTTCTTCGGTGTAGAGGCCGGTAGGGTCTGGCCCGGTCAGGCCGTGGCCCGGCAGGTCGTAGCGGATGACGCGGTAGGATTGTGCGGCGAAGGATTGCGCCCACGGTTCCCAGGTGTGGAGGCTGGCGCCGAGTCCGTGGATCAAGATGATGGTTTTGCCGTCGCCAGGACCAGACTTTGGACCCAGATCGCGGGGACCCGCGTCGCGAACGGGTAACCCCGTATCCCGGACATGCAACTTGAGCCCCGCCACCGTAACGTAATCGGAGGGGGCCGCGAGGTATTTGGCTTCCAGAGCGGCCAGTGGCCGGTCGGGCGTATAGAGCCAAGCCGCGAGGCCGACAGCCAAGACCAGTATCCCCGCGATCACGATCGTCACCATCCGCTGCGTTCCCATCCGTTGCATTCCATCGCTAATCTTGTGGCAGGGCTGTTGGAGATCGCTGCCTCGCGCGGTAGAATCGGTCCCCAAGGATCAACGCGGTATACGCAAACGAGACCTCTACCCGCGACCGGAAAGTTCCGGTAAGTTCCCGCAAATTGGGCACTGGGCGCGCTAGAGCCTGTCCGGTTGAGATGGAAGCGGCGCGCTGTCGCGCCGTCGCCCATCTCAGCCGGTGAACAGGCTCTAGAATCAAAAGCTTAGAGCAGGATTGACGGTTCAGATGGAGCGGATCGGCAAGCCCGATCCGATTCCATCTAAACCGACCCTGCTCTAGACCGCTCCGCGCTCGCCTTTTGCTGGTGCCGCCCATGGCCGATCGTTCGCCGAACCGTTCCGCAAAGCCTGCAGTCGCCCAACAGTCGACGGCAGGCGTGGCAATACCGGTCGATCGCCGCGCGCGGGCCGTGGCTGCGGTGCGCAAGGCGCTGATCGAGCGCAAGATGACGCAGGTCGAGCTCGCCGACACGGCGGACTGCCACGAGAAGACCATCCAGAACCTGATTGCCGGCAAATCCGTCCGCGATCAGACGCTGTTCGATGTCTGCATGGTGCTGGGCCTCGACTACGAGGAGATCCGCGACGACTGGCACGGCAGCATTGCCCAACACGAAACCGGTTTGCCAGCCAGCCCTGCCGCAAGTCCGTCAGCCGCGCCCGTTGGCTCTAGCTACGACCGCCAGCCGATCGGTGGCATGGTCGCCCCGATTTATATGGGGGCGTATTCGAAGCACGCCGTCGACCACTATCCCGGCAGCTATCTCACATTGCGCGCCGACTTCACCCGGCTCGGCCATATCGTTGCCTACCGGACCGATATTGCATGGGATGACGAATGGCCAAGCTTGCTGTTCCAGGAAACCGGCCGCCCCGACCAGAGCTATTCCCATCGCGGACGGCTTTATGTCCCGGCGTCATCGATGTTCATCCATCTGGTGTCGCTGACCAAAGGCGCCATGCGGATGATCGTGGTGTCGCAAATCGACCAGGATGGCATTATGCGCGGGCTGATCACCACGCTCAACAAGCAGCGCGCGAGTTTCGTGCCGGTATCGACGGCCATCGTATACATTAAGGGCGACAATATCCCGCTCGACGCAATGGGTGATATCGCGCCGGGGCACGCAAGCCACGCCGCCTACACCGCACACTTAGCAGGCGCAGTGAACGAGGGGTATGCTCGGCTCGTTGGGCCGTGATTTGCTTGACCCGTGGTGTCATCCGTCGGCGCGGCCGGTCGCTTCCGCCGTGGCGGGCTGGGGCAACCATGGCTCGTTGCGCAATATCCATGCGGCGATGGCAATCGCAATGACATGCAACGCGGCGGCGAACAGGAACGGCGCGCCAGGTGGCGCCCAACTGGCAGCCGGGCCAATGGCATAGGCGTAGAGCTGCGAAAAAATCAGCGGGCCGACGGTTTCGGCGATGCCGAGCAGCGCGGCGAGCGCGCCCTGCAACTGGCCGTATTCGCTGGCGGTGACCTCGCGCGACATCAGCGTTTGGTTGGGTCCCTCGACAAGGCCCCACAGCGTCAGGAGCGGGATTGCGGCCCAGATCACCCAGCTCGAGGGTGCGAGGCCATACATCAAGAAGCCGACGATGGCGAACGCGAGGCCGAGCAGCAGTGTCCGACGGTTGCCGAGCCGGGCGACAACTGGGCCCATTAGAACCCCCTGCACGATGGCGAGGCCGACGCCAATGGCAGTGAACGTCAGTCCCGTCGTCATTCCGTCCCATTGGAAGGTGTGCGAGGTGTAGAGCACGAACGTCACCGGAATCGAAACAAGCGCCAACTGGTCGAGCAGGCTGACGACGGACAGCCAGGCGAGGCGCGATGATCGCCGCAAAAGTTTGAGCGATGCGAACGGGTTGGCGCGCCGCCAGGCGAACGGCATCCGGTTTTCTCGCGCTAAGCTCTCGGGCAGAACAAAATAGCCGTAGATGAAGTTAACGAGGCTCAAGACGGCAGCAAGGATGAACGGCACGCGTGGGCCGAACTCGGCGAGGACGCCGCCAATGGCTGGCCCCATGATGAAGCCCAATCCGAAGACGGCGCCGATGCGGCCGTAGGCGCCAGCGCGCTCCGCCTCGGGCGTGACGTCTGTCACGTAGGCATAGGCCGTGGCGAAGGTCGCGGCGGTGAAACCGGCAATGATGCGGCCGACCACGAGCAGCCACAGCGTCGGTGCGAACGCCATCAGCAGGTAGTCGAGCCCGAGGCCGAGGTTCGAGATCAAGATGACAGGGCGGCGGCCGTAGCGGTCGGAGAGCGCGCCAAGGAACGGCGAGCCAAACAGCTGAGCGAGACCCCATACCGCGCCAAACCCGCCGACCATGAGCGCTGCGAGAACGGCATCGCCCGGCGTAAAGCTTTCGATAAGCTTGGGCAGCGCGGGCAGCATGATGCCGATCCCGATCGAATCGAGCAGCACCGTGAACAGTACGAACAGGCTCGCGCGTCGCCCGTGGTGGGGGGCAGGGCGAAGAGCATCAGGCGCAGGACCGGCGCCGCCGTGCGTTGTATCGCTGGCATTCAAGGTGACGTCGGCTGTCATGATTGCTCGTGTCGATCGCACGGTTGGGTAGGCTGGCGCGTCGGCAGGAGCGGGACCAGCCGCATAAGCACCAGATTCGCAAGAGCGTTGGGTTGCGGGATGCCGAAACGGTCGGCCAGCCTACCCGTTCGGGCTGTGACGGTACCGCGCTGCAGCAATTGCACGACTGAGGCGCGAATTCATCCGTTTTGCCAGGGGTTTGTGACGCTTATGTTGTGTTTGTTCGCGCGACGGGGTCCACCCCGCCCTCCACGATCACGTCGAATGAGGCTGACGGGCATCACCGTCGGCCAACCTGGAGGTAAAGTCTATGAGCCGTTTTCGTTCCGCCGTTGCATCGTCTGATCGTGCCAATGCACTGGGTCGCATCTCGGTCGGCGCCGGTATTGCCGCAACGTTGGCGATGGCAATCCTGATCGCATCAATCCGGACCGCGTCGGCAGTCGAGCCCGCCATCCATGTTTTCAAACCCGGCCGCGGCATCTCGCTCGACGTCGGCGCAACGAAGGTCGCTGGTTACTACGTCGCCGTGGGAGCCGATTGCGGTGTGACCCTGATGATGGGTGCCCGGGCTGACGCCGATGGCAACGTCGCAAACGGCGTCGTCCGGATGGAATTGCCGGTCAAGGCCGGAGCGGTATCGCGCGTGACCACGCCCGACGGTCGCGTCATCGCATTGTCATGCGGCACTGGCGCGCGTTTATTGACCGTCAGCAGCCGCGAGTTAGTGGCGCTGGCCAACTGAAGATGACGCGTGAGGCCAACGCTTCTGCGACTGGTCGTCGAGGCGGGGCCCAGCTCGGCTATCATAACCGGGCGGGCTCTGAGTACCCGCCTCGGCACCCCGTGCGGCGATTGCGCGCTGCGAAAAGCGCACATCCGCTCTGCGCGATCCAACGAGTGGTTTGCGCGTAACAAACGAAGTACCGTGTAGTGATTAGAACGAACTGGCGCCGCTCTCCAAGGGTTTGACGATGATGTATAATTCGCTTGTTATCGCATTTTTGATGGCCGCTTCTGCGGTGAGTTCCATAACGGTGGCGACCGCAGCGCCAGCTGGCTTTCCGCTGCCCTTCCAGCCCGCGCAGGATATTATGTTTCGCTCGAGCGCTGGAGCGCTGAGCGGCAAGTTCGTCGCCAGCGATGGGAAGTGTCAGATCAATCTTGCGGTTGCTGAGGCAGGCGCGAGCGAGACTCGCGCCATTGCCGCCGGCGCAAAATCACGCATTCGTTTCGGTGACAGCGAAGTCGAAGTGTTCTGTTGTCCACAACTGACGCTCGTGACGTTGCGCGATGTGCGCCGCGCGGTCGCACTGACGAACTGACGCTGGCCGCATCAGTAGCCGCCGTGGCGCCAATCCCTATTGGCGGGGCTTTGAGATCGGTGGGCTCGCAAGCTCTCCGGCCAACACCTCGGCAATATGGCGCACGCCGATCGTGCTGCCAATCCGCTCCAATTTACCAGCCATATTCATCAAGCATCCGAGGTCGCCAGCCAGCAACAGATCGGGCGTGACGTGACTGGCGTTGGTGGTTTTCTTTTCAACCATCGCGTTTGAGATGTCGGGATATTTGACCGAGAACGTGCCGCCGAAGCCGCAACAGACTTCGGTGTCGTGCATCTCAACTAGTTCCACGCCCGGCATGCTCGCCAGCAATGTCCGCGGCTCGGTCTTGATCCCGAGTTCGCGAAGGCCAGCGCAACTGTCGTGGTAAGTCACGCGGCCAGCATAAGTCCCGGCTAGATCTGCAGGCACCGCCTTCATGCCGCGAACGTTGACGAGAAACGAGACAAGCTCGTGGACGCGTCCAGCCAGCGCCTTCGCTCGGACCGCTGCCGCGGGATCGTCCGACAGCAGATCCGGGAAGTGGACTTTGAGCATGCCAGCGCACGAGCCCGACGGCACAACCACGTAATCGTAGCCTTCGAGTGCGCTGATCGTGTTGAGCGCGATGGCCTTGGCGCTATCCTTGTCGCCGGAATTATATGCTGGCTGTCCACAACAGGTTTGACCGGTCGGCACGGATACAGCGCAGCCTGCCGCTTCGAGCAGCTTCACTGCGGCGAACCCGACAGAGGGTCGAAAGACGTCGACGAGGCACGTTACGAAAAGCGCAACGCGAGGCTTGGCCGACTGGGCGTTGGGCTGAGGCACGTGAAACGTGTCAAGCGGCATGGGACGGGTGCTCTGGCGAGAGGAAATTGTGCACCATGGCTAACGGTCGATGGCCGGGTAGGGCAAGCGTCATATGCGGGTCGCCTGAGCATTACCTGACACATCAGGCACGGTGGTCGTCGTGAACGCCGCTCAGCGAGCGACAGTGCGCGGCTTGGCCGTTGCGGTCCTGGCCGAACCAGCGCCGGACTTCTCGCCAGGATCGGCGTCCCAGTAAGGCTCCGGTCCATAGGTTTCGGCAAGATGCTCAATGAACACGTTGACCTTGGCTGGCATGAATTCCCGGCTCGGATAGACGGCATAGATCCCGTTGCTCGATGCGCCGCGCCAGTCGGGCAAGACGCGCACTAAGTCGCCGCGCTTCAGGTCCTCCCCGACCTCCCAGGTCGACCGCAATCCGACGCCGAGGCCCGACAGAATCGATTCGCGGATGAAGTCGGCAGAGTTCGACTTGAGGTTCGAGTTGAGTTTGACCTGGTGGCTGCCGTCGGGGCCGTCGAGGCGGAGAGCCTCTTGCGGGCCGGCGGCTAGAATGTTGACGCGTTGGAGGTCGGACAAGGTCTTGAGGCCGCCAGCACTCGCAGCATAGGCTGGGGTGGCGCACAGAATGCGGTGATCGGGAGCGAGCTTTTTGGCGACGAGCGACGAATCCTGGAGTTCGCCGATTCGAATGGCGAGATCGAAGCCGTCTCGGATGATGTCGACGAATGCATCCGATAGCTGGATTTCAAGTTCGATGTCGGGATAGCGCTCGAGGAATTTTTTCAGGTGCGGCGTGATGTGCAACCGGCCGAACGATGTCGGTGCGGACACCTTCAGGACGCCACGTGGCTTGGTATTGCGGCGGCTGACGAAGTCTTCGGCCTCCTCGACGAGGCTCAAGATGTCGACGACGCGCTTGAAATATCCCTCGCCGGTCTCGGTCAATGTCAGTTGGCGGGTGGTTCGCTGGAACAACCGGGCACCGAGCCGGTCCTCGAGAAGCGATATTCGCTTCGAGACGACAGCCGGTGACAAGCCCATCTCACGGCCGGCAGCCGACATGTTGCCGGTCCGGGCTACCCGGGCGAAGATTTCGAGATCGCTGATCGCAGTCACCGACGCGTCCTTGCTGGGTTTCGGGAAATCGTCTTCCACCGAGTTGCTCCCTCAGACGCTGTGGCTAATCAATCGCCAAAATATGGGTATTTGGCGTGAGTTTGGCGGGACTGTTTCGCTCCGGTGTTGAAGTATGTCGTGCGACGGGCTGTCAAGTGGGTGCATGCGAAACGGGTTAGGGCCACTGAAATGGCCGTTGTTCTAGGCTACAAGCGGTGGGGATCGGTGCTACAGTGTCGGAATAGTCGCGTGCACGCCGCACGGCACCACCGGAACAATATCCATGATCATCCAACTACCAGAGCCCGATCTTTCCATCGTCGGCCGTCGCGAGCAGATCGTTGCGGCCCTGGTTGGCATTGCAGGCCGCGACGCTGTTGTTTCCGACGAGGACGGCCGCCGGGCGTTCGAAACCGACGCAATGACGTCCTATCGGCGGATGCCGCTTGCCGTCGTCCTGCCGACCTCGACGGAGGCGATCGCCAACGTCCTGCGCTATTGCAATGCGAACAATCTCAAGGTGGTGGCGCGCGGCGCTGGCACCTCGCTGTGCGGCGGAGCGCTCCCCGCCGAAGATGCCATCGTCGTCGGCGTGTCGCGCATGAGCCGGGTCCTCGATATTGACTACGCGGGCCGCACGATGCGCGTCGAAGCTGGGATCACCAACTTGGCGATCACCGGGGAGGTCGCGCCCGAAGGGTTCTTTTATGCGCCCGACCCGTCGAGCCAGTTGTCGTGCACGCTGGCTGGCAACATCGCGATGAATTCCGGTGGGGCACACTGCCTGAAGTACGGCGTGACGACCAATAACGTGCTCGGCGTCCGCGTGGTGCTGATGAATGGCGACATCGTCGACATAGGCGGCGATCAACTCGACGGTGGCGGCTACGACATCTTGAGCCTGATGATCGGCTCTGAAGGCCAACTCGGCATCATCACCGAGGCGACCGTGCGGATCATCAAAGCGGCCGAAGGTGCGCGGCCGATGCTGCTCGGCTTCGACACCAACGAAGCGGCCGGTCAATGCGTTGCTGGCATCATTGCCTCGGGCATCATCCCCGTGGCAATGGAGTTTATGGACCGTCCGGCGATCGAGGTGTGCGAATCGTTTGCCAAGGCTGGCTATCCGCTCGACGCCGAAGCGCTGCTGATCATCGAGGTCGAAGGATCAGAGGCCGAAATCGCCGAGCGGCTCGCGCAGATCCAAGAGATCGCCAAGCCGTTCCGGCCGACGACGGCGACGATCAGCACCAATGCGGCACAGTCGGCGCGGATATGGAAGGGCCGCAAGTCGGCGTTCGGCGCGCTCGGCCGTATCGCGGATTATTACTGCATGGACGGCACGATCCCGCTGTCGAGATTGCCGGAGACACTGACCGCGATCTCGCGCATCTGCACCGGTTACGGCCTGAAGGTCGCCAACATCTTCCATGCCGGCGATGGAAACTTGCATCCGCTGATCATGTTCGATGCCAACGATCCAGCGAGCGAAGCGAAGGCCGAGCAGGCCGGCATGGACATCTTGAAACTGTGTGTCGAAGTTGGCGGCTGGCTGACCGGCGAGCATGGTGTCGGCATTGAAAAGCGAGATCTGATGCGGTTCCAGTTCACGCCGGACGACCTCGCCCAGCAGATGCGCATCAAGTCCGTGTTTGACCCGCGGTGGTTGTTGAACCCGGCCAAAGTCTTCCCGCTCGATGCCCGTGTCGGTTTCGAGCCCGCCGCGACGGCCACAGCGGCCATCCGCCGCGCAGCGGCTTGAAGGAACAATCTGCGTGGCTGATATCTTGAAACCCCGCGACGACAAAGATCTCGCGGAGACGGTGGCAAAACTTGCAGCCGCTAACGTGGCGATCGAGGTCAAAGGGGCTGGAACGAAACGTGGCATCGGTCGCCCCATCACGGCGGCCACCATCATCGAGACGTCGGCGATGACGGGTCTCACGCTCTACGAGCCGACCGAACTCGTCATGTCGGCGCGCGCTGGAACGCCGCTCGCACAGATCGAAGCGACGTTGGCGGAACGCGGGCAACTGCTGGCGTTCGAGCCGATCGATCTTGGCCCGATCAGCGGTGGGGCTGGCGGTCAGCAGACCATCGGCGGCGTGTTTGCAACCGGGGCTTCGGGGCCTCGACGCATCACCAGCGGGGCGGCCCGCGATCATATTCTGGGCGTCAAGGCGGTGAACGGCCGAGGCGAGATTTTCAAGTCTGGCGGTCGCGTGTTGAAGAACGTCACCGGCTACGATGTCGGCCGTGCGCTCGTTGGCAGCTGGGGCACGCTGGCGATCCTGACGGAGCTGACGTTCAAGGTCATGCCGCGCCCGGAGCGGACCGAAACGCTGGTCTGGCCGGGGCTGACCGAAGAGATCGCCGTCGAGGCCATGTGTGCGGCGCTCGGCACCCCGTTCGAGGTCAACGGAACGATGCATCTGAGCGCGGCGCTGACATCGCGGCTCGAACTGAAAAGTCTCGCGCGAGAAGCCGCGCCGATCACCGCGATCCGCATCGAAAACTTTGCGTCGGCGGTCGACTATCGCGCCAATCGCCTTGCCGATGCGCTGAAAATTTTCGGCACGCCGCAGAAACTTGGTCACGATGCGTCGCTGGCGTTCTGGGAAGAACTGCGTCGGCTGTCGGTTTTCACTCGGCTTGCCTCGGAAGCGCCGCGACAGTTGTGGCGGCTGGCGACGTCGCCGCGCAAGGCGCCTGCCGTGATGGCCGCCATCCGGCGCAATACCGAAGCGGAAGCGTGCCTCGACGCGTCGGGTGGTCTCATCTGGCTTGAGGTGCCGGCGTCCGCCGATGCGGGAGCAGCCGACATCCGGCGAATTCTAGCCGGGGCAGGCGGTCACGCAACTCTGATTTCGGCCGACCGCGAAGTCCGCGAGTCGGTTGAGGTGTTCCACCCGATGAATGCCGTCATCGAACGGCTATCGACGGGACTGAAAGACGCATTCGACCCGGCGCGCATCCTCAACCCCGGCCGAATGTATGCAACCCTATAGGATCGGTCGAGCCGATGCAGACGAACTTTACGCAAGCCCAGCTTGCTGATCCCGATCTCGCCGAGGCGGAGCGCATCCTGCGCCGCTGTGTCCATTGTGGGCTGTGCACGGCGACGTGCTCGACCTACGTGCTCGACGGCGACGAACGCGACAGCCCGCGCGGCCGCATCTACCTGATGAAAGATATGTTTGAAGGCTCGAAGGCGGCGAGCGGGACGGTCAAGCACCACGTCGATCGCTGCCTGTCGTGTCTGTCGTGCATGACGACCTGCCCGTCAGGCGTCGACTATATGCACCTTGTCGACCTGGCGCGGATACATATCGAAGAGACCGGCAGCCGGTCGACGAAGGAGCGGCTGCTGCGGCGGTTGCTTGCGTTCGTGGTGCCGTATCCCGACCGCTTCCGCATCGCGCTGAAACTTTCCGTGCTCGGCCGCCCGTTCATCCCGTTGATGAAGCGCATCGGCCTGCGCGAGATGGCCGCCATGCTTGAACTCGCCCCTCGCACCCTGCCGTTGTCCGGCAAATACGGTGGGGCAGGAGTCGCAGAGACGACGTCGGCAAAGCGCGGCCGCGTCATCATGTTGGCTGGCTGCGCGCAACAGGTGCTGCGGCCGTCGATCAACGATGCGACGATCCGTTTGCTGGCGCGCGCTGGCGTCGATGTCGTGGTTTCGGCCGGCGCTGGATGCTGTGGGGCGCTGACGCACCACATGGGCAAGGAACAAGAAGCGTTGGTAGCGGTTAAGCGCAATGTCGACGCATGGTCGAAGGAAATGGAAAAAGGCGAGGTCGATGCTATCCTGATCAACGCGTCGGGCTGCGGTACGACCGTCAAGGATTACGGGCACATGCTGCGCAAAGATCCCGAATACGCGGCGCGAGCGAAACGCATTTCAGCCATGACCCGTGACGTAGCCGAGTATGCCGCAGCGTTCGAGCTGGGGCCGCCCAAGCGCTGGTCGAGCCTCAAGGTCGCCTATCATTCGGCGTGCTCGCTGCAACACGGCCAGCGCATTACCGACGAACCCAAAGCGTTGCTCAAGCAAGCCGGGTTCTCAGTGGTCGACGTGCCCGAAGGCCATATCTGCTGCGGATCGGCTGGCGTTTACAATATTCTCCAGCCAGAGATGGCGGGGCGCCTGAAAGAGCGTAAGGTCGCCAACATTCGCAAAGCGAAACCCGACATCGTCGCAGCTGGCAATATCGGCTGCATCACGCAACTCGCGGGCGGGCTGGACTTTCCGATCGCCCATACCGTCGAACTGCTTGACTGGGCTTATGGCGGGCCGATCCCTCCGGGCCTCGAGGGGCATTCGAAGTTTGTCACCGATGTGCCACAACCTCGGCATGCGGCGACACCAGAGGACTTCATCCACGCATGAAAGTCGACGACAGTCGCGGTGCACCAAGATCGGGCTTTTCGAGGTCCGATCCTGGTAAAGGTGACCCGGCACGCGCAGAGTTGCTGCAGGCCCTGCAAAAACGCGTGGCCGGCAAGGCAAAGCCGATCGGGTCCATGGGCCGCCTGGAAGATCTAGCGATCTCGATTGGTCTTGCGACCGGATCGACGCAGCCCGACCTTGGCGCGGCGCGGTTGATCGTGTTCGCCGGTGACCATGGGATCACCGCCGAGGGTGTGTCGACCTATCCCAGTATGGTCACGGGGCTCGTGACAAAAATGATCCTCGATGGTCAGGCCGGGGCCAACGTATGCCTCGCTGCAATCGGCGCCGACGTGATCGTCGTCGATGCGGGATTGCTGACGCCGTTGCCCGATGAGCCCGGTCTGATCAATCGCAACATTCGCGCTGGCACCCGCAACGCCCGCCGCGAGCCGGCCATGACGCTCGCTGAGTATCAAGAGGCGTTCGATGCTGGGCATGCCATCGTGATGGCAGAAATCAAGAAAGGCGCCGGGCTCTTCGCGCTGGGCGAGGTTGGTATTGGCAACACGAGTGCCGCCGCACTGCTGGCCCATGCTGCGACGGACCTGCCGCTAGCCGTGTTGGTCGGTCCGGGGGCCGGCATGGCCGCCAAAGCGCTGGAGCACAAACGGGCGGTGCTGCACGACACGTACGCGCGCGCGTTCGAGGGCGAGATCGATTGCGATCCGCGCCGGGCCTTCGTCGAGTTTGCCGGATACGAGATGGTGATGATGGCGGGCGCAATCGCGGCCGTGACGGAGGCGCGCAAAATCGCGATCATCGATGGCTTCATCGGAACGGCGGTTGCAGCTGCGCTGTTTGCGCTGGAGCCGCAAGCCCGCCAGCATTGCGTGTTTGCCCATGCCTCGGGTGAGCCCGGGCACAAGGCACTGCTCAAGCACCTCGAGGCCGAACCGTTGCTCGATTTGGGCATGCGCCTCGGCGAAGGGACCGGAGCGGCGCTGGCGATACCGCTGGTGCGGGCGGCCGAGAAAATGCTGACACGGCTTGCCGATTTTGATGGCGGGCATCCCGACACACTGCTGTCATGACGCGGCCGGCTATGGCGGGGCCAGTGGCTCGCTGGCTCGCCCGTGAAGGCGCGTATTTTGCCACGGC
>Ga0163155_10004541_pt1 | contig 14218 bp, 16 predicted proteins | sample OliLakLV19SP4G1_FD_148611 | JGI IMG/M metagenome (GOLD analysis project Ga0163155, IMG submission 148611) | Freshwater microbial mat bacterial communities from Lake Vanda, McMurdo Dry Valleys, Antarctica - Oligotrophic Lake LV.19.SP4.G1 | ecosystem: Environmental > Aquatic > Freshwater > Lake >...
ATGAACGTGCTGTTGTTGATCATTATAAAATTCAAGATGAAAATGAGTTGGGTTACTTAGTGAATACCACACAAGTAATTCAAAAGAAACAAAGCGTATTTTCTATCCACACATTTACGTTGAGTGGTTCGTTAGTTCGAAATAATTTGACTTTAGTGTTGGATGATGAACATATCGAATCGCATTTGAACGGATTGTATTTAACTACCGGAAATCAAGTTGTTGACAACCACACTGTGGTAGATCACCGCAAGCCAAATTGCAATAGTAACCAGCTTTACAAAGGTGTTATTGATGGGAAGTCAGCAGCTACCTTTAATGGAAAAATATTTGTAAGAAAAGATGCGCAAAAAACAAATGCGTTTCAATCAAACAAAAATATTTTACTGAGTGATGCCGGAACAATCAATACAAAACCGCAATTAGAAATTTATGCCGATGATGTAAAATGTTCGCACGGGACATCAACAGGTAAGTTGGACGAAGACAAAATATTTTACCTCCGTGCCCGTGGATTAAGCTTGGAAAGTGCTAAAAAATTATTGATGCACGCATTTGCTTCGGAAGTTGTAAACACCATAAAAATTGAGCCTTTGCACGAATACATTGAAGGGAAGATTTTTAAAACATTTGAATAATGACAATAGAAACAATCGCAAAAAATAGCACACTCAATATTCAAAAACTCCGCCAGGACTTTCCTATCCTTTCCAAAAAGGTAAATGGCAAACCTCTGGTGTATTTGGATAATGGTGCAACCGCACAAAAGCCTAAACAGGTAATTGATGCCATTAGCAATTATTATCAAACACAAAATGCTAATGTACACCGTGGGGTACATCAATTAAGCATAGAGATAACAGTTGCTTATGAGAATGCCCGTACTACTGTTCAAAAACATTTGAATGCAGCCTTTTCGAAAGAAATTATTTTTACCAGTGGCACAACCGAAAGTATCAACTTGGTAGCAAATTCGTTTGGAAAAAAATATATAAAAGCAGGTGATGAAATCATAATTAGCGAAATGGAGCATCATAGCAATATACTTCCCTGGCAGATGCTTTGCGAGGAGAAAGGCGCTGTATTAAAAATAATTCCGATAAATGAAAAGGGTGAATTACTTATTGATGAATACAAAAAACTACTGTGCGGCAAAACAAAAATAGTAGCTGTTACACATATTTCAAATACACTTGGAACCATTAATCCGGTAAAAGAAATCATTGCGCTTGCACACGAAAAAAACATTCCGGTATTAATTGATGGCGCTCAGGCTTTACCACATATAAAAGTAGATTTACAAGACTTAGATGCAGATTTTTATTGCTTTGGCGCTCATAAAATATTTGGGCCATCTGGTGTTGGAATACTTTATGGCAAAGAAAAATGGTTGAACGAAATGCCGCCATATAAAGTGGGAGGCGGTACCATAAAAACGGTTACGTTTGAAAAAACAGAATATGCTGATCTGCCTTTAAAATTTGAAGCAGGAACTCCGAATATTGAAGGCGGTATTGGATTAGCAGCAGCAATTGATTATGTAAATGAAATTGGCTTAGAAAACATTGGCGCTTATGAATGCGAACTGTTGGAATATGCCACCAAAAAACTTTCGGCTGTTGAAGGATTGAGAATTATAGGCACCGCAAAAGAAAAAGCAAGTGTTATTTCTTTTGTAATTGAAGAAGTTCATCCATTGGATGTCGGAACTATATTAGACAAGCAAGGTATTGCTGTACGCACAGGACACCATTGCACACAACCCCTGATGGAACATTTTGGCATACCAGGCACCATACGTGCTTCATTGGTATTTTACAATACTAAAGAAGAAATTGATGTGCTGGTGAATGGAATACAAAAAGCAATTAAAATGTTGAAATGAGCATAGAAGAAATAGAAAACGAAATAGTAGAAGAGTTTGAGCTATTCGGTGACGACTGGGAAGGCAAGTACGAGCACCTGATTGATTTGGGGAAACATTTGCCATTGATTGATAAGCAATACAAAACCGATGACCGATTGATAAATGGCTGTCAGAGCAAAGTGTGGTTGCACTCAGAATTGAAAGACGAAAAAGTTGTTTTTACAGCCGACAGCGATGCAATTATCACGAAAGGAATTGTAGCATTAATGATAAGAGTTATATCTGGGCATACAACAGATGAAATTATAAATGCACAATTAAAATTTATTAACAAAGTAGGATTGATAGAACACCTGTCGCCTACTCGTAGCAATGGTTTAGTAAGTATGATAAAACAAATGAAATTAGATGCACTTGCATACAAACAGTTGAAAACTTTAAACTAAAAAAAATGGCAGCAATAATAATTACACAAAATACAGAGCTTACACAAAAGGCTATTGATATGCTTAAAACCTGTTACGACCCGGAAATACCCGTTGATATTTGGGAGTTGGGCTTGATTTACGAACTCAATATTGATAGAGAGAACAACCTCACGATGCTAATGACTTTAACCTCACCAAATTGTCCGGTAGCTGAAACATTACCACCTGAAACAGAACAAAAATTGCGTAAAATAGAAGGAATTAAATCAGCAAAAATAACAATGACTTTTGAACCACCCTGGGAAAAAGAAATGATGAGCGAAGTGGCACAACTCGAATTAGGATTTATGTAATATGGAAAACGAAATAATAAATAAAGTAGCCTTAAGTGGCATCATCACCATCAACCTTGAAGAGTTTTACCCTCAAGGCGAACGTGTATTGTTCGATATAAAAGAGCAATTGTTTCAAGGTTTAATATTGAAAGAAAAAGACTTTAGGGAATTTGTTAAGAATGAAGACTGGCGTAAATACACAGATAAATACCTTGCACTTATTTGTTCAGCAGATGCTGTTGTTCCAACCTGGGCATATATGCTATTGGCGATACAGGTAGAGCCATACACAAAAAAAGTTGTGTTCGGTGATTTAGAAACACTTGAAACAGTTTTGTATATTGAGGTACTCAACAAACTAAATATCAATGATTATAAAGATGCCCGTGTCGTTATAAAAGGATGTGGACATTTGCCTGTACCTAAAGCTGCGTATGTTGAAATTACCAGACTTTTACGCCCGGTTGCAAAAAGTATCATGTATGGCGAAGCTTGTTCTATGGTTCCTTTATACAAACAGCCCAAATAAATACATTAAACAACTTGAAAAAAAAGCTGACAAGAATGAAACCACAAAACGTTAGTCAAAAATTGATCAGTTCTCATCTTATTTCCGGTGAGATGAATCCCGGAACCGAAATCGGGTTGAAAATTGATCAGGTATTGTTGCAAGATGCCACCGGTACATTGGTAATGCTGGAATTGGAAGCATTTAATTTAAATAAAATCAAACCGGAGGTCGCAGTACAATATGTAGACCACAACCTGCTTCAAACGGATTATAAGAATATGGATGACCATCTATTTCTACAGTCGGCAGCGGCACGTTTTGGATTCTGGTTCAGCAGGTCAGGAAACGGAATTAGCCATGTAGTACACATGGAGCGGTTTGGCAAGCCGGGCAAAACGCTGTTGGGTTCAGACAGCCATACTCCTGCCGGAGGCGGTATTGGAATGCTTGCCATCGGTACGGGCGGATTGGATGTAGCGCTCGCTTCAGCAGGTGAACCATATTTTGTTAAAATGCCAAAAGTGATGGGTATCAAACTCATTGGAAAGTTGCCCGACTGGGTAAGTGCTAAAGACGTGATTTTAGAAATACTTCGCAGGTTTGATGTGACCGGAGGACGTGGGTATATCTTAGAATATTATGGGCCAGGTCTGAAATGTTTGAGTGCCTGGGATCGTCATGTTATCGCCAATATGGGAACAGAGACAGGCGCTACAACTTCCGTATTCCCTTCCGATGAAATCACGCGTGAATTTCTCAGACAAGAAGGAAGGGAAGACGAGTGGATAAAATTGGAAGCCGATGAAGGTGCATCTTATGATCTTACTATAGAAATTGACTTGGCTGCCTTAGAACCTTTAATTGCACTTCCTGGCAGTCCCGGCAATGTTGTTCCAGTAAGAGAAGTTAGCGGATTAAAAGTACAACAAGTTGTTATTGGCTCTTCTGCAAATCCCGGACTACGTGATTTTTGGATCGCATCTCAAATTGTAAAAGGGAAAACTGTTTCTCCTGATGTTTCTTTCGATGTCAATCCTTCTTCCCGCCAAGTGTTAGAAAATTTGACAGAAATGGGTGCTCTTGGCCCTTTGATAGCTTCTGGTGCGCGCCTTCACCAATCCGGTTGTATGGGATGCATTGGTATGGGACAAGCTCCCGCTACCAATACGATCAGTCTCCGAACGATGCCTCGTAATTTTCCAGGACGCTCGGGGACACTCGATGACCAGGTTTACCTATGTAGCCCAGAAACTGCTATGGCGGCAGCACTTATGGGGGAAATTACTGATCCCAGAGAACTTGAAACTTTAATGGATATTGATTATCCAAAATGGACAGAGCCTGTCCAAATCAAGATAAGTAAGCAGATGCTGATTGCTCCAAATGGAGCATCTGCTGAATTGATTAAGGGACCGAACATTAAAACACTTCCCGATTTTGAAGAGCTTCCTAATGAACTGGAAATTCCCATCCTATTGAAAATGGGAGACGATATTTCCACAGATGGAATACTGAAAGCGGGTGCCGATGTACTGCCTTTACGTTCAAATATTCCGGAGATAAGTAGATATGCTTATTATGCCATTGACCAAAGTTTCTATGATCGAGCTATTCAAAACTACAGGGGCTTTTGTGTTATAGCAGGCGGAAATTACGCCCAAGGTTCAAGCAGAGAACACGCTGCGTTGGCTCCCCGGTATCTTGGACAAAGGTTTGTTATTGCCAAATCTTATGCTCGTATCGGCTGGCAGAACCTGATCAATTTTGGTATAATTCCTTTCGAATTCAAAAACGCAGCTGACTGGGATAAACTAGAACAAGGCGATATTTTACGGATAGAAGGCTTAAGGACAGCCATCAAAAACAGATATCCGGTAACAGCTGCTGTAGTTGGAAAAGATATTGAAATTCCACTTACCTACAATATCAGTGAGAGGCAAGTTGAAATTATCTTAAAAGGTGGAGTTATTAATTTTGTGAAGCAAAAGTAATTTTTCGGCATGGTGTTGTTAAAGACAAACAGCATAACAAAATAAAATGCAGACAATAAAAGAAATGAGCATTAATGTAAAACACATCGCAACACTTGCCGGGCATAGCGGCTGTGTATATGCGATGGATATAGGCATATCTGAACATACTATTTTTACAGGGGGCAGTGATATGTTTATTGCACTATGGAATTTAGAAACCCTGCAAGCTGAAAAATTTGCGGCATCTTTACCTGCGCCTGTTTATGCAATTTGTCATATTCCTGAAAAAAAATTATTGCTTGCTGGAACAACAACAGGAAGTATTCACATAATTGATTTAGAGAAAAGAGAGGAAATTAAAATTCTGCAACATCATACGGCACCGATTTTTGACATAAAATATTCATTAAAAACCAATTGCTTTTATACAGCCGGTGGCGATGGTAATTTTGCAGTTTGCTCACTCGATACTTTATCATTGATTAAAATAAAAAAACTATCAAAGGAAAAAGTACGCAGCATTGATTTTAATTATACTACTTCCGAAATAGCTGTTGCATTGGGTGATTGCAACATTCTTGTATTTGACCTGCACACATTGGATCATAAAAAAGATTTTATTGCACATCAACTTGCAGCAAATGTTGTGCGATACAGCCCTGACAGTAAATTCCTTTTAACAGGAGGAAGAGATGCTCATTTGAATATTTGGCAAGTAGCGAATTATGAATTAGTAGAGTCAATTCCTGCACATAATTGGGCTATTTACGATATAGTATTTAATTCTGATGCTACATTATTTGCCACCGCCAGCCGTGATAAAACTATAAAAATTTGGGATGCAAAGACATATCACTTATTAAAACGCATCACTAAAGAAAATTTTGATGCACATACACATTCTGTAAACAAATTACTTTGGAGTACTTATCATAATTATTTGGTTTCTGCCGGTGATGATAGATTGATTATGGTAAGGGAAGTGAATAGTTTTTAAAAACAAAAAAAAGGAGGACAAAAATGAATATTACAAAAGAACAAGTTTTAGAAGCGTTAAAAAATGTAGAAGATCCTGATTTAAAAAAGGATTTGGTAACGCTTGGTATGATAAAAGATTTAGAAGTAGACGGTAAAAACGTAAGTTTTACAGTAGTACTTACAACGCCTGCTTGCCCAATGAAAGAGCTGATTAAAAAGAATTGTGAAAATGCAATTTTGCATTATATAGATGAAGAAGCGAATGTAAATGTGAAAATGACATCCGATGTATCATCTCGTAACAGCAGTGGGCCTATGTTGCCAAATGTAAAAAATATTATTGGAGTAGCATCAGGCAAAGGTGGTGTTGGAAAATCAACAGTGGCTTCAAATCTGGCTTTGGCTTTGGTGAAGTTAGGCGCATCGGTTGGTTTGGTTGATGCCGATATTTATGGCCCCTCACAAACAATTATGTTTGATGTAATGAATGAAAAGCCAATGACGAGAGAGATTGATGGCAAAATCAAAATTATTCCTGTGGAGAGTTATGGTGTAAAATTATTATCCATTGGTTTTTTTGTAGATACCTCTCAAGCACTTGTATGGCGTGGACCAATGGCATCAAAAGCGGCTGTCCAATTGTTTCAGGATGCAGAATGGGGTGAGCTTGATTATCTGATTATTGATTTACCCCCCGGAACCGGTGACATTCATTTAACATTGGTTGGTGCTGTTCCTTTAACCGGGGTTGTGATTGTAAGTACTCCTCAATTGGTGGCTTTGGCTGATGCAAAAAAGGGTGTTGGAATGTTTCAGTTACCGTCAATAAATGTCCCTGTGTTAGGCATTGTAGAAAACATGTCTTATTTCAGTCCGCCAGACCAACCGGATAAAAAATATTACATCTTTGGTAGAGACGGAGCAAAAAAACTTGCAGAAGAATTAGGAGTTCCTTTATTAGGCGAAATTCCATTGGTGCAAAGTATTTGTGAAGCCGGTGATGCAGGTCGCCCGGCTGTACTGCAAGACAATACACCGCAAGCGATTGCCTATATGGAAATGGCAAGTAAGGTGGCGCAGCAAGTATCCATACAAAATGCAAAAGTGCCAATAGCTAAAGTGGCGGATGTTAAATGGTAAAACCTGCAACGCATTATAATATAAGTTGATAAGCCTTGAAAAAGGTTTTCGTTATGTGGAAAGCGGCTCTATGATCCGTTCCTCCTATCATGCAGAAAAACATATTTTTTAACTTATGATTGGCTGAGTTATTTGCTGAATCGAATGATTTACAAAGACGAGTACAAATTAAAAACTTTACAGAGTTTATTAGGGTTCTCTTTAAAACCTTGAATTTTATTTTAATTCTTAAATCTTACACCATGTATCCAGAACAATTAGTAATGCCAATGAAGGAAGAGCTTACCTCTGTTGGTTTTGAAGACCTCCGCAACGCTGCGGAAGTAGATGCTGCCGTTAACTCAAAAGGCACTGTGTTAGTCGTTGTTAATTCAGTTTGCGGATGTGCTGCCGGTGCCGCACGTCCTGGAGTAAAACTTTCATTGTTAGCAACCAGGGGGCCTGACCGTATTACAACTGTGTTTGCCGGCTTTGACACTGAAGCCGTTGAACAGGCACGCAAACATTTTCTGCCCTATCCTCCGTCATCGCCTTGTATAGGCTTGTTCAAAGATGGAAAATTGGTTCATTTTGTAGAACGCCACCATATTGAAGGAAGATCCAAAGAGCTGATTGCCGTTAACCTAAAAGCCGCTTATGAGGAATATTGTTAATACTGCGAAAGATTAAAATAAAGGTTAATATGGATTATGATAATCATTCAACAGAAGGTTCTTCTGTTCTCGGGGGTTTCAAAAGCAATGACCCGTGCCTTACGTATGGTTGCAGTCAATCAGACGTATATGACTGGCTGGCGGATATTGTTATGCCACCTGATTATAAAGTTTGCAATATTATAGAGATTAAATTTAAAGGATCCCGTAAGGAATTCTATCTTAATCATCAAAACATATATTTCAAAAATGGAGAATTGGCTGTTGTTGAGGGCACTATGGGTGGTTATGATGTTGGGCATGTTTCCTTAACCGGTGAACTGGTACGTATGCAGCTCAAGAAAAAGAATGTGCGTACGGAGGAAGTAGTTAAAAAAATCTATCGCAGCGCCACTCCTGCTGATGTAACTAAATGGAACCTGGCAAAAGAGATGGAATTAGATACTTTGTATAAAGCACGGGGTTTAGCTAAAGAGCTTGGCTTATCTATGAAATTAACCGATGTAGATTACCAGGGCGATAAATCTAAAGCCACATTTTACTACACGTCCGAAGGACGTGTGGATTACCGGGAGTTAATTCAACACCTGTCCAAAGCCTTTCATATACGTGTAGAGATGCGTCAAATTGGGATACGTGAGGAAGCCTGTCGCATAGGCGGTATTGGTCCCTGCGGAAGCTATTTGTGCTGCCATACCTGGTCTACCAATTTCAAAACTAACCCCCCTTTTGCGACCGGCTATCAAAATATTTCCAGGCGACAAGGCAATAAATTTACATGCTACATCAACGATGAGACGGAGAATAAAGACTGCATTAAATCGGATGATCTGAAGGATAAAGCGCAAAAAAATAGTAAATCTATAGTTTCCAGGGCATTGGCTTATGCAAACGTTCCTGGTAATAGCATAACCCGTTTTGATACTAAAGACGTAATTGATTAGCGCTAAAATACGTCCATTGGGGATGTTTTTCTGTCAGAATGTATTTGGTTATAAAAAAAGCAGTAATCTTATTTGATGAAACATACGCGATCGGAATTAGAAAATCTGAGTAAAGCGGAATTGATCGAGTTGGTCATGTCGGTGGAAGATCGGTATTATTCCATGCTCAAGCGTGTTGAGGAATTAGAGCGAACGGCGGCGCGAACGGCGGCGCCGTTTTCGAAGAACCGCCGCAAGTTTGATCCTCAGAAGCCTGGGCGGAAGATTGGTCAAGGGAAGTTTGAGGGGCGCAAACCTCCGTCAGAAGAAGATTTGAGTTCAATGGAAGAGAAGTAGTGTCAGATGCTGAGGTATGCACGTGTGGTGGGCAATTGGAAGATCAAGGGTTTGAGTTTGTAAGTGTGCCGGAAATGCCGGTGTGCCCAAGAGCCGTGATAAAAGGATTTCGTGTTCACCTAAAGGGCTGTACGTGTTGTGGGCGGAAGTATCGTGGGCGGCATGAAGAAATAGCGGAGAATCAATATGGGGCGACGGCGCATCGTTTTGGCTGGCTTGACGCAACTGGGCGTTTCTCTATCACTGAAGACAAAGCGGGTTTTCACGCAATAGGCTCTATATAGGAGGAGTTGCGTTTAACCATAGTTGTAATCAATAAAAAATGAAATAAAAACCAAATAGAATGCAACATGTAACAGTTTTTATTGCAGATGCTTGGGACACTCTGCCTGCATTAGGTAGTTCAGCTGCGTTATCCGTTCTGCTAATTACTTCTATTTGGCATTAAAAAACCATTCGTTGGCCTCTGTTTTATTTCTCCTGGAAATTGGGATTTCTATTCCATTTTTTAAAACAAAATGATCATTTTTTAATGCCTCAATATGGTATCTATTCACTAGATACGAACGATGATTCCTGAAAAAATTTTTATCCATGAGTATGTCTTCAAAGTAAGCTAAATTTTTCGAGGACAACTCCCGGGAACCGTTTGACAAATAAATATAACTGTAATTGCGCTCGCCTTCAATATGCGTAATTTGTTTTAACGGAAATCTAAAAACGCCGTTTTGTGTTGACAATACCAGTTTTTGATTTTCAACTGGTTGTGCTTCGAGATTAGACAAGGCATGCTTAATCTCCAAACTATTACTTACAGACTTCAACAGACGCTTTATCGCTTCGTCCAATTCACCTTCTTTAACCGGCTTAACCAAATAGTCCAGGGCGTTGAATCGAAATGCCTTGATCGCATAGTGACTGTGCGAGGTGGTAAAAATGATTTGGAAATTGATGTCATCTAACTGCTGAAGCACTTCAAAACCCGTCATATCAGGTAATTCAATATCGAGAAAAACAACATTGGGTTTTTGGGAGGCAATGAACTGTAGTGCCTCCTCCCCGGTATTGGCTATTGCTACAACAGCAATAGCGCTTGCATGTTGCTGGAGCAAATCATGCAAAACCGTTGCCATAAAGGCATTGTCTTCTACGATGAGCGCTTTTAATGGTTGCTTTGATGCCATAGTGGTCTTGCTGAATGCTCAGGGCGAAGGTATATAAAACCGTTTGATAACTACAGCTACCTTGTGATAAGCCAAACGCGGTGGCTTCGCAGACTACCCCTTACTTTTGCCCAACAATCATATTTTTCAAATACTCAAATGATCAATAACATGAAAAATTTCTTTTTTTTCGCAGCCATTATTTTGATTTCACAAACCACATTACTCGCACAAAAATCCACCACTTGGAAAGGTGGCACCCCTGGCAGACCCAGCGATTGGAACTGCGCTTCCAACTGGAGCGATGGCCGTGTGCCCAACGAGTTTAGCGATGTGATCATTCCCAATATTTCAAGTGAAATTTACCCGGTCATCAAAAACAATGCGGAAGATATTAACGCGCTATTCTTGATGTCGAGCACAAAAATTTACATTGAAAAAAAGGGGGCACTAACAGTGTATGAACGGGTAGAAATTGCAGCAGGTGCTAAAATAGACAACCAGGGCAAACTTGACCTACCCACCAATGAAATTACTACAAACCAAAACGCTTTGACTGTAATGCCGACAAAAAAATCCAACTAAGTACACTGTGAAAATGTCACTTTAAGTTCTCGTTGGCTTGCCCCTTTTGACTTGTACAGGCGGCGGTGAATGAATTTATCGGAAAACCCTTTGATACGGCAGAACTGCTATCTAAAATCAATCAATTAGTTAAAAAATGATGACACCATATTTCCACATAAAGATAAAATTTATCCTGATTGGCATCGGAATGCTTTTTGCTGCCATTGCTTACGGGCAAACCAAAACGGATGCCGAGCTATATGCTATCTGGTCGGATAAATCAAACCCTGAAACAGAAAGGCTGGAAGCAATCTGGGAAAGAATGAATTTAGATCCCTTTCCCTATCAACTGTCAGATTGGTGGAAGAAATGGGAAAGTGAAACTAAAGAAGCCATTGAACTGGCTATTAAATACGACAAAAAGGGATACTTGCCCCTATTATATTGGAGGTCAATTCGTGCTTGTCCCGATAATACGAATTATACGGATTGTATGTGTACTGCTCTCCATAAGATTGAAGAAAGTATCAAGGTTGCTAATGCGTCCAAAACTCCGTTTGTTTTTTGGGTATACTGGAATTTATCTGCTCAATGCGGTGAAAAAGTGAAAGAAAAAGATATAATTTTTGAATTCAATAAATTGACAAGCTATCTGTCAAAAACTCCTGACTCCCTTAAACTACTCAGCGAAGCAAATTCACATTTAGGTATGTGGTACGGACGGGAAGAAAAGTTTCCCAAAGCGTTAAGCTACCTTTTAGAAAGCCAGCGATTATCTGAAGAATTGAAATTAATGGATAATTCTTATGTCGGAAACAACGCAGCACTTTCAGGAATTCATACCCAAATAGGAAATTATAAAGAAGCAGAAAAATACATTGATAAAAGCCTGCAGGTGGCTCATTCTTTAAAAGATACCTTACAACTGGGTAGATCGTATCTTGGCAAATCTTATATAATGCTGATATTAAAAGATGAAGCAAAAGCTCAACTTTTTGTAGATTCTGCCATGTACGTCATGAAAAACGTTAAACACTGTGAGCCTTGTTATAATAGTGCAAAAACGTTGAACGCAGCTATTAAGAATTTAGCCAAGAATTATGCTGGAGCATTAGCTGAACTGCAAAAGGTAGAAGCATTTCATAAATATGAATATGGAAAACAAAACCCTGACCCCCATTTTCACACAGAAAAAGCAAGGGCTTATGTAGGGCTAAAAAAGTATAACAGCGCCATTCAAACAATAAATGCGGTAAAAACATCAGAAAAAACCTATAATATGAATGTATCGGAAAACTATGAGTTACTTTACCTAGCTTATGAAGGCATAGGAGATTACAACAACGCATTGATAAATTATAGATTGCATATACAGACAGAAGATACTTTGGCTGTATGGAGGAATAGCAGTGAGGTAACCCGTTTGGAACTGGAAAATCAATTTACACAAGAACAACTAAAATCAAAACTCGATTTTCAAACCCAGATGAACAAACAAAAGTCCACACGTAACTGGATCCTATTTTTAGGTATTTCAGCTTTGCTTCTTGCTTTAGGATTGTATGGCAGGCTAAGATATACCCGAAAAATCCAAAAATTATTGCAACACAAAAACGAAATCATAGAAGCTGAAAAAGAAAAAGCCCAAGCCAGTGAAAAAGCCAAACATCAGTTCCTGGCCAATATGAGCCATGAAATCAGAACTCCCATGAATGCCATCAAAGGCATGACCGATATTTTAATCCGGCGCAATCCAAAAGAAGATCAGAAAGAATATCTGGATGGCATAAAACAGTCTTCCGATTCTTTACTCTTCATCATTAATGATATTCTTGATATTTCAAAAATCGAAGCAGGTAAAGTAGAACTGGAGCAGGAACCTTTTTCTGTCAATGAATTGGTGAACAATGTACATACCATGATGAAGTTTAAGGCCGAAGAGAAAGGCTTGGAACTATTGAAAGATATTCCGTCAGGAAACCTCAACGTCAATGGTGATGCCACTAGATTGAGACAGATTCTCATCAATTTAATTGGGAATGCCATTAAGTTTACCGAAAATGGATTGGTGACTACTTCTGTAAAATCGGAGCAAGTTGGAGAAAAATTGAATTTGCATTTCTGTGTTTCTGATACAGGCATTGGCATTGAGCAAAGTAATATTGATAAAATATTTGAATCATTCGAGCAGGCTTATAGCGACACTTCCCGAAAGTTTGGCGGTACGGGCTTGGGATTAAGTATTTCTAAAAAACTGGTAGAACTGCACAATGGCAAAATTTGGGTAGATAGTGAAAAGGGGAAAGGCAGTCAATTTCATTTTAGCATTCCTTATGAAGTAGCAAAAAGTGGAACTGAAGTAAAACCAGCAGAAGATTTCAGTAATAATATAGCCGATACCATCAAAGGCATACGAATTCTGCTTGTAGAAGACAATGCATTTAATGTGGTGGTTGCTCAGGAAGAACTGGAAGATGCCATTGAAGGTGTGCAAGTAGAAGTTGCCGAAAATGGATTGATTGCTGTGGAGAAATTAAAATCTTCTACATTTGATGTCATACTCATGGATATACAAATGCCTGTAATGAATGGATTTGAAGCCACCAAAGTTATTAGATCTTTATACAGCGAAAAAGCTCAAATACCAATTATCGCTATGACAGCCAATGTACTGAAAGAAGAAGTAGATTTGTGTTATGAGGCTGGCATGAATGACTTTATAGGGAAACCATTTGACACCAATGAACTATTAAATAAAATTTTTAACTTAATAAATAAAATATCATGAATACAAAAAATCCAACCATCTTTATCGTAGATGATGAACCGTTGTTATCCGAAATGTTAACGGATTATTTAATGGAACAAAATGTAGATTTTAACATAGAGACCTTCCCAACCGGGGAAGCTTGTTTGGAAAATTTGCATAAACAACCAGATGCAGTAGTATTAGATTATTACCTAAACTCTAAAGAAAAAGATGCTGCAAATGGTATTGATATCCTAAAAGAAATAAAAAAGCGGAACGCAACGATCCCTGTTATCATGTTGTCCAGTCAAAAAAGTTATGGTACTTCTACTAAAACCATCATGTATGGAGCCGTTCATTATGTCATAAAAGGCCAGGATGCCTTTGAGGAGATTTTTCAACTTATAAAAGCCAATGTTTAAGTGGTCGATTTAACCTTTTTGAAAAAGTTTACCAAAGAAGATCCTCAAAAGATGAGGCGCTACATTTCGCTATACCTCAATGTAGCGCCAAAAACCTTTGAGGAAATGCGGCGCAACCTCAAAGATGGAGATTGGGAGCAGCTCCGTATCAA
>Ga0163155_10004544_pt1 | contig 14217 bp, 12 predicted proteins | sample OliLakLV19SP4G1_FD_148611 | JGI IMG/M metagenome (GOLD analysis project Ga0163155, IMG submission 148611) | Freshwater microbial mat bacterial communities from Lake Vanda, McMurdo Dry Valleys, Antarctica - Oligotrophic Lake LV.19.SP4.G1 | ecosystem: Environmental > Aquatic > Freshwater > Lake >...
CGTGATGTAGCCCTCTTCAATATCAATGTTAGGCGTGCCATATTCGCCCATCGTGCCCAACTTGACCAAGTGACAATCGGGAAAATCCTCTTTCATGGCGTAGAGGATATTCAACGTGCCGACGACGTTATTCACTTGAGTCATGACCGCGTGTTCGCGATCGATCATCGAAAAAGGCGCGGATCGCTGTTCGCCGAAATGGACGATCGCTTCCGGTTCAAACTGCCGCAGCGTCTTACTCAAAAACTCGTAGTTTGTAATATCGCCAATAAACAGGTCAATGTTTTTGCTTGTCAACTCCTGCCAGCGCTTGAGACGTTGCTGAATCGGCGCGATCGGGGTGAGAGTTTCCACACAAAGCTCATTATCCCAATGCCGCCGCACCAAACTGTCGAGAATGCCAACCTCATATCCCTGTTTGTTGAGGTAGAGCGCGGTTGCCCAACCGCAATAACCATCACCACCGATTACTAGGACTTTCATCTTGCATGTGCTTGCGAATACTCTGCCAAATCTACCAGACTTATGCACATTCTGAGCTATGAATTTGGGCTAATCCCTTTGAGGTTGAAAAATCTCTACTATGCTGATTTATAAAATCTACCCAACTTGTCAGGCTTCAGAACTGCTAGATGCTGACTGAATGGAAAGTTTGATCACAAATTCAGCGCTTGTACTGGGATAAAATAAAGCCACGCAACGCGATCGCCCCCAAGAACTATTTCCATGCAATTTAGTGAATTTAAAACCATCGGGGCTGTAGTGCAAAAATTTCAGGTGCGCTACACGGAAGCCAATTTTATTAACCCGTTGGCATTCCAAATTTCCGACTATTTCCAAGAAGATTTAGCGCTGATGATGCGGGAAGGCGTGATAGACAACTCCGAGTTTGCCATTTGCGAGAATCTGATTTATCCCGTCCTGAAGGAAGTGTGGAAACAGTATCGCCAGTATTTTCTGCTCTGGAGTCATCAAGCGCTAACGTTTGACAATACGCTAACTGGATTTCCAGAATATATTTTGGCTCAACGATCGCCTTTAGGTAAAGTTGTATTTGACAAGCCCTATCTGCTGCTTGTGGAAGCCAAACAGGATAATTTTGAAGCAGGCTGGGCGCAATGCTTATCTGAAATGATTGCGGCACAACGACTCAATCAAACTGTACCCATGCCCGTGTTTGGCATCGTTTCTAACGGCACCAGTTGGCAGTTTGGCAAGTTAGAAGCAGAAGTCTTTACTCGCCACATTCTGCCATACTCCATTTTTGACCTAGAGCATTTGTTTGCAGCCGTCAACTATATTTTTCAGCAGTGCAAACTGCAATTTGCAGAGTACGCGATCGCCCAAGCCTAACATAAATAGGACTTACGCACTTGCCCTCTAAATCCCCCAATTCTGGGGGACTTTGATCTCTAGCTCCCCCAGAATTGGGGGTTGGGGGGCAAATTTCGGTTGATGTGAGTAAGTCCTGATAAACCGTTCGACTCAAGCGTTCGACCAAAATCTACAAAGTCGCAAACGCTTGATCCACGGCGTGAAGAGCCTGATCAATTTCAGCCGCAGAGACGATCAGCGGCGGCACAAAGCGAACCACCTTGGGTCCAGCAGGAACCATTAACACGCCCTGATTAATCCCAGATTGCACCACCTGAGCGGAAGTCAAATCAATCTCTGATTGAATCTCCAGCCCGTTGATTAGCCCCCAACCGCGCACATCTGCCACTTTTTCGGGGTAACGTTGGGCGATTGCCTGTAAACCAGTTCGCAGTTGTTCTCCCCGCTCCTGAGCATTTTGTAGCAGGTGATCCGATTCCAAGGTTTGGCAGACCGCCAACGCCACGGCACAGGCAAAGGGATTGCCGCCAAAGGTGCTGGCATGATCACCGGGCTGGAAGATATTGCAAGATTCTTTGCAAAGCAGGGCACCAATGGGAATGCCGCCACCCAGTCCTTTTGCGGAAGTGAAAATATCTGGCTCAATCTCTAAGTTCTCAAAGCCCCAAAGCTTGCCAGAGCGCCCCATGCCGACCTGCACTTCATCGCAGATGAGGAGAATACCGCGCTCGTTGCAAATCTCCCGAATCCGCTGGAAGTAAGTGCGATCGCCCGGACGCACGCCGCCTTCACCCTGAAGCGCTTCTAGCAAAATCGCCGCCACTCGCGGTTGGTCTTGATCCAGGTCGGCGATCGCCTGCTCCAGTGCAGCAATATCGTTGTAAGGCACATACTCAAACCCTGGCACGAGTGGGCTAAAACCCTTGTGATATTTGGGTTGTCCGGTTGCCGTAAGGGTTGCTAAAGTCCGACCGTGAAAACTGGCATGAGCCGTGATAATCACGGGATTGGCAATCCCTCGAACCGTGTGGGCATACTTGCGGGCTAGCTTAATCGCGCCTTCGTTTGCCTCCGCCCCTGAGTTGCAGAAAAAGGCGCGATCGGCGCAAGAATTTTCGACTAGCCACTTTGCCAACTCCCCCTGAGCCGTAGTGTAGTAAAGGTTAGAAACATGGTGCAGCGTTTGAATCTGCTTCATCACTGCCTCAACCATGGCGGGATGGGCATGTCCTAGGGTGCAAGTTGCAATTCCAGCCACAAAATCCAAATACTCGCGCCCTTCCGTGTCCCAAACCCGACATCCTGACCCACGTTCCAACGTAATCGGGTAGCGAGTATAGGTTTTCATCACATACTCGTCAAATTCTGCCTGGGTAAATGCGCTAACGACATCCGGCAACGATTCAACGAAAACAGACGCGACTTGGAGTAATGCTTCTGGACTCACTGGAACTAATCCTTAATTTTTAAGAGACTACAACACGCAGTTAAACTTTGAACCGACACAACTTAATTTTCAAAGAGATGCTCGTGTCCATCAGTTTTTCATTCTTAGCTTTTACAATACCCCATTCATTCTCAATCAGCCGCAATCCGGTGCATCGGTCAAGTTCTGATGACAATCCGCTAAAAAATCTCAAACGATAGCGCATAGTCGCCAGCTTGATTGGCAGTAATCTCAAATACGTAGTCGCCATCACTGGGTAAGCGTCCTTTCCAGTCTGGATTGAGTGTGCTGTCGCCAATCCGTTGACCGCCTGGAGCGATCGCGCTTAAATTCACACGTCCCTGCAACTTTTTGATCAACACCAACTGTCCTTGTTTTGCCTTGAGTAAATAGCGGCGAATTTGCTGAGGCGCGATCGCTCCCGTTACAGTTGTGCCGTTCGTGCCTCTGGCAAAAATCACCCGTTCTATACGTTCTTGAGTGGGTCGAGAAGTGGGTGTAGTCGCCACATCGAGCGTGTAGGCACCCGATCCAGATATTTGAACGAAGTATTGATCATCTGTGGGTAGCTGCCCCGTCCAACTGCGGGTTTGATAGGCGGCGGCATCAATGCCATCCTGGTTCGATCGCAGCAGATTCATCACCACGCCCGACCCTTCTAAAGTGGCAGTTAGCACCTGTCCCTGAGACGCTTTAATTGAATAGGATTGCGTTCCCTGCTCTGACAGCGTTCCTTGCACCATGGTGGAGAGTTTGCCAGGGAGAAATTGGATTGGCTGAGGCTCGGAAGTGGCTTGATTGATTGAAGCCGAATTTGGCGCTAGTTGATTAGCAGATGGCGCGATCTGCAAGGCTAAATTCAAATCTTTTTGCCTACCAATAATCCGTGACGCTTCTGCTTGGGGTAGTTTGGCTCCAGAAACCCAGACCTCGCCGTTAGAGGCTAATGGGTCAGTTTGTGCGTGCCACAACCATGAACTAGCGACTCCGGTTCCCAGCAAAAATGCCGTTCCCATGCCGAGCCACAGCCGATTTTTCTGAGGCGATCGCGCGGGCTTTAATTGGGTAGTGGCTAGACGAATGGCTAGATGATCCTGAGAAGCAGATTTCGATGAGGCATGACGCAGATTGGAATGAGAAGATGCTACGAAAGGCTGATTTGCCTGCGATCGCGGGCTAAAATTAGCTGCTTTCGCCTTGAGTTGAGCCGGATTTAATCCGGGCATTACCGAATGCAAATCCACCCAAACTTCTTGAGCAGATTGATAGCGATCGCTGGGATAAATCGACAACATCCGTTCAAAAATGCGGGTTAATTGGCTGCTTAGGGTTACATAAGGCTGCCAGCACCATGCCAAGCTTTGACTATCGACTAAGGAATGTGGCTCTTTGCCAGTGAGCAATGCTAAACAAGTGGCTGCTAGAGCATACAAATCGCTGTTGGGGTAAACTCGCCCCGTTTGTAGCTGTTCTGGCGGCGCATAGCCCACCTTGCCAACCCGCGTTACGGCGGAAGTAATCGAAAGTTGGCTAGTCGCTTCTTTAACGGCACCAAAATCAATCAGCACCGGAAGCCCTGTTTCACCGATGGGCAATTCACGTCGGTGCGACTCGTGCAGCGGTTTGAGAATGATATTTTCTAAGGAAATGTCGCGATGAACAATGCCGCGATCGTGAATATAAGTCAGGACGGGTAACAGTTGTTTGAGTAAATGGCACACTTCGGCTTCAGTGAAGGTCAATCCCTGCGATTTGCGATCGCTCAGCAACCGTCGATAAGTCTGCCCTTCAACAAAATCTTGAACCAAAAATAGCCGCTGCCCTTCTTCAAACGCCGCCCAAAAGCGTGGAATCTGGGGATGCTGAAGCTGGTAAAGCGTGCTGGCTTCGCGCTGAAATAATAGTTGAGCTTTCTTTAACAGAGCATTGTCTTGATAAGGAACAAAGAACTCCTTCAACACACAACGTTCATCGAAGCGCTCTTGGTCAATTGCCAAGTAAGTGCGCCCAAAGCCTCCTTGCCCTAAAATCTGCTGAATCAAGTATCGTTGGCGAAGCAGAGTTCCCAGAGAAATGGGAGCAGTCATAGGTCAAACTAAATCCAAAAAAATCACACCAAGGGGTGTATCAATCCTCACTTTAAAGTGAAGAAGTTTCCATAGTGGGTCACCCCTCATGGGCAAATATCCTTAGCAGGGTGGTTTCATATTAGCCAGCGGAAAACGTGATCACAGTCACATCTTTGACCCAGTGCAAGCCATTTTCAATCTACCAGTGGTTGCGGGTTAACTGAAGGAAGGTTGTAGCATCCATGTTCCAATGACTCGGATAATGTGATGTGCATGGAGTTTACCGTTGCTGAGCCAAGTGGCTGGTTGTCAAAGTCAGAGGCTTAAACAGGTGAGTCAAGAGAGGGTGCGTCAGAGGCTCAAAAAAAAGCTGTAAGCCTTGGTTGAAGGAGATGGGGTGCATGGGTCAGATGGGGTGCATGGGTCAGATGAACCCTGAGTATGGTCAGCGAATGGATGGATGGCTCACACTTTATCAATATGCGTATAACCAAGCTTAACCTGGGGTCTGTGTAGATCAAAAAAGCAGGCAATTATTCGCCCCAAACCGACCTGACAGTGCGCTCAAACCCGGTCAACCTCGCAGAAATCGACAACGTAAAACAATTGCCTGGAAATTTATACGACCAGATGCCGATAAGAAATTAGGCAGGCATTGTGTTGCGTAGTTAATTTTTTGCTCTACTAGTGCGGGAAGCAGGGGATCTTGGGGAGCATGGCAGTTCTGGAGGCTTCCAAACTGCCATGCTCCCGAATTTTTTGGGTTAATCCATTCGCAAACTTGCTGCGTATACCAATCATAAGGCTGCTAAAGTGCAGTTTTGATAGTCTAGATTCGATCGCAGCACTCAGTCCGCTTACACTATCCAAAAAATTATTAAAGCTATGTCAAATCGTTTTTTTACGTCCCGTCGTTTCCTCCGTAACATCTCCTTGATTTCGCTGATTGCTGTGGCGTTTGCCTACGGGGTATCTCGCATGGCGTTTTCTAGTGCTGCCAGCGATCGCCCCGTCGCTATTGTGGCAAGTAAACTGATTGAGCCGGCGATCGATATTTCAGCTTCTACCGTCAAAGGGGAGCAGACCGCAATTTTTGCAGGAGGCTGCTTTTGGGGAGTGGAAGCTGTTTTTGAGCATTTGAAAGGAGTTTCTGATGTGGTTTCTGGTTTTTCGGGGGGTGACGCAGCCACCGCAAACTATGAGAGAGTCAGTTCTGGTCAAACCGGGCACGCTGAGGCAGTGAAAATCACCTACGACCCCGCGCGAATTTCCTATGGGCAGCTTCTAAAGGTTTATTTTTTGGTCGCCCATGACCCAACTCAGCTAAATCGCCAAGGTCCCGACTTCGGCACCCAATATCGCTCGGCTATTTTTGTGGAAAATGCTGAGCAAAAGCGAGTTGCCCAAGCTTACGTAGGTCAGCTTGATAAAAACCAGGTTTTTCGGACTCCAATTGTGACGCAGTTGGTTCCTGCTGCTAAATTTTATGCGGCTGAAGAGTATCATCAGAACTTTATCGATCGCAATCCTAATTATCCCTATGTGATCATCCACGATTTGCCAAAGCTCAATCAGCTAAAACAGCAGTTTCCAGACCTGCACAAATAGGGGCGATCGCCATAAATTGCTTGCGTAAACCCGTGCATTTCGCCTATGAGTAGTCAGATTGGACTGATTCAGGTTAACCGACGGGAAATTTATAAGCCGATGGGTGAGCGCGATCGCGCAGTGCTAAACTCAGCGCAGTTTTGGGTTTATGGTTGAAACTGTATTTTAAACTACAAAACTGGCGATGCTCGGAGCTTAAAACCCTTGCTAGGAGACTTATAGGTTTCACTCATCATCTAATATCCAGGAGAGCGGACTGAACTGAAAGTTCTGCAATATATTATTCAAAATACCGATCGACCACTATGCTTTTGCTGGCATCAGATGTGGCAAAACTAAGTTTTTACTCTACTGGCTGATTGCGTTCCTCATCTTTGAGGTGAATCTCAATTTGTGGTCTACTTTGGTAGACGGATTGTATTGCTTTATTTCTAGTCTAGTAGCAGGATGACAGCTTTGCCTTTTGAGACATTCTCCAAATGAAGAAGCTCAAATAAATCTACGCGCATTAGGTTACTTCGTTCCCTTCACCATTGGCATTCTGACGTGATTAGTTCAACCACCTTCTCGGCGGTGAGGGGTTTAGAAAAGAAGTAGCCTTGCCCAAAATCGCAGTTGAGCGATCGCAGTTGAGCTAACTGTTCTGAAGTTTCAATCCCTTCTGCCACGACTTGCATATTCATGGTTTGGGCAATTTTCACAATAATCGGAACTAATCCCAACTGCTCATCAGTGCCATCTAAACACATGACGAAGGAGCGATCGATTTTGAGATAGTCCATTGGAAAGGATTGCAAGTAGCTCAGCGAAGAGTAGCCCGTGCCAAAGTCATCCATGCTGAGTTGAATGTGTTGCTGCCGCAGCTTAGATAAAATATCTGCTGCTAACCGGGGATTGTCCATAATGGCGCTTTCGGTGACTTCCAGTTTTAAACAACTGGGATGCAGTTCGGCTTCTGCCAGAACCTGGGTAATCTGTTGCATCAAATTAATTTGAGCAAACTGACGAGCAGATAGGTTTACACTCACACTGAAATTTGGATCAATCACTCCTAGTTTCTGCCAAGCGCGGATTTGATGACAGGCTTCTTTAAGTACCCAACTGCCAATTTCGCCAATCAACCCAGTTTCTTCAGCAACGGGAATGAACTTAGACGGGGGAATAAAACCGCGAGTGGGATGATTCCAGCGGATGAGTGCTTCTAGCCCTGCGATTTTGCCAGAGTCGAGCGCCACGATTGGCTGGTAATGGAGGGAGAATTCTTGTTGGCTAATTGCCCGACGCAGATCGGTTTCAATTTGCAGCAGTTGCAGCGCTGCCCGGTGCATGGTGGTTTCAAACAGGCGATGTTGACCTTTGCCAGCAGCTTTGGCGTGATACATGGCGGTGTCAGCATCGCGCAGCAAATGTTCGGGTTTATCGTAGGTGGCTTTTCCCAGGGCAATCCCAATGCTGGCATTGATGAAAACCTGATGATCTTCCAAGGTGAAGGGTTCGATGAACGCCCCTAGGATTTGATCGGCAAATTGAATGGTGCTGTCTTTATCAATAATTTGGGTGAGTAGAATCGCAAATTCATCGCCGCCCAGTCGAGCTAGCGTGTCAACTTGCCGGAGATGCTGCTTCAGCCGTTGGGCGATCGCCACCAGTAACTGATCGCCCACAAAATGACCTAAAGAATCGTTGACAATTTTGAAGCGATCGCAATCTAAAAACAACACTGCAAACTGCGACTCTGGCTGGGTTTTTAACTGGTTTAGCGCTTGATCTAGGCGATCAATAAAAGCAGCGCGATTTGCCAATTGGGTCAGCGAATCGCACAGCGCCATCTCTAGCAACCGAGCATTGGCAATTTCAAGCTGCTGCGTTCGTTCAAGCACTCGTTCTTCTAGCTGAGCATTTAGCCGATGATTTTTTCGTTCTGCGGCTTGGATCGCCAATTGATGCTTGACTCGCGCCAGCACTTCCTCAAAGTGAAATGGCTTGGTCACATAATCTGCGCCACCCACTTTGAATGCTTTCACTTTATCAAAAGCATCATCCAAAGCACTCAGAAAAATGACTGGAATTTCTGCGGTGTGAGGCATTGCTTTTAAGTGGCTGCACACCGCATAGCCATCCATATCAGGCATCATGATATCCAGCAGAATCAAATCGGGCAGTCGGGCTTGAACCACAGTCAGCGCTAATTGACCATTGATCGCTTTGCGAACTTGATATCCTTCGCGGGTTAGCATGGTTGAAAGCAAGCGCACATTCTCGGCGGTGTCATCTACAACGAGAATATCAATTGGTGGGGTATCGAAGGGGTTGTGACTCATGTAATTCTTGCTGGTTAAGTCCCTAAATCCTGCGCGAGCTGGGTGAGATTCATCATCTGATCAAACCGGAAGTTGTTGACCAGATTGGTGAGGGCATGGATGAGTTGAGCGCGATCGCCAGGGATTTCTTCAATCAATTGCAGCGCCAGTGTATCGCTCCCTTGAGCCGCTGAAGCGTAAAACTTTTCGAGCCATTCGTGAGACATGATGGCTAAGGACTCTGCATTTAAGGTAGTAGATACAGGTGGGATGTGCTGTCTGGGCTGCGATCGCGCCGCTTCATAAAGGTATTTCACTCCTAAATGATCCGCCATTTTAGCAAGCAATTCTTCTCGCTGAAACGGCTTGCGGACGAAATCATCGCAGCCGCTTTCGAGAATTTTTTGGCGTTGCTCTTCAAACACACTGGCGGTGATGGCAATAATCACGGTCGATCGCCCGGTTGGATCAGATTTTATTTGCCGGGTTGCTTCAAACCCACCCATTACCGGCATTTGCATATCCATCCAAATGATGTGGGGGTGCCAGTCTTGCCAGAGCGCGATCGCATCGTGTCCATTTTTTGCCTCTTTTATATCAAACCCAATCCCTTTCAGCAGCCGCACCAGAATCAATCGATTCGTCGGGTCATCATCTACAATCAACACACGATATTGGGGCTGACCAGGTGCAAGTGCCACAGCCTGTTCATATTGAGTCGGCTTTTCCTTAACCTGGTCAGCGGCAATTGCGATCGCTGGAATCTCAAACCCAAACTCAGTACCTTGACCGGGTTGGCTTGCCACCGTGATAGAGCCACCCATCAACTGCACAAACTTTTGGCTAATGGCTAACCCTAAACCAGTGCCCTCTAAAAGTTTTGTTCCTGCTTCAGTTTGCCCAAACGGTTGAAATAAATGACCCATTTCTGCCGATGTCATTCCAAGTCCGGTATCTGTGACTGTAAATAGGAGGGAGTGCGGGGTTAGGAGTGCGGGGTTGGGAGTTAGATCTGCCGAACGTTCGCTATTCGCCAGTCTGACTCGCACATAAATACAGCCTGTAGAAGTGAATTTAATCGCATTACTCACCAAATTTATCAGCACTTGATTCAGCTTGTTTTGATCGGTGCGAATGTAGCGAGGCACTGCGCGATCGCGATCGCACACCAGTTGCAGCCCCTTAGATTGAGATTTCAGGTGAAATAGCGCTGCCAGATCATCGAGAAGACGGTAGAGATCGAAGTTGGCTTCGTTGAGCGTGATTCGCCCTGCTTCAATTTTGGACATTTCCAAAACGTTATTGATCAGCGCGAGTAAATGCTCACCACTACGGCTGATGATTTCAATGTATTGGTGGTGTTCATCCAGCAGCGAGGAGTCTCGATTCATCAATTGGGTGAAACCCAAAATGGCATTGAGGGGAGTGCGGAGTTCATGACTCATGTTGGCTAAAAAGTCACTTTTTGCCAGGTTTGCAGCATCGGCGGCTTCTTTGGCAAGCTGAAGTTCGGTAGACTGTCGCTGGGTTTGGGCAAGCAGTTCTGCTTGCTGCACAGCAACTCCCAACTGAGAGCCAATTTGCAAGACAATTTTAGTTTCGGTAGAATCCCATTTGCGTGGGGCAGAGTTTTGGTAAGCAATCAGTGAACCCCATAGCTGATTGCCAGAGAAGATCGGGACGCTGAGATAGGCTTTTGCTTGAAATCCTTCTAATCGTTCTAGATCTTGCGATCGCAGTCCGGCTTGATAAATATCGGCAATGCAGTAATAGCTCACTCCTAGGGTGTCCATGCTGTCGGTTGCGGCTTGCCAAGAGGGCACAAAGTCTGGGTTGTCTGCGGCGGACTTTGACACCAGTGAAATCCATCCTTCTGCCACCGATTCTGCCACAATCTGCTCTTGACTCGTCTGCTCTTGACTCGCTGAGGTGGTGCGAAAAATCACCACGCGATCGCACTGCAAGGCTTGGCGCAATTCTTCAGTGGTGGCAGCAAAAATCCGCTCTAGCTTAAGAGTCTGGCGCATTCGCTGAATCACACGGGCGATCGTTCGTTCTCGTTCTGCACTTTTTCGCAGTCGCTCTTCTATTTCTTTGCCTTTGGTAATATCAGTGACCAACCCATCCCAAATAATGCTGCCATCTGGCTGCAATTCAGGACGGGCATTGCCTCGCAGCCACTTCGTTTGTTCACCCACCACAATCCGCCAGATAAAATCCCACGGCTTTAAGCTACGAGCAGACTCGTCAATGGAACGATTTAAGGGCGTAATATCCTCAGGGTGAGTTAAATTCCAGCCAGCCTCAACATTTTGGATCAAATCTTCTGGTTCTCTGCCAAACAGTTCTCGACAACCCGGACTGACATACAGGAAGGCGATCTCGCCTGTGGGCTTGAGCGCAAACTGATAAATCATGCCGGGCACGTTGTCCGCTAGGTTTTGATAGCGCGAGTTGCTGCTCTGGAGGGCATCCTCTGTTTGCTTTTGATCAGTAATGTCGCTCAATGTGCAGACAATCCGCTCAATCTTGCCATCGATCGCCAGATGCGGGTTGACGTTAACCAAGAGCCAACGACAGCAGGGAAGTTGGGGACAGACTACGCCCAAGACGCGATCGCGGATCGGCTGGCGCTGGGCGATCGCCTGTTGAATCGGAAACTCCGATGCCAGCAAGGGCTTTCCGTCTGCATCTAAAAATTTCCAGCCCGGATCGGTGGGTAGTTCAAATCGCTTCGCTGCGGCACTGATTCCTAGCAAATCTAGAGCGATCGGGTTGCACACCACAATTTCCGCCTCCCCATTCAATAGCAGCACTCCCACTTGCATCGTCTGCACCAATCGGCGAAATTTTTCTTCGCTTTTTTGCCATGCCTGCTGGTGCGTTTGGCGAATCAACAGAAACTGGAGGATTGCCACACTAAACAAAACTGCAATGCTAAAGCCCACCGCAAGTGAGGAGGAGTTGAAAGCACCGTCAAAAAAAGGCGCGGTTTCTAGCGGATAAAGTGGGGCATCCATACATTGTGGTAGTGAAAAGATTTAGCAGCAGCACCTACACTGAATGATCACTTGTAATGTCCGATGTCATGCTTTGTTAAAAGAACGCGGCAATTGGCAAGCAATCTGATGATAGTTCCATTCTTAAAATGCCCATAGGCGCAAACAATACTTCACTTGCAAAAGAAAAATAGACGCAATCAGACAGAAATTATAGATAATTTCTATTATGTAATTTGAGATCTGAGCAAACTATGGCACAGCGCTACGTCCGTGTTCAAACAGCCGATGGGCAAATTCATTATGGACTTCTACAGGTTGACCGTCAGGTTCGCACGTTAGATGCTCCTCCCTGGTTAGAGGGACAACCTACTGATCTTGACTTGGCTCCAGACAGCTATCAAATTCTTGCGCCTTGCTACCCATCCAAGGTAATAGCCGTAGGGAAAAACTATGCGAACCATGCAGCAGAAATGGGAACTCCTGTGCCACAGGAGCCGCTATTGTTTCTTAAACCGCCCACTTCAGTGATTGCTTCGGAAGGGGCAATTCAGTATCCATTTCAGGCTGAGCGGGTGGATTATGAAGGAGAGTTGGCGCTGGTAATTGGCGATCGCTGCTTTAACTGCACATCCGAAGAAGCACACTCTAAAATTTGGGGGTATACCATTGCTAATGATGTGACTGCACGCGATTTGCAAAAAAAAGACGGGCAGTGGACTCGTGCCAAAGGCTTTGATACCTTTTGTCCGTTAGGTCCGTGGATCGTGCGGGAAATTAACCCCAGCGCCCGACTGCAAACCTTTTTAAACGATGACCCCAATCCGGTTCAGTCTGCCCCGATTGATCAGATGGTGTTTTCGCCTGATGTGTTGGTGTCTTATATCAGTCAGGTGATGACGCTGCTGCCGGGTGATGTGGTGCTAACAGGTACGCCAGAGGGAGTTGGGGCAATGCAAATTGGCGATCGCGTTCGGGTGGCGATCGAAGGCATCGGTCACCTCGATAATTTCGTTATTGCTAGAGAAGTTCCGATCGCAAAAGAATCTGAAATCCCTTAATAACGAACCTGGCTATAGGCTGCTTCCGAAATCGTGGGAATTTCGGCATAGCGACCCAACGCCGACTGCACAATAGAATAGCCAGCCGCGCTGACTGCTGCCAAAAATAGAGTGTTGAAAAGGGTCTGCGTCACAATGCTAGTTGTGGGGAAAATGGGCGCAAGCACCAACCGCCAGACGATAGAAAACAGGCTCAGCAAGATTCCAATCAGGATCGCCTGCATCACGTTGAAACGAACGAAGTGTGAAACCTTATCATTGCGGACTACCAGCATATACAGCGCAAAGAAAATAATCAGCGGCACAAATCCGCCAAAGCCATAGTAAATGCTTAGCAAAGGCTGCAATGGTAAGAAGATAACAAGCAACAATGGAGCTAGAAAAGAGCCTGAGCCAACAATGACTCCAACCACGATCCCAAAAACATCCATCAAAGGAAGCAAATAAGCTAGACAGGAGAAAATGCGATCAGAAGGGGAGACAGAACCATGCCCAGACATATTTGTTTCTCCGGTTTTAGAGTGTAGTGATAACTGATAAATTCTTGAATATTGCTAAGGATAGCGCAGGTGCTTATGGAATGGGGATGTGGGTGCTGAGTCTCAGATGTTAGTGCCTGTGGTTGGCGCACCCAAATACTTTTCTAAATAGGGTGAAAAGACTTCGTAGATCAGTGTGAGTGGCTGTCCGTGATGCCAAAACAGATAGTGCCGCCCCCAGAAAGGACCTGTTTGCCCAAAGGCGCGTTCTAATTCAGCGGAATGTCCATGATACACGCCCTGCACATCTCGATAGAGTTCAGTTCGTAATCGAGCGAGGCTTGCCCAGATAGGCAGCGATCGATTTTGCAAATATTCATCCACATGGCTTGCCTCCCACCAAGAAGTTGCATAGGCAAGCCGCTGACCTGAAGCAGTTCGCAGCCAGACTTGACGGCGCAAACGTGGGCTAGGAAGCACCTGAATTTGACTGGGCGCTCCATCTGACTCCATCCCGATCGCCGACATATCAATCACATCCACTTCCGTCGGTTCGCCAGTCAAAAGCTGAAGATGCCTTGTAGGAGAGCCATCGCCCAACATCAACATTTGCCACGCTGGAGCCAACTGACTGTGGGGCAATCCCCGTTGGATGTCCGTTTCGGTCGCTTGCCAAAGTGGAATTAGGGAATACCAAGTTGGCAACAGTAGGCTATCTAGGGGAGTAATCGTTGCAGTCAATTTCTTTACACAACTTAACCTCCTCTCAATCATAGCCCTTGACGAGCGACGAATGGCGAATAGCGAATGGCGAATGAAGAATACTGTGATTTGTTGAGAAGTAGGCAGAGAGAAAGTTTTCAGCGTTAAAATGCGATTTAGGCAAAACTCAAAACTTAGAACTCAAAACTCAAAACTC
>Ga0163155_10004548_pt1 | contig 14203 bp, 20 predicted proteins | sample OliLakLV19SP4G1_FD_148611 | JGI IMG/M metagenome (GOLD analysis project Ga0163155, IMG submission 148611) | Freshwater microbial mat bacterial communities from Lake Vanda, McMurdo Dry Valleys, Antarctica - Oligotrophic Lake LV.19.SP4.G1 | ecosystem: Environmental > Aquatic > Freshwater > Lake >...
GGGTTAAGTATGGAGAAAAGGTTACTATTGAATTTGATAGTGATAAAAATACTATGAGAGTATTAGAATGCTGATGTGCCCTGAATTGGTAAAGGACTGGTTTTGTAAACCAGCGGGCTAAACACCCATTGCAGGTTCGAGTCCTGTCATCAGCTTTAAATGGTAACAAAGAACAAAATATTTGTTAAGCAAACTTCCTGGATAAGTAACGGTGGCTGGTATTCTGGCGTTACAAAAGACGGAGAAGTATTATTTTTACCAAATGAAGCCGATGCTCCGCTGTTTGATTTGGCAAAATCTGAGCATATTAGAAGATTCTTATTTAGGAAAAATTTGTTTCCAGTTTTAATGTTTCCCGTTTTGCTCTCGTAGCTCAATTGGATAGAGCAACAGATTTCTAATCTGTAGGTTGCTGGTTCGAGTCCAGCCGGGAGCATTGTAAAAGCAGAGTTTCACAGAAATGTGTCTTATTTGATAGACTAGACTGCATAACCTAAGACTATTGGGCAGTCTGTGATTTCAAGGATATCAGTAAGAAGCTCGAACTTTGCTTTTTTATACAGGATACGCAATCGTAGCTCAGTTGGTAGAGCAAACGCTTGATAAGCGTTAGGTCGCTGGTTCAAGTCCAGCCGGTTGCATTATGGTGTCATAGCCCGCTAAAACTAGCGGGCTTTTTTTTCGCGAAAAATCAGGAAAAAATCAAAACCATCTTAAGTTGAGTAATTTTAATGACTTATAATACATCTATTATCCTGCACAAGATTTATATAGGATAGATAGGATAAAAAAGTGTTTCTATCCGGATTTCTGCTATAATTGGTTAATGACAATGTTCGCATAACAGAGGGTTATGATGAACGGCAAACGGACATACTCTTATATAAGGAACACAAAATGTCCACGAATCTGATTGAAGGTCTGAAGGCAACGATGGCAAAGGCAACGAAGGCGCAAGTTACGATTGACAAGATCGAGAGCAAGATCGAAAGTCTTTCGGCAAAGATCGCTACTCTTGCGGCACAGCGAGATGGCATCGTTGCGGGGTTCACGGGAATCGAGGTTGGCTCGAAGCGTAAGGGTCGCCCCTCCGGGTCGAAGAACAAGGCTAAGGGTGAAACCAAGGCTAAGGGCGAAACCAAGGGTGAGGGTGAGACTAGGGGCCGAGCGGAGAATGGTGCGGTTATGCCCTTCCTTCTGAAGCATGTCTCGGCAGATAAGAACAAGCCGACCACGCTGGTTGACTTGGAAGAGGCTCACTCTAAGTTGGGAGAGCCGGTTACGTTGTCGGTTCGTCCGAAAGTTATTTTCATGCAAGGCATGAAGGATAACGCTTTCTTCAACAAGATTGCTCATGGCGAGTATGTTTTGACCGCCAGCGGCAAGAAAGCCAAGGATGGCACTAAGGTTGCGAAAGCCAAGGCTAAAGCTCCGAAAGTTGAATCGGTTGATACGCCTGCTACGGCAACCACTGCCTAAAGCAGAAATGAAGTTCGCTTTGCCCAGTCCCTCCCCTAATTATTATCGGGGGAGGGACTATTTTCTTCTTTATCCGCGGAAAATAAAGACTACCAGTTATCCTTATCTACTGGTTAATTTACAAATCAGAGCATTCCTGATTCCGTGAAAAAAAAGTTATAAAAGATGTGGAACGGCAATCCGGATTTTAATTTTATCCTGAACCGAACCAGGATTTTTTTGAGAGTTCAGAGGATACCATTAGATCGAAAAGGTCTGTTTTGACGAAAAAAAGGTATCGTAGGGTTCATCTGCCTAGATGGGTAGCGAAATATGTGAAAATATGCGAAAATATGTGAAAGTACCGTATAAGCATCATAATTGGATGATTGATTACCACTTTATTCAGGATGGAGAGTCCAACAATCTCCGGTGATTCTGAATTGCAGTATAGTATATAGATGGCTATATCATATGCAAAATTAAACGGTAAGAAATTAACCATTGAGATTGACTTAGAAGATGAATTAAGAGATTCATCTACAGGGAAAACAGAAATAATAGCATCATCTGCGGGGCCAGTCAAAACAGAAGTCTTAATAGATGGTAGACCTGTATGGGTTGTCGTATCAGCCTTTGTTAAAAAGAAGGATAAAAAGGCAAATAAACTTATACAAACGTGATAAGTTACTGATAAATATTCTCCGGAAACGGAGAATAATCGGTTAGTGTGAATACCAACTGCTTGCATCTTTGACAAGTAAATACTTTATCAACTGCCTCATATGTGGCTCAAAAAGCGTACTCTCGACGTAACAGCTCAGAGGTAGGATTTCCCTTCTGGACCCCGGCTAAGGAAAACTAAGGCAGAAAAGAATGATATCTTCTAGGAAATTAGGATATCATGACCAACGTAACTATCGTAGGAAACTATTGTCAGAGAGCGATAGTATGTATGTAAAATCATACCAGTACATTGATTACTGACCGTACATCAGTATGAGTATTGTGGCTGAATAAGTTAACTTTGGAAAAGGGATGTAAGGTTTGATAACCTTGCCGTATGAGGTAGTTGATAAAGTATTATACGAGCATTTGATAAGTTGAGAGTGTCCATATAACAAACCTCTTGAGCTTATCATTTTTATCTTGATCCGGCTTACTGATGCGATAACACCCTAAGAGAAATTTTAGGGTGTTATTTTTTATACGGAAAATAATATGTATTGGGAATCTAGAAAAGACAATAACTATTACAAATACGTAATTCAATGGCTTAACGAAATTGGTCACCATGCATCTTATATGGATGTGGGAACATGCGATACTCCCATCATTCAGTCTGGGTCATTTGACAGGAGAATTGCAGTTGATATACTTAAGCAACCTGCATTAGAAGGGGTTGAAAGCATTGTTGGTGATTTTATGATTCTTGATCTTCCGTATGTCTCGGTTGTTACTTGTTTGCAAGTTCTGGAGCATGTTTTTGATCCTGCGGCATTTGCTCAAAAATTATTAAATACTGCGGATAAAGTGTTAGTATCTGTACCATATGAATGGCCCAAGGGGTTCTGTAACGAGCATATTCATGATCCTATAGATATGGATAAATTTTATGGATGGCTTGGCAGAGAGCCTGTAAATAGTATTATTATAAATGATAATAATCATCTTCGTCTTGTCGCTCAGTGGGACGGACTAAAGAGCCTTAGAGGTATCCGGAAATCTAGATTAAAGGGTTAATAGGGATATGGAACCTACAGTTGATTTATCAAAAGTAAGAATTGAATATAAGACTATTGATACAAGGAGCAATACTGGATTAAAGAAAGCTGAGAAGTTGCATAAGTTAGGTTGGAAGACTGGGCAAGTTGGATTATCAACAATTCAATTTTATCGAGAAGTAGAAAAGAAGTAAGTTAACCCCGTGTGGCGAAATTGGCAGACGCATCGGATTTAAAATCCGGTGACCCGCAACGGTCGTGCCGGTTCAACTCCGGCCACGGGGATTTAAATAGCAATCTAATTGAAAGTATACCTATGACTTATGAACAACAAACTAGCCTTATAGTATTTTTTTGTATTTCAATGGGTTTTTTATTGATTTATTACCTGTACAACGAAGTTTATGTAAACCAGATTTACAATAAAAAAATATACATCAAAAAACTTGAGGAAGACATCAAAAAACTTGAGAGAGAGATCAAAAACCTTACAGATAAGAACGAAGAAACAGGAAATACTAATATTCTATTAAATGTTAAATTAGATCGTATATCTCGCATATCTAGTTTTACTGATGAGTAATTCCGGAAATCTCAGTTAATTGGTTATTACGAATATGAATGGCTTATATGATAAGAACAGAAGTTATTATTAAAAATTATTAATATCTATGGTAGATATTAGCATCTCCGGAATTTTACATAAAAAGGTTAATTCATTATGTCAACCATTAAAACAGTATTCCTTGAGCGAACATGCAGTCAGCGAACCAACGACGATACTCTTGATAGCCAAGTTGTCAAGATGATTAACTCGTCTATTAAGGGTAGTTGGGAGGGATTCGTTGAGCGTTATAAGGAATTTACAAGGGTTAATGGAGAGTTTGTATTTTACCGAAAAGTAAATTTTAAGAAAAGCAATGATAAGGGTAACATTCTTCGTGAATGGGATTCTATCGCCACCAGATTCGTTAAGGCTGGTATGGCTCAGGGGTTGGCTAAATTCCCTTGGAAAGTCACAAGTGGAATGGAAGATATTGTAAAGGGGGATGCGGCTACTGGCTTAATTAAAGACCTTAAAGATTATGGTCAAATTAATTCTATTCCAAACGGTGAATTCGATCACATCTTTGATAGGGAGCATCAGATTAAGGTTGGGCTTTCAGCTGTCGAGGCAGCTACTCAGTCTGAATGGAATAATCGCTTTCATACAGTCTATTATGGACCTCCAGGATGTGGCAAGACGGAAGTTCTTTTGGGTATGCAAAAGATGCTTGGAGAAGAGAATGATGCTTACCTAAAGTTTGATGCTACGTCAACTACTGAGGCAGGTGCTTCTAAGTTACTTTTGGAAGCAGAGCATATTCCTCCCGTTCTTTTTGTCGAGGAAATTGAAAAGGCTAATGAAAGCAGTCTAAGATGGCTACTTGGTGTATTGGATCAGCGAGCAGAGATTCGCAGGACTAATTGTAGGATTGGCAATCAGGCTCGTAATGTTAAGATGTTGTGTATGGCAACAGTTAACAATATGAATTTGTTTAGGAATGTTATGTCTGGTGCTTTGGCATCTCGCTTTCCATTCCAAGTATTCTGTCCTCGTCCTAATCGGCAATTGCTGGAAAAGATTCTTCAGAGAGAAGTTGCAAAGGTTAAGGGAAAGAAGGAATGGATTGAGCCGGCGTTGAAGTTTTGTTGCGATGACGAAGTTATGTTAAGAGCATTTGCAAATGATCCTCGTAAGGTTGTGCCTGTTTGTCTTTGCGGCAAGGATGATTTGCTTACTGGGAAATATCAAGAGTCGATTAAGGCAACAATGCCACCTGAAGATATAATGCAAGTATGATATATTAAGTAAATATGGACTCGTAGCTCAGTTGGAAGAGCACTCTGCTTATAACGGAGAGGTCGTGGGTTCGATTCCCATCGGGTCTATTTCAATCCGGAAAATTAAATTAATCGGTTATCAATATTATGATTCGCCCTGCTTGACGACTGTCTGACTGTGTTGGGATTCGATGAAAATGGCAAGGTCAGGCTTTAGACTCCATTTAGTGTACGGTTGCAATGTACAAAGGAACATACATGACAGTCAAAGAACTAATGGAAAAGATGAGTGTCCTTCCGCCTGATCTGGAAGTGAAGCTCTATTCCGATGGCTATGCCCCCGGCAAGGTGGTGGTAATTGGAAAGGCAAAGACGATAGCCCATAGATATCTGAAAACCGATGCAACTCCCGGTAAGAGATGCTATGAAATCGTTCTATTGTCTCACCATTTGGATGAGGAAGATGCGGCGAGTGTTGCTGCCAAAAGCATGACGGTATAAATTATGATTCGCCCGATAAGGCTATCTGGAGCCTTCGGCAATGATGTGAAGAGACAAGCCAGTAAACTTGCTTACTTCACTAAGTTAACGCCCCGCTTAATCTCGGGTTTCCCATCGTTAGTGCATTGGGAGTCGGGCGAATCATTTTTCATTTTATGTACGGTAATAAAACATCTCCGGAAAATTAAATTAATCGGTTAAGAATGAGGTTGACATCATGATGTATAGAAAATACAGCTTTTTAGAATATTGTGCAATCTTTTTCATATCATTAACGCTCATAGCAGCAGTATTGTCTTATTTAGCATGGTCATGGACTATTGTGATACAAGCAATCTGGGAATGGTTTGTTATTCCATCTTTTTACAAATTGCATCTTGAACCTTTGACATTTAGCCAGGGTCTAACTATAAATGTTTGCTTATCATTGATGGCAGTTAAAGTTAACCATCATACACCAAGCAAGGCAGATGATAATGATATCTCTTTTTATTACAAAATGTTGATTAATTCTGCAATTGCACCTTGGGTAATTTTGGGCGTATCCTACTTTATCAAAATCATATTTATGGGATAAAGGCAGGGACGTTAGCTCAGCGGTAGAGCAGGGAACTCATAATTCCTCGGTCACAGGTTCGAATCCTGTACGTCCCATTTTAATCTATATTCAAACATGCACAATATTCTTGCTATTTTTTTTGTTATCATTGCCGTTGCCATCGTGAGCGTTGGGACTGCTCTTACCTTTTATATTGAGCCAACTGCTGTATCACCCGTAGTCTCGCCTAGGTTTGAATACAGAGGAAGATTCAGTCCAGGAATGGGGGACGAATTGATGTTTTGGGTTGACACAAAGACAGGCAGGGAGTATATTACTACTACAAGAGGCGGAATAATCGAAATCGAATCTAAGTAATAATGTGGCTATGCTTCCGCTTGTCACTTTTCATATCTAAAAATACCAGGATAGAATTCCCAGTTCTGGAAGACAGATTTTCTCATCTCATCGCCTAAAAAAAGCGTATTCCGCAGTTCGGAAAAAAATCCAGGATGGAGTTCACACACACGAGGTTCACACTAGGTTCACACGAGGCTCACCTGTTCACCCATATCTCCGCAACTCCGGATTTTTCGAAAAATCTGTTATCACGATTGAAACGGTATTTTTCTTTATCGAATGGAGTATATTATGAAGGGTTCAGTCGTAGTTGATCGTCAATTTTTTGTGAAGGAGCGCAACAATTACTCAAACTGGGGGCTTGCATTTTGGCGAGAGCTGTTTCAAAACTCTTGTGATGCCGATGCGACGAAGATTGACATTCAGCTATTGAAAGACGAAGACGGTATGGATCGCATCGTCTTTACTGACAATGGTTTTGGCATGAGTCGGGATGTTCTTTTAAACACTTTCTTTCGACTTGGAGCTACTACAAAGAATACTGGAACTTCTACGGGTGGTTTTGGCAAAGCTCGCATTTTGATTTGCTGGTCACATCCTGAGTATATTATTCGTTCCGCGGATTTTATTTGTCGCGGAAATGGATCTGAATACGAAATTGAAGATGCAGAGAATATCAAAGGTTGCAAATTCGAAATTAAGGTTGATTGCAATGATCGATATAACAGGCAAATTAGCTTGAAAGATTCTCTTAAGCAGTATCTTTCAGCTTCTCACTTGACTTGCGTTTTGACAAGCAATGATCCCGAAATTAACAATTGGAAAAATTGGCTCTATCGTCGCCGCTTGACTAGGGATCTTGGATTTGGACGAGTATATGTAAACAAAAGTGCAATCTCGAATACAGTTTATGTTCGAGTCGATGGCGCGCTCATGTTTACTTGTTATTCGTCTGCTGGCTCGCAAATTATCCTTGAGATTACCAAAGAATCTTCTCGCAATGTTCTTCTTAGCAATCGAGACAGTCTGCATAGCGAATTCCAATCTCAATTGGATCGTTTTCTGCAAGAGGTTGCTGTCGATAAGCAGTCTGCCTTAAAGGATCCTGTTCGTAGAGAGACACATGTTTTCTCTAATTCTAAGATGACTACAAAGCGACGTAAAGCTTCTGAGGAAGAGACAATTAATCCTTATGGTTCTAATGTTACTCAAGAGGATTTCTGCTTGGATCAAGCTTCTGCATTGACAGATTGTAGCAATAGGAAAGCATTGGCGGCTGCTGTATTAAATGTTCCTGCCCTTAGCGGTTCTATGTTTGCAAATAACATTGAAGAACGATTCAATAGCGATACTGTTACCGATGATCCTATGATTGCAAGTATGGTCGTTGATGTTGAAACAGAGAATCCTAATTTGAAGAAAGTGGTTTCTAGGTATCGTCCTGACAATTGGAAGATGGATACCAGAAATGGTAAGACTTTTCGTATTGGCGGCAATTGCATGAAGTTGATTAAGCTTTGGGGCATCACATGCGATATGATTTTTCAAGATTATCTTGATATCGTCAATAGCGATTCAATTGAATGGAAGCCAGGATTCGTTTTTGCAGACAAGCCAGATGGTTCTGTTACGGAAGGCTGTCATAAGATCATGGATGGTGCGCATGTTATTATGTTGAATCCTTGCGATTTTAATGGGAATCTGCGATGGCGATTGAGAAGCGATACAGATCGTTCCTACCTTATCACTATTGCCGCTCATGAAATTGCTCATTGTTCTTATGGGCCGCATGACGAGGCTTATGCTAATCTGTTTACTACATTAGTAGCAAGGGCTATGAGCCGTAAAAAAGAAATTGTCAGAGCATTAGGCGATTTTCTGGCAGGTTAAAAAAATTCTCCTAAAGATAGAGGAATAAAAAGCCGATAGTTGGAAGTAGTGATAGGTTAGTTTCCAACAAAACTTTTTATAGGAGAATTACAATGGCAAAGAAATTTAATGTAAAGATCGTTTTGGATGTAAATGATGCGACAGACGGTAAGGCAAAGGAATACTTTAGACAGACAGTAGAGTATGCTGACATGCCAATCGAAGGCGTTCTTATGATTGAGGATTTGATGGTAGAAAATGCTAGGACTCTTACTGAGATTGGCAAGGCTGCTGCTTCTAATTCCAGCGACGAAGTTTCTGAGAATTTAGAAGTTACAAAGGCATTAGTTACCAGTCTTTCCAAAAAAAAGTAACAGCAACTTGGTCGATTCCAAAGTCGGCCAGAAGGAAGCATCACGAAGTAGTATTCGGACTCGCAAGCGAATCTAAAATTGTGGATAAATCGCTTGAAGTTAGAAGGCCAGTATTAGTGTGAATAATTTAATTAAAACTAGTAACCCATCGGTTCCCCCGGTGGGTTATTTTTGTTTATAATGCTGAGCAAGGAGCTTCATATGAGCATATTAAACACATTTCTTTTGAATTTAGATCATGGACTTTCTAAATATCCCTCGGATCAGAAAGAAAGGATAAGACACAGGGTATTGGATAATTTAAAAAAGGATAATATTTTACATCCAATATATGACATTTTATTTTATGATCCATTGGATGAAGAAGAAATTAGTGTTTCTGAACTTAGAGAAGAAAAAGTTAAAACGAAGCAACAAGAGTTAAGAATACCAGTAGAAGAATCTAAGACTAAATTCAAGTATGGTAGAACTCATTTGCATGAGGCTGTCGTTATATCTGATTTTGAATTACTTAAAAAATTGCTTTCAGAGAATAACAATGTTCATGCTAAGGATAATAATGGGAATACTCCCATAGATCATGCCATCTTAGATGAAAATAAAGAGGCTTTAAGAATATTCAAAGATTTTGGTCATAGCGTCTAATCTATCCGGATTTTCATACTAATTGGTTAACACCGCTAACAGCGGTGTTTTTTATTTTGGAGATATTCATATGAGCAATACATCTGCATTGAAAACTGGCTACTTTGTTTATTGGCTCTTTTCTGGCAATATGGTATCAAGTATATTTGGTGGTTCTCTAGTAATATGGCTAGGTTTGATGATTGGTTTGACTTTCTATCACCCTGTCACTGAACAAGATAAGATTGATATAATTCAAACAGATAGCAGGCTTAGAAGCATGGAACGCTCAATACTAATAGATATTCATTATGATGAACCTTTTTGGAATCCGCAATGGTGGATTGATGCTTATCCAGAAGCTCATGCACTAAACATGAAACAAAAGGCTAAACAAGAGCAATGGGCCAGAGATAACCCAGATGTTATAGTAAATATACGAAAACCATACGAAAGGGATATAAAAAAAAGTCAGTCAGATTTGCAATATACTGCTTTTACAGCTGCAAAGATGAAATACTTTTATGAGCAAGCGCCATATACAGCAGCATATATAATGATAGGCTTTGTTGTATTCGTAATTGCATGGGGGATTTATATAAGAATATCTACTCATAGAATCACTCAGTATGACCTAGAGTGTATGGCTGAAGTAGACGAAGTTGAAAGAGAAATTGAAAGAGAAGATAAAGAAGAGAGGATTCAAGAGGAAAAAGTGAATAACAAAATTGCACGGAAAAATCAGCGTATAAATCGAGGAACGGATTACCTGGAGTAAGTGATTAAAGTTATCCAGATGTTTACCAGATATCTGGATAACATAAGTGTTGTATTTTCAAAGGGTTAAAAAAGGGATCGATTTTGCGGTCAAGCGACTTGCAATTTTCTGAGGATGCTGTATTATATGCCCATCGCTTGAGGACGCAAGTTAAGAAACGCAACGAAACATAACGGCAAACGCAAGAATGCAAGAGTGTTACGCAAAAGCAAGATTAGCACCAATTGAAGTACAAGATTGGTAAGTTAAACAAGCAGCGGATTTAAACTCGAGTGATAGAGTAAGTAAGTTGCGATGATCGTAACGAATAACTGAAATTCTAAGAATCTACTTTCCCTTCATGCCAGCGATGGCATAAGATCAGTAGGAAAAGAATTAATCTGCAAGAGAAATTGAGCAGACTAATCAGCCAGCAAAGTTACGTTAGCAATGCGGAAAATGGATCGTAGTAGTCAGCAGTCAAGAAGTCCAATACGCTTTAAAACAAGCGAGCCACATAAAAGGTTGATGCCTAAATCAATCTAACCAATGGGGCAATATAACGGACTGACCTTAGAGTAGTCGATCTTGGATAGCAATATCTAAGACAAGATGATAGGCAGACGAGTATAAGGGTTAAACCGAAAACTTGTTGTTCCGATAAGGTTACTGTAATGGCTAAAGGAAAGCCGATACAAAGGGCTACGATCAGCGGTTGGTTCTACTAATCAAGATACTGATTGACAGGTTAGTAGGCATCAAGGAATTGCCGTAAATCAGGTAGTTATAAGCGAAAGCGAAATAGCGAACAGCGGCTATCTAAAAACCAATCTGCTTACCCGAATGACCCGTTGAGGCTAATACCCTTGACGGGTCTTTTTATATTTAAACCGGAAAATAAATCAAAAAGGTTATATGAGATATGGAAATTAATTTACTTTACAAAGGAAAAAAATGATTAATAGTGAAAAAGATCAAATTATTAATGCCGTTGCTGAGAAAAGCAATACTCCCTATGAGGATTGGGAGTATTGTGATGGTCCTGAAACTGGAGTAGGTTCAGAACACTGGCTTAATAATACTGCAACCGGGGATATTGCATATGTCTGCAATGACCAGGGGCATATTACTATCTCAATCACGACAGATGAAGATGAAGATGAAGATGAAGATGAAGATGAAGATGAAGATGAAGATGAAGATGAGTATTGATCCGGAAAATAAATCAAAAAGGTTATATGAAATATGGAAATTAGTGAAAATAAATTAAATGAACTATCTACTCTAGATATTTTTCGCAGATTAGAGCAGGCGAAAAATAACATTTCGACTTGGCAGTATTCCTATAATGGCGGCATTACATGGTGTTCTGCTGATCCGGAATTTGCTGCGATGAACATGGTGGAATTTAATAATCCGGTCCGTTTGGTTTAATGAGCTGTAAATAGGTCTCCACTTTTTCGTTCTCCGGATTCCATCAAAGATCGGTTAATAGCCACATCTGACGAACACCTTTTAAGGAATATTTATTATGGTTGCCGTAATTATTACTGATGATATTACCGAAGCGGAACGTCAAAATGTGAAATTTGCTGAGCGTCTTATTTGTGTCGATGCTGCGTCTGCCAATAATAACAAATTTTGGCATGGTTACGAATTGTCGAATGGTGACTATTTCGCAGAATGGGGTCGAGTTGGTGTAACTCGCCAATTCCAGCGTAAAAGCGGTATCAATGCTAGATCAAAAATCGAAGCTGATACTCGTAAAAAAATGGGCTATTCTGGTGATAAGGTTCCCTATGTTCGCCAGAAAACTCTGCCTACTGATGGGACTTCTTTAAAGACCACATCATCCAGTTCTAATGCTGGCAATAAGATGGCTCTTGCTGATATTGCTTGCCGAGACATTAGCAAAGATCCCGAAATTGCTAAACTTGTAACTTGGCTTGCAGAAGTTAACATTCACGCCATTGTCGCTAATACTAACATTAAGTATAACTCGACTACCGGCTTGTTTACAACTCCTCTTGGTCTTGTTACAAAGGGTGGCATTGACGAAGCCCGTCAACTGCTTGGGCAAATTGGTAATGAGGTTCAAGGCAATAAGTTTGGCAATAAGTTTATGGATTTGGCTGCTCAATTTTTCCAAATCATTCCATCTAATGCTGGCATGGCTAAAGTAACGGGATTGCTTCCTAACATTGCAGCGGTTCAAAAGCAGGATCAAATTCTTGATTCTCTTGATGCTGCTCTTGTTCAGGCTGTTGCACCTGTCAAGACAAGCAAGAAAGATAAAGTTGATACTGATAAGGTTTTCTCTTGCAAACTTGAGGTTGTAACATCTGACAAGATTATCAGTCGCATTGCTAAGTTTTATGAATCTAATCGCAAGTCAATGCACAAAGATGTTTACAGTTACAAATTAAAGAAAGTTTATGCAGTAGAGATTGAGCATATGGTGACTGCCTATGCAAATGATCCTGTTGCTAATGCAAAGAAGAACAATTGGGAATTGTGGCATGGTACGAAGGCATCTAATCTTCTTTCTATTATGAAAGTTGGCATGATTATTCCTTCAAGTACAAGCGGTTTCGTTACTGGTCGCATGTTCGGCGATGGTCTTTACTTTAGCGATCAATCTACGAAATCTCTTAATTATGCTACAAACTTTTGGACTGGCGGAGGTGCCTCGAATCGCTTGTTTATGTTTCTTGTTGATGTAGCGATGGGCAATTTCCATGTTCCCAGCGGTCATACTCAGCGTTTTGCTCAAGGTTATGATTCTACTTTCGCTCAAGCAAATAAGAGTGGAGTTATGAATAATGAAATGATTGTTCCTAGAACTTCGCAAGCGAATCCTCGTTTCCTTTGCGAGTTTGACAAATAATCTATTTCTGGTTTCCTGATTTTCTTTGTAATTGGTTATTAGCATAGTTCATTACTACCTTTTTAGGAACGATCAAATGTGCAATTCTCAGAATCAAGTTATCGTTGATAGTGTTATTAGTGAGTTCATTAGCCAACGAAAGCCTTTTACGGCTTTTGATGTTACCCAAGAATCTCGTAAGCGTGGAGCTACTGAGTTTCATGGTCAAATGAAAGCCAGTGTTCATGGCAAATGGGCTGCTATGCAGTCTGATAACTATCAGCGTCAAATTATTTATCTTAATGGTTCGCCTGTTGATCCTTGGCTTTATTTCCCGCAAGGGTATGATCCTATGGATTATGTAAATGCAATCAATGCAGGTAATCCTATCACTGTTGCCACTGCATCTCCTGTTCATCCTCATGGTATCTCTCAGCCTGATGCTGATAGCGGAGATAGTGTAGAAGACGAAGACGATGTGAATACCAATGACTTCGCTACTGGGATTCTTACATCTGAAGATCGCTTGGCGGTTCCTAAAGAAATGCTAAGACAGATTGGTGCTTATACTCATAACACCGTTCATGTTATTGCCATTCCTGGTGATAATAAGGTTCAAGTTAGGCTTGATCTTGGAACATCTGGCGTTGATCCTAATAATCATGCCACTGAGTATGACACCGGCGCACGCCTTGAAATTCGTATCAGTAAGGAAGTTATGGAGAAGGCGAATATCTCTGGTCCTACCTTTAGGATTAAAAAGTTGAATGATTCTATTGAAATTACTGCATAAACTCCGGAATTTTATAATCATGTTCATATAATAGTGAATATGACAAATATCAAATTCTTATCGGAGCAAAGGTTGACTGTTCTTGGTCCAGATCCAGAAGATATCTTTATGGAAACTTTCTATAAAGATGAAATTATAGAAGCATCTATGATAGGACAGGATGACAACTTTGCAAACTATGAATATGATAGTGAGAGTATTATTTTGAGGGTTCCATTATCAGAAATAGAGATACTGGATGCTTAAGCCATACATAAAACAAGGTTATAATCCTAAGTGGGGAAATTACTTTTTAATTAGTTTTGATGGTAAGGTATTTTTTGGATATAAGAAAAACGCCACAGGATTACATTACAGAGGGGATGCGAATATAGCGTTCCCAGGGCTGGTAGAACATCTAAATCATCTGGATAAGTTATTAGACAAGGCAAAAGAGTCGTTTAAGGTATTTTCTCCGGTAAGAGATGTTCTATGTTGTACATAGTACCCCCCGGAAGCCCCTTCTGCGATATTAC
>Ga0163155_10004558_pt1 | contig 14189 bp, 15 predicted proteins | sample OliLakLV19SP4G1_FD_148611 | JGI IMG/M metagenome (GOLD analysis project Ga0163155, IMG submission 148611) | Freshwater microbial mat bacterial communities from Lake Vanda, McMurdo Dry Valleys, Antarctica - Oligotrophic Lake LV.19.SP4.G1 | ecosystem: Environmental > Aquatic > Freshwater > Lake >...
CCCGCAACCCAAAATCGCCATCAAGCCCTTTTCGGCGAAACGGTCCTGGTAGGCCCATTGCCACGAGTATTCGAACTTGGCGACATCGCGCGGCTCATAGTTGGCCGTGTCCATATAGTGGACGCCGGTTTCCAGACACGCGTCCATGATTGCCAGATCCTGGTAAGGCAGCGCCATGTTAATCACGAGATCGGGCTTGACCCGGCGCAACAGTGCGACCGTTTCTGCCACGTTGTCGGCGTCCACTTGGCTGATCTCGATCGGCGTCACACACCGTTTGGCCACGGCCTCGCAACTGACGAGACGCCGCGAGGCGAGATGCACGCGCTTGAACACATCGCGGTTCATGGCGCATTTTTGCGCCGTAACCGAGCCTGCCGCACCCGCGCCGATGATCAATACGCTGTCCAAGGTCGTGTCTCCGCCGTGCCAAATTTCGCTCGAGCCGGGTTAGTGGAGATCGCACGTCAGGGCAACTCCGGTGCGTTCTCCAGTTGCGCGCCATCGTTCCGATTTCAAGCCGATCGACGGCGTGCCGCCACCAGACGTGCGTCTCACGCAATGCCGGCCTGCGGCCTCGACACTACCGCGACCGCGCGCATCGCGGTACGCTGTCGGCATCTGGTATACCGTATACCAAAGGTCCCAAGGAGATCGCCGTGACCCGCAAAACTGTCCTCTCAACGATCGTTTCGATCCTGTTCGACCGCGAGTCGTTGCCGAAATCGCGCACAACCTGGACTGCTGGTACGCGCCGTTAAGCTACGGCCTAGCGCCAGCGCCTTGCAGCCCGTCGGCAGACACGCATCGACTTGAGGCGAAGGCTGGCGGGAGAGGTCAATGAGCGGTTGTTCTTCGCATGGTCCGGCGGGCTCGGAACGGTTGCGATGTGGACAAGACACACGCGACCAGAATTGCAGCCACAACGCCGCTATTTGACCCGGATCACGGCGCCGGTCGTCCGCGCCCCCTACAGCCTGCGGAACGTTACAGACCGTTGCGGCGTTAGCCAAGGTCGAGGACGATGCGGGGGATGAGACATGACCGACACGAGCAGAGTTTCGGCGCGAACCGAACGCACGAAATCTGGGGGTATAGGAACCGGGGATATTGGAACAGGGCGCACAGCGCCCGGTCCGTTGATCGCCCCCCGGGTAGCCGATCAGCGCATCGACGGCATTCAATGGTTACGAGCCATTCTCTCCCTATTCGTGGTTGTTTGGCATCTTGGCGGCGCTGGCAAAACGGCATTGTGGGATGACCGGTATTTGCAGCATCAGGCCAACGTCTCCGACCTGATCAGCTTCCAGATATTGCTGCTTGCCGTGCCGGGCTTTATGCTGATTTCGAATTACCTGTTGGCTGTGGCCCACCCGAACGCAGACATTGCCTGGAAGCGGACCCAACGCGTCATCTTACTGCTGTTGTTTTGGCCGCTCGCATTTACGCTGTATCAGACCGGCTGGGGTGGTGTGGTCGCCGCATGGCCGCAGACAGCGGAGCGAACGATTGTGTACGTTCTGACCGGCGGCCATACGGTCTTCTATTTCTTCGTCTCGCTGCTGTTGACCTATGGCGTGACGCTGCTGGCGATGAACTTACCGACCCCGGTCAACATGGCGCTGCTCGTCGCCTCGACCGGTGCCGTCGCGGCCTCGCCACTCGCGGCAATCGCGTATGGCAATGCCGAACTTGCCGCCTATTGGTCGCCGTTGAATTTCCTGCCGTATTCGTTCGCCGGGCTGGTCGTATTGCGGCTTTTCGGGCCGGATAGTCCACGTTTGCGGGCGACAGGCGTTGCACTCGCGATCATCGCTGCGGGTAGCGCCATTGCTTGGCTCGAGTGGCCGGCCTACCGCAACGCAGTGTTCTTTCAAACCGAAGGGGTCGCCTACCCGGCTTATGCGCGTGCTTCGCTCGTCCTGCACGCGAGCGCACTGCTCATTGTCATGATCCACTGGGCGCCACGTCCGCCCGCAGTGATCGAGTTTATGGCCAAACATTCGCTGGCGCTTTACTGCCTTCATTTGTTCATGACCGAGCCGCTCCGCGTCCTTGTCGCCTCGGTGGCGCCGGAGTTGCCGAGCCTGACTCAGGCTTGGATCGTCATCCCGCTGGCGATCATCGCCAGCTACATCACCTCGCGCATATTGATGCAGGTCCTGCGCGAAAGGGTGCTGTTTTAGCTGGCGTGTCGAGCCGCAACTGGGAGGTTTTTACGCGGCCTCCGCACGGCTACCCGATGCTTGACGCTGCTCGGGGTTACACATATGCAGTGCGTAAGATGTCAAACGAGGACCCGTTCGTGTCGTCCATGGTTCGAAAGCAATTGCTGATCAGCGTCGAGCAGGACCGCCAGTTGAAGACGCTTTCGACGGCCAAGTCGCGGTCAGAGGGCGATCTTGTTCGTGAAGCCGTCGACGCTGCTCGCAAGGCCGCCTCCGCCCTGACAACCAGCTCGATTACGCCAGTCGCAAAGACGACGGAGTAGCAGGCACGGTTGTATTCGGGGGCTTCACGAGGGTCACCACCCATACCACCGCCGCGCTATAGAGCGCGCCAGCGCCAGCGCCTCGTGATCATGGCGCAAACGACGGCGGCAGCAGCGCCCGTTATTACGAACATCGTTGCACTCTGTCTTACCTCGGCGCGAATAAACAACTCACCACTATAGACGGTGGGAATAAAAAATGAAAGTGGCGTGCAACTGCCGACGATCGCGGCAATAATAAGTCTCGGTACATTCGCAGACACGTGGCGATCAATCCACGTAAATACTAGACCGGCCACACACGCCATTGGTCCACCAAATAAATAGGCGACCAGGAATCCTGTCAAGATAAAACTTCTCGAAAATCCTGCTCTTATCTCTCCCGAATAGTCATTTATAGCTAAATAAAAAATGATGACGCTAAGTCCGACCAATGGACCAACCACTGTAAAGACGAATGCCGTGATCAACGGCCTCCATTCGGGTCCCCTCATACAGCCCCGCCACCTTCCGTCGCCAGCCAAGCGCCGCAGCAGGCCTTGGCCAAGTCGCGTACGCGCAGGATGTAGCTCTGGCGTTCGGTGACAGAGATCACGCCGCGGGCGTCAAGCAAGTTGAACACGTGGCTCGCTTTGATGCACTGGTCGTAGGCGGGCAGCGCCATCAGGTGGTGCGAATGGCGAATGGCGAATGGCGAATTGGAGGATGGTTCGGGCAGCTTCGCGGGCACCGAACGAGGCTCAGTCGTACCGCCTCCCAATTCGCTACTCGCCATTCGCAATTCGCCACGTCCCGCTTCGCCACTCCCAACTCCCAACTCCCCACTCCCCATTCCCTTCTCCAGCAACGACCGGCACTCTGCCTCCGCATCGCGGAAATGGCGCAACAGCATGTCGGTGTTGGCGTGCTCAAAGTTGTAGCGCGAATACTCGCGCTCGGCTTGCAGGAAGACATCGCCATAGGTCAGGCGGCGCGGGTCATCGGCGGCGCGGCCGTTGAAGTTGAGGTCGAACACGCGATCGACGCCCTGCACGTACATGGCGAGCCGCTCTAGCCCGTAGGTGATCTCGCCCGAAACGGGCCGACAATCGTAGCCGCCAACTTGCTGGAAATAGGTGAACTGCGTCACCTCCATGCCGTTGCACCAAACCTCCCAGCCGAGCCCCCACGCGCCGAGCGTTGGGCTTTCCCAATCATCCTCGACGAAGCGAATGTCGTTGACCCGCGTGTCGATGCCGATCGCATCGAGGCTCTTGAGATACAGATCGAGAATGTCGTCGGGCGACGGCTTCATGATCACTTGGAACTGGTAATAGTGCTGCAGGCGGTTGGGGTTCTCACCATAGCGACCATCCTTCGGCCGCCGCGAGGGCTGGACATACGCCGCGTTCCAGGAGCGCGGCCCGAGCGCGCGTAAGGTCGTCGCCGGGTGGAAAGTGCCAGCCCCAACCTCCATGTCATAAGGCTGAAGGATAGCGCAGCCTTGGGCGGCCCAAAACTGCTGCAAGGTCAGGATCATGTCCTGAAACGAGTGGCGCGGGTTCAGGCCCGGAAACGCCGACGCACGTTCGGGACGGGCGGCGGTTGCAGCCACAGTTGCAGCGTCTGCGACCGGCGCCATATCGCGCGCGGCAGGTGTCGGCTTTCGCGGCATTTTAATTTTGGGCGCCATATCGTGGTTCGCGTCATGTGAAGGTTGGCCTGTGTCACGTTACGCACCTATACGAAACGCGAGCTGAGGTCACGCAAGGACGGCTGAACCATGATGGATGTGCTTTCCTGGCTCGGTTGGCTGCTTTGGAGCCTGCTCGCGCTGCTGTGGTCGGTCGTGTGGCTGTTGCTCGGCGGCTGGATTTCGACAGTGGCGCAGATCGTCGTCGTGCTGATGGCGATCTTCGTCTACCGCTACGGATGGCGTGCGGCCCCCGCCGAGCTTGCGCGGCAAACACGCGCCGTGTGGCGCTTTGCTAGCGGGGCCATGCGCGCGTCCGACGCCCTGTCGGAGGCCGACGCAGACCGCAAACGCGTCGCTGCCCGCGCTTCGTCGCAATCGCGTTCGGCCAATGTCAGCAAGCCCGCGAACCCGCGCCACATTGGCGATCTTACGATCAACGCGTCGACGACATTAACGCTTGCCATGTTCGCCGCGCTGCTGTGGCTGTCGGCGCTGTGACGGCACCCACACGACGGCAGTGTCGCAGCAGCCACGCCGGCAGGCTTAGTTCATCGATTTTGGACGGTACGCACCTGCGGCTTCGTCCCATTCGAGCGTGCCGAGATCTTTGGCCTGCAGCACGGAAGCTGCCCCGGCGGCGGCCTTCGCGCCGACACGCGCCGCAGCGTCGTCCGGTGATGCGATCTGCTTTGCAAGCCAGCGGTAGCCAGCGTAGGCGGCAACACCGGCAGCGACGACGACGATCAGCGGGGGCATGAGGTGGTCTCGTTAGACTTGTTCGTTAGATTTGGGGAACTCCGACCGGACTTTGACGCTAGCACACCCTTACTCAAGCCCCAAATCTGGCCTCACAATCCATACCGCGACCATAACAGCCGTTGTTCGATCGCCGACATGGCTTCTGCCGGGTCGATCAGTCCGGCGCGCGGAGGGCCGGCAAGCCCTTCCAACGACGGAGCCCGGATCAGCCGGGACAACAGCCCAGGCGTGGCCAGTGGCACCAGCTTCAGCTTCACTTTGGGACCATGGAGCGCGCGCATCTTCGACCGCACGTCGCCGATGCCGTCGATAAGGCCGAGCTCAAGCGCCTTTGGCCCCGACCAGAAGGCGCCGGAAAATAGGTCGGCGTCTTGGCCTTTCAGCACAGGTCCGCGCCGTTCTTTGACGACGCCGATGAAGACGTCGTGGATGTCCTGCTGCAGCGCCTTCAGCCGGTCGACGTCGGCTTGGTTTTCTGGGAGAAAGGGGTCGAGCGTGCTCTTTGAATGACCGGCGGTGTAGACGCGGCGCGTGACACCGAGCTTGTCGATCGCGCACTCGAAACCGAAGCCCGCCGAGATCACTCCAATCGAGCCGACAATCGAAGCAGGGTCCGCGTAAATCTCATCGCCTGCCACCGCGATATAGTAGCCGCCGGACGCTGCCAGATCCTCGCAGAAGACATAGACGCGTTTTTTGTTTTCGCTGGCCAGCTGCCGGATGCGCTTGAAGATGAGGTTCGACTGCGCCGCCGATCCACCGGGCGAGTTGATGACGATCGCGACCGAGGGCAGTTTCGACATCGTGAACGCGCGCTCGATCGGGCCGGCAAGACCTGCGATCGACAGCGTCGGCCCAGACAGTGGCCCGCCAGACGGCATGATCGTGCCAGCGAGGCGAAGAACCGGCACGATTGGGGTACGGCTGAATGGCCACATGGCGAAATCCTTGGCGGTGAAGGCGCGACATCAGGCGGGGAGCACGCTGCGCAACGAGCGGGCGTGCCATCTCATACGATCGGGATGGCAGTACGATCCGCACAGGCGGGCTTACTTTTTGGCTTGAGCGAATGGATGTGGATGGGCTTGGAGCAACGCATCGTCGATCTCGCGAGCCCGAACAGCAGCTGGCCGGGCCTGCAATGGTTTCACGTAATCCAAGAACTCCGGCTCCTTGGGAAAAATGCCAAACTGCATCATCCAATCCATCTCGGCCGCCAGATAAACGTCGGCCGCCGTAAAACGTTCGCCAACGATAAAGCGCCGCCCTGCGACGGCAGCCTTCAGCGTCCCTATGACAAGTTCCAAGCTGCCATAGCCAGCCATTCCGGCACGCTCCGCTGGAAGCACGAACCCCATGGCTTTGTTGGTCGCAACGGCTTCGATCGGGCCAGCGGCGAAAAACAGCCAGCGGAAGTAGGCGCCGCGATCAGCCGACGTTGTTGGCGGCGCGAGGCCAGCGTCCGGGAACGCGTCGGCGAGATAGGCACAAATTGCGGCGGTCTCGGTGACGATCGTTTTGCCGTGCCGGATCGCTGGTACTTTACCCATGGAATTTATTTCTAAATACGCCGAAGACTTCATCATCGGGCCAAAGTCGATGACTTCCGTCCGGTAGGGCTGGCCGATTTCCTCCATCATCCAGCGGGCGACACGGCCTCGTGACATCGGGTGGGTGTAAAAAACGAGTTCGTCTGCCATGGCCACGTTCAATCCTGTCTCGTGAAACGCGACCAATGCCGTAACGCCGCCGCCCGTTATTCACAACGATATTGGTTCACAACGCTGTTCCGTGCGTGCCTTTTAAAGTGTCGGCGTCCGTTCTAACGACAACGCCGCACCATCGCGCAAAATAGCCACCACTTCGGGGCGGAACGCGTTGCCGTCGCCATGTAACACAAGCCCGGGCAATAGCACGAGTGGTGCCCGGCTGCCCTTGGTGCCGCGCACGATGATACGGTTGGCCACTGCCCCAACGCGAGGGTGGATCGGCAGAACGTGGATCGCTCCAAAGCGGCCAGCGAACGCTGCTAGGACCCGGTCGAGGGCCTCGGCTTTATGGACCATGGTGGCGCAACCGCCAGGCTTCGACATTCGAACGAGGAAACGGACCCACATGTCGAGATCGGAGTTTGGCATGGCGTGGCTCGCCGCCTTGACCGGGTCGGGTGCGGCCGTGCCGCGAGCCTCGTCATGATACGGCGGGTTCGCCAGGACATCGTCGAAACTGTCGGCGACGAGGCCCGCAGCCGACAGGTCACTGGTTGCCACTCGGATGTCGGACCGCACGACACGCACGCGGGCATTGAGGCAATTGGCGGCGCAATTGGCCTTAGCAATTTCGGCCAAAGCTGGCGCTCGCTCCAACAGCACCACCTGAGCCGTCGCGATGCGGGTAGCGACAAGTAGGCCTATGGTTCCCACACCCGACCCGACGTCGAGAACGCGCAGCGGTGCAATTGCCCGTTCCGTGACGGTTGCTGCCAGCAGCACCGCGTCAATCCCCGCACGGTAGCCCTTTTGGAGCTGCGCAACCGTGAGCCGACCGCCGAGAAATGCGTCGGCCGTGGTGGTAACGGCGGCAACGGTGTTCATCACGAGCCGTCGACCGGCGCCAGTTCAGCGCTCAACCCGGCTTCCACGAGGATCCGGCGCGCGTCCCAGATATGTTCATCATCGACCATCACCCGGCGTGGAAAGATGCCAATGGAGCCTTCTATGGCGCTGATGTTCTGATCGAGAACCACCATCGGCACCCCGGCGCCAGCCAGCAGGCTCTCGACGTAGCTCAGCAGAACCAGGTCGTTCGTGCGCAACAACAAGGTCAAACGTGTACTCCTCCGGCGGTTAACCCCAGGACGGCTGCCCCGTTCCTTCGCCAATCGTCCGTCTGGCCATGGTTGACCGATCTGCGGCAAAGTGCCTTGAAAGCGTCCTGAGGCCAACCCGTATAAGTAGCAACGGGCGAAATCGAGATTCTTCATCCGTTGGCGGTTCGTGCCGCAACCCATCCTAACTCGAACCTTAGGGCTTCATCTTGGGCCTCGTCATACCATTAGAAGGCGCCCGCGACCCCGCCGACCGGCTGCGGCCCTTGCTCGACCTCGTCGCCGAGGACATGCAGGCGATCAATCGCATCATCCTCGACAAGGCGGTGTCCGATGTCGAGATGATCCCCGAACTCGCGCACCATCTGATCGACAGCGGCGGCAAGCGGCTACGTCCGATGCTCACGCTCGCGACCGCGCGCATGTCGGGTTACCGCGGCAACGGCCACATCCGTGTCGCGTCTGCCGTCGAGTTCATGCACACCGCCACGCTGCTTCACGACGACGTGGTCGATGAGAGCGACACGCGCCGCGGCAAGAAGACCGCCCGACTGATTTGGGGCAATCAAGCCAGCGTCCTCGTCGGCGACTTCCTGCTCGGCCACGCATTCCGCATGCTCGTCGACGTCGGCAACATTCAGGTGCTGCGCATATTATCGAACGCGTCGGCGATCATCGCCGAGGGCGAGGTGATGCAGCTCGCGGCCGCCAAGAAAACCAGTACGACCGAAGACGAATACTTGGCGATCATCAACGCCAAGACCGCCGCTTTGTTCTCGGCCGCCGCCGAAGCTGGAGGCGCGATCGCCGAGCGTCCGGCGGAAGAAGTCAATGCGCTGCGCAGCTACGGCAAAAACCTCGGCATCGCATTCCAATTGGTCGACGACGCGCTCGACTACGGCGGCGACAGCTCACGGCTTGGCAAGTCGACGGGCGACGACTTCCGCGAGGGTAAGGTCACGCTCCCGGTCATCCTGTCTTATCGCCGGGGCTCGGAAGACGAGCGGTCGTTCTGGCGCCGCACGATTTGCGATGGCGACATCCGCGACGGCGATCTCGAGCAGGCGATCGGCCTGATGCGCAAGCACAAGGCGATCGAAGCGACACTGGAGCGCGCCCGCTCCTATGGCTCGATCGCGCGGGACGCCATGGGCATTTTCCGCGACAGCCCGCAGAAGTCGGCGCTGACCGACGTCATCGAGTTTTGCATCGATCGTTCGAATTAGGCGCCGGAGCAAGCCGATCCGGTGTCAGTTCAGGTCGAATGGTGATCGCCGGACGATGCGGCCACGACCGCCGCGTGACATCGGTGCAACGTCGCTTGTGCGGTGACGGGCGTCGTTGGCGGTCGCGACGGCAAGACCGGTCTGGCGTCCAAACCCGGCGCCATTTCGCGCTGTGCGCGCTGCCATCTCTGGCCGGGCCGTCTCTAGCTCCGCCCGACGTACGATCCGGCCTGCGCGACGCTCGCTTTGCTCCGGCCTGTTACCGTTCAACATCGGCTTATGGGCGGTTCGGCTCCCTCGGGGCTCGACGGAAATGCGATTGCCGCGCTGGTTTACGCCTTCAACGTGTGAGAGCTTCGGCCGAATGCACCATCGGTCGAAACCAACAGCGGCCAGCGGCGAAGCGAGCAACAGATAATACGCCCACGCTGCACCGCTCGCCTCGACAACTGCCGCCGCATAGAGTGCGATCAAAATGATGACGACCATCGGCCATAATTTACTCATCACGCCGCCCGCCGCCGAGATATGGTAGTGGGTGACTGAGGCCCGCGTGACTGGGGTCCGCGTGACGGGGGCCCGTGTGCGTGGGGTCCGCGTGACAGGTGTCCGCGTGACGGGTGTCCGGCGGCTGCAAGCCCCCACACGATCGCGCAGAGCAGATAGAAGCTGCGCCAGTGATCCGTGTCGATCACGATGCCTTCAAACGCCGTCGCTGCAAATGCGGCGAGGGCCACGAGCATCAGCCCACGCTCGTTCGACGGCCGATTGAGCGAGATCAGCCCAAGGCCGATGGTCAACAGGACGATCACGGCGTAGGCTAATCCGCCCAGCCAGCCATTGTTGAGGAACACACTCAGATAGACGTTGTGCACGTCTTCGTAGTGGTGGTTCATCACAAACTGCCCGGCGCCAATTCCGACCGGGTTCGTCAACAACAGGTCGAGCGCCTTCTGTTGGCCGCCAAAGCGGCCGGCCGGGCCGACATCGTAAGACTGCGTCACAGTCGCCCGGTCAATCAGCGCCTGGCCGATTCTGTCGTCCTGCATGACAGCAAGAGTAACGAGCCCCAGTACGGCAACACCTGCCGACGCCGCGAGCGTAATGCGACTTCGCTCCACGGTGGACGTAGCCGTCGCGTAGGCAAGCGCCGTGTAAATCGCGAGGCCGACCGCAAGATTGAGCCACGCTCCGCGCGACATCGTCAGCAGCGTTGCAAGCGCCAAAAGGCCGGCAGAAAACATGACGGCAACTGTAAGCACGACACCGCGCTTGGCTGGCGCATGGAGCACGAGGTGCAACGCATAGAGGAACGGCGCGACCAGAAACGCACCCATGACATTGGGGTCTTTGAATGTGCCCGATGCGCGGCCAAACCTCGTGAACAGGTCATAAGCGCCTGGAACCAGATCGAAATAGCCAGCGAGACCCGCCAGCGATGTCGCGATCGCGGCGGCAAGCCACGCGCTCAGGATCAAGTTGACATGGCGCTGCGGCGCGTGTGCGATAAACGCCGCCGTCATAAAGGCCGCGATGTAGAGGTACACCGATACGACCGTGAACCTCGTCGAGGTCTTCAGGTCATCCGACTGGGTCGAGGCGAGAAACCCACCGGCGGCAACCAAACCCCACAGGGCGAGGAATACCACGAGGCGAGGCGTCGGGCGCAACAGCCCGGCCGCTGGAAGCAGCACGATCAAACCCATGGTCAGGATATCGACCGGCGCCGGCTCGCTGAACACGATACCGCTGCTTGCAAATGTCAGCCAGACCGCAGCAAGGATCAGTGCGTGCATCAGCCCGATCTGCGGTCGAGCCGGGACGCGCGTAGGGGCGTTGAGATGACCGGGCAGTCCGGCATCGCGAACGAGACGGCCGAACCGGATATCGTCAGTACGCATTATCTCGATCCGTCAACAACGCCCACGGCGTTACGGCGAGAATGTAGGCGTCAAGAAAGAGGCTCCAGTTCTCGATGTAATAGAGATCGTGCGCCACGCGTTGGCTTATCTTCTCGTCGGTGTCGGTCTCGCCGCGCCAGCCGTTGATTTGCGCCCAACCCGTAATACCAGGCTTGACCTTGTGACGGGCGAAATAGCCTTCGACGACCTCGCCATAAAGACGGCCAGCGGCCTTGGCCTCGGTGGCGTGCGGCCGCGGTCCGACAAGCGACAGGTTGCCGATCAACACGTTGAACAACTGCGGCAACTCATCGAGGCTCGAGGTTCGCATGAAGCGTCCGACCCGCGTGACGCGAGGATCGCCCTTTGCCACGAGGTGGCTGGCATTCGCATCGCTGCAATCGACATACATCGACCGGAATTTGTAGACTTCGATCAGCTCATTGTTGAAGCCGTAGCGTTTTTGACGGAACAGGACGGGACCGCGACTGTCCAGTTTCACTGCGACCGCAATCCCAACGAGAACGGGTGCCAGTAGGATCAGCGCGATAGCCGCGATCGTCTTGTCGAACAGCCATTTCGATAAAGTGCCCCATCCCGTCATCGGCTTGTCGAACAGGTCGATCATCGCCACCGACCCGGCGCGCGTGTACGTCCCCGGCGCGAAGCGAACCGTGGTCGCGGCGGCTGGTAGCTTCACGTCGGCGGGCAGCACCGAAAGCCGGCGGGCAACCTCGGTGAGACGGGCTTCGGCCGTCAGCGGCAATGCGACGATGGCAAGGTCGAGACGGGTCGAGCGTGCGAGCGCGATGACGTCGTCCAAATCGCCCAGGCGCGGATAGCCATGGACGAGAGCCGGGGCCCTGCCACCTTCGCGGTCGTCGAACACACCACAAATCCGGATGTCCGTTGCCGGGTCGGCCTCGAGTTCGGCGATCAACGCGCTGGCCACCGGGCCACCGCCATAGATGACCGCGCGACGGTAGAGGCTGCCCCTGCGGGCCATGCGCGACAGTAACCCGCCCATCGCGATCCGGCTTGCGACGAGGGCAATAGCCGCGACGGCGAACCATATCGCCAACCAGACGCGGGAGAACTCGTCGCTTGTTTTCAAGAAAAACAACGAAACGAAGAGCACCGTGAAGGCAACGGCGAGGCCGCCCAAGACATAAGGAACCCGCGTCAACGGAGTCGACAATGCCGGTATCGTGGAAAGCCCGAAAAGCTGCAGCGTGATCGCGGTCAGGACGCCAGTTGCCCCGCACGCCACCCAGTATGCTGCGATGGAAGCGGGTTCTGGCTCGTTGACATAGATGGCTGCAATGAAGAACCCGAGGGCCGTTATGAGAAGCGCCTCGAAGATTTGGTAAAGCTGCACGAGGATAACGGGCGACACCGTGGTGCGCTTCTGCATGTAAGAAAAATCGGCAAGGCGTGGGATTGTCAGCGAGACAGCAGCTTTTTTGCCGTTGCGGCGCGGCGGTGGTGTGACCGCAGCTCTCGTCACAACGGGTAGGGTCGGCGTTTCGACAATTTGCATCACGCGTCAACTTTTCGGTCAGGTTACCGGAACGTTGACGTCACTAAGCACGCCGTGTGCCATGGGCCCCGTCCTGGTGCCGACCGGGCCATTAACATCCCATTAGAGTTAATGCGGCTGCTCCGGGTTCATGGTCCCGGCGATATGGTCGACGATAGATCGTCCGACCTGACGCAACCGCGTCGCTCTTGATGTCTGCGCCGATCGTGGTTTTGGTCCGTCGCGGCCGATGGCGCAAGATTTCGCGTCGCGCCACATCCGGCCGTTGCTCCAACTGGCATAGCAATCGCGGCAGGTGCTGCATAAAAATCGACGATGTCGCGGGTCATGCGTTCCACAGTGAAACGTCCAGCAACGCTCGATTTGAGACGTTTTGCCCGCGCGGTGGCCGCGTCGAGATCCGACAATGTCGCTGCCAACGACGCGGCAAGGGCTTCGACGTCGCCGGGTGCAACCAAAGCGGTGTCGGTTCCCGCAACGATTTCCGGGATGCCGCCGACGTTGGTCGCGACCAGCGGAATAGCTGCGGCTGCAGCCTCCAGAACGATATAGGGGAGGCTTTCCTTCAGGCTCGGGACGGCAAGCACACGGCCTCTGGGGAACGCTTCGGCGGCTGGCATCGCACCAGGGAACGTAACCCTTTGGGCTAGACCGAGTTCGGCAGCCAACGTCACAAACCGGGCTTGGTCGGGGCCACTGCCAACGATCACGGCCGTGACCGGCTTTCGCACTGCGGCTCCTTCGCCCATGCCGTCGAGTTGCGCGATCGCCCGGAGCAAGACCTCGACGCCTTTCAGGTCGCGCAATTCGCCGATGAAGAGAATGTCAGCGGCGTCTGGAAGCTGCGCGATCGCATTGAAATCCGATGGTTTGAGCCCGTTGTGCACGACGCGGCGTGGCGCGCGGCCCGCACCAATAACCGACGCGTAAACCCGCGCGGCATGGGCGCTCTCGAAGATGACACCATCCGTCAGCGGGTCGAGCAGCCGTTCGACAGAATGGTACGCGAGCCCGGTCAGCGAGCCCGGCGAATAGTTCAGCGTGCCGCCGTGGGGCGTGTAGAAAACCTGCACCTTGCCGCCAGTTCCCGTCTTCAGCCCGACGCTAGCCAACCGCGCGAAGGCACCACCTTTGGCACCATGCCCGTGGATGATGTCGGCCTGGACCTCTGTCGCGGCGCGCCGGACAGCATGGCACGTCATTACGTCGGAGAAACGCGGCACACGGTTCATCGGCAACCGCCGAATGCCGAGCGACAGGTGATGGCTGATGCGAGCGAGTTTTGCTTCTGTGAGCGGATCGTTGCCGGTGGACATGACAAGCCCGACATCATGGCCCAGCCAAGATTGTTCACAAGCAAGATCGATGACATGGCGGAACAAGCCACCAACGGGTGCGCGCAGGACATGGAGAATTCTCATGTCCACCGCATCTCACGAGTCGTGCCAAAACGCGGGCGCGGTGGCGGCGGGGCGACGGGTTAATCTCGGTATGGTTACTTCGTACCGAACCCAACTCAGCTTTTCTTGAGGCTCACTGAAACGTCGATCGGGATGTCGAGAGACACCCATTCACCGGGTGCATCGGAGCCCTTGCCGATCCCGAAATCGAGCCTCTTCAGTTGCGTCTTGCCGGTCAACTTTGCCGTGTCGCCATTGGCCTTGAACTCGAAGGCGAGCTTGACCGGCACCTTGAAGCCCCGAACGTCGAGGCTGCCATCTGCCTCGTATTTGTCGCCGCCGACAGACCGGAACGCGGTCGTCTCGAACA
>Ga0163155_10004564_pt1 | contig 14180 bp, 8 predicted proteins | sample OliLakLV19SP4G1_FD_148611 | JGI IMG/M metagenome (GOLD analysis project Ga0163155, IMG submission 148611) | Freshwater microbial mat bacterial communities from Lake Vanda, McMurdo Dry Valleys, Antarctica - Oligotrophic Lake LV.19.SP4.G1 | ecosystem: Environmental > Aquatic > Freshwater > Lake >...
CTAGTACAGTTGGGCGTAGATACCACGGCAGTCAATAAGGCATGTTTACCCGTGTACATCAGCGTAAAAGTAGGGTGCCTTATTTACGCCGGGATCTACTAGACTTCACTTGAACTTTATTTCTATGAAGCATTACGTAGCGAAACAAGCATTGACTGCGCTTGCAGTTGCGAGTAATGGAACTACTGAACAAGCCCAATCGGGCAAGAAGAAGGAGAATTGATCATGGCTATCTCTGCGCTGCAATCATCACTACCCGTCTATATCCCGCCAATTGTAACGGCGTCGGCAAAATTAAATAATGTTCCGCAGGATTACCGTGAGTTAAAATCGCTCTTTGTCACATTGCGTCAAGAAGATGAAATATTTAAACAGAGCATTCGCGTCTCACATTTCAAAGCCAAGAGCTGTATTGCGACGACGCAAGATTTGTCCGATAAACTGTACTTGCTGATCAAGGGCCGTGTCCATTTGGTCTGCAAAAATGAGCAAACTGGTGTCCAGATCGTGATCACGACCTTGGAACCTGGTGCCATCTTTGGGCAGGGCTCAATGAGTGATTTGGGTAAATCGCTGCGCTTTGTGGAGGCAATGGACGATGTAACGCTCTGGACAATTCCAGCCGAAGCCGCCACCGCCATTATTATGCGCTACCCGATTCTGAGTTGGGGCATGTTGCAAACCTATGCCGCACGCTTGGCGCAGGTGGAAGACCGGCTAGAAGCCGTGGCCCACAAAAAGCTGCCAGCGCGCCTGGCCGATCTGCTGCTAAAGTTGGCCGATCAACATCAGGAATTATATGGCGTTAGTCATCAGGTGCTGGCTGACCATCTGGGCACCTATCGTGAGACGGTGAGCAGTATTCTACGTAACTTCAAACAAGAGCGCTTGCTTGTATTGGGCTATCGCCGTATCAAGCTTCTAAACTTGGATGCATTGCATGAGATCGCTGGCACCTGGTAAACCGCAGGATAAGCAAACTATTGGAAAAGGATAATCTAATGACAAATCAAAAAACGACCCAATCTGTCCAGAAAGATGAAATATTATCTGTAGAAAAATGTGCCGAAATGCTCATTCAATATGTTAATCAACTGCGTACAGAAAGTGGCGTGGATCCGGATCAAGCGATCTCGATTTACGTAACGAATGTGCCGTTGATTCGTAGCACCTTTACCGCAATGGGCGATTATATTCGTGAGCAGACCAATGCGATTGATGTTGTCCAAGTCAACGTCAAAGCTGGTAACCCAATGCCGGCCCATCTGCCCCAGATCGAAGTCCACGAATTTGACCAAGGCCCAGCTACCATTGCCATTGATGCCCAGGGCGAAGGATAGCCTTTGAATCGACAGTAGTACAGAGAAATAGGTGCAGCGGTAGCAGCAACAACGACCCCAAACAAATGTTTGGGGTCGTTGTTGCTGCTTTAGCGTTTTATTTGATCCAGCCTGCCTAAATCAACTGTTGCTGGTCAAGTAGAGCGGACTTGGATGCCGATTGCGCAGCCAAATATCACCGACTAAGCCTACGCTGGTTGCAAAGTAGATATCCCCTTCGACATGAAAGAGTTTGCAATTTACCAATGAAGGCACACCAGCTGGAAAGCGCGCCTTGATCTGATCAAAGAAGCCATAGTAAAGCTTGTCTAGATCGACAACCAACTCCATGCCAACTGGCCGCGCGGGATTGATCGCAATTGTGTAATCTGCTTGGAGCAGATAGGCATCTGACCAAAGGGCGACGAGATCATTGGTGTTTTTCACCGGCAGAAAGCGGTGGCGCGGTGTTTCCACGGCTTGCGCTTCGGGAAATAGTGCAATGGCATGGCCCATCGCTGTTTCCAATTGATAGACCTGGGGACTGTCGGGTTGGGTTGGATCAACTGCTTTTTCATTGCGAATCAATGGCAGCGGGAGCACGCCATTGTATTGTTCGAGTAAACGCTGCAAGCTCGGCAGGTGAATCCATAGGTTATTGGTATTAAAATATTGATAGCGTTCGCTGTCTTGAAAGGCTTCCAACTCATCGGCTGGGCATTGGGCCACTTCACGCAGGATCAAGCCTTGCTGTGGGTGATGGGCTAGATGACCTCCTTTCGCATCCACGGGCAGACGACGCGCTGCTTCCATCAAAAAGGGCAATTGATTTTCGGCAAAGTAACCCAGAATCACCAAATCTACGGTCGCACCCAAATTATCGGCATTGCTGATAAACGCATATTCATAGCCGTGTTCAAGCAATTTGGCGAGTACGCCGCTGGTCTGTAACGACAGGTAGAGATCGCCGTGCCCAGGTGGGCACCATTCTTTGGTGGCATCCGCCGGCCATGTCACCGGTGCTAGATCGGCTTGCCATATCTTGGGAATCTGATGTTGTAAAAAGTCTACGGGTACATCTTGCGCCAGCAACTCCGGATAAGCGTCTAGGACTTGACGTGATTCTGCTTGCGTATTAAAACTATTCATCAGCAAGAGCGGCAGCCGTACTGCATAGTGGTTGCGCATATAAAGAATTTGGCGCGTAATAATGTCTAGAAAAGTCAACCCATCTTTGACTTGGACCAACGACTTGGGGCCACTCATGCCCATGGTGGTGCCCAGGCCACCATTTAGCTTGATCACGACCGCGCGCGACAATGCCGCTTGGCCGGCGGCGCGATAGCTAGCCAACGCTTCCACCTTGGGCAGCAGTGCCACTGGTTGCGCATCGCTGCTGGAAATATAGCCAGTGGCACCCGCTACAAGCTGGCTGTAGTAGTGCATGAAGACACGAATGGCGGCTTCTGGCTGGCCCGCTTCGCGCATCTTTGTGGCAAAAGGCGCAAAGCGCGCTGCTCCTTCAAGATGTTCAGGGTGCTTGTTATGTGGATTGATTGTCAATGTCTCTGACATCTCTTCTGACATATCTGTTTTATACTCCTCAGTATTACACGTATAGCTTTCCCCGTTGAATCGTTACTTTCACCCTATACGCTATACTACGGCAGATTCTATTGCTGGATAATAGAGTTATATACAGAAAGAGGGCACACGTATGGTAAGGTTTGTGGTAGCGATTGGGTGAAGCATTGTCGCAAGGTGAGGAGTCGCAAGGTCGCGATGTCGCGGGGTCACACCGTTTGGTCTTAACTCGTCGTAAAGACTTTGGTCTTTCCCAAGCGGACAAAGACTAAGGGTCTGTCCAAGAATAACATAGATGATTTTAGACAGATTTACTCGGGTAACATCACGTAAATTAGCTATTTTATTTTTGGACAGACCCTAAGGCCATTGCAAAGAATAAAGTATCCAGTAGGGGCGGGCTTGCAGCCGCCCGTTCGCAGCGAGCCAAACGCGGGGCGGCTGTGAGGCCGCCCCTACGCATGATTTTGTTTGGCAAGCGCTGGCTACTTATTTCTTTGAAAGCGCCTAAAGTCTTTACGACCGAGCAAAACTTACATTACAGTCCACCAAAAAGCAAGAAGCCTTAACCGATTTCGATAGGGCTTCTATATCTATTCAGTTATCATACCGTGTTTAGCAAGCTATTGCGCTACCTAGTAGATCCCGGCGTAAATAAGGTACCCTATTTTTACCATGATGTACACGAGTAACGTGCCTGATTAACTGCCGTGGTATCTACGCCCAACTGTACTAGAAACACCACTTGTGGCGTCAACTTGGTACCGCTACGCATATTACTAGACACGACTGTGCTGGTTCAGGTAATCGCCAACTTCTTTTTCGGCGCGCTCCTTGGTATAGCCATAGCGCTCCTGCAACACGCCGACAAATTCGTCGTAATTGCCTTCGATACGAGCAACGTCATTATCAGTTAGCTCGCCCCACTGTTGTTTCACATTGCCCTTAAGTTGGTTCCATTTACCTTTTAAGATATCGCTGTTCATCTTGTTTCTCCTTGCTGAGATTTAGTGGCTGAGATTTATTGTCAATTACTTGAGTAATCGATCTTCTTGCATCGCCTTAGAGATAAAACCCTTAAAAGTCATCCATACTATCTCGTGTATTACCGGGCTTATTTGTATGACTTTTACATGGTTCGTCTAGCAGAGCGCACCCGCCGCCCAAGTTTGTAGCTTGGGGTGAGCGGTAGAAGATATAGGCCAAGTATAGCTATTTTTGTTGGGCCTGTATATAGGAAAAGATATAGCGGAGAGGTATAAAGCGTAGGCTATGACTTTGGGCGTCGTATATTGGTCTTCGGCAAACGCTTCTGCCTAAAAATGAAGCTGATAGACTTTATCTATGCGATTAAAGTGTGTCTTGATCTATACCTTTTTTCTATATCATCACATCTCTAAATATAGAGATCTACGCGCTAAACTAGGCAAGCTATGCTGAATGCTCTGCCTTTCCTTTTTATTCTTATCGATAGTTTGTTTAGAGGGCGGAACCACAAGTGACAATTGATTGAAAATTTGTCTGAAAGGTATAGCTGCATCTGGCAAAATCGGTATCACCGGCCATCGATTCGGTGTTGAATTGAAAATCAAGGAGCACAAAATGACACACGAAGTTCTCTATGAAGCAGGCAAACGCAAGAATAAATCAAACGGCACAAAAGTAGAGGATGCGGTAGAAGATGCGTCTACGCAACCAGCCCAGCCAATCGGCGGCGATATCAATGAAGCCGCCAATGAAACTGGTTGGGAAGAACAAATGTGGATGGATCAGACTGGCGTGTCCAGTGTGGAAACCACTGCACCTGCGCACATGCCCAGCGAACTACCGAGCGATCTCTTACCAGAGCCGTCGGACGCGTCAACGCTTGACAGTGTCAAAGCACAGGTTGGCAAAGTGGGCGAACAGGTAAAAACCGGTCTACAATCTCTCCTGGACACCCAACCGTTAATTGGTGCTGGTGGCGTTTTACAGGATGAACGCAATATCGAAGAATTGAAGCGCTGGTCATCGTTGATCGGCGGTGGTCTGCTGGCTTTGTTTGGCTTGCGCCGTTCACTGGGCAGCTTAACGCTCATGGGGCTAGGTGCTGGCCTGGTCTACTATGCGCTGACTGGCAAGCGCCTGCTGCCTGGCATCGCCACGCGCCGCCGTTCCAGCGCACCGCACACGGGGCGCACCGGCGCAACGTCGCTGGACAGCAATCGCCCGATCACAGTCAAAAATATTCTGGTCAAGGCCCCGCTCAAGGACGTTTACCAAGCGTGGGCTGATTTTGAAAACTTCCCGCACTTTATGCAACACATTCGCTCGGTGACCAAAAGTGGCGAACGTACCAGCCATTGGGTCATGGATGGGCCATTGCACAGCCGGCTAGAGTGGGACGCCGAGACCACCCGCTTGGAAGAGAACAAGCGTATTGCTTGGAGCAGCACAGGCGGCGACATTAAAACGAGTGGTCAGGTTAGTTTCAATGCCATGCCAGACAACCAGGTCGAAGTGACGGTGATGCTGCGTTACATACCGCCGGCGGGCATTGTCGGCGATATCTTCGCTGCCCTCTTTACCGATCCAGAGGGCAAATTGGCCGAAGATCTGCGTAATTTCAAACGCTATATTGAAAAGACCGAGTCTGCTGCCAAAGCCGCCGCGGCGCAATAACCATGTATGGATTTAGCCGCGAACTATTCAAATAAGAAATGGTTGCTTCCCATTGCTCTGCGTCTCCGGACGCGGAGCGCGGAATGAGAGCAGTCGGTTTCTTGAATGCCCTTGAATTCACTCATATAGTACGATAACCAGAAACCGGGGCTTGTGAAAACCTCGGTTTTTGATTATCCTATAGCCAGCTATCTTTCTAATATCTTGGATTTAGGCTATTCCAAGATGTAAACGAGCCACAATTCACGTAGGGGCACGAGGTGTGGCGGCAAGAGTGCTTCTGTACACCCATTGTTTTATCCCGCCACACCGCATGCCCGTACTGGATCATTATTTTTTGGGAATAACCTAAAGAGAGAAACTGATTGCTCCATTTATGGTCCACCAAAATCAAACCCAACACGGATATGCTATGGCAGCGCATTCGACGCACAGAGTTGACCATTCTCATGGCTGTTGCCTTGATTGTGGGGGGTGTTTGGCTTTTTGTTCAATTGGCCGATGAAGTAGTCGAGGGCTCGACCCATGTGATCGATGAACGGCTGCTGCTTGCCCTGCGCGATCCAGCCGATCCAACGGATCCGCTGGGGCCGCCTTGGGTAGAAGAAACCATGCGCGATTTTACAGCATTAGGCGGCGGTGCGATTCTCTTTTTGATCATAGCTAGCGTAGTGGGCTATTTGGCGATCCAGCGCAAATACCGCGCGGCTCTCTTGTTGGCGCTGGCGATCATCGGCGGCATGGTGCTGAGCCAGTTGCTAAAAAGCACCTTTGGTCGCCCCCGCCCCGATCTGGTTCCCCATGGTTCCTATGTCTATTTTACCAGCTTTCCCAGTGGGCATTCGATGATGTCCGCTGCCACCTATCTGACATTGGGCGCACTCCTGGCGCGTTTGCAGGAGCGGCGCCGCTTAAAAATCTATGTACTAGCGCTGGCCATGCTTATTACCCTCTTGGTCGGCATCAGCCGGATCTACCTGGGCGTCCACTGGCCGACCGATGTGCTGGCTGGCTGGACCGCCGGCGCAGTCTGGGCTGCACTTTGTGGGCTGATCATGTGGTGGCTACAGCGCAAGGGAGAAGTCGAAACCAGCGTAGAAGCAACCGACGAAATTACAGAAATTACAATAGGAGAAAAGCACGAATTTGATGATTCAAGGTAAAAATGTGCCCGCTTTGGGTTTTGGCACCTGGCAATTGCGCGGTGAAGATTGTGTGCGTGGCGTTGACCATGCGTTGTCCGTTGGCTATCGGCACATTGATACGGCGCAAGCCTATGGCAATGAAGCCGAAGTTGGGCGCGCGATTAAAAAATCTGGGGTGGCGCGTGACGATGTTTTCCTGGTTACCAAAGTGCGCCAACAGGATTTCCACCACGCGCGTGTGCTAGAAACCACCCAGGAAAGCCTCAAAAAGTTGGACGCGGGCTATATTGATCTGCTGCTCATGCACTGGCCCAATCCCGATATCCCGCTGGCAGAAACGCTGGGCGCAATGAATGAGCTACAGGCGAGTGGGCTGGTGCACCACATTGGGGTGAGCAACTTTTCGCCCACGCTGGTCGAAGAGGCGCAACGCTACGCCACGATCTTTTCTAATCAAGTGGAATATCACCCATACAAATCACAGACGGCGCTTGTGCAACAGGCCCAAAAAGAGGATTACCTCTTGGTCGCCTATAGCCCCTTGGATCGGGGCAAGGTGCAGGGTGATGCCGCGTTACAGGAAATTGGGCGCGCCCATGGCAAGTCGCCGGCGCAAGTGACCTTGCGTTGGCTCGTCCAGCAGGGGGTTTCTACCATTCCCAAAGCGGGCAGCGATCAACATAGGCAAGACAACTGGGATATTTTTGATTTTGAACTGAGTGACGAGGAGATGAAAGCCGTTTTCGCGCTCGGCAAATGAGCGGTCAAATACGCCTTTTGTCCACCGTGATCAAAGTTTTGATGGATTCACCGTAGGTCACGTTTGCAATGTGACAATCTGCCCAAGGTCACCACACCGCCCTAGCAAAGCCTTGCGGCGCTTGTACGGTTAAGAACCGTTTGCGCCCAATGGGCACCCGCCATTGGGCGCAAAGCCGGATGGTTTGGAGGAACGAGTCTGTCACGTTACAAACGTGACCTACAGAAACCTTCTTGCGCTTTTACACGCGTAAAGGGGTATCGCATTTGTACCTACTACGCCAACGTTAAATTTCATCACCTGCTGCGCTGAATTCATTCAGCGCCTGGGATAGGAAACGTGTTTAAACACGTTTGCCGTCTCAGGTGTTGAATTCATTCAACACGAATTTAACGTTGGCGTGCGATTCAGCCGGGAACGCCGCTAGGGATGGCGGCCTCCGTCGCTGGCCGCCATCCCTAGCGGCGTTCCCAGGGGTGAAAACCGATGTCTGAATAGTTCCTTGCATTTTCAATCAATCAGCCGCAACTGCGGTTTTGTTGAACAGAGTTGCAGCTGATTGATTCACCATTGATTCATCAAGGTCGTCCAGTTGGCGCGCAATTGATGGATCGCCACTTCTTTGTGCTTGGCTTCCACCTCGATCCAGGGTAGACGGGCATACGCCGTCGGCAAGGCGGTGATCAAGTCGCTATGGCTGCGGTCGCCAAAGTGTTCGCGGCCATTGGAAAGATGCACGACTTGCCAGCTAGGATCGGGCCAGGTGTGGCGGGCGGCCTCGATCATTTCTGCAATGCTTGCTGCTTCATAGCTATCGAGCTTTTCTTTGCAGATATGATGGTGCGCATCGAAGATCATGGGCACACCGGCGGCCTGGCAAACTTGTAAAATGGCCTGTGCGCTATAGGCATATTCATCGTTTTCCAGCCCCAGGCGCAAGCGCACCGCGTCCGGTAATTCCGCAATGACACTGGCCAACGCCGCGCCGCGCCCACCTTTGCCGCCATGAATCTCGATCAGTGCCCACGGCGACCGCGGCTGGCCGAGCAAGTCCATATACCAGCCCTGTGTTTCCAGCATTAAAATACTGTTGGCTACCACTTGGGGTGATTCCGAGCTGAGCACAATAAATTGATCGGGATGGACGACGATCCGAATGCCAACGTTGATCGCTCGCTGACCTGCTTGTAACAGCGCAGTGCTGAAAGTGCTGAGGACTTCTGCCCCAAGCGGTGTGTCGGCAAAGGGGAAAATGTTGGTTGGAAACCGGTAGAGGCGAATCCTGTGTTTGATACAAAAATCCAGCGCACCATTGAAGCGGGCAATATTCGCGGCATATAAAGTGCGCAGGCGTTCCACTTGCTCGGGCTCTGCGTATTGAAGCAGCCGCTTGCGCGTAATGGTGCGATAGCGCACCTGATCGCTGACGGTAATACAGACAAGGCCAAGCTGGGGCAGTTGGTCCGGTAAAGCGGGGGACAGGTATAGCGCACCGTTGGCTTCCAGAGACACGGAATTTTTACCCTTTGCATGCCTGCTGACTGGCCGGCTCATCTGTCAAGGATGACATGAGGAATAAAACTGTAGTAGACCTAATTACGATTTAATTTTGTGCATTTGTAGGTGCGGTTTGTAACCGCACAAAGCTGGCTTCACCCTAGTAAAGACTTTAGTCTTTCCATTTTGTGCATTTGTAGGTGCGGCTTGCAGCCGCCCGTTCGCAGCGAGCCAAACGCGGGGCGGCTGCGCGGCCGCCCCTACACATGATTTTGTTTGGCAAGCGCTGGATACTTATTGCTTTGAAAGCGCCTAAGTAAGACAGTCGTTCAGTAGGACAGTGAGTCAGTAGCTGTCCTACTGTCCTACTGTCCTACTGTCTCACTGTCTCACTGGACTACCATTGGTCTATTTACGCCGTCGTGTACTAGTACGGACGCACTTATTTATTCTCTCAGTCACTCGGTTGTCTTGGTGTTGATCTTTTTGGGCCAAGTGAAACGGAAGGTTGTCCCCTTGCCTTCAATCGATTCGACGCTGATTGTCCCATTGCGATACTCTACGGCACGCTTGACAATCGCCAGCCCCATCCCGCTGCTCTCCAACTCATCGCGCGGGCGCAACGTTTGGAACATGCCAAAGATGCGTTCATGATATTGGGGTTCGATACCGGGCCCATTATCGCTGACGACAAATTCAACAAAGTCACCCCGATCCTGGGCGCTGATCTGCACGACGCCCCGTGCGGGCTGATGGTGGTGTTTGATCGCATTGCCGATAAGGTTGCGGAAGATCATCTCTAGCGGTGTGCGCTGCGTGAGCAGAACGGGCATTTCACCCAGCGTACCTACCTGCAAACCAGTGGGCGGTGCCAAAAGATAGATCATGTCCTGAATCAATGCATCGATCTTTACCTCTTCCACTACCCCATCGCGGCGACCGATGCGCGAATAGGTGAGTAGATCGTCCAGGAGTCGTTCCATGCGCAGCGCACGCCCGCGCAATTTTCCCAAGTGTTCTAGCGATGGCGTGGGCAGGTGCGCACCGGCATCTTCGGCAATCCAGCCAGCCAGATTGACGATGGCACGCAGCGGCGCTTTTAGATCGTGCGAGGCCACATAGGCAAATTCATCCAGTTCTCGGTTGCTCCGTTCGAGCTCCGCCGTGCGCTCTGCGACGCGCTGTTCCAGCGAAGCTGTGAGATCGCGTAGTGCTTCTTCCACCTGTTTACGCGCGGTAATATCGACAAAGACGCCCAAACAGCCACGTACCTTGCTCTCCTCGTCGTGCAGCGGTACGGCATATTCATAGAGGTTCGTCACCCCCCCATCGGTGTAGACAATGTCCAGTTCGACATTGTAAACCGCCGCATCATGCTGTGTCGCATATTGCATGGGCAACTCATGGGGCGGCACCTCTTGCCCCTGGCGCATGACACGAAAGGGCAACGCGCTATCGGGATGATTTTTGGAAGCATTGGCCGTCGGCGTAATGCCCAACATCTTGGCCCCGGCGGGGTTGCTGGTAATCACCTCGCAGAGCGGGTCATGTGCAACAAAGATGCCGATTGGTGCCACATCTAACAGCGTTTGCAATTCGTCCAGGCGGCGCTTCAGGTCACGGTTGAGCCGGCGAATCTCTTCCTCGGCTTGCTTGCGTGCGGTGACATCGTTGAGCGCACCGGTTAGGCGGGTTGCGCGTCCAGTTTCATCGACAGTCACCTGGCTGTGAACCTCTAGCCAACGCAGCGATCCATCGGGTCGATAGATCCGATATTCGTAGTCATAAGATTCGCCATGGTCAACGGCGCGCCGCAAGCTTTCATCCACCATGGCGCGATCGTCGGGATGAATACGCGCCAGCCACATGGGGCGGGTCAATTTTTCATTGGGCGTAAAGCCGCCGATCTGGCGATAGATGTTAGAGAAAGTGGCATTGTGCGTTTGCAGATCATAATCATAGATGCCAATGCCGCTGGCTTCGGTTGCCAGTCGCAGTCGTTCCTCGCTGACACTCAATTGTTGCTCGCGCTGTTGCACGGCACGGTGGAGTTGGGCATTGGCAATCGCGGCGGCTGCGTTCCGGGCCAACTCTTCGGCCATCGCCAAGTCGTCGGCATCAAAGAAACGGCCATCCTGCGTGGACACAAAGGTGATCGCGCCGAGCACACGATCATGGGTTTGTAATGGCGTTATCATCAGGGAGCGATAGCCGATCGTGCGCAGCAACTGGAGTTCCTCTGCGTTTTTGGCTGCCGCTTCGAACATGGCGTCGGTGATTTCGGCATAGAACTCGGACTGGCCTGTGCGTATGACCGCGGGCACGCCATTCGGGGCATCGAGGGTCACGGGATAGTGTTGCCGCAGTTCCTCGGCCCATTGGATCTTGGCTGGATCGACGTGGGCAATCGCCGCCGCCTCGATTGAACCGTCAGCTTGCAATAGATCGATGGCACACCAGTCGGCAATGCCGGGCACAGCTGTGAGCGCCATATTTTGCAGCGTCACCGTGTAGTCCAGCGAACTGGCGAGAATCTTGCTCGCTTCGGCCAGGAAACGCAGGCGCTCTTCGGCCTGCTTGCGCGCCGTGATATCGAGGATAGTCACCAACACGCGGTCGGGTTCGGTATCGGGTTCGGGAAAGGTGACCGTGAACAAGGCATGGAAGCGTTCGCCTTGTAGCGTCTGGAGGGTGGTTTCCGCTTCGTAATAGGATCGCCCTTCGGCCAGCGTTATCAACTCTTCGCGAAAGATGGGCATTGTCTCTGGCACAAAGATGTGTTCGAGCGAAGTGAGGAGTTCCGCTTTGCTTTTGGCCCCGAAGAGGGTGAGTGTCTGACGATTGACATCGCGAATGTGGACCAGCGCAGCCGCTTCTGTCACTACTGCGGGGTGGGCAGTCAGGTGGGCGCGCAGATCGGGTATACCCTGTGCCTTCAGGTCGTGGATCAGGGCTTTGACCTCGGTAAAGTCTTCTTCCCAGATCGAGACGCCCGCACTTTCAAAGATTTGGCGATAGCGACGTTCTTGGGCGCGCAGTGCGACTTCGGCACGACGCCGGATAATCGCTGCGGCCAAGGTGTTGGCAACGGCCTGGAGGAAATCCACATCATAGGGGGCAAAGCTGCGCGGCTCTTGGCTGTGGACGCTCAGGACGCCGTATGGCCCTGGGATGCCGGGGATCACGACGCTGATGCCGCTGAGCACCCCATGCTCGCTGAGTAGCGCCGGGGGGCGAAAGCGGGGCTCGGTGCGTAGATCGCGTACGACCACCGGTGCCTTGGCCAGCAAGGTATAGCCAGCCTGTGTTTCGGTGTCGGCTAGCACCGTGGTCTGGCCGACAATCTCTGGGTGCCAACCGACGCCCGCCGTGAGCAGCAAGGTGTTGTCGCCCGGTTGCAGTTCCAACACCTTGCAGAATTCCATCCCCAACACGGTGGCAACCTGCTGAGTCGCCGAAGCCAGCAACTGGGCCAGATCCTTGGTTTCCAAGGCTTCACGCCCCAACGCGGCCAGGGTCTGCTGTTGCACACGCTGGCGTTCCTCGGCTTCGGCACGCTTGAGATCGCTAATGTCAATAAAGGTGAGGACCAGCCCATCGTTTTTCCCGCTCACTGTGCGATAGGGCAAGACGCGCAGAATGTACCAATGACCTTCCTGGCTCTGCACCGTTTCCTCGATGCGTTCCCCCGTATCGCGCACATGGGTGGCCAGTTGGGTGAGGGCCGTATGGCGGATACGAGTGGTGACATGGGAAAAGGGGCGACCAATATCACTCTCGATCAAGTTGAAAAGTTCCAAGGCCCGCGGGGTAAAGCGTTTGATCTGCAACGCATCATTCAAAAAGACGACACCTACATCGGTGGAAGAGATCAGGTTGAGCAGGTCGCTGTTGAGGCGATACAATTCGTCGATCTTCTGTTTCATCTCACCATTCACGGTGATGAGCTCCTCGTTCATCGACTGTAGCTCTTCCTTGCTCGTTTCCAGTTCTTCGGTTGTCGATTTGAGTTCTTCGTTGATCGATTGCAACTCTTCGTTAGAGGTCTTCAACTCCTGATTGGCGATTTCATGGTCTTCGATAATCGTTTGCAGGCGCTCACGCGTACGTAACAATTCTTCTTCCATGCGTTCGACCAGGGATAGATCGGACTCGGCCAAGCCATCGGTCGATAGATCGGTAAAGGTTGTTCCTTCGCGCGCGACGAAGACAACTTCGGCATACTCCTTGGGGAAGCCGGCTTCGAGCACCGGCCCAACATGGAGTTGGATCAGATGCTGCTCGCCGTCGATCTCCACGCCCAACAAGCGCGAGACCGTCCGCTCACTTTTATTGAACGCCTGATAGAGCGCCGCCCGCAGATCAAGGCGCAGGTCGGGCAAGACCTTTTGCAAAACATTCTGTGTAATCGCGCCCTCACGTTCTTGCAGGTAGCGATCGGCGCCGCCAAAGAGGTGCGTAATGTCGTAGTTTTTATTGATGAGCATACGCGGCGGCGTGTAGTGGCGTAAGGTCCAGAGCAGATAGATCTCTTCGATGGTGCGCGGCTTGGCCGCTTGGCGCGCGCGGTCGCGTTCGGTGGCGCGGCCACCCAGCGTTGCCAGTGCCGTCGAGGGCAGACGCCGATGGGGCAGGCTGATCTGTTCGCGGCGCTGATAAAGATGACAATGCTTGTTCAGCACCGCAAAGAGTTCGGCGGCCGAATCGGTCGATTCGGAGCTGCCCAGGAAAAGATATCCCGTGGGATTCAGCGCGTAGTGAAAGATGTCAAAAACTTTTTCCTGCGTATCACGGTTAAAATAGATCAGCACGTTGCGGCAACAGATCAGATCCAGCCGCGAAAAGGGTGGATCTTTGAGCAGGTCATGGACAGCAAAGAGCACCATCTCGCGGATTTCGGGTTTAATTTGGTAGTGATCGTCTGCTTTTACCAAGAACTGTTGTAAACGCTGCGGCCCAATATCTTTGGCAGCCGTCGCAGGATAGATCCCGCGCCGTGCAACGGCAATGGCCTCTTCGTCGAGATCCGTGGCAAAGACTTGGATGCGGGGCGGGTCGTCGGTCATCAGGGCGGCGCGCTCGGTCAATTGCATGGCCACCGAATAGGCTTCTTCGCCAGTGGCACAACCGGCAATCCAGACGCGCACCGTGTCGTTGCGCCCCTTACCTGCAAAAATTTGGGGCAGACAATCTTCTTGGAGCATGGTATAGGCA
>Ga0163155_10004567_pt1 | contig 14167 bp, 12 predicted proteins | sample OliLakLV19SP4G1_FD_148611 | JGI IMG/M metagenome (GOLD analysis project Ga0163155, IMG submission 148611) | Freshwater microbial mat bacterial communities from Lake Vanda, McMurdo Dry Valleys, Antarctica - Oligotrophic Lake LV.19.SP4.G1 | ecosystem: Environmental > Aquatic > Freshwater > Lake >...
CGAGTTCTCGCCCGGCTTGGTCGACTGGGCGAGAAGTTATCCACAATCGACCGCCGAATTGTCAGATGAGTTCATTTACTGGCAGGCCGGGAAGTTCGGACTCAAACCCGTGCATCGAATCTCGCACGTAGCTATTCAGAATACAGATAATCAATTCGGGAATGGCTTTATCATCGCGTCCAAGATGTTGTATGCCAGCCATTATTTCCGAAGTGCGTTGGAGCTTCAATATGTCATTCCAGGCAAGGATCAACACATTGGTGGCATGCATTATCTCGTGATCGTGCAGAGATCTCGCGTGGATGGAATGGGAGGTTTTCGGGGTCGGCTGATCCGCCCGATCGCGAAGAGGAAGGCTAGCCAGACCCTTGAACGACACTTAGTCAGCGCAAAGCGAAGAGTAGAAGCGGCCTTTAATGCAGCCGGAGGCAACTAGCAGATTTCAAACGCGAGCGAGATTCAAAACGTCTCGATTCAAAAATCCAAAAAGTTAGAACCGCGGCCAGCCACAGTGTGACCCACGTAAGACGCTCCCGAAGTGCTTCGAATTTGCACAACCTGTGACACAGAACGTCTTCCTGCGTGCGCGGACAATCAATCTTTGCCGAAGTGTTGCTCTCAAGTCGAAGTCTCGAACCGGAATCGGATAATTACTGCATTTCCAGGCGGTCAGTCCGCATGAGATGATGCAGGAGTTAGACAGCTTTGCGTCAGCACCTCTTCCAGTTCTCGCCTGCGTTCACCGCTGAAAGTTGGGAATTAGACCTGGTCCGCCTATGGCGAAGTGCCACTAGACAGAAGGGTAGTCGGCTTTGGTGACAACGGACATAATTCGAAAATTTCCCGCTTTAATCTGGAGCGCGGCCGTAGCGCTAAGCCTGACGGTCATCGCAACAACCTCCGCCTTAATGATCGAACGATATCGGCTACGCTCGCTCGATATTCCTTCTACCCACCTGTCTGCCACAGCCATCGAGAACGGAGCTGTAGTCATTCGGATGCCTAACAAGACTTTAATTGCTGAGTTTGCCAGATATGAAGACGAGTTGTTTGCCTATTTGATGTTCGACTATATGCGATCGCGACCCGCTCTCGCCAACCGAGAGTTGCTTTTGACTTATGCATTGAGCGGGAACAAGATCACCTATATTCTGAGAGAGGCTTTCTCGGGTGATTTGGCGTCCGGAATATCGGACATTTATGAGCTGACCGTCCAATTTCCGTTCCTGACCCCAAAGTGGAACATTGTCGATGATCGCGTATTGGCTAATTATCAATACCAAAGCAGAACCTTCGTAGATGCTTACACGTTCCCGGCCTATCGAAGCCTCGAGCACCTCTCACAGACTGAAGTGGTGGCTTATACAAGGCGCTTCATCCGGCTCAAATCGAGCACGGATCCAAGAATTCGGCTTCAAATTGAGCCCGTTCCCCTTGCGCTGACGAAGGAAGAAGCTCAACAGTTTGCAGAAGATATCGTGCTCATCGCGAAGTTCTATCAGTTACCTCTGGAATTCTTTCTGGGAATTGGTGCCATGGAGAATAATTACATGAACGTCAAAGGCGATATAGGGAACGCAATCTGGAAGGATCGTCCCGCAAAAGACGATGTTATTCTACGCAGGCGCGATGGCCGCGTGCTGGTCCTTAACGAATCCTCGGGTGAGTGGCAGATCACTCGCGAGACACTTCGGTTCGCCCATTCGCTGTATCTTCGAGACAAACGTGACTATGAGGAACTCCCGGAACGCCTGCGCCCTCCCAAACTGCTTGAAGTATCTGGCCTTGATCACGTGGTTCTCACTACATATGCGGGAATCCTCTTTCGGGATTTGTTGGATCGCTTCCACGGTGATCGGGGCACCGCCGTTGGAGCATACAATGGCGGCCCTGGCAATCCTAATGCCCGTTACGAAGCGGGCGTCAAAATGGTGGCGCGTCACGCACGGAAGATCTTGGAGCAGGCTGCGGCACTTCGAGGTGAGCGTGTGGTTAATCGACGGTTCCTTCGATCGGTTCCCAGTCATAGCCGTTAACATCAAATCGAGCCAGGCTTATGATGTTGTGCAGACCAGCGCGGCGGTGCCGGTGATTCGGAAGTGGAGGTGAATAAAGGAATAGCGTCGGCGTTGGGCCCGAGAGGGGAAAACTAAATCTAACGGCGCTTATCGGAGGCGTAGACAGCTCCGGTGTTGGTTTCGCTGGGCGAACATTCAACTTCACCGCTGAAGGAGTAAAAATAGTAGGTAGTCCCGATGTGTTCGCTCGTTCCTGCCGCCTTTTCAGCATCCATTACCAGAAGAGTGGTTGGCTTCAAGGTAGCCAGAATGGTCCTTCCGCCCTCCTCGTGGATGGAAGTCAGGCGTGGCAGCGCGGTGGACACGCTCATGTTCTCGTCGAGAATGCTTTACCGTTCACCGTCCAAGGCCACATTCCTCCGCCCATCCATCCGTGCGTAAATCCGCCGCGATTCATAATAGAGCGAGCTTCGTGGCGCTCTTTTCACTGGCCATCCCAAGTCCAAGAATGCGACAGACAGACCCGGCGATCATCAGTTCTTCGTCGGTACGAATGACGTAAACCGTGACCCGGCTGGCATCCGTGGAAATCACTTTCGCAGTCTCGGCATTGCGCGACTCATTCAGTTCAATGCCAAGGAAGCCCAACCCCTCACAGATGCGTGCGCGGACGGCTGGCGCATTTTCGCCGATGCCTCCAGAGAAGATCAAAGTGTCTAGTCCATCTAGCACGGCAGAATAAGCTCCAATCCACTTCTTCGCCTGATAGCAGAACAGTGTCACCGCTTCAGCCGCGCGGATATCTTCGGTTTCATGCGCGAGTAAGACCCGCATATCGGAGCTAGTCTCCGATACGCCCAGAAGCCCCGACTCGTGATTCATCATTTGATCAAATTTCGCCGCAGTCATTTGTTCGCTTCGCACCAAATACGAAACCAGGCCAGGATCCACGTCGCCGGAACGGGTGCTCATCACCAGACCGGCAGCGGGCGTCAACGCCATCGTCGTGTCCATGCTGCGTCCGCGAAGCACGGCGGCCATGCTCGCGCCGTTGCCTAGATGAGCGAGGATTACCCGCCCGTTCGCCGTTCTTGTGCCCGCGATCCGTTCGAGTTCCTGCATCAAATATGCGTAGGACAAACCGTGAAAGCCGTAACGTTGAACGCCCTTGGTATCGTATCGGCGTGGGATTGGCAGCAGACGCGCCGCGCGTGGCATTTCGTGATGAAACGCCGTGTCGAAGCAAGCGATCTGCATCAGGTCTGGTAACTTGCGATGAAAGGCCTCGGCCAAAAGGATCTCTTGCGGCAAATGCTCGGGACTAAATGGACTGAGCTGACGCAAATCCTCGATCATCTCCGGCGTGATCCGCTGCGGTTGCCAATACTTCGGTCCGCCATGCACCACGCGATGGCCGACTGCGGCCAAAGTGTCGCCTTCGATTCGTTCCTGAATCCAATCCATCAGCAGGCCCACGGCTGAGGCGTGGTCCGCTACAGCCACAGCCCGCGAGAAGTTATCGGCATGGTTCAAGCTTTTTACCGAGAATGTACCTTGAGGAAGGCCCAACCCTTCGATTTTTCCGTCCAGTTTCCGCACCAATGACTCGTCTGATTCAAACAAGGCAAACTTGATGCTTGACGAGCCGGCATTGATTGTCAGGATGTTTGGTCTGTCTGACTTCACAAATGTTCCCTCCACAGGGGGGTCATAGCCAACCCCCGCCAAAACCCGCTCGCCGCAAGCCTGTGACGATGTGTGGGCAATTGTGCATCAATCGCCATAACAATCCGGTTCGATAGTTTTCGATCATCAAAATAATCGGCCCTTGATTCAGACCGAAGTGCCACGGCGAAACCCACCAGCCATACGGATTGCCGGGCTCTCCGGGATGGGTCGGATTAAAAGAGGCTTTGAAGCCGTAGGAATTGAACTGGGTCAACTTGGCTTGGTGTATGCAATGATCCAGGGCGAAGAGCACGATTTCTGGCGCGAAGGGGAGAGATGCGACCAACGCCCATGGAGCCAGAGTGCCATCGTCGGGACCGTAAGGCGCGCCGCGCCCTGCATAATCGAAAAACCGCCGCTTGATGCCCGCTACTTTGAGGGTGCCTGGACCAGGTCCTTCGCTGGCAGTGATTCCCCAACAACATGAAGCATAGCCCGCGAAGTTTTGCGGGTTGTCGATGGCGTATTGCTGTTGCACATAAGTTGCGCGGCGGCTGTTCTCGAAGTAGTCGATGCCTTTATCGCGCATGAAATCATCTTGAATGCCGCGAAAGTCTATCCATACGTGCGAGAGCTGGTGGGTAAACAGCGGTCCGGCATAGAGATACTCATATCCGTAAGATTGTTTCCACTGATAAGTAGAAGCCCACGCGCGGTAGCTGCTCTCATGTAGCGGATGAGTCGGTGAGCCCAGACCCAATATGTATAGCAGCAGCGCCTCGTCATAGCCCTTCCAGCGGTATTTTAGAAATCCGCTTTCGGGCTTCCAGCCGTGCGTAACCGTTTGGCCCCGGTTCTGCGCCCAGTTCCAATCGGCGCGAAGGTAGAGTGCGTCTGCAAGGGCGCGGATTTCACGCTCTTCGGCTGTCTGTGCATCAAAATATATTCCCGCAGTCAATGCTCCCGCCAAGAGAAAGGCGCTGTCTACCGTTGACAGTTCGCATTGCCAGGCGCGCCTGCCGGTCTTCATGTCGAGAAAATGATAGTAGAAGCCGCGGTAGCCGGTCGCGTCAGGTTCGGGGCCTTGGTGACTGTTCCAGAAAAACCGAAGGGTCGTCAGCGTTCGTTCTACTGCGGCAGAACGCGCCATGAACCCCCGCTCGACAGCCACTGGATATGCCGCCAAGGCGAGACCGGTGGCGGCAATACTGGCTGGCCAGTCAGCTGCCGTCTTGTCAAGCACCAGACCGTTGGTTGGATTCACCTCGTGCAAAAAGTAGTTGAAGGTTTCGCGTTGAAGCTTTTCAAGGTCGGCATCGAGGGCCGGCCGCCCGCCGCTGTTGGGTTCACCCGGCTTCCGGGCTCGAGGCGTCGGCGCTGTGGCATCGGGCGCGGTTTGGGGCTCAATCATGTTTTACCCTCATGCTATTCACTTCGCAGGAAGCCGACGCTCTGCGGCTTGTTATTGATGCGGTGGCTTTTGGCACTATTTTGTCTGGTGCTCTACGGCCGTTTCCAAATGGTGGGCGCTGATTGTGCCGCAGCAACAACCTTCTTCATCCACGACCGGTAAACTTGTGGCTCGGTGCTCATGAAGTTTCCGGTGACCTTCTTCGACCGGCTCATGAGTGCTACAGCACGCGGAGGCAGGTCGCATTATTTCCTCGACGCGAAGTTCAGAAGCAAGCCGGTTATCCGCCCCGACGCTACAACACACGTCGCGCTCAGTAACGACACCCACCAATTTGCGGGTGTTGATATCCTGAACGACCGGCGTGCAACCGCATCCAGAATCGCGCATTGCGAGCGCAGCCTTTGCCACCGTGTCTTTCGGCGTGCAGCACGAAGACGCTTCTATTGGTTTCATCACATCTTTACAGCAACTCATTTTCTTTTCTCCATTCTTTGACATAAAAAACTTGCTTACCAAATCATTGAGGGGCAACGGCCTCGCGGGGATCTTCCTACGACGATCACCGTTGGCTAGAGTTCCAGCCCTCTGTGTTCAACTGGACTCGGCGCAGTCCAGTTTTATGGATCAGACGCAAAACCCCGCATGCATTCGGGGGGTGTCTCGTAGATGACTGTGGATATTCGTTGTCTTAGTAACATGTGTTGCCTATTATGAATCAGTGGAAGGTCTCTCCTGCACTGGATGTTCAGCGGGTTTCGGGTCGACTATTGAGGTCGCGCTTTTGTCCTTTGATTGGCTCTCATCGCTTGTGACCCGCCCGTCCACCAATAGAAGAACCCGGTCCACCTCACCGATCATGCGCTCGTCATGAGTCACGACCAAAATTGCGGTGCCTTGTTCCGAGCTCACCTTGCGCAACATCCGCATCACACTGAGACCGCGATCGGTGTCGAGAGAAGCTGTCGGTTCATCCGCAAGAATCATAGCCGGACGGTTTGCCAGCGCCCTCGCGATGGCCACGCGCTGTCGCTCACCGCCGGACAGCTTTTCTGGAAGTTGACCGGCACGGTCTCTCACTTCCAGGTAATCGAGCAACTCGGAAGCACGGTCATGGGCCTTTGCTCCGGACGTGCCAATCAGATCCATCGGAAGGGTAATATTCTCCTCGGCCGTAAGAAAGGGAATCAGGTTGGAAAACTGGAAAATGAAGCCGATCTTTTCGCGGCGGAGCCGCTGGAAATCCCTCTTCCCCTTCTTGTAGATGTTGTCGCCATCGAGGATCAGTTCTCCCTCGGTTGGGATTGTAACCAGTCCCAGTATCATCAAGAGCGTGGTTTTCCCGGATCCGCTTGGCCCCATAATGGCAAGCAGTTCCCCTTTGTTCACGGAAAGGTCAATTCCTTTAAGCGCTTCGACTTTCGTTCGTCCCTGCCCATAAGTCATGACCAGCTTTTTAGTTTCGATCGCTTGTTCCATATTCAAATCCTCAGGTCTCCCCTCACGTGCCTAATACGAGCCGCGCGTCGACCTGCATGGCACGCCGAACGGCAACCAGGCTGGCAAGGACCGAAACGACAGTAATGATGACCAGCATTTGTCCCAGGTCGCCGACGGTGGCTGAGACTCGTCTGGGGAAATAAGGTTCGCTAGCGAACTCAAGCAGGGCTCCCAAAACGGTGCCAAGAAGTCCCATAAGAACAGCTTGTTGAATGATCATGCTGTAGATGCGCGACGTTTGTGTACCGAGCAGCTTGAGTACGGCAATATCTTTGATTTTGTCGAGAGTGAACGTATAGGTTATCAGTCCGATAATCACGCCGGCGATGATCAGCAAGAGCAGGCGGAAAAGCGAAAGCTGCATGACGATGAGGCGGTTAGCGCCCATCAGTTGTATGTTGACTTGTCGCGCGGAAGTGTACACTTCGAGATGTTTCCAATGCCGGATCTCGGATGCCACATCCTCCAGAGAGGCTCCGGGTTCAATCTTTACTGCAATGGCGTTGATCACATGAAGGTTCTCCGATACTGAGGAGGCCTTTCGCATGTCAGGCGCAGCGACACGGGGAGCCACTGCCGCCGCGCCGCCGAGTTGGCCTCCGGTGCGTCTTCGCATGTTGCGAAGTAGATCCGGATCTGGTTGGAAGATGATGTTTTGCGCGTCGGCCAGCCTCACGTAAATAACAGGGTCGGCATTGAATCCGACGATGTTTTTTGTCAGGCCCACCACAGTGTAGTCGAAGCCACGCATGCGGATGATCTCCCCGAGCTTCAAGCCGGTCTTCACATCTGCAACAACTTCAAAGTGGCTCGCTTCGATTCCGCGCCCAGCGACAATCATTGGCGGACCACCGATGTGATCAGCCTTATAGCCAATCAACAGGAACCTCAATTCGCGCACCATATTGATCCAATTTGGTTCGACCATTGTTGCTGTACCGATTTTTGCGTTGTGGTACATGAACATCATCAGGCCTGACGAATTTGGGGGATGGTCGATGTGGTTCCACGCCATTACCAGTGGACTCGCCTCAGCTACGCCATGCATTGACTCAATTGCGTGGTAATAATCCTCAGGAAGTCTCGACACCTCGACAAATGGGCCGAGCCAGTCCTTCTGAACGACCCAAAGGTCGGCGTTAGTTGCTGTCACGATGGTGGAGGAATCCAGAATTACACCTCGAATAATGCCACCAAGTGTAAAGACCACCAGCAGGAGCAGGCTGACGCCAATCGTCGAGCTGATGAACTTGAAGAAGTGATAGCGGGCATCTTTGAGTGCGAGATTCATTTGGTTCCTGCTACATCTTCATAACTGGGCTGGTACCCATTTGCGGGCCGGTAGGCTTCCGCTTCTGGCTTCTGTCCTGGCGCACCTTTTGTCCGGCCTCGATTCCCATAGGTTCTGTCAGTACCCAGTCCCCGGCCTTGATGTCTCCCGCAACAGCCCTTAGCTGGGATCTTGGGCTGCTGGCGATCGATTCAACCTTAACTTGCCGGACCCTGTTGTCTGCGCTAGCCACCATAACCACTTGGTGGTCGCCCATCATCATGACAGCAGTCTTAGGCACTATCAATGCATTCTTCGTCCGACTCGTTGCCACATAAACATCCGCCCAATGGCCGAGCTGCAACTCAGCGGGCGGCAATGGGAAGGAGATCTCGACGGTCATCTCCTCTGCGGCTGGATCGGCTTGCGGGCGGATTCGATAAACTTGCCCAGTGATCTGTTCTTTTGCCCGGCCGCGCGGGGAAACTGTCGCCGTTTGGCCTACCACGATATTTCCGGCAAAACGCTGGTCGAGGTAAGCCTCTACCAGGATCACTTTGGGGTCAGCCACGGTGACAACCGTTTCGCCGGAAACGATAGAATCGCCAGCGCGCTTAGGCCGGTCGGTGACGATCCCGCTCAGGTAAGTAAAGATCTTCGTCTGCGAGAGATTGAACTGCTGCAACCGGACCTCAGCTTCGGAGGCGGCAATTTCGGAACGCGCAACTTGTATCCTCGCGCTGGCCGCCTCCACCTGGGCGTGTGCCGTTCCAATGTCGGCTTGCGCAGCCGCAACCGCGCTTGTCGCAGTGAGATTGCGTTCCTGATATTGATCCGCCTCTTCCTGGCTTACCGCTCCAGTCGCCACGAGGTGCTTTTCGCGTTCCCAGGCTCGGCCTGTTTGATTTTCTGTTGCACGCCACTTCTGTTCCTCCGCACGGGCCGATAGCTCTGTAGCGCGTGCCGCCAGCTCTGTCGCGCGCGCCGCTTGTTCGGTCATGCGCGACGATTCCAACCGGTATTGCGATCGTTGCAGCATTTGACGCAGGTCGGTGTCTTCCAGAGTCGCGATAACTTGCCCTGGGTGGAGTAAGTCACCCTCTTCGACTAACATACGCTCGATGCGACCCGGGATTTTCGCTCCCACAGCCGCCAACACTGCGACATTTATGGTTCCGGTGCCATGCAGCTCGCCGGTATAGTCCTGTTGCATTACTTGCGAAACCGCGACCATTTGAGGCGTGAAGAAGTAGTATTGAATCAACATGCCGGCGGCCACAGCGATAGCTAAGTAGGCGATGAGCTTCCCAGCCTTCTTTATGCCGGCGTAATTGTCTTCCGCTTCCCCTTCCTTAGGATTGCCGCCTCCCTCTTTTTTAGGCTTGTCGCTGCCTTCCGGCTGCGATGGCTTTTCTGTCGCCTCAGCTAGCTTTGGCTTCTCGTCTACTTCAGGTTGTGCAGGTTTTTCAGTCATCTTTGCTTGTTCCGGCTTCTCGTCCGCATTAGGTTGCGTTACGGTAGGCATAGATCTATCCTCATTTCCCTGTTTCCCGCCTGATAGCAGCGATAGCTATCGTATAGTCGGCCAGCGCGCGATAATATCGGGCCTCCGAAGTTAGCAGCGCGGCTTGCGCATCGAGCAGGTTTTCGATGGTGCCGCGGCCATAACGCTGCTTTTCCTGTTCGATTCGGAGCGCCTCGCGGGCGTAGCCAATGGCGGTCTCAGTAGCCCGAATTCGCTCTTCTGAGTTACGAGCTTGCAGATATGCGGAGCGGACTCGCTGATTTGAATCGAGCTCGACCTGCTTTAAGTCAGCGCGGCGCTCTAATTCACGGCTTTTTGCTTCCTCGATACGGTTCGACAGCGTGCGATCGAAAAACGGAAAGCTCAACACGGCTCCTCCAAACACCCCGCCTTTATACATTGAGTAAGGATCTGCGGTTTGGCCTTGCAGAGCGGTCACAAGAGAAATGGTTGGACGGAGTGCGGACTTCGCAACTTCAACAGAGCGTTCTGAAATACTGACCTCCGCTCGGGCGATCAGTGTTTTCGTATTCTCGGTGCTTGCGAGCTGAGATACTTCATCTACGGACACTAATGGCGGGCCGCGCGGCAACACGGTTTCGACGACTACCCCAGTTTCTATTGGTCGTCCCAAGAGCGCGTTGAATTGTCCCGATTGAATCTCTCGGGCGTTTCTGAACTCAATCGCTGTGTCTTGTACCTCTGCCAAGCGCGTATCGACCTTCAGAAGATCGACACGAGCGACTTTACCCTCGGCTAACATCTCGCCAATCACGCGGCGGCTCTCTGTGAGCGCCTTGACTGATTCCCGAGCCGCTTCGATGTCCCGATCAAGCTGAACCATGTTGGCGTATGTGCTCGTGACGTCGAAATCGAGATCACGCTCTACATCATGCACATTCACCTCGGCTAAATCGCGTTGGGATTGTGCAAGGTTCACGGCAGAACCTATCCTTCCGCCGGTGTAAACGGGGAGAGTCGCCTGGAGGGCTGCGTTCAAATGACTTCTGCGGAATGGCTGGCCCGCCGGAATAAATGCCAACTGAGTCAAGGGGAAGCCAATAGCGGTTTCTGTTGGCTGGCTTGATCCACGAGCTGCACCGCCCAATGCTAGACGGGGCAAACGCTCAGCCTTGGCGGCGGCAATGGCGGCCTGTTGCGTAGTGACGCCTTGCCTCTTTGCCGATAGTCGCGGGCTATGCTGACGGGCGTAGGCCAGAGCGGCATCGAGGCTGAACGCTGGGTATGGCTGCTGTGCCGAAAGGAATGGAACGGCGAATATGAATGGCGCGCTCAGCGTGAGCCCTGTGCGGAAACAACTCCAGAATAAGCGCAGCAAATTCATAAATTATTTCTTTAGCCCTAATGCGGCTCCGTCATCCTTTCGTGGCCGCATCAGATAAAGTCATGACCGGGCAATGGTGCGGACAGGTTTGGCCGCCGCTCTGTTTGAAGGATGCACTGCGAGGGCCAATCATAATGTTGTTCCCAGTAAGTGTCGAGATGAAGGGCTGCTTGGGGTTGTGATCCGACGAATGTGACGACATACGGTTAGCTGACCGGGGGCGGTCGGGGGAGAATCTCAAGACGCATCGTTGAATATTTCTGAGCACTTAAGTAGCTGTTATGGGTTATTTATTTGAAAGAACCAGTGCGGCACTTTCAGCCACGGGCCTCATGAACGACCTTGACTCGCACTTCATGTGTTGGCGAGAAAACTTTCGACCCGCGAGGCTGGGCAGTCGGTAGCTGGTCGAAGGTTCGAATAAGGGAAGGATTGAGCTCGTGACCCTTAATCAGCTCTTCGGTCGTGCCTCCATGGGTGCGTCGCGCCTCCCATAACAGGCGATTGGGGCGACCAACACGGTAATGACCTTGACGGCATTGGGCACCGCAGAGAACCTGCCAGCGCCAAGCCGGAAGATTTCAAGCGCTGCTGTCGGCCATGTTTAACCAAGTTAAGGTCGGGCCACAGGGATATCGGGCCGGTGGGCATTCTTATCGCGATCCTTCCCTAGTGTGCTCTCGACAAATCTGGCCAGCTTTTCTGCAGCTCCCTCGACTGCATCGTCTACGCTCGCAGCCTTGTGTGTAACCGCGATGGGCTGGCGGCCTTCGAGCCGAACCTCGATCATGCAGCGATTATCGTTCGGGCCGAACTCGTTGTTGCTTTCGTCACTGAGGTGAACCTCAACTCGTGTGATGTGACCGCTGACGACGTTGAGCGCGCTCGCCACTATACTGCTGTAATTGTTGGCGAGCGCCTTGCGGCCCTCGACGTTGTGGTCTGTGTTGATTTGGATTTGCATCATATTCTGCTTGAAGTTGTAAAGACTCAATATCGGTAGATGGCGGCCAGCCCTGTCTGTCCGGGCATCTGTCCAGTTGGAACTACGATGACCCGGCCGCCGGACTTTGCAGTCAGTTCGCCCAGATCGTCTAGCAGGTCATCGACTTGCGGATTACTCATCTCCGAAAGCACAACCCGGCCCGACACACCATCGATCCGGCCGCCAATCAGCCGGTCGGATTCGATGAGCAAGGTCGCGATTCTCCCATCGGCGGCGGCCTGAGCCACCTCGTCCAAGTCGTCACTGCCACGCGACTTGGACTTGGCCGCTGCGAACTCTCCGGCCAGGGTAGCGGATTCAGCCTGGTACCGCGGTTCGACCACCTTCCAGGCGCGCTTCCTAAGTTCATCGATTGGCAGCGTATCGGGATTGATGGCGATCCCTTCCGCCATCAGAAGCGGGTTATGGCTTACCTGATGAAACAAGTGATGATGCTCCGGCAAAGCCGCGAGGATCAAAGGCAGACCCGAAGTACTGGAATGGTGTTCGGTGATGGCACGGTCGACGGCGCGGAAGAAGCGCACAGTATCAGCTTCTTTCTGGTCTTGCGCTCCTCCGTCGCCATGACGCATTGGGGTGGTTCCCTGGCCCACTCCACCATAGGAGGCGACGGTGAGATGCGGTTCGCTTAGTTCGTCGCCCAGCGCTTCGGTGATGGTTGTTGGGACGCCGTTTGCCGGATCGATTTCGTCAAGGGCGTCGCGGTTGCCCTCAAAGAGCTGGATCTGGCCTAGGCTCAGCCCCAGAATCTGATAACGATCGACAGATTGGAGAAAACGGCGCAGCGGCTTGGTGTGGAAGCTATCAGCCACGATGGCCAATTCGGCTACTGGCCGCTGAAGGCGGAACACTCGAAACAGGGCCGGCCCGCCGAGCACTGCCAATCCATCGAGCGTATGGTTCCAGAAGCCGGCATTGTGAGCGAGGGCTTCGAATGGTTTCAGCAGCAACTCCGCTTCGACGGCCGGATACTTCTGCAGCAGCGAAGCCTCGAGTTCGCGTACAAGATTGCGGAACCTTATGGGGTCCTGTTGATTCTCCGGACGGTGCCGGTGGGTTGGCTGGTATAGGGAAAGGCAGGGCGGTTGGCTCAGCGACGCCAACTCGGTCAATGCTTCGATGGTGAGTGAAGTTTCGTTCTGTGTCATTTCTTTTCTCCTGTTTTGTGATTCGAATTCGGGTAGATCCGGGCTTTGCCTTCGGTCGCGACTTCCGCGAGCTCAGTCCATTTAGACGATGGTTTCAGGCATCGCTCGTCTATGTCTGACCTGAAAGCTGTTTGCGGATGGACTTCAATTCCTGACGACGTTTTGCAGTAGTCGAGGGGTAAGCCATTTTGAGTTCCTGGAACGCCTCGAGGACGATTCGGGAAACAATCAACCTGGTATTTTGTTTGTCGTCGGCTGGGACGATGTACCAGGGTGCGTTGGCAGTGCTGGTGGCACTCATGCAAGACTCATAGGCCTGCATGTAGAGCGGCCAACTTTTCCGTTCACGAAGGTCTGCGGGCCCGAATTTCCAGTTTTTCTCGGGCTCATCGATGCGCTCGAGGAAGCGCTTTGCCTGTTCTTCCTTCGACAAGTGGAGAAAGAACTTGATGATCTGGGTGCCGTTGCGGTGGAGATGGTCCTCCAGGTCTAGGATGGAACGATACCGGTCCTTCCAGATGGTGGCGGCGTCAGGCAGCTCATCTGGCAATCGCTGGCTGAGAAGAAGTTCCGGATGAACGCGCACGATGGCGACTTCTTCGTAATAGGAACGATTGAAGATGCCGATCCGCCCACGTTCAGGAAGCCGGCGCGTCGTACGCCAGAGAAAGTCGTGTTCTAACTCTTCGGCGCTGGGCTGTTTGAAACTAAAGATCTGGAAGCCTTGTGGATTTACGCCGGACATGACGTGCCGGATGGTGCCGTCTTTGCCGGCGGCGTCCATCCCTTGAAAAATCAACAGCAACGCGTGGCGGTTAGCCGCGTAGTGAATGCGTTGCAGTGAGCTCAACTCTTCAACATGTTCTCCCAATAGCTTCTGATACGCCTTCTTGGATTTGCAGATGGGCTTCACAATCGTCGGCCACTTACTGAGTTGGACGTTTTCGTCGGGCTGTACCCGAAATTTCTCTGTGGCGATGCTAGTTTTCATATTCTGGCTCCGTCCAGGACGGCGATCTCTCCTCCCTCGTTTTCCCATCGTGCAATCGCCGGTTGTTTCATGGGCCGCGCATCACTAGCGCTCTGGTTTTGTTCCTGGCCAAATGTTTCGTGTGCGGCAGAGTTCCACAAAGCAATGGCAGGCTCGTTGATGCGACCGTGGTTATAACAGAGGACGCTGAGCGATGCGGTGCCGAGCAACAGATGTTGCGCCTGCTCGACGGACAGCCCGATCCAACGGGCGGCGAGGACGCGACCAAAGTGGCTGTGGGAGAAG
>Ga0163155_10004572_pt1 | contig 14156 bp, 20 predicted proteins | sample OliLakLV19SP4G1_FD_148611 | JGI IMG/M metagenome (GOLD analysis project Ga0163155, IMG submission 148611) | Freshwater microbial mat bacterial communities from Lake Vanda, McMurdo Dry Valleys, Antarctica - Oligotrophic Lake LV.19.SP4.G1 | ecosystem: Environmental > Aquatic > Freshwater > Lake >...
TACTAAAGCAGTGGATTAAGGATGATGGTGGTAAATTTCGACAAGAATATCATAACTTTATGGATGATTATGAAGAAAAGATAAATGGACTAGGAATCAAAGCTCTATCGAATGAGTGGATGACTATCGAAGAGTTTATATACTACCATCACTCTCATGCTGACGAAAATAATGAAATATCTCCAACGCTTGATGAACTCCTATCAGACCTTGCCTGTATGATTAGGGAAGGTGTAGTGAAAGCAGCAGATAGTGATTAACTTCAAATTTTTAGCGTAAAATATTCAATTTTATTACTCCTAAACTAGCTGTGTGGAATAAATTTTTAGCAAAAGGAAAATTATAGGGCGGGAAAAATAGAGGGTGGAATTTTACTAGTTTAATATGTAGTAGGTGTGTATAAAAATTGTATTTTTGTGCTAAACAAATAATAATAGTGAAAGATTAATTATGAACTTACAAGGCTCTCTATCGCAGACTGGCTATGGCTATGTTACATATAATATAGCACGCGAATTAGTCAAACTTAAATCCCCCCTAAAGATATTTCCAATAGGCGAACCTAACCTTCTCACTAGTGAGTTGACTAATGAAGTTAATCATATAATTCGAGAAAGTCTATATAGTGGGGAAAAACCCCATTTTAATCCATCGGACTCTACTCTTAAGGTCTGGCACCAACACGACTTACATACTCGCGTAGGTAATGGACTATATATGGCCTTTCCATTCTTTGAACTGGATAAGTTTACCCCTCAAGAAGTGGCTAACCTAGAATGCCCGGATTTAGTTTTAACTTCTAGCAAGTGGTCCGCCTCTATATTAGATGACCTATGTATTGCTCACAAGGTAGTAAATCCCGGAGTTGACCCCTCTATATTTTTTCCTTGCTCAAAACAGGAGTCTACCTATACTTTTATCAACATCGGGAAGTGGGAAGTTCGTAAAGGCCATGATATTCTAATAGAAGCTTTTAACGATGCCTTTACTACGAAGGATGATGTTAAACTAATACGGGTAACAGCGGCTACTTCACTATATACAAGAGACGAACTTAAACAATGGTCTGACATCTATAAGTTATCCCCCCTTGGACATAAAATAGATATTGTTCATAATGTTAGAAACCACAACGAGTTAGCCAGTCTAATTAATAAAGCCCATTGTGGTGTTTTTCCCTCTCGTGCTGAGGGGTGGAATCTTGAAATATTAGAATGTATGGCGTGTGGTCTAGATATAATTGCCACCAACTACTCTGCTCATACTGAATACGTAACTAATGAAAATAGTAGACTTATTGAATGTGAAAAAATGGAACTCGCCAAGGATAATAAGTTTTTCTTTGGTCAAGGTCGTTGGATGAAATTTACAAATAATAATTATGAGCAATTAGTAGAACATTTAAGAAACTCTTATCAAAACAGAAAGCTAAATGAAGAGGGTATAAAAACCGCCCAGAATTTTACATGGTCAAAAACAATTCACCAGTTTTCCCCTTGTATTTCCTGAATTTGATGGTATAATATAAAGATATGGCTCCTCAAATTATAGATTCCTTTCGTGGTCCCTATTCGTTTTTATCGAATTTGTACCCATGCGAAATCGTATATGAGGGACTAAACTACCCTACGACCGAACATTGTTATCAGGCTGTAAAAACCCTAGATAAAATCACGAGGATTAGGATTGCCCAATTATCAAATCCGGTCGATGCAAAGAAAATAGGTAAGTCGCTGGAAATACGAGAAGATTGGGAAGATATTAAGGCTTTCGTAATGTATACGTTATTGGAACTTAAATTTAGTCAGGAGAAGTTTAAGAAATTACTCCTATCTACTGGCAATGCACAGTTAATTGATGGTAATTGGTGGGGTGATACCTACTGGGGCGTGTCAAAAGGTGTTGGAATGAACTATTTAGGTAAACTGTTGATGAAAATACGAGAAAAACTAAGAAATTAAGAAATTAATTGTATATGCCTACTATCTATATAAAATCCGAAATGGAAATAAAAGACCAACCATACATTACAACGTGGAACATATCAGAAGAAGATTTTAAACTCCTAGAAAGTATAAAGAATGGTCATAAAGTATTAGTAGCGTATAATGACAAGAGAATTCGATATAAAATTACTGATGAAGAGTGTGAATTTATTGTACAAATGAGAAAGAAGTAAAACTTAAGGATTTATAATGAATATATTTTTCCTAGATAGTGACCCACAAATAGCTGCTACCTATATGTGCGATAAACATGTAATCAAAATGATTCTAGAGTCTGCTCAACTTTTATGTACTTGTCATCATATTACTGGCTCACTAATGGAAAATAAAAATCTGTATCCAGATATTCCATCGAAATTTTATAAGCTTACCCACAAGAATCATCCATGTTCTAAATGGCTAAGAGAACATAAACGTAATTATGAGTGGTTAGCTACACATGCTCATTATCTGTGTAATGAATATTCCTCTAGATATAATAATAAGACCCACGCTTCTTCGCCATTAATTCATTGGTTATTAAATAATGATGCTCCAATTAGACTATGGAGATATCAAAATTATCAAAAGGGGCTTAGCGAGGATAATACCTATCCATCAAACGACTACTATCTAGGAGGCTATTTGATTACTAAGCCCCCTCAGTGTATGCCGGAAGAATATAAGCATGAAAATGTAGTAGTGGCCTATCGTAATTATTATAAATTTGATAAACAAAAAAATATTAACTGTAGTTATACCAAGCGTGAAAAACCAGATTGGCTTAGTTAATTAAAAGGAAAGACCCTCGGCAAATAAACATGAATACAAATTTACTATCTTATGAAGAATACAAACTAATAGCCAAAAAAGTCCTGAAAAAACACTGTGAGAAGTGGCTTTTTATTAAATTGTCGAAAGAACCCAATATGGGTGATGCAGTTAGTGAAGTAATGATGGCAGACTATAAATTCGATGGAAGGGGAAGTATAGAAGGCTATAGAAAACTTCGTCTGGATTGGTGGATTAGCTATAAAACCACACAATATAAAGAAGAGATTAAAACTAAGCAATTATCTACGAATTTAATTGATACGACTATAGATTTTGAAAATGTAGACTTAGGTATTGACATAAAAGACCTACTTTCTAAATTAAATCCAGATGAACAGGCACTAATATATTCTAGATTTTTTGACAAGCAAACCTACGACGAAATTGCCCAAAAGTTAAATATTACACTCGAAGGAGCTAGACAACAAATAAAAAAGACAATCAAGAAATTACAAAAACTATATAAAAAAGAAAGAATTCATCATGTCGTTTAAATTAGGCAAGCAGGGTGAAGAATTAATAACAATGTGGTTTACAGATTTGGGTTATAAGTGTGTAAAGTCTGAGGATAGAAGCCATGACCTAATGTTGGGACTCCATACCCCACTTTATTTAGAAGTTAAGAATGATATTTATAGTAGACGTTCTGGTAATATTGCTATAGAATTCTTCAACGACAAACAAGATAAAATCTCTGGAATCGCCGCTAGTATCTCGAATCTGTGGTGTCATATTCACTACGACAGAGAGTTTACTCTTATTTCTTTCTGCCCTACTAAGAAACTTAGGAAATTTACCGAAGAGATTCAGCCTAAGAAGATTATAACGGCTGGCGGTGATAACAACTCCTCTATGAAGTTATATTCACGAGAAGTATTTATGGAGACATTTTATACACACATAATTGGAGAATCAATACGTCGTGACGTAATAGAAGGAGTACTAGACCAATGCAAGTCGGATTAATACTGTTAAGAACCGTTGATAATGGGACAAAAGTACAAGTCTTAGTAGATAAGTTGAACATTATACCTATATATATACTAACGGGTAAGCCAGTCCTAACAGAAATAAGACAGCGGTGTGAGGAGTTGTTAAGCTATCACAGTAGTTATTTTATTCCAAAAATTATTGGCATTAGTCATAATGATTGGAATGATGATAATGAGTGGACACTTTATGTGACAGATACCGTTAGTATTGCCTGGGATAAGCATTTTAGACTATTAAAGATTGGTTATGAATTTAAAGATGTATATTTGCTACCTAGTCACATACTAAAATTTATAGAAGAATATTTGAAAGGAAACTAATCAATGACCATCAAGCCTGGGAAGTACAATCTTAAATTTGAAATTGAACCCATCAAAGAGCCTAAACTAGAAGAAAAACTCCACAATATTCCTCCAATTAAGGAAAATCAAATTGTATTCCGAAGTGATGGGGTAAATATTAATATCTATATTCAATATCACGACGATGATAAAATAAAGGCCACTACAGAGCTTTACGCCATTTTAATTACACTTGGCAGGTCTAAGGAACTATCCCTCATACTGCTAAGAACCTTGAACGAATTAGTTAATGACCATCCAGATAATTTTATATTTAGCGAAATAACTAATATGTATCGAGACTATATAGCTACCAGAATATATTTACCACTGGTTAGACCAGAAGATGCAATGAAAAATCTCCTAAGAAATGCAGATGTTATTGCTGGGAATCAAGACATGAGAGAAGAAAGTTTCTAATTCTCATTATTAATTGCCGAAGGACTAAAATAAAAAGGAAAAGATGACTATGGCTAATAAAACATATGTAAATATAGACGAGGCTTATAAAGACCTAATTACCACAGTATTAGAAGAGGGGTCGTGGTCAGATAATCGTACTGGAATAAAAACCATAAAGTATCCATTCTATTGTCTTAGATATGATATGAGTAGTGGGGATTTTCCCCTATTAACCACCCGTAAGCTTCCAATCAAGAGTACGGCAGTTGAACTTGAAGGTTTTATAAAAGGAATTACAAGTAAGAAGTGGTTTGAAGATAGAAAGTGCAAATACTGGCGATTTTGGTGTAATCCAGAGAAATTAAATGCAAGATTGATTGAATGGCAAAAACAACGTGCTCAAAAATACTCTAGCTCTAAAGAACTAGTAGAAGATAGTGTAAAATTAACTAAACAATTTCAAGAAGAAGAAGATGATTTGGGTCCATTGGGTTATAGCTGGCAATGGAGAAATTTTGGTAAACAATATGGAATAGTTAAGAAATATAATGCTGACTATGGGATGCACGATATTCCCAATGGAATGCAGTATGGTACTGACCAATTAAAGTATATTTTAGACACCCTTTTAAAAAACCCTAATGACCGTCGTATGGTGTGTTCAGCTTGGAATCCCATTCAGCTTCACTTACAAGCTCTACCACCATGTCATCTATTATGGAATGTAGTAATAACGAAAAATAATCACGGAAATGTATTAAACTTACATTGGCACCAGCGTTCGTGTGATTCTGCATGTGGAATACCACAAAATATAGCTTCGTATGCTATGTTATTGCTTTTATTGGCAAAACACGCCAATATGCAGCCAGGAATACTATCGGCGATGTTTGCAGACTGTCATATCTATGAAAATCATATAGAAGGACTTAAAGAACAGATTTCACGACAACCTATGTGTTTACCGCGTATATCTATTACAAATAAGGAACCTTTTGATGTTCTTACTTGGACCCATGAAGATATAAAATTACTAGGATATGAATCACACCCAGCTATAAAATTTGAAGTAGCAATTTAATACCATAATTTACAATACTATAAATAGGATATTCCAAACAAATGAAGCCAAAAATCATATGGTCTGTTTATCACTCTCCATTTTTCTCAGATGGAACAGATGAAGAGTGGGGCATTATAGCGGATAAGAAACTTTCTCAGGGAATTATAAAGGAAGAAAACGAGTATACCTATTATGAGGAAAATCAGGATAAAGACAAGGAAATTGAATTTTTTAAGGAAACCGTCAAACAATCCAAAGTCATACCAGTTGTACATACATCTGGTGGCATAATACCTATTGCTGGCTATTGTAATATTACCAAAACTAAGAAAATCTTCCTTCTTGACCTTAATTTCAACCTAACTAAAGAAGTAAAGGAAATTATTTGTAGTTCTGATGGAATTGAGTCTTTTGAAGTTATAAGTCGCTATTCTGCCAGAATTGGCATTGGTGTATGTTTTAGTTATGAAGTAGTTCGTCAAGATGTTAACCAACAGCTTATCGACCACGTAAAGGTTTACTATCCAGATGTCGCAGAATCTACAAAATGAAGCTTTTCCTTCTGATATAAATAATTTACACAATCATTCTATTAGTATAAGTGACCGTTCCATCTACTTGTACGGTAGAGACGAAGATTCTACGATTAGTAATGAGTCATGTATTCGTTTTCTAAAAAATCTTAATTATCTAAATAAAATTGACCAAAGCCCTATAACCATCCATCTTCTTTCATTGGGTGGTTCGGTTGACCCCGGTTGGGCTATTTATGACTCCATTCTTAAATCCCCCTCTGAAATCACCATTATTGCCTATGGTTTAGTGGCGTCTATGGCCTCAATTATCCTACAAGCTGCTAAAATTCGCATAATTCACAAAAGGGCTACTTTAATGGTCCATAGCGGCTATATGTCCATCGAGGGTGCTACAGCAGAAATAAGTAAAAACCTAGTAGCTAGAAATATGCTAGATATAGACATTATGTATAGTGTGTATATTAATAGAATGAAGAATGCCCCCTATTGGAAAGATAGAGAACCTAAACAAATCAAATCATTTATAGCTAAAAAACTAAAGAAGTTTGAGGATTGGTATCTATCTGCTAATGAGGCTCTAGAGATTGGCCTAATCGACAGAATCCTATAGAATAAAATAATGAATTCAAAATTTTTTAGGTGTATATAAGACTAGGAATTAAACTAAAATAGGACCAAGGAAAATTAATATTTAAATCAATTCAATAGGTGAAATATGGCTTTAGTTCCCGCAGACCACTTGAAACAAATTAGTGGTTCCGCTATTACTGCAACGTCAACTAATATAAATGGTGGGTCCGCATTAAATCCTGGAACCTCTACGAGACTTGACTCTGTAGCTATTGGTAATCCTTCGGCTATTTTTGGTAGTCAGATTATACTCAATCGTGGAAGTGGTAATCGTACATTCTTCACATTAGTCGGTGTAGTCGCTACTTCCGTAGCTAGTGGTGCTGGTGGCTTTTGTGCCTTTACTAAGAATTCTCATGGTCTTGTGGTTGGGGATGTATTGGTAATTAGTGGAGCAACTGCTGTTTCTTTAAACACTATCCATGTTATTACTGCTAAAACTACTAATACATTTACTACTGACGTACCATATACTGCTTCTGGTACTGCCGGTACTTATCGTAAGACAACTGGAAGTATTAGAACAATACAGTCTGTTATTCGTGGAGTAACAACCTCTCTAGCCGGTATTAGTAATACAACTATGCAGAGTCCAGCTTCCAACTATGGACGCAATTCTATCCATAAGGTTATTACGGTCCGTACTAATAAGGTTGCCACAGCAATTCGTGCTGGTTATTGGAATTTCTATAGTGGTACTTGGTCAACACAACCTTCACTGAGCGAAGATAGTACAGATTTTGGTACTGACGACGCGGCGAATCCAAGTTATGCCGTTCCTGGCGAATTGGTCTATCTGACTCCTTCCGTTGTTACCGAAAATTACGACGCCAAGACCCTCTAGCCGAGTCTACGTCGTAGTTTATTAAAAATTTCCTTCATGGATGGGGCTGGTTTAATCCAGCCCCCTTTTTATAGGTATAATAATGGCAAAAGATATAGTAAATCAAGAGTTACCACTTAGAGTAACTGCCCTGGAGGTTGTCGCAACTAATCTTACACAATCTCTCCAACGTCTAACTGATATAGTTAGGGAGGATTTCGGCACGATAAGCCGCGAGATTAAAATATCTAACGAGAATACTAATCATGCCATACAAATCCTAACTGATAGAATGTCTGATGGTCAAAGGCCAGATTGGCAGGTTTGGCTAACTGCTAGCGGTATTTGTATTATGGTATTGGGAGCTATGTTATTTCCAGTATGGCAAAGTGATAACTTTATCTATTATAGACTAGATGAGCTAAAGCAAAACATACGAGAGTTAAGAAATGTACATCTAGACGATAATGCGTTAAGAACAAGTAAGAATGATAAATAATCACTGTAATGAACAAAGTTAAATACGAAGATGTAAAACACATTATTCAAGAGGGTGATGTCTTACTATTTAGAGGTAATACATGGACTTCTTATTTCTTAGGAATTGCTGGATATACTAATTATATTCATGTTGCCATAGCTAGTTGGTATAATAGAGACAAAGGCTTGCTGGAATGTGTTGAATTTAAGGAATGGATTGGTGGCCGCACAACTAATTTGTCTGTAATTGTAAGGGAAAATCCAGAATTAATTGATGTTTATAGGCCAACTCCAAGTATTATAAGTCATTATTTTAAACACTGTACATTATACGAAACTGTCAAAACCTTTGATGGGCCAGCTATAACAAACACCATGCGGCATCTTACTGGACTGCCTTATGGTTGGTCACGTATTTGGTGGATGGCCCAGTACCATATACCATTCTTACGTATGTTTTCAGATATTAATATAACTATAAATGATGAAGTAAAAGACATTATTTATCCTGTGTGTAGTACAGCAGTAGCATATGCCTTCTCGTCTACGTCTTATGACTTAGTTAATAATCGCTCTGATGATTGGACTGAACCCGGAGATATTGCCCGAAGTAAACTTTTAAGCTATCTCTTCACACTATACTAGACTATATTTATTACTATGTGCGATAATAACCTTTAAGTATAAGTGATAGAATAAATTTCTATAAATTAAAAATTCTATTAGGATACTTTAAAAATCCTAAAGCCTTTTGAGCGTTAGACTTAGGTAAATTCCGCCAAAGTAGAGTTGACTTTTTCAGAGTTTTCAATATACTTTCCTTAGACAAGTGTAAACGTAGTCTGCAAATGGCGTATACAAGATTGTGTACACTTCTAGAAATGATTTAGTGAAAATGTTTTGCAACAAGAAATTACATGGGGTTAACTAAGTATAGAACGGTGCGAGGAAGGTCAGGATGGTGAGGCGGATAACGTATAGTAACTTAGTTTCTTTATTTCATTATAACAATGCTACAATGCTAGACTATATTTATTACTCTTGGTGTTATCTTGTCGGACATTCTTTTTATTATTTTAAAAAGTCAGAAAAAATCTCTAACTCGTTGGCACGATGTTACTTACGGTGTTCTTGCTGCCAACATGAAGAAAGTATTTTGAAAAAATTCTAAAAAGGGGTCATTTTGTAGTTGAGTTTTTTTTGCATATTGTCTATAATATTGTATACTCGCTATTTACTCCAGTGCGGTTGCGGTCTAAGAGACACAAATAATATTGTCGTCGGCACGGCACGAACTTCTGATTAAATGGTTAACCGAAGTGCATTTAGCAAAAGAAAAAGCATAGGGGGTGGAAAACTTCGCAGTTAATGTTACTTTTACTTACTACGTTATGATACAAAGTTTCTTTGTTTCATTGTAACAATAGTGGATAGTATCTTGTCATCCAATGCTAGATAAATCTCAAAATTTTGAATTAAGGGTTGCTCTTTCTTCTTTTAATAATGGGGGAACTTGGATAACAGGCTCTAGTGGACTAATTGGGGGTGAAATTACCTCTCTTTTGCCCAACGTCAATACTGAGCGTATAGACCTATTAAATAGTGACTTGCTTAACTACACTCTTAATAATCAGATTAGTACCATTATTCATCTAGCTGCTGATACTACTTCGTGTAATATTGCCCTAGATAAAGCTATCCTATCACTAACTAAGTATGACCACATAAGGCAGATTATCATTCCACTAACAATGGACAGAGCTAGACTGCCATATCAGACTGGTAAGGCCATTATAGACGATTGGGTTTGTAATCAAATAAAATTTGGTGATAATAAAATTTGGAGAGTATATATTGACTGTGTTTATGGGCAATTTAGTGAGAAACACCGTAAACGTCTAATTCCTAAAGTTATAAGTGCCCTTAAGAGTAAAACTCCTCTTATGTTGAAATATTCGGGCCAAGAAATTCGCAACTGGATATATTCCCAAGATGTAACTATTCATCTATTAGATTGCCTATTAGACAAGGGGCGAAAATATCCTACAGTATGTGCCCAATCCTATAATTTTATTTCTGCTAAAAAGATTGTCGAGCGTCTGAGCAGGCTGATTAACCAAGATTTTATCTATTTTCCGTTGATTCAATTTGAGAAAAACGCCAATTCCCCGTATACTAATGTCTCCACCTTGGATTATCTCCTGGAAGAATTAGAGTTGTATTTAGAGGATAAGAATGAGCATTTTAGTATGGTCCAATCATCACCAAATTATTTATTAAAAGAGAGTTTTCGTTATACTAGGCTAGAAGATGGACTTCAAAAAACGATAGATAAAAGTTGAAATGAGTGAACTAGTTAAGAAAATGCTGGATGACCCAAAAGCTAAACTAGAACTAGTTGAAGGAAAGGTCTATAGGATATCTCATTAGTAATGTAATGTATCAACAGTGTAAACTGCATAAAGAAGTTACTTATGGTAATCTAGAAGAAACAATATATATTCCAGTAAATGATGCTATTGTTGGAAAGATTGTAAAAATTCAATATTTTGAGGATTTATGGGTTGGTGGATGGATAGTGCAAGAAGTCTATGGAGTTCCTACTGATTGTCCTCCAGAGATTAACATAGCTTGATTAAAAATCATAGAAAAAATACTGGTGATGAGATACTAAAGGTGTCCAATTAACATTCCTTACGACCTACCAACTCGATATCAAGACAAAATCAAACCAGTAAACATTCCGTCGTGGAAAAATTACTTTATGATGATGGCTGTTTTAGCCTCAACTCGCTCTAAAGATGCCGAAACTCAACACGGATGCGTTATAGTTGACACCCATAAGCACATTATAGGAACGGGCTATAACTCCTTTGCTCGTGAAAGTTATTACGATATTTATCTACCAAATACTCGTCCTGATAAGTATAAGTTTATGCTTCATTCCGAGCGAAATGCCCTCTCTAATCTAACTATTTCACCCTGGCTCTATAAAGATGGTTGTACCGCCTATATAACTGGCAAGCCCTGCATAGATTGTTTGCAAGCCCTCTGGAATACAAATATTACCTCAATCTATTATTATGGTGATGGTTGGAAAAAAGACGAAGAGGAAGAACAATTTCACAATCTTTTTATATCAACTCATAGAATTATAGTAGAAAAGTTAGAGCAGTCTAAAGAAATTGATAGCCTTATAGAACTATTAAAAGGATTAAGAATATGAGTAAATTTTACCACAAAACAGAAAGTCATCAAGCCTCTAAAAACCACGACCTAATTTGGAAAGAAATAAACCCCATGCGGAATTAGCTAGTTCACCCCCTATATTTTCCTTTTGCTAAAACAAATCAATATTTACTAATCCATTAATAACCATTTCGAGAAAGATTGTATTTTAATGTCCAACTATAATTTCGAGTTAGTTTTACAAGTTCGTGACTCTTTCGGTAATCCTACCGGAAAGACTAAGAGTTTTTCTACGGATAAATCTGACGAACTGAATGAGTTTTATATACATAACTCTCACAAGAAGGTCCGAGAGCCTAAGAAGGATGTGGACGGTAAAATTATCCCACGTAAGCCTAAAAAGGAAAAAGAAAGTACCTCTAAGGAAACTACTTTTGAGAAGTTCATGGCTAAGAAGGCTAAACTTCCAGAAAAAGAAGAATAAGAAAATAAAGAAGAATTTCTCCCTAGTTTTAGGTGTAATATCTAGGATAAGTAATTTAAAAAATAAAGTTGGATGACATATGAATACTGAACAATTTTGCTATTGGCTGCAAGGTTTTATCGAGATTGTAAGCCCAAGAGGATTATCTGAAATACAAACTCAAATAGTAAAGGACCACCTTCAACTGGTTTTCAATAAGCTAACACCCAGTAGAGAACTAACAGGGGAAGAAGAACCAGTAATTCTACCATACGATGCTTTTCCATCATGCTAGAAGTAGAGATAAAATTCACTAAAGAATTAAAGAAAGTTCACCCTCGCGGCGATTTAATTTATGGACATCTTTGAAGAACGGGAAACTCTAAAACCCTACGAGTATCCCGAAGTAATGAAGTTTGTTGATACTATTAACCACTCATACTGGCTACATAGTGAAGTAAATTTTACATCGGATATACAGGATTTTAAAACCATCCTAACCTCCACCCAAAAGGAAATTATTAGAAAGACACTTCTAGCTATCTCTCAAATAGAAGTTAAGGTAAAAACTTTCTGGGGTAATCTTCACCATCACTTACCAAAGCCGGAATTTAATGCTGTGGGTGCTTGTCTCGCCGAAAATGAAGTTAGGCACGAGCGAGCATATTCTCATCTATTAGAAGTTCTTGGCCTAAATGATGATTTTAGCGAACTATTTAAGGTTCCGGTCATTAAAGACCGTCTTAACTATCTAAGTAAATATCTACAAAAAACCAATAAGGGTGAGGACTTTGTTCTTGGCTTAACCTTATTTGCTATTTTTATTGAAAATGTCTCACTGTTTAGTCAGTTTGCTATTATTATGTCTTTCAACCGACATCATAATTTACTAAAAGATACTTCTAATATAGTAGAGTGGACATCTAAGGAAGAACTTATCCATGGTCAAGTAGGAATATGGCTAATTAATCAAATAAGAAAAGAACATAAAGAATGGTTTACGCTGGAATTTTATGATAAGATATTTCAAGCGGCAGAAAAGTCGGTTGAGGCTGAATCTAAAATTATTGATTGGATATTACAAGATGATAAAGAGTTGATTAATCCAGAAGCCCTGAAAGAATTTGTTAAAGATAGAATTAATCAGTCTCTCAAAGATATTAAGTGTAAGAAATTGCTTAATGTAGATAAAGAACTATTAAAAGAATTAAATTGGTTTAATGAAGAGATATATAGTACCTCATCAGTAGATTTCTTTTACAAACGACCCACAAGTTACGCAAAAAGAACTAAAACAATAGACGCAGAAAGTATATTCTAATATGAAGTGGTTAAACACAGATGCTCGTAAGTTTTTAGAACGTGGTTATTTACTTCCAGGAATTACTGTAGAAGAAAGAATAGAACAAATATGTAAGAGGGCAGCGGAACTTTTGGGCAAGAAAGAATTAGAGGGGGTTTTCCATGAGATAATAACAAGTGGATGGGCTTCTCTATCTACTCCAGTGTGGACTAATTTTGGCCTAGATAGGGGACTCGCCATAAGTTGTTTCGGGTCAACACTTTGCGATAGTTTGGAAAGTATTTTATATACTCAGGCCGAAGTGGGAATAATGTCTAAGTATGGTGGGGGAACTGCTGCCTATTTTGGAGATATTAGGCCGAGAGGGGCAGTAATAAAAGATAATGGTAAGTCGTCAGGCTCATTCCATTTCTTACAGATGTTTGACTCTACAGTTAATCTGGTCTCTCAAGGGTCTGCTCGTCGTGGTAATTTTGCAGGATATCAAGATATATTTCATCCCGATATTGCAGAATGGCTAGATATTAAGACAGAAGGTAATCCAGTTCAAAATATTTTCTATGGTGTTTGCGTACCCGACTGGTGGATTAAGGAAATGAAAGAGGGGGATAGGGAAAAACGTAAGATATGGGCAAAAATAATCAAGCAAAGGTGTGAGTCTGGCCTTCCATATATATTCTTTACTGATAATGTTAATAATAATAAGCCACAGGTCTATAAGGATAAAAATCTACAAATAAAACACTCGCAATTATGTGCTGAAATAAATTTGCCAACATCAACAGATTCTAGCTTTGTTTGCTGTCTGTCTAGTCTTAACCTTAGATGTTATAGAGAGTGGAAAGATAAAAAGACAGCCTACTACATGACTATATTCTTAGATGCTGTAATGGAAGAATTTATTCAGAAGTCAGCTAATATAAAATTCCTAGAACGTGCCCATAAGTTTGCCAAAGAACATCGGGCATTAGGATTGGGGGTATTGGGCTATCACACCCTATTGCAGCGTGAAAGTATTCCATTTGAGAGTATGAATGCTAAATATTTAAATGCAGAAATCTTCAAACATATTGATGCTGAAACACTAGAAGCCTCTAAAGATATGGCTAAAGAA
>Ga0163155_10004581_pt1 | contig 14140 bp, 10 predicted proteins | sample OliLakLV19SP4G1_FD_148611 | JGI IMG/M metagenome (GOLD analysis project Ga0163155, IMG submission 148611) | Freshwater microbial mat bacterial communities from Lake Vanda, McMurdo Dry Valleys, Antarctica - Oligotrophic Lake LV.19.SP4.G1 | ecosystem: Environmental > Aquatic > Freshwater > Lake >...
CTCCTTATAGAGCGCCACCCACGCAGCGAATTTTTTGAGCGACTTGACATTCCCGCTCAGAGCGCCAGGCCCGACCTCGAGGAGCTTGTCGTTGAGGTAGCGATTCAAGTTGCCGATCGAATTATCGTTGGCCCAGTCGGCGTAGCTGGATTTCGCTTTTTTGACGAACGCCGTCCACTCTTCGGGTTTCATTTCCTTCTGCGTGAGCTCGTATCCCATTTCGGCAGCGTCGCGCGCGAAGGCGGCATTAGCGCTCAAAATAGCCACACTCAACAGGAAAGATGCTGCAAAACGAGACATAATAATCCCCCCGAGGGGATTCTGCCTGCAAGGGGTGTAAATGCAAGTGATGAGCCTGAATTATAAATGGGCCTAAAATTCAGGCGGGGTCGGTGGCTTTATTGGATTGGGATCAAAAAAAATATCTTTCAAGTCAATTGGAACTCGTTCTTCGAGGATGTTTTCAAAAATGGCAAATTCAATACCACCGTTTTCGGTGATTGGTTCCTCCAAATCAAAATCGTAATGCCAGCTATAGTGGTCTCCCGAAATACGAGACGAAAAAGGAATGATCTTGTCCCCGCCATCTTTGAATACTATCCCCCCAAGTGCGGCATATTTTTTGAGATCGTTTTGGAAAACAAATGTCAACTTCTTGGCGTCGTCCTGGCGCATTAACGGCTGTGCTTTGGATATCTCGGCAATTTCAAGGTTTTTTTTAGCGCCAATTCCAGGAGGACTGATTTTTATTTGTTTTATGGAATTAGCTCTTTTTATAACCAAGTAGCCATTAAGTTTAGAAATCCCCTTGAATGCTCCGATTGGCTTACCAATCGGGAGCACAATTTTTGATGTAATTTCCTTTTTTCCAACGCCCTTTGTAGGGTGGTACCAAGGCTTGATGGGTCCATCGAACAACAATGTTCGTTGCCAATCGTTCCTAATAACCTCGCCAGAGTCCAGTACAATCTCTTGTAAAATAAACCCTCCGGCCGATACGAGTGGGATATTGGCATCCCAAGTCAATGCAACAACGAGTTGAATTTCTTGCGAGGTTATAGGCACTCCCGAAGCGAATTTCACGCTCCTATTGCACCATGCGGACTCAACTTCAATCCTATACTTGGTTTCAGCAATTGGGTATTTCTTCAGAATTTCAGTACGCTCTTGTGCGGTGTGATCTCGATTTAGCCCGATATTCCGCTGATTGTCGAGTGCCTCGGGAAGTGTCATTGGGTTATCGCCGAGATTCACTCCGGTAAGTGTTCTATATGCCTCGGCGGCAACCATTGCTGGCCAAGACGCTTCTACCGCCAGAGGTGATTCTTTTCGTAAGAAATCGAGGACTAGTGGACCCAGCATTTCTCTCTTTTCGGGAGTGCTTAAAGCCCGCATGATCGCAGCTCTAAGATGTGGGCTGCTGTGTTCATCTTTAACCAGATTTAAAAGTGTATTCTCAACGTTTTTCAGCTCAAGAACTCCGCTTTTTTTCAATTGAGCGAGTATATACTCGATTTCTGAATACTCGGTCTTTTCCAAGAGCGACATCAAAGCTTGGTATGAGAGTTGAAAAACTTCATCCTGCTTATTTTTCTTGCTGTGGCGAATTAAAGCAGCTATAGAACGAATTGCATCTTGCCTAATAGAAAGGGGATGTATTGAATCACGCGCAAGGATGGAGAGCGTATTGATATTCTGCTCAAATGCTGCATCTGTAGATAGCTGATTGATTGCAAAACTTCTTTCTTTCAAATCAGCTTTTGAATCTGCGGCCACAGTACGCGCGCGTGGGCCTATGGCAAATACACTCTTATTTTTGCCCCACCATTCAGTCCAAGATGGTTCCCGAGTGTGAGTTACTAACGTCAGTAATAAGCCTACATTCTCCGAAAGTTCTGTTTCAGTTTTTGAGTAAGGTATTAATGTATCAATTTGTTGTACTGTTATGCTCGGGCCTGCCTTGGTCGAAAGCAACCAGTTCATTGCGATCATTTTTGCATTGAGTTCGCTTGATTCAATGATTTTGATAAGAACTTGAGAATAGCTGACAGGATCATAAGCTGAAAAAAGACGGCCAGCAGACAACCCCTCCTTCAGAAGGGGACTAATACTAGGGCTTTTAAGGGATTCGCTAAGCAATTTCAAAAATATTGGACTTAAGATCGGCAGCAATTTTTCTCTGTCTTTAGAAAATACAGGGTCGGATAAAATTGTGTCCAAGACGATTATTGCACGTGCTGGTTTGTCCGCACCATCTTTTATGGAATTTATTGCGATCTCTGTGACCGTTGATTGGTAGCCATTGCGTCCCAGCATCCTAATTGCCGATTCTAATAAATCAGAGTCACTTTTTATTATTAATGCTTTAAGCTCGATTAGAGCTGCCTCGTCAAAACTTCCTTTGAAATGTTCAATGGCCTTTTCGACTTCTTCCGCATCTTGATTATTTTTAATATACCGAAGCAATGCCTCACCGGAATCGATATGCATCGCTTTCAATTGGAAGCAAGTTAAAATTAATAAAATGACTGCGCATGAAGGTTGGAATAGACAACGCTTTTGCCTAAAGAATTTCATTATTTTGGGTGCTGAAGTTTGGGAATTGGGCATGGAACCCCTAAGTGAAAATAAAACCCGCCGACCTGAAGCGTTTGCTTTTTTGGAGTTCCGCGAAAAATAAGATCCACAATCTGCCAATCTATTGTTTCGCATTTTTTCCCCGCTGCAACTTCTACCTCTGGTTTATTATCTGGATGGGGGGAGACCGTACCCCATACGAGCGACAGTCTCACTGTTCCGTTCCCTGGTGTTACTTTCCCGGAAACCTTAACCGAATGCTCTAAGTTGTCCTCATCGTGGAATACTTTTAACTTTGATTTATGGACTTCAATTAGGTCTGTTGTCTTCTGTGCGCTACCGACTGCTCCACCGGCTATGCCAATACCGTAAGCTACAACGTCAATCTTAACCTGCCCACTATCAAGAGTATTTGTTGGAACCGTAAATGCGAACGTATCGCCACATCTTCCTTTTCCACCCGTTCCTTCTGCTTTGGTCTTACGGCACCCTTCTGCGTCTAGTATAAAACCAATATCTCCAGTAACATTACCGGTAACAGTTACGGTGCCAGTAATTTTCTCTCCTGTACAATACGCGGGTTGAATGGTTATTACCACAGTCAACAACGCCGGATCGGCGCGTACATATGTCTGGATTAACATTGCAAACAAAAACACCATGAATATTCGCATGCTTCCTCCGAATGGGATAATAAACCTATACTCTCGAATTATGGCAAGTTAACGACATTACAAGCAAAAAACCGGGAGCGAATGAATCGCTCCCGGTTTCCTGCTAACTGCATCTGCCAACTGCCGTCTACTAGTACGGGCGGTCGCTGGATTCCATGGCCATCTTGCCGGGGCACATGACGTTGTTCGGATCGAGCGCTTTCTTAATCGAGCGCATCATCTTCATGCCCGCAGGTCCAAACTGTTTCTCCATATAAGGAGCCAGTCGCAGGCCCACGCCGTGGTGATCGTTAATCACGGCGCCAGCTTCGAGTGCGGCCATCGTCGCGGCGTGAATGACCTGGTCGTGCAGCTTGACCGCTTCGTTCAAATCGTCCGGGCCCTTGGGGATGCCCCAGCGCGGATAGATCATGCTGCCCCAGTCGTACCAGTGGCTGAAATGCGTCTTCAGCGTCAGGCCCCACTTGGGATCGACCGCGTGCTTCATGGCGTGCGTGACTTTGTTGTAGACGTTCTCGATGTGTTCGAAATCAGCGACGACGTCCATCGTGCACCAGATCTGCGGAAGCTCCGGCGCGTAAGGGGGGTGATAGAACACGTAGCGCTTTTCCCACCAGACTTCGCCGACTTTGGAGCCCAGGTCTTTGCCGCCGTTTTTCACGCAGAGCTCGTTGGCGACATTGGCTTCGAAATCAACCAGCGACGGGTGATCGCCGTCGAACATCAGCACCATCGTGGGTCCCTTGAGGCCCGCTTGCACGGCGCGCTCAAGGCTATGCTCGGCGGCATCCTTGTCGTAGAAGCGCATGACGGCCGGGCGCAGTCCGGTGACCATAATCTGGCGGCCGGCTTCAATACCCTGAGAGAGGGTGGGGAAGCTGAACGCGCGGAACGTGCGCTTGGCCGGAAGATTGCGGAGCTTGATGGTGCAGGCCGTAATCACGCCGAGAATGCCTTCGCTGCCGATGAGCAGCTGCGTGAGTTCCGGTCCCGCCGCGTGCTTGGGAACCTGCGGCAGTTGCACGATTTCGCCAGTAGGTAGCACGACTTCGCAAGCCAGCACGTGGTCCTGAATGTTGCCGTACTTGGTGGAGAGCACGCCTGATCCGCGCGCGGCCAGACAGCCGCCCACGCTCGCCCACTCGGCCGAAGCCGGGTAGTGCGTGAAGCAGAGGCCCTGCTTATTGAGCCACGCTTCGAATTCGCTGACGATATAGCCGGGTTCGACAGTGATCGTGAGCGACTTCATGTCCAGATGGCGAACCTTGGTCATCTCGCGCAGGTTGAGCATGATGCCGCCGCGTGTGGCGTTGGCCGCGCCCTGCACACCCGAACCGCCGCCGAACGGCGTGACGGGAACCTTGAGCTTGTTGGCCAGCTTGACGATCTGCGAGACTTCTTCGGTCGTGTGCGGCGTGGCGACCGCATCCTGAATGCTGAGCGGCTTGCCGTAGTGCGCGTGAACGTAGGTCAGCCAGCTCTGATCGCCGCGAATTTTTTTACGCCCCTCGACGCGGTCGAGCACGTTCTTGGGTCCGACGATCTTGCCGAGTTCAGCGACAAGATTTTTCATGTCGGTATCGGACATTGTTTCAGTAAGCATTTTTCCCTTTCTGTTTGGACATCCATTTCAGTTCATCCGTCAATGTGTGTTAAGAACTTCATCCGGCAAACCGTCGCTGAGCGTGGTATCGAATTCCGCAAACTCTTCGCAGAATTCTTTCCATTCTACGGGGTCACTGCGCAAATTTGCGTAGTCGGCACTCAGTCCTTCGAGATACCGGCCGCGCTTTTGAGCATCATTAGCGGCACTCGTCATAGTTATGCGCTGCCCATCGTTTTTCCGGCGGTCCAATCGCGGTTCTTGATCTCGACCTTGACCTTCTCGAGTTCGTGAACGGCGTCGATCAAGTGGTTGGAGAAGCGGTTGAAAGCCGTCTCGCCCTTGTACGCGGCGCCGCGGAACGGATTGCCCATGATGCCCGTGTCGGTGAATTCCTGATGCTCAAACGGGAAGCTGAAATACTGGTAGCCCTGGAATTCGCAGTCGGGCATTCCGTCGCTTTTCTTCCACGCGTTGCCGCCGGCATTCAGCCACTTCGGAGCGTGTGCGCGGTCCATCACGGCGCGGTCCATGCGCACCAGCTTCGGGTCGTGGCACAGACACTGCGACGTTTCGAGCTCGCCCGCGTGCCAGCCTGGCGTCTCTTCGGTCGGTCCTTCAAGGACATCTTTAATCATGCCGAGGTAGCGTTCGGCGTAGGGCTTGTAGTAGGCGACCACGGCGCCGGTTTCGTTGCGCAGCTTGCGCAGGACGGGATCGACGACCTTGACGTTCGAACCGTGTCCGTTGACGAAGATGATGCGGTTGAAACCGTGGTGGATCAGGCTGCGGCCCATGTCATAGAGGAGATTGAGATAGGTTTCGACGCGCAGAGTCATCGAGCCGGTGCCATCGCCGGGGCTCTTCAGATGCTGCGGGCTGTAGCCCAGCCACATCGTCGGCGTGTAAAGAATGCCGGCCTGTTCACCCGCGCGGCGCGCGACTTCGGTGCTGCTGATGGAATCGCAGTACAGCGGCAAGTGCGGGCCGTGCTGTTCGAGCGACGCTTTGGGAATCAAAATGGTGTCGGAGTACTTGAGGTATTCCTTGACGTCCACGCAGGAGAGATCGCCCAGGCAGTACGACGGAAATTTGAGCTTCTCAAGCGTTTTGCGTTTCGGTGCGTGTGCCTGATCCTGGAAGCAGGGCTTGATGTGAACGGCCGGGCCGCTGGCGCGCTGGTCTTTGTCCCACGCGATGACGCCCTTGGTTCCGGTGCTGTTTCCGGTTGAGCCGCCGCCGCCGTAATTGTCGACTTCAACAACAGCCGCTTCCTTTTTCTTACCATTCGTTTTCGACTTTGTTGCCATGTCTAACGCGTCTCCTCTTTGTGTAACTTCGTTTTAAGTGTCATCCTGTTCGTTGCGCCTTACAGGGGCGCGGCGCGTAGCATGTCACTCCTTTGATTTACAAAAACAGTTTCACAGCCGCTTCGTAAACGACTTTGGCGAAGGACTCGTCGTTGACGTGCGCATCCACTTCCTGGTACTGGATTTCGTTGCTCAAGTTCTTTTTCAGTTCTTCGCGGAACAGGCGGTCGGTCTCCGGATCCCAGAACTCGCCGCTTTTGCCGTCTTTTGAAAAGTTGGGAATGGACAGTCCCTGCGTGGGGACGATCACCACCACCTTGCCTTTGCTCGCGTTGAGTTTTCCGGCGACGAAGCGCGCCGCCTGAAGCTGCTCTTCGCGCGAACAGCGCACGAGCGTAAATTCGGGGTTGTGATAGTGCGTGGGGCGGTTGCGGATGTTTTCAGGGATCGTCTCTTTGCGCCCGAAGACGAGGAAATCAATGCTGCCGGGAACGATAAGCTGCGGCAGTCCCGCCTTGCCGGCCGCGTCCATGCGGGCCGGTCCGCCCATGTGGAAGCCGCCGCCAATCTCTCCGATAATTTCGCTGAGCGTGTAATCGATGACGCCGTGTATCACACCCTGTTCGATCAGTTCTTCCATGGCCGGTCCACCGACCCCGTTGGCATGGAAGATGACCAAATCGCACCCGAGGGGCTCGATGTTCTTTTTGATCCACATCAAAGGCCGCGTGGAATTTCCCAGCATCGTTGCGGCGATCTGCTTTTTGGTCTCGGGCTTTTTTCCGGCTTTCTGACTTTTCTCAAACGCGATCGCTCCGCCGGCGACGCAGGCGGATGCGGTTTGAAAGACGGCGCGCGCGACAGTATTCAAGCCGAGAATATCAACGACGGAGTGCATCACGAAAATATCTTTGGTGCCGATGAACGGGCCGAAGGGACGGCGGCCTGAGGCAATGGGCGAAACGATGATCTTGGGGATGCCGATGGGCAGCACTTTCATCGCGGCCGCCGCGAGCACGCCGCCTTCCGCGCCGCCGAGTGAAATGACGCCGTGAATCTTGCCTTCGTCGTAGAGTTCGCGCGTGATCTTGCGCACTCCTTTAAGCATCTCTTCGACCGCCTTGCCGCGGCTGCCCGCGTTGCGAAGCTGCTCGATGGTATGCCCGGAAGCGACCGCGACTTCTTGCCGCGTGATATCCGGCGAAACGCCTTCAGGATCGCCAAGAATTCCGCTATCCAGAAGCAGTGCGTCGCACCCCGCATCGCGAATGCGCTCCGCGAGATAAGCCGATTCGGGCCCCTTGGTGTCCATTGTGCCGATGACGAGAACAGTAGCCATAGTTAGTGTCCAGAGTCTAAAGTCTTAAGTCTAGAGTCTAATGACCCGCGTCTACTTCGCGCGACAGGTATTGCATGAATCCGAACGTCAGCCGAGAGCACTCCGCCGAGCGATCGTACGCTGTTTTGAACTGTTCTTGACCGATGTATTCTTGATCAAGGGCTACATACAAAGCAGATTGAACTTCTGCTGCGGAACCGTGTGCGTTACTAAGAAAACGAGCAAAGTCTTTGTCCGTTCGACGCGCAAAACCTTCTGCAATGTTTAGCATTACCGAGATTGCGGCACGCCGGATTTGGTCTTTTAGAGCAAAGTCGCGGGAGAATTCGGTAACCCGGCTGATCGTGTAGATCAGCCGGGTTAACTCGCGCGCCTTTTGCCAACCCAGGATGTCTTCAAATCGCTGAATGGTCGGCATGCAAAGACTCCAGACTCTAGACCCTTGACTCCAGACTGCCGTTCATTTCTGTTCGCACTTCCGGATGTGCTCTTGCGTTCGTTTGAAGTGCACGGAGTACTGTTCGTTCGACATCGGGTAGCCGCCGTGGTCGATGATGAATTTCGTCTGATGATCCATGTTTGAGAGATCGAAATTCAGGTTGAACAGTTCCGGCGTGCAAGGCGTGCGGTCGCCGGGGATCACGAATTCGGTCGTGAGACAGCCTTCGTAGCCGATCTCTTTGAGCGTGGCCAGAAGCTTCGTCCAGTCCCAGTTCCCGTCGCCCGGCGCGCGGCGATTGTTGTCGGCGATATGAAAATCGAAAAGTTTTTTACCAACCTTGCGAATCGCGGCCAGTGGATCTATCTCTTCAATGTTGATGTGAAAGGCATCGAGACAGACGCCCACGTGTTCAGGCGAGCCGGCGGCTTTCATCAGTTCGAGAGCCTGTTCGCCGCGGTTGAGGAAATTGGTTTCAAAGCGGTTCAGCGGTTCCAGCGCGATGCGCACTTTTTTCGTCGCTGCATGGTCGGCCAAAACTTTGACGCCTTCAACAGCCCACGCCCATTCTTCCTTCGGGCCGGCCATGGCGACGATCTTGCCAACTTCGGACGGAACCAGCGTGAGCACCTGGCCGCCGAGGTCGCTGATCAGGTCGATGCACGCCTTGACATAGTCGACGCTGATCTTGCGCTGCTTCGCGTCGGCATGAATCAAATCGCGCTTATTGAGCATCAGCGTCACGGCGCCCCAGCATTCCAGCTTGTGCTTGGCCAACGTGGCGCGCATGGCCTTTCGATCTTCGTACTCCGGGCGTTCGGGCGAGCCCATAATTTCAATGCCCCAGAAACCACAGGCGCTCAGGCGCTGCGCGGTCACCTCGAGGGGTTCATCGCGCATCCAATTGTGTGCGGAAAGACGATATGCCATGGCGGGTGATTCTCCTTCTTTTTGCGGCAACCCGGACGCTCGGCGACGGGTTGCACAGCAGGGGCCCTGTGTCGCCGGCGGAGCATAGTTTGCTGCCAGTGCGGCGGGAGACAATTCCGTGATTGATGACATTCACATCGTGTCACACTCCTACACCGCATGCAAGCTAAAAAGTGACATAATTTGATATGAATTGTTAGATTTTGTGACGAGTGAAAATGGCTTAACCTATAATTCAAAAAATCTGAAGCGTGATGTTCGTTTATGCATTATGCATCACGCATTAGTGTTATATGGATTTTTAGTGCGGCGTCTTCCCCGAAATCTCGCGCACGCCGTGTTCCGTTACCAGAATGTCAAAGTCACTCAACACGCCCAGCGAGTAAGGCGCTAGAAAATTGATTTTGGTCGTGTCGATCGCGAGAATTACTTTGTTCGCGCGCGCCATGAAGGCCTGCTTCACCGCCGAACCTTCCGGCGTGGAATCGTAGACCTGCCCCTCGTCTTCCATCAGGCCTGCCGCCGAGACGATCGCGAAATCAAAACGCATGCCTTCCAGCGTTTTAATCGCGAGCGGTCCAACCAGCGATCCGGTGCGCGGATGCGGTTCGCCTCCGGTGAGCGCCAGGCGGAAGCCGACGTTGCGGCGCTGCAATTCCATGAACAGCGGAACGCCGTTCGTCAAAATAAAGGGGTGCGGATTTTCGGGCGAGGCCTTGAGAATATTGGCGAGTGCGAAGACGGTGGTGCTGGCATCAAACGCCAGGGTGCGCGCGTGGCCGACAATCTTCGACACGTGCCGGGCGATCGCTTCCTTGGCATTGGCGTTGACGGGCTTGCGTTCACCAAACGGCATCGCCGTCTCTTTCGCCGTCGGCTTGCTGACCACCGGCACCGCGCCGCCATGAACTTTTCGCAGCAACCCGGCCGCGGAAAGCGTATCCAGATCGCGGTGCACCGTCATGCGGCTCACGCGCAGCATTTCACTGGCGTTGGCCACCGACAGCGCGCCGTTCTTCTTGAGCGCGTCCAGTAGTTTCCGGCGGCGTTCTTCGGCGATCATTTCCAAGCGTCGCGTCCCCCTTTAAGTATCAATACCCCGAAAGTAACATTTTGTCACAAAATATCAAGTGACGATAAGTTAAGAAAAGTGAGACTGCTTTCATTCGGGGTTCCAGCCCTAAGCGATGCGACGCTTCGAATTTCAGCGTACTTGCAACAGGGTACGCGGACACCGTACACTTGCCCGCATGCGGATCGGGATCGACGGGCTTCATCTATTCGGCAATTATGCAGGCATAGCCGGGTCGCTCGCGAAACTGGTGGAGGGCCTGCGCAAGACTCATCCCGCCGACGAAATCATTCTCTATGTGCCGCGCGATTTTAAGGGGCCTCCGACTCTCAATGGCGATGGCGGGCTGCAGATCCGCCGCACGTTTTTTCCCGGCCGCTGGCGCGGCATTCGAACGTTGTGGCGAAATTTCCGGCTGCAAAGCTGCGCCTATTCCGATGCCTGCGACCTGTTGCATGGGCCGACGTATGCGTTGCCGGCGGTGATGACCAAGCCCGCCGTCGTCACGATTCACGACGTGATCGCGTTCTCGCATCCGCTCTTTTGCACGCCCGGCAGCGCGCGGATTCAGACGCAGGTCATTCCGCGCAGCGTCGCCGTCGCCAGACGCATCATCGTGCCGAGTCTGTCATCGAAAGAAGAGTTGCTGCGCGCGATCAAGAGCGCCAAACCTGAGCGCATCGATGTGATCCCGTGGGGCGTCGGCGAGGAATTCAAGCCGTTGCGCCAGCCGGGCGCTATGGATTCCACGACACTGGCTGAAGCGCGTGCCGCCTTGAAGCTGCCGGAGCATTACGTTCTATACGTCGGCAACATCGAGCCGAAAAAAAATCTGCCGGTGCTGATCCAGGCTTTTTTCGCGGCGAAGATGAACAAAAAACTGCCGCACAGGCTCGTCATCGCCGGACAAAAAGGCTGGAAGATGGACGGCCTCGAGCGCCTCATTCGCGAGCTCAAGGCGCAGGAATTTGTTTTCTTCACCGGCTACGTTCCACAGCGCGCGCTGCCGGCGCTTTACAGTCTGGCGGATCTGTTCGTCATGCCGTCGCTTGTGGAAGGCTTTGGCATGCCGGTGCTGGAGGCGATGGCGTGCGGCTGTCCGGTGATCATCAGTTCCGATCCGGCGCTTCAGGAAGTCGCCGGAAGCGCCGCGAAAAAGGTTCCTTACGATCCGCTCAAGCCGCTGCAGCCCTTGCGCGAGGCCATCGAAGAACTGCTGGAAAGTCCGTCGCAGCGCGAGGACCTCGCGAAACGCGGCCTCGAGCGCGCGAAGCTATTCACATGGGAGAAGACCGCGGCGCTGACCCGGGACTCCTACGCCAAAGCGCTGGCGGAGTCCTAAACACGTGTTGTTCATCCAGAGACGGTCATCGGCGTCTCGAGCGTGCGCCCGGCGTTCAATTCGTGGCACAGATTCTTGATGCGATTCACTTCGTCCGCGCCGAGGGATAGAATCGGGAACGCCGTCTTGTTGTGATACAGCGGCTCATCCAGATCGATCCATTGGCGGCACAGTTCCCCGTCCGGCGTACCGGGAATCGGCGAGAACTCGGAGAGCATCAACCGAATGCCGAGGCTGCTGGCAAAGCGCATCGAGTCGTCGATATTCTGCAGTTCGCTCTGCGGGTGCGCCATGATCAGGTAGGCGTGAATGTTGTTGATGTCGGCGCCCGCGCGAACGAGGTTGTCGATCGCGATGCCGAGCTCGTGCGAATACACTTTGCCGCCGGTTTTTTTCTGCCACTCATACGCGTTGCTTTCAAAGCCGAGATAAATAATTTTGAACCCGGCTTCCACCATCAGCCCGGCCAGTTCTTTGCTGATAAAGCGCGCGTTCAACGCGTTGGGTGTATGAAAATTCACGCGCCGCGGACGCTTCAGAATCTCTTTCAGATACGGAATGAGAATGCGGTCCGGCTGGTAGAGCAGCGCGTCGTCGTAAAAAACCACGTTCTCCACGCCGCACGCGAGCAAATGATCGAACTCGGCCAGCGAGCGTTCCATCGGGCGCGCCTGAAACGACGGATACACCTGCGGCACCGAACAATACGTGCACTTGAATGGGCATCCGTCCGCGAGCTTCTGAACGCCGGTATCCAGACGCGGATACAGATCCCAAAGCGGCAGCGCGTTTAAATCGGGCGTGAGATTTAAAAATTTCCAGAGCGGCTCCAGATTAAGGCCGTCCACGATCAGGTCCGCATTCATCTTCCGCGCGTGCTCTTTGCAGAGAGTCGCGTAGACGCCGCCGAGAATAATGGGGGTCTGCGGCGAGATCGCGCGCACATCCTCGATCGCCTCCCGCACCCCCGCGTACCAATAGGTCATGACGGTCTGAATCATCACGGCATCGAACGGACCGTTCTCCCGCAGGAATTTCTGAAAGGAGGCGCGCGGAATTCCGAAACGGTTGTAACGGCGCGGAACGGCGTCGAAAATCGCAGGCTTCTCGTGCGGCTCGGAATGGAATTCGCCGCGCCCCCAGCGGTCAGAGCGGCGCTTTTTCTTGAACGATCCAGCGACCGCCGCGAACTCGGGAACCAGCGGCGAAAAGCGATCCATGTAATCGAAAAGCTGGAACTCCGCCTGGCCGCGTAAAAATCCGGCGACGCGCAGCATGCCGTACGGTTTCAGCCAGAAATCATAGGCTGAAAAATCGTGTATCGGCGGATTGAGCAGCAGAATCTTTTTCACGTTGGCACCCGAGTCAAACGACGCGCCCCGAGTTTAATGGAGCGGCCAAGGGAAGATAGTCCTCCCGCGAGTTTACTCCCGAATATCGCGGCCCTTGCCGCTGATCTCCACGATCTCGATGCTGTGAAAGACGGTCGGACTGGCCCAGCTCGCAATTCCCAGCAGCGCCGGGTCTTTCAGCGCGTACCACGGAGGCGGCGTCATGCCTTCGTAATGGGCGGGGGTGCGCGTGATCTCGCGGCCGTCGAGCGAAACGGTCGCGCCGTTTTTCCGCACTTGCAGCAGCATTTCCTGGCGCGTCCCGGTGCGCAAAAAAGTTCCCGGGCGCGAACTGGTATTGCGTCGCGGATCTTCGCTTCCCGCACCGTTGACGAGCTCGAATCCTAAAAAACGGTTGGACCAGCCGCCTGCAATCAGTGCGAACGTTTCGCCTTTCCGACTGGGAAAAAGAAGCACGACGCAATGCTCGCCGCTCTGGCGCGTGAACGCGACGCGCAGATCGTATTCTTCAGGAGGGCGATAAGGAATTTGAAGCCGCGCGCCGCCTTTGCCGCCCTCCTTGATAAAAGCGCCGGTGGCGTCGGAGAGTAGCGCGCCGTCGCGCTGCGTCCATGTTCCAAGCACCGCGTCTTTGGCCAGATCAATGTACGCCAGCAGGTTGATCCGCTTCGGCTCGGCCAACGCCGCCCCAACCGGGTTGCCTTTGGCGTTGACGGGTTCCGTTTCAGCCGCCGCATTCGCTGGGGCGGCAGTCAACGCTTCAAGAATGACGGCGTCCACTCCCGCGATAAACGCGCCGCGCCCGCGATTGGACGGCACCGCGATACGCAGTTCGTGAGGCCCCTCCACCAGACTCATCTCACCTAAATCAACCGGCGCGGGATGAAGACGAATGTCGTAACCGTCCACATCGTTGAGAACTTTTCCGTCGAGGCTTATATTGACGCGCCCGTAATCGGGCCCCTTCGTCAGCAGCAGTTTGACACTGTACCAGCCTGCCGTCTGCACGGGCATTTCAAGCGTGAATGACCCGTTGGCGAAATCGGAGCGGAACCAGCGCTGCTGTCCGCGGCTCCATTGAAATCCGGGACTCTGAACATCAAGCACCGACGCCGGCGATTTGTTGAGCATCCGCATCGTTTCGCATTCCAGCACGAAGCGCGGACGCTCCGGCGGAGGCGGCGTTGTCACGGGCGCGGGCGTGACATCCGGCGTAGCGGGCTCTTTCGCGATATGTTTTTCGCCCGGATTCTTCTCTGGTGTCTGCTCAATGACCGGTGGCCCGGCGGGGACCGGCGGCCCGGTGGACGCCATCTCCACCTTCGCCGCCGTTCCTTTTTCGCTCATGAACGAAAACGCGATGCCGGCGATAACCGCGCCGGCGACGACCCCCACGAGGATCAGCGTTTTATTGACGGTTCGCGGCGCATTGCGGCGATCGGTTTTATCGCGCCGGTCATCACGGCGGTCTTCAAGAGTGCCGGAGCGCTTCGTGCTGACGG
>Ga0163155_10004586_pt1 | contig 14135 bp, 14 predicted proteins | sample OliLakLV19SP4G1_FD_148611 | JGI IMG/M metagenome (GOLD analysis project Ga0163155, IMG submission 148611) | Freshwater microbial mat bacterial communities from Lake Vanda, McMurdo Dry Valleys, Antarctica - Oligotrophic Lake LV.19.SP4.G1 | ecosystem: Environmental > Aquatic > Freshwater > Lake >...
GAACAAAGCGAACTCTCGGACGAACTCGCTGGCGCTCATGTTCACGACCGCGGCGGCTTCGACGATCACGCCGTAGTCCTCGCCATTCTCCTCGCGGCCGAACCGCACGGCGACCACCTCACCGATGCGCTTCGAGCGCAGCACGTGTGGCTGAGTCGTCAGTTTTCTAGCCGGCGGGGGGTCGGGCTTCATGCGTTGCGTAGTACAGGCGTAATACGGCACCGAAGGGGTCAAGGTCAAACCCCTAGCGTCCGTCTTGCGTGGCACGAGACGCAAAGCTCACGGGGTCCGCGAAGTCGCCGGACATCAATCCAAGCCGCGCATTCCGAGGCTCGGTCGAGCTGCCCGTCGTTCGCGAGCAGGTCAACCTCACCGTCAAGTCTGCAAACGGCGACCTCGACTTTCAGACGCTTTTCTCGACGGTCGGGCTGCTCGCGAACAAGCCGCACGTCACGCGACCGTACGAGGAGTCGGGCTGGGTCCACGCGTGCCTGAAGCCGATCGGTCAAGCCGTCGCATCCGTCCCGCCGCGCGTGTGGATCGGCGACCCGAAGACCGATAAGGACGCGAAGCTCCTGCCCGACGAGGATCCGCTCGCGCGCCTCTTCCGCGCTCCGAGTCCGCTGATGACGGGCGCGCAGTTCTTCGAAGCCGGGGCTCTGCACCGCAAGCTCGACGGCGAAGAGATCTGGTTCCTGCTCGACAAGAACGGACAGCCGCTGCGTCCAGGGGCGAGCCTGATGCTCGACATCCCCGCGCACATCATCAGCGTGCGTGGAGCGAACGCGACGCTGCGCACGAACCACGCCACGGGATGGCCGATCGAATGGAGTACGTCGGTCGCAGGCGGCGGCACGATCACAGCGCCAGCGGAATCCGTCATCCACTTCCGCGACTTCAACCCCGACGACCCGTTGCGCGGACTCGGTGACGTCGAGTCAGTGCTGCTCGACATCGACCTCGACTGGCAAGCCGATCGCTTCCAGCGCGCGATCCTTGCGAACTCCGGCGACCCGGGCGGCTGGATCAAGACCAAGGGCACGGCACTCGCGGCGCCCGAGATGGCGGCGCTCGAGAACCAGGCGAACGAAAACTTCGACGTCAAGAACGCGGGCCGCTGGCGGATTCTGAAGGGCGACCAGGAGTACATCCCAAACAGCATCAAGCCGAAGGACATGCAGAACTCCGAGCTCAAGGCTCGGATCCGCGACAAGATCGCCGGCGTCCTCGGTGTCCCGCCGATCATCATCGGTGTCTACGAGCACGCGACGCTCGCGAACTTCGCTCAGGCCGTCGAACTTTTCTGGAAGGGCGGGAACGGGATCCTTTCGTACCTGTCGTCGGTCGAGGATGTCGTCAACGCTCGGTTTCTTTCGCGCGTTCGTCACCCGAGCGGCAAGCGCCTTGTGTTCCGCTTCGACACGAGCGGCGTCGCTGCTTTGCGCGAGGACCGATCGAACCTGTGGAAGCTCGCGGCGGACATCGCGGCGCAAGCCATCGGCGTCTCGCTGGAGGACGCGGCCAAGTTGCTCGGGCTCGACTTCGACAAGCGGAACGCGCCGCACGCGGACCTGCGTCTCGTGATGCCGGGCGTGACGACGGTCGATCAACTGCTCGCGAATCCGAGCGGCGAGGAAGAGATCGAGGGCGGCGATCCGTTGATGGCCACCGAAGGCGTGGATGCTGCGGCTGTCGCGGGTGGCGCGAAGGTGCAAGACACGGCGCTGAACGGGGCGCAGGTCACGGGCCTGATCGAGGTCGCACGCGCGGTATCTGACGGCGTGCTGACGCCTGACGGTGCGGTCGGAATCATGCGCGTCGGCTACCCGAGCATCGACGAGGTGGAGGCAAGCCGCATCGCCAACGGAGCTGTGGTCAAGCCGCCCGAGCCGGAGCCGGATCCCGACGACACTGGCCCCGAGTCTGGCCCTGACTCTGGCCCCGTCGACGACGATTCGCCGAAGGACGACGAGGCTCCGAAGGAAGAAGTCCCCGCGGACGACGAGGCTGCGAAGGCTCTCGTGCTGCGCGAAGCCGACACCGAAGCCGACACCGAAGCCGTCGAGAAGGCGCGGCAAGAACGGCGCGACTACTGGGACGTCAAGGAAGCGCGCCTGCTGAAGGGGCACGGTGACATGCTGAGACGCAAGTACCGTCGATTCCGCGACGCGTACGACCGTGCCCAATTCCGCCGGCTGCGCGACTACGCGGCTGAAGGCGATGCGGGCGTGCGCCGTGGAGTGAAAGCTGCCGACGGTCCCGACGACCTCGCTCCGAGCCCGACGCTGCGCGACATCGAAGCGCTGCTGCTCGACCTCGATGAGTGGCGCAAGAAGTTTGCCGACACGTTCGGACCCGCGATGAACGCGATCGGCCGCGACGCGCTCGATGATCTGTCCAGAGAACTGGGAGGCATCAGCCTCGGCGGCGTGGATGAGCGCGTGTCGCAGGCCATGGCGCGGCAAACGATCAAGCTCGCCGAGGGGCACACGTCCACGCTCGCGACTCAGGTGCGCGACGCGCTGCAAGAGGCTCTCAAGGAAGAGCAGTCGAGCGGCTCGCTGCAAGAGATCGTCGAGCGTCTGCTGCCCGAACTCGAGGGCTCGCTAAAGGAAGCGTTTTCCGATCGCGCACAACGCGCGCAGACGATCGCGCAGACCGAGAGCGGCAAGGCGATGAACCGCACGCGCACGCTCGGCATGGTCGAGGCGGGCGTCATCGAGCACGAGTGGGTCACGTCGAAGAACCAGTCGGTACGCGGCACGCCTGGCGGCCCGTACGAAGACGCGAAGTTCAGCCACTACGAACTGGACGGGAAGGTCGTGCGCCTCGGCGAACTCTTCGACCCGACCGGACATCCGGGATTGCGTGAGCCCGGCGACGACAACGCCGAGCCGGGCGACGTCATCAACTGCGCCTGCCTGTCCCGACCAGTGGTTCAGCCGCGCGAAGAGGAAAACGCATGAAGCCCGAACTACGCGAACTTGCGACGAAGATCATCTCCGGCATTGCCGTTGCCCGCGACCTCGAAGCGGCATCGCTCGACGACGTGCGCGCGATCAAGCGCGACCAGGACGGCCCTCACTTCCGCGTGGCCGAGTTCGACGTCAAGGCCGCCGATGGCGAGGCCGACGAACACTCGTTCGAGTGGGTCGCGTCCACAGAGCACGTTGACTCGATGGGCGACATCATTCGCGTCGCTGGCTGGGATACGAAGCGGTTGACGGTCGGTCGCTGCCCGCTGCTGCTGAATCACTCGCCGCATCCCGGCCCCGCTGGCCTGCTGAAGAAGGCGAAGCGCGCGCGCATGGACGATGGCGTCAAGGCCCTGTGCGTCGTGGGCCGCTTCCACGAGGACGACCTCTACGGCGACTCGGAGTACGCGAAGATCCTCACGGGGCATCGCAAGCTCGTCGCGCGTGGCGAGCTGATCGGCTGCTCGGTTGGCTTCATGCCGGCCGATGCGCGCTACCCGGAAGACGAGGAGCGCGAGGCGCTCGGCATGCCGAAGTACGGCCTCGTCTTCGAGCGTCAAGAGCTGCTCGAGCTGTCGGTCACCTGCATCCCGGCAAACGCGAACGCGAACCGCAAGTCGGCCAAGGCCGTGCGCGAAGCAATGCGCTCGATGGTCGCCTCGGGCGAGATCGCAAAAGAGGTAGCCGAGACGCTGCTCTCACAGGTCGAGGACAGCTCGGACGCGTTCTGGAAACGACGCGATGCGCTGCAACGCGAGCTCGTGCCGGTCGGCGACTTGCCCTGGCTCCGCGGAGCGAAGGCGCCCGACATGCCTGCCGCGACGAAGAGCGCGGACGTGCTAGCCATCGAAGCGGCGACATCGAAGGCCGTCGAAGAGATCACGCGCGCGGTCGGTCGCGAGACCTCTCGCGTAATACGGGAGGCCATCGCGCCGCTCGAAGCCTCTATGCAAGAACTCGTCGAACGGGTCGAGGACGCGGTGACGCAACTCGATGCGCGAGACGACTCGAACTCTGAACGCGGCGAAGGCAGGGAAGTACGCGGCCCGGATGGGTCGCAACTTCGGGCTGCCCCATCGACCGGGATGAGCCGGGAAAACCCGAACCCTCTCCCTCACTCGCGGATGAGCGCTGTCGAAGCGCTGCTGCGAGCCGTCGACGCGGCGCCAATCCGCGAAGGAACGCCAGATGGTGGCCAAGCTCACGATTGATCCCAAAGACCTCGCGGGTAAGAGCGAGGACGAGAAGCTGATCTTCACCTGCGGGCTCATGCTCGCCGAACTCGAGAAGAGCGCGCTCGAGCGCGACAATGCGGGCATCGAGAAGCTCCGCAAGGAGCTGTTGGACCAAGTCGCTGGCCTCGAAGAGCGCCAAGCCGCGACGAACCCGCGCTTCAGCCTCCCCGGTGTCGAGTGGGACGCCGACGGCACGAAGTCCGGCAAGGCATTCTCCCTCGCGCGCGCCGCGGCCGCGGTCAAGCGTGGCGTCTGGGACGGCGCGGGCTACGAGCAAGAAGTCTTCGCCACGGCCGAGACCTCGGGCTTCCGGCAGAAGGCGCTCAATGCGGGCGTCGACATCGAGGGCGGGTTCCTGGTCCCGAGCCAGGTCTCATCGAAGGTCATCGAGCGGATCCTGCCGCGCGTCATCTCGTTCAACCTCGGCGTGAACCAAGTCGGCATGGGCGCGGTCGGCGCGATGTCGTTCAACCGCGAGACGGGCACGCCGACGGCCTCGTGGTCGGCGAAGCGAAGACCGCCGCGGCCAGCCAGCAAGCCTACAAGCAGATGATGGTTCAGCCCCGCGCGGTCAGCGCGAAGGTCGACATCTCGAACCTGCTTCAGATGCTCGCGGGCGGAGCGGACGGCGCCGAGCAGCGCTTCGTCAACTCGGCATCGCGGCAGATGGCGCTTGCCTTCGACCGCGCAATCTTGATCGGCGCGAACAGCTCGCTCGGCCCGGTCGGCATTGCGAACACGCCGGGAGTCGGCACGACCTCGGGCGCGACGATCACGCTGAACAAGGTCGTCGCGTTCATCACGAAGCTGCGCAAGGCCGACGCGCTCTTCGGCGACAAGCTCGGCTGGGCGATGACGCCGGACAAGCTCGAAGAGATCGAGATCATGACCGACGCGACGAATCAGCCGCTCGTGCGGCGCGCGGTCGACGGTCAGACGATGGACCGCATCCGCGGCTACCGCTTCGACACGTCGACGCAGATGGGCACGACCGGCGTCAACACGGTCATCTTCGGCGCGTGGGACATGGCCACGTTCTTCCAGTGGTTCGGCGGCTTCATCTTGCGCAAGTCGGACACGAGCGACACCGCGCTCGACAACGACTCGACGCGCGTCGTGCTGCGCGGCTACTGCGACGTCGGCGTCGATCAGCCCACGGCCTTCTGCGTCGCGAGCGACTGACCCATCGCCCCATCAAGCGCGCGGTGGGCATCCCCTGCCGCGCGCCTCGGGCACCCCCACCGAACACGCACAAAGAACCAAGCACATGCACACCATCTCCACTCCCAGCACGGCCGCCCGCAAGGTCATGGCCATCGCGCCGATCTCCTCGTCGTCGACTCTGACCGGAACGGGCATTCCGACGGCCGGATTCTCCTTCATGGACATCTCGCTGCTCGTCGGCGTGATGACGGCCACCGGCACGATCGACCTGAAATTCCAGGAGTCGGCCACGCTCGGCGGATCCTACGCCGACATCACCGGCGCAGCCTTCGCGCAGAAGGTCGCGGCCACGGACGGCGCGAAGATCTACACGGCGGAGATCGACCTGCGCAAACGCCTGGGCTTCATTCGAGCGGTCTGCGCCAACGCAACGGCCGCGTCCGTCGTGGCGGTCGAGTGCGTCTTGACTGGCCCCGATCGCACCGAGCGCGTCATCGGCGCGCAGCTCGCCTCGTCACCCGCCGCAAGCCCGCTGGCCGAAATCGGCAGTGCGGGAGCGCGCGAGTTCGCGGTCTGACCGACCGAACCGGGCGCGGCTGACACGGGACCCCACCCAGTCGCGCCCACCTCCTCTGCTCGGGGTCACAACGTCGAGGCGCACGCGATGTCACAGCTCATGCAGGTTCGCAGCAACGGCTGCATCCTCTACTTCCCGGACTCATTCCCGCAGCAGCAGCGCTACCGCGGCTCTGAAGGCTTTGTCGTGGACCTCGACGAGCCGCTCGAACGCGATTGGTGCGACGGGCAAATGCACAAGCTCGAGCCGGCAGCGAAGGGCGCGAAGGCCGCGCCGCTCGAAGACCCCGTTGCGATCCGGCTCCAGAAGGCCGAGGCCGCGCGTCTCGTCGCAGAAGGCGCGAAGCCGAAGGCAGCCGCGCAGACCGAGCCCCTCGAAGTCTCACGCCACGCGCGCGCGGGAGCAGCCTGATGCTCCGCCGAGTCCGCCACAGCTACCAGCTACTCGACCGTCGCGGATGTCTCGTCGCCGGCGGCGGCGAAGTCTTCGACGACCAGCACCCTGCTGCGCTCGCGTGCCCGAACTTGGACACGATCTCGACGGCCGAGCCGGTCGAAGCGCCGGCCATCGCCGCGCCCGTCGTGAGTGCGACTGATACGCGCACCGCGGGCAAGTCCTGGCAAACGAAGCAGCTGCGCACCGAGGACGGCTCAACGCCCTGACGTCCGATGGTCGCCGTCAACTTCACGACTCGAGAGAAGGTCAAGCTCCGCCGCGGACTCACCGGCGTCGAGCTGGACCCGATCATCGACGATCTGATCGCAGAGGTCTCGGACTTCGGCGAAGGGTACTTGCAGCGGCACACGCTGTCCGAGCAGCGCACGAGCGAGATCTACATCCTCGAAGCCGGCAAGCGCTACATCTGGCTGCGCGGCTTCCCGCTCACGTCGGTCACGACGGTTAAGTATTCAGCGTCGCGCAGCTTCGCGACCGTCGACGCGCTCCCCATCGACTCGTACGAAGCGCTGGCGGAGACGGGCGAGCTGCACCTGCTCCGGGAGGCGTTCTCTTACTGGCACGCGCCTGGCTTCGTCGAGATCTCGTACCGCGGCGGCATGGCGGTAGACACGGCTGCGTTCATGGTCGCCTACCCGGCGATCAGCGGCGGTGCGACGGCCGAGGTGATCAATCGCCTAAACCGACGCATGTCGCCCGAGGGCAACCTCAGGACGCTCGACACGGGGCTCGCGTTCGAAAAGCCCGTCGAGGTGTTGAAGGTCTTCAAGGAGGCGCTCGACTCGCGCCGGAGGATCCTGCTTTGATCCTACGAGGCGGAGTCGATCCCGAGAGCCAGCGGCGTGTCTTCCAGCGACTGACTGAGGTCAAGGTCAACACTCGCGATGGAATGCGGAAGGCGTTCAAGCGCGCGGGCCAGAGCTGGCACGTCGGCGTAAGCAAGCGCTTCGCCGGCTCGACCGGGCCTCGATCGCTGCGCAATCGCAGCGGCGCCCTCCAGCGAAGCATCAAAGACGTCGTGACGGGGAGCGAGTTGCGCGACCTGAAGCTGACGCTGTCCGTGCAAGGAACCCCGTACGCGCGCATTCAGGAGTTCGGCGGCGAGGTCAAGCCCAAGAAGGGCAAGTACCTGACGATCCCGACCTCGTTCAACCAGAGGGACGGGAACAACAAGGCCGAGTTCCCCAGCGCGAAGGCACTGATCGCCGCACATCCGAAGACGACGTTCTTTCGGCGCACTGCCAAAGGACGCCTCTTCCTGTTCTGGGACAAGGCGACGAAGAAGACCGTCGTCTCTCGCTCACGCAAGATCAGCGACATCAGGGCGGGCAGCGTCGAGAAGGGCGCTGCGATCCCGATGTTCCAGCTCGTGAAGAGCGTCGACATCCCCGGTCCCAACTCACCGAGCAAGCGCGGCCCCTCGCGTCTCGGTGTCTACGACACGTGGCGCAACGAACTCCCGAACCTCCGCAAGGACCTCGCGAAGATCAGCGAAGGCATCGCGTCTGGCGTGGCTTCGTCTTTGGGGGGCGCGTGATGGCCACCCTCACCCTTCGCACGGAGACAGGCCCGCTGCGCCCACAGTTCGACTCGGCCGTCGACTCGGGCAAGCGCGCGCTGAAGAGCGAGGAAGGCGCGCTCTCACCCCGCTCGCGCGACGTGAATGCACGCGCTCTGCGCCGCTTCCCACTGCGCTGGACGAACGCCGGCCGCGGACAGCGCGTGCTCCTACTCAACGCGTTGAAGGACTCGCGCGGCGGCGTCCTGCCGATGAACTACACCCCGATCGGCAAGACCGACGTGGATGCGATCGAGGTCCAGATCGCGAGCGACTCGCTGCGCATCAAGCGCGTCGGGCTGAACGAGTACGACATGGAGCTCGAGCTCGTGGAGGTCCGGTGAGCGCTCCCACATCCGAGACCGTCGAGGAGCGGATCGTGCAGAACGTCGTCGCGACGTTGCAGGCAATCTCGCCAACGAATCCGACGACGGAGTATTGGACGACCGTCAAGCGCGTCTTCCGGCAGGACCGCGACCCGCAGACCGTCGTGCAAGGCGAGACGCCGGCCGTGGCGATGCTCTACGAATCGTCGACGCCCTACTACGACTTCGTTGGCGTGATCAATTACGACCTGACCTTGCAGCTCTACCTCTGCATGGCAAAGGCGAGCGAGACGAACTGGGCACGTGACCTCGGGCGTTTCAAGGCGGACGTGCAGCGCGCCTTACGTCTCGACCCTCGACGAGGGACGCACAACGACGACGCGAACGCCTTCGACTCGCACGTGACCGAAGGCCGCGCATCGAACGCAGAAAACTCTCCGGTCGTCATGGCGCGCATCGACCTGCTCATTCAGTACCGACACCTCGTCAACGACCCCACTGTGGCCGCCTAGGCCGAAGGACTCAGAACTCGTGGCAAACAAGCGCTTCTATCAGGTCTTCGCCAAGCGCGAAGAGATCCCCGGATTGCTCGAATCGACGCTGATTGCCGCGGGAAACGCGGTCCCCGTCTTCAAAGATCCGCAGCTCACCTACGACATCGAGACGTTCGAGCGAGAGGTGCAGTTCGCATCGCTTTCGCCGCTCAAGTCGATGTTCGGTGGGGTGCAGGGCAGCTTCAGCTTCGGCTTGGAGCTGGCAGGGACCTCCACAAGCGGTGCCGCGCCGGGATCCTTCTTGTTTCTTGAGGCTTGCGGGATGCGCTTGGCCGAGTTCTACGGAGCAGCCTTCAACAACGGCGCGGCCACCCCTGTCGCGGGTCTTTTCGGCGGAACCGCTGGCGGTGCGCTGAAATACCTCGCCCACGGTGACCTGCTGCAAACCGCGACAGCCGCAAAGGTCGTCCGCGTGGTGCACGACACGTACGAAGGCCAGACAACGGTTTACTACGAGCAAATCACCGGCGGCAACCTGGCGGCTGGCGATGTGCTCTGGCCGTCCACCTCAGATGCCACCGTCGGCCCGCTGATCACGATCGTAACTGGCAGTCTGAGCACGACTCGAGGCTGGTGCCTGTCGCCTATCAGCAACCCGGTCCTCTCGATGACTGCCGGGACCACGGACACGCACAGCGCTGATCAGGTCTACCTCGGCGCCACGTCGAAGGCGGTCATTCAGGGGCTTCAGGTGGTCACCGCCGCCGCGGCACAGCGCTTCCGCCTGCTCGACGGCACGCCGGCCGCGGCGGAGACGTACGCATCCATCAGCGGAACGGTCGCGAGCTTCACGTCATCCGTGCTGGCGCAGGCTGAGTTCCCGTCGCTCTCGATGGGTCTGATCGAAGACGGCCGAGTGAAGCAGATGCGCGGATGCCGCGGCACGTGCTCGATCTCCGCTGAACGTGGCAAGCCGGTCATCTTGAACTTCACCTTCAAGGGACTGGTCTCGCCCGTTGTCGACGGCGGACCGCTCTCCGGCATCACCTCGACGCAGAAGGTTCCGCCGCGCTTCTTCGGCACGAACCTCGGCCTGCTGATCGGCTCGTACGATGTTGGCGAGCCGGGCTACTTCAGTCACTTGACCGCGCACACGCCCGCGATTACCGCGCTCACGCTCGACCTCGGCGGCTCGACGAACCTTCAAGAAGACGCGACGCAGGCGACGGGCTACGCCGGCACGGGCCAGCCGGGACCGCGCGCGAGCCAAGGCAGCATGACGGTCGAGATCCGTCCCGAGGCGCGCTTCCCGTTCATCGGCAAGTTGGTCGACAACGACAGCTTCTGGCTCAAGATGCAGGTCCGCGACCCCGTGAAGGGGAACAACAACTTCATGATCAGCGCGCCGGGCATCACCGGTACGGGTGCGTCGCCGGGCGAGCAGAACGGGTTCGGGCGCGATGACTACGCGTTCGGCCTCTCGGCTCTCACCCCCGCTCAGACTGACGGCACGCACCGCGAGCTGGTCATCTCGTACCACTACTCAGCCCCGGGCACCTGGTAGCCGCCGACACCGCATTCCTGCTCGGCGTCGGACCCGGCATCAAAACCGAAGGTCAGGTGCGCGTGCGCCAACATTCACCACGGCGCCGAGCAGGATCTCCCCATCGAAACGAAGGGCGCTGGCGCGCGCTCGGAGATAGAGACACATGATCGCGATCAGTCCGCGCACGGAGCACACCTACGTCCTGCATGCCGAGCGCAAGTTGCCACTCGAGCAGCAGACCATCTGGCGCTATCGGCCGATGACCGTTGGGCAGCAGCACGCGATGGGCGACGACTGCGACCGCGACTCGCACGGAAACAAGATTCGAAACAGCGAGGGAACGAAGCGTCTGACACTGGTTCGCACGAACCTCGTCGGCTGGGACAACTTCGCTGACGGCAAGGGCGGTCAGGTCGAGCATCGTCGCGACAAGTACGGACTTGTGGACATGGACGTGCTCGAACAGATCCCCTTTACCGCGAGGGTGGAGATCGCCATCGCGATCGAGAACGACGTTCAGTTCTCGACGGTGGAACTGGGAAAGTCCGAGCCGCAGCCCACCTGAAATACGGCGGGAGCGACATCCCGCGCTGCCCCGAATGCCGCGATCCGAACTTCCGCAAGGAGTTCGGGTGCGATGCGCCGGCCGAGCGTGGCGTGTTCTCGATGACCTGCTCGGAGTGCGGCGGCGGCGGCGCGGAGGACTGCAAGGTCTGCGGCGGATGCGGCATCGAGGACTCTCTGCGCTGCCCTGCGTCGATGGTGACGTCGAAAGTATTGGCCCTGCTCGACAGCTATCGCGCGTTCAAAGACGGGCATTTGCCGGCACCGGGCGCGTGGCTCGATCAGTCGGCGTCGTGGGCGCGATGGATGCGCATCATCGAAGGTGAGGTCGGGAAGATCGAAGAGGAGCGGGCCAAGCGGGCACGGGCGAAGGCGCAGCGGTAAGACGTTCCGTGCGCCCGACGCGGCGAACGCCTACCCTCGTCGCTTCGCGTCCGCCGGGAATCGCCGCACTCAAACCGCTAGACTCCGCCAACCGCGTGGCGCTGCGGGGAGTCTCCCTACGTGCGTCACCTACTCATCGCCGAAGATCGTCATCGCCCATCGGCGCCGCGTGGAGGCGGCTCTCGGTTATCGCTCTGCGGCGACGGGGTAGCGAAGGAGCCGCGGCAGAGCACGCTCCGCCGCCGCGGCCCCACTGACCACGTACCTTTGGGCGTACTCGTCAACGAGAGCCGTGTACGACCATCCGACGCGCCGATCGGCCGTCTGGCGGTAGATCGCGTCCATCATGTCGAAGGCCGAGGCGTGGAAGCCGGCAGCGCCGAGCTGCGCCTGGGCCTTGATCGTGGCGTTGGCGATCTGCGCTTGGTTCTCGAGGCAGAACGGATCAATAGCGGCGAGTGCTACAGAGAACGCGAGCGACTCCTTCGCACGGAATCCGGCCCACTTCGCGTCTGCGCGCTCGAGCTGTGCGCACGGCATCAAGTCGCGTTGGCGCTCTTCGGCTGCCATGGCGTCGTGCATCGCGCGCTCACATTGACCGCTGGTGCCTACCGCGAACAGAACGAGGACCGCGAACCCTCCGATCAGGAACGCCGGCCACCAATAAGACATCCAGTGCTTCTCGGTCGTCGCTTGCTCATTCATCGCGGCGTCCTCCGGTGCGCCACCGCACATCGTTACAGCATTCGCATGATTTCGCACCCTAACGGATACCTGACCAATGGCTGCTGACCCCAAAGACCGCATCCTGATCGAGATCGAGGCGAAGGATCTGCTCTCCGGCAAGCTCGCCGAGATCGAGCGGAACGTAGCCGAGGTCGCGCCAGCACTAGGCAAATCGCTAAATGTCGGCGCAGGCGCGGTGGCGACGGCGGACAGCATCGAGCAGGTCGCTGAGGCGCTCGGAGACGCATCCCGTCAAGCTCTGAGCTTCGCGAATGTGGCGGAATTCTCGCGCGCCAAGAGCGGACTCGACGGGCTAGGAGCCGCAGCAATCGCTCTCGGCGCCGAGATGCGCAGGCTCGACCTGACGGCGGAACAGGTCGCGCAGCAGATTACCGAACTCGACGATAAGCGCGCCGCCCTACTCTCGAGTGTGGCTCGCTTCAGCGCCCCCGTAGACACGGCGCGCGGTCGACGCGACGAGGCGCAAGAAGCTCAGCGACTGCTTGACATCGAAGGGAGGCGCAAAGACCTGCTGGAAAGCATAGCGCGATCCAGCGCGCCCGCTGCAAACACCGCACGCGCTCGCCGAGATGCAGAGCAGGCGAATCAGTTCCTTCGCACGCAGCAAGCGCAGGCAAGCGCGCTCGCGAACTCGTCTCACGCCGCATCCCAAGGCGTCAACAGCCTCACGGCCGCGCTCACATCGCAGCTTGGTCCAGCCGGACGAATTATCGCAGGCATCACGAACGAAGTTACGGCCCTCGGCGGCGGGCTCGACTCGATCATCGGCAAGGCGGGACTATCGAACGCAGCTCTGCTTGGGCTCGGCGTTGGCGCATCAGCGATTGCCCTTGGCGCCGCGGGGCTCGCCGTCGTGACGAAGCAGGCGTTTGCGTCCGAAGTCGCACTCGGGCGCGCGACGATCGCGGCAGCAGGGCTCGGACTGTCGTTCGAGGACATCGAGGACGCGGCAATCTCGACGTCGAACGCGACGGGCATCGCGCTCGGCGAAGTTGAAGCGGCATTCGGCAAGGCGTTCGAGTCGGGCGCGAAGTCCGTCGAGCAAGCGAAGCGCCAAGTCGATCTCGCCTCGCGTGCGTTCCAGGATGCCGGGCTTGGATCGTCTCTCTCGACGGCCTTCTTAGAGCTGAAGGACACAGCGGAAGCGTTTGGCGTTCCCGCGCGCGAGATGCCGTTCCTGCTCAACGAGATCAAGGTCGGCGCTCGCGAGGCTGGCCAGTCAACATCTGAGTTCGCGGCATCGCTGCGACAGTCGGCGCTCGACGCGACGCGCCTTGGCGCATCACGCGGCGACATCATCAAGCTCACCGTCGCGGCTGCGAAGGGCGGGGCGAGCGCGGAGCAGGCCGGACGCGGAGTGCGCGCGATCCTGAATACGCTGAACGACCGCGGAAGCCGCGGCTTCGAGATGCTCACCCGTCTTGGCGTCGATCTCTCCGAGTCGGCCTTCAAGGCTAAGGGTTTGCTTGGTGTGCTGGCCGATGTTCGCTCGGTCCTTGGCGGCTCGGGGCAAAACGTCACCGCTGCGTTCGGCACGAAAAACGCGGGACCTGTTCAGGCCGCGCTCCAAGACCTGCCGGCGCAGACAGCCACGAACATCGACTCGGCGGGCCAATCGCTGAACGCGCTTGACGAAGCGAAGTTGGCGCGGCTTGCACTCGCATCGACGCAGCTGGCGGACTCGTGGAACAAGCTTTCAAACGCAGGTGTCGCCCTGGGGCGTATCCCGCTCGCCTTTATCACCGCGGGCGCCGAGAACCTCGCGAGGCAGCTGGCCCTTGCGGAGGCAGCGTGGAGTTTGCTCTTCGGGGAGAACCAGCAGGACAAGGCGCTTCGAAGCGGTGAACCGATCGTCCGGGTTACCGCAGAGATCGCAGCGCAGGAGCAAGCCCTGAAGTCGCTGCTGGCGCAGCGCAACGCACTGGACGCGCGCCAGCAGCGACCCGTCACGAAGGCGTTCGACGATGAATCGCCCGTCGCCTTGCGCCTCCGGCAGACGCTCACCATCGACATCGACGAAGCGCAGAAGCGTCTCGACGAGTTGAAGGGCCGGAAGCTCGCGATCGAGGTCCCGGTTACCGCGGACACCTCGGCCGCAGAGGCCGCGAT
>Ga0163155_10004588_pt1 | contig 14133 bp, 17 predicted proteins | sample OliLakLV19SP4G1_FD_148611 | JGI IMG/M metagenome (GOLD analysis project Ga0163155, IMG submission 148611) | Freshwater microbial mat bacterial communities from Lake Vanda, McMurdo Dry Valleys, Antarctica - Oligotrophic Lake LV.19.SP4.G1 | ecosystem: Environmental > Aquatic > Freshwater > Lake >...
CATTTCCACATTGAAGAGCAGCGCGCTTCCGTCGGGCAGCAGCTCTGGATGGACGTGCGACGTTTCACCCTTCGCGCTATCGAGTGATGTAAACACCTCCGGCTTGCGGCAATCGCGGAGCGAGCAGCGCGTGATGAGCAGCGGACCGTCGTTTGCGCCGCGGTAAATTTTGTCGTCCGATCCCCATGCCACCGCTTCCGGAACGAAGAGCGAATCAGCGATGACCGTCGGTGGCCCACCGGCAGCGGGCATCACCACCAGTCGCCCGTCCTGATAGAACACGATCCGCGTGCCATCAGGCGAGAAGCGCACGCCCATCGCGCCCTCGGTTCCTTGCATCTCCGTGAACCCCAGCGCATCACGCCGACGCATCAGGATACGCTCACCCGGCCCGCCGCGCCGCGCGATCAGCGATCCGTCCGGCGAGATACTCACGTCGCCGGTCCACGTGCGTTCGGCGGCCACAGAAGCCGCCGTCAGTCGATAGCGCACCACCTCCGCCGATGTGGCAGGGGTACGCGTGAAGCTCCAGACGGCGAGTGCGACACTCGCGAGTGTAACGCTGCTCAAGCCAACGGTCAGCCATCGCGCCGCCGGACGGCTCGTCGTGCGCATCGGAATCGTATACGGCGTGCGACCATCCAGTGCCGTCGAAAAGTCCGCGGCAGTGGCGTACCGATCCGCCGGCAGCTTCTCCAGCCCTTTGAGCACCGCAGCTTCCACGCCCAACGGAATGGCCTTGCGCTGGACCGTCAGCGCACGCGGCTCTTCGGTCATCAGCCGCGCCACGATCGCCTGCACACTTGGGCCCGTGAACGGCGGCTCACCGATGAGCAGCTCGTACGACACCGCCGCGAGCGCATACACGTCACTGCGCGCGTCGATGACGCGTTCACCCGTTGCCTGCTCAGGGCTCATGTACTGCGGTGTGCCGAGGCTCAAGCCGGTCTGCGTCATGCGCGCGCCACCGGCGCTCTGTACGGCCAGTGCAATACCGAAGTCGGCGACGACCGCAGAGCCGTCCTGCAGCAGAATGTTTTCCGGCTTGATGTCACGGTGAATGATGCCCTGCTTGTGCGCATGCTCGAGGGCGCTGGCTACCTCACGCGCGATGCGCACCGCATCGTCCACCGACAACTGACGCTCACGCTCGAGCCTCGCGCGCAGCGTCTCACCGCGCACGAGCGGCATCACGTAGTACAGCAGGCCGTCGCCCGCACCCGAGTCGAGGAGCGGCAGAATGTGCGGATGCTGCAACCGGGCGGTGGTGCGTATCTCACTCAGAAATCGCTCGGCGCCAAGCGCTGCGCCGAGGTCGGGGTGCAGCACCTTGATCGCCACGTCACGCGCGTGCTTGAGATCGTGCGCGAGATACACCGTGGCCATCCCGCCGGCGCCGAGTTCACGTTCCACCCGATAGCGGTCGGCTAACGTGTTCGTGAGTCGTTCGAGAACACTCATCGATGTGCCGCTTCCGCCGGCGCGGCCGTCATTTCGTGAGCAAAGCCGCCCAGAAAGACCAGACGATGCCACACGAAGTGCCTTGCACCGGCGGCGGCATCTGCCTCGTTCGCGACGGCTGTGAAAACGCGGGTGAGGCCATCGGCGACTGACATGGGATCAACATCTCACCGTGCGACGTCATGCGCTACGGGAATCCGAGCACTCAAGCCAGACGCGCCGAGGACGCGGACCGGAGTTCCCGACGTGGGACAGAACCGACCCCTCGCCGAACCGGCGCGCTGTGGCCCGCCGTACGCCGCGTCCCAGTAGGTTGAACATCCGCTCCGATCACGCCCCCCACGACCTCTCCATGGCCGACGCTCCCGCGCGCCTCGTTGCGGCGCTCGCCGACCGCTATCGCCTCGAACGCCAGTTGGGCGAAGGCGGCATGGCCACCGTCTATCTCGCGCACGATCGCAAGCACGATCGACGCGTGGCCATGAAGGTGCTGCGCCCCGAGTTGGCTGCCGCGATCGGCGCCGAGCGGTTTCTGGTGGAGATCCGTACCACGGCCAACCTGCAGCATCCGCACATTCTCCCGCTCTTCGACAGCGGCGAGGCCGACGGCTTCCTGTATTACGTCATGCCGTTCGTGGACGGCGAAACATTGCGCACGACGCTCGACCGCGACAGACAACTCGGCGCGGACGAGGCGGTGCATATCGCCACTGACGTGGCGGACGCGCTGCAGTACGCGCACGCGCAGGGCGTGATCCACCGCGACATCAAGCCCGAGAACATCCTGCTGCAGAACGGCCGACCGATGGTGGGTGGCGAATCACGCCGACGAAAACGGACCGAACGAGGTGTCCGTGCGCTCGTTCCCGCGCACGGACGATGTGAAGCGCCAGGTCTCACGAACTGGTGGCACCTCACCCGTGTGGTCACGCGACGGGCGCGAACTGTTCTTCCTGAATGCGAACCGGGAGATGATGTCCGCGGCGGTGGCGCCACGCAGCGCACCCGATGCGTCCATCGAGTTCGCACGACCGGTCACGCTGTTTCGTGTGCCCGACGACATGCCCAACTCCGAGCACTATTCCTTCTACGCGCCATGGGATGTGTCGCCCGACGGCCGGTTCCTGATGGCGCGCAGCCTTCCGGCGCCCGGTGGCAAGCAGTCGCGCACCGTGATCGCCGAAAACTGGCTCACGGAGCTGCGCGAGAAGCTGGCCAGCGCGAAGCGATGAGGGGCGGCAGGACCACGTTTCGGCATGAGACCGTATTGGTACCTGAGATGCAGCCCGCCGGCGGACCACTCGCTCCAGACCCAGCGCGACCGCACGAGGTGATGCGCCATCGTGCCGCTCTGCCGTTCCAGACGCGTCCATCGTCATCGTCACGCGCGTAGGCTTACGGTGACGGGGGTCACGGTGACGGTGCTCGAATGGTCAGCGCGGACGCCACTTCATCTGCGGCACGGTTGCCGGATTCCACGGCACCGTCGAGATAACCCTGCGCATCCTGCGACGTCTGTTCGCCGGCGAAATGACAGCTGCCGACGATCTCGCTCTCGGCGCCGGCAAAGCGCTGATACTGACCGACTTTGAAGTACGCGTACGAGCCCAGCGTCCACGGATTGCGTGACCAATCGTCGAACGTCACGGCACCGGTGAACTTCGCTGACAGGCCGGGAAGTACCGCCTCGGCCTGCGCCAAAAACTGCTGCGCGAGTGCGCTCGGCAAGCCACCGCTCTGCCTGGCCGTGACCGAACCACCGGTGTAGTCGACGAGAATGCCGTTCGCACCCGTTTGCCCGCGCGTGACGTCCCACGTGGCCTGGTAGCCGGTGTCCGAATAACTGTCGCCGCTGCAGCCGAGCGTGTTCCAATGCCGCGTCGTGAACTGCAGCGCGAGTTTCGCGTTGGAGCCCATACCGAGTTCGTTGATCGCACGCATTTTCTGTACAGGGAATCCGGCATTCCTCAGATTCACACGCTCGCGCATCACGGAAAACGGTAGGGCGAGAATGACGCGATCGGCCGTCACACTGCTACGATCTCCAAACCCGAGCGTCCACCGATTGCCGCTCGCGGTCACGGCGTTCAGTACCTTGCCCGTGATGATCTGTCCACCCAATGCGGCGGCCAGGCGCGACACCATCTGATCGTTGCCGCCGCGTACTTTGTACTTTTCGTTCGACGGACCAAAGAGCCTGATCTGTCCTTGGCCGACGGCGCCGATGAGGTAGATCAGATTGAGTGCGCTTTGATCGGTCGTGTCGGCACCGTATTCGATACAGTACGCCACATCGAGCAGTTGCCCCAGTCGTGACGTGATCCCGCCGGGCACGTTCTGCGTGATCCAGGTGCGTACACTCATCGCATCGAGCTCACGACCACGCGCGGTCGATGACGTGTACAAGGTTGGATAGCCAGCGTCAACGTAGTCGCGCTTGAGTGGCTGCCATACGGCCTTCATGTCGTTCACCGCTTGCGCGTACGAATAGGCGATTCCATCGAAGTGATAGAACGGCTCGCTGCCATTCGGTTCGGCCGCCACGACGTTGTCGAGCGGGAGGCCGAGTTCCTGTGCGAGCTGACGAGTTGCCGTATGCGCCTGATCGATGAACTCACCGCCGCGCTCGGCGATCTGTCCGTTGGCAAAGCTGGTGCGGTTGGTCCAGCAGCGTCCACCCAGTCTCGTGTTCGCTTCGTAGACGGTGGCAACGATGCCCTTCTGTTTCAGGCGATATGCGGCGGTCAGCCCTGCGAGTCCGGCTCCGACGATGACGACGCGAGCGGGCGCGATGCTCTTCCCGGCGCTCGGCGTGGCATCGTCGACAAGAGCCGTCAGCGATGTCGTGTCGCCGCATGCGGCGAGCGTCGCTCCGGCGGCGGCAATGGCTGCACCAGAAACGAACGACCGTCGCGAAAGGGGAGGCGCGTCGTTCTCAGTGGGCGTATCGTTGGCGGCGAGGCGGGCAATACTCGCGAGCTGGCGAAGCAATGGCGTGCGCATGATCGGGAGGGCAGGCGGGGGAGAACTCGGCGTCGAGCGGTTCACGCTTCGCCGTAATATTACGCGCGTAGGACGGCTTTCGTAGGGAGTCGGGAGTCGGGAGTCGGGAGTCGGGAGTCGGGATAGCAATGCCCCTGATCGGCTTGACGACGAGTGTCTCCGCGGAAGTGGCTTCGCAGGGCATCCGGGTCAACCTCCTCTGTCCGGGCATCATCGACACGCCGATGCACCAACGACGGCGAGGGCTGATTGGCGATGACGTGTATGACAATGGCGTGCTTCCGCAGGTACACTTGAAGCGTGCGGGAGCACCGGAAGAGATCGCGAAGGCCGTGGTCTTCCTCTGCTCCGATGAGAGCAGTTACATCACCGGAACCACGCTCACCCCGGATGGTGGGTTCACCCTGACCGTCTGACGAGCGCGCACGGCGCTCGAACAGTGCATTCAGGCGCCCGAACCGAAGGAAAATCAATGCCGACGACAATCGTCGTTCACGGGGTTCCGAATGGTGCAGTGTGGGACGAAGCACAGAAGCAAGGATCAGATGACCGGCATGCGATGTCCCGGACAACAAGGGCCCAATACCGGACTTTTGCGCATGTCGGAGCCTGGCTGGTAGCCGCCCTCTTCGTGAGCGGTTGCAGTGATCGGCCGGACGCCGGAGGGCGCGACGCCGCGCCCGTCTTCGACCTCGAGGCGACGCGTGCAGTCATCACGAAGCAGAATACGCAGTTCGGAGTGGCGCACATTGCGGGAGACGTCGCCACCATTGACGCGATGTTCGCTCCCGACGCCAGATCGTACCCACCCGGCGCCCCCGCGGCGATTGGCATAGAGGCGATTCACGCGTTGACGGTGGACTTCCTCAAGGCCGGCGTCACGGAGTTCCGCGAAGAGACGGCGTCATTCTATGGAAACGCGGAGTACGTCGTCGATGAGGGCTCCTATCTCCTGACATATGGCCGCGGCATCACGGAGCGCGGCAAGTACGTGAACGTCTGGAAGCAGGTGAACGGGAAGTGGCGGATCCAGTCGAACATCTGGAACGCGGACGCGCCCGACTCGACGTCGAAGTAGCACCTGCCGGGGGCGCGGTGATCTGGTTCGTCTCCGTCGGGTGACCGAGGTGGAGATCGCGAGCCGCCGTCGGCGTTGCGCGAATTGCCGGATTCGCTGTGGAAGGATGTCCGGGGCGCGGCCGCTGCGCGGATGAAAACGGACCAAACGAAGTGTACGTGCCCTCGTTCCCGCGCACGGACGATGTGAAGCGCCCTACCGGCCAGCCGTCGAGCTCTCCACTTTTCTTCCTCGGCGACGACAACGATGCGCTCCGCCGAGATACCTCCGCCCACTTCAATGCGTCGCCCTCCGTTACCAATCGTCCTGCTCGCGTCCGTGGGCGTCGCCACCACCGCGCTCGCGCAGCCCACTCCCCCGCGGGCGGTGCCGGCGCACCGCGAGCCGCGGCATCACCTCGTGTATGAGAACGCGCTGGCACGCGTGATGGAGGTGCGCACCCCCGCCGGAGACACCACGCGCTGGCATCTGCATGCCGACCGCATGTTCAGTGTGGTCATCGCCGGGGCACGCACATGGGATCAGTGGGCTGGGCGCGCGCCGGAGCCCGCACCTGCGCTCACAGTGGGCGAGGTGTTCGATAACGGCGGCTGGCTTCCCTACACGCACCGTGTCGGGAACGTCGACACCGTGGCCTTTCAGTACGTGGTGGCCGAGGTGAGACGCCGGACGGGGTTCACTGCGCCCGCGCTGCAGGGCGTGTCACACCTCGCGCTCGAGCGCGACAGTGCGGGCGCACGCGTCTACCGAATCACGCTCGCCCCCGGCGAGGCGACCACGTCGCACCGCCACGCCGCGCCTGGGCTCACGATCCAGATCGGTCCGGGCAGCGTGCGCACCGAAGGGATGAAGCCGCGACGGTCCGGTGCCGCGTCTGGTGCTGGCGCGTGGACGTGGCGTGCAGCGGGACACACGCACCGGGCGCGCAACGTGGGAACGGTGCCGGTGCAGCTCGTCGAGATCGACTGGCCCTAGCGCGTCGCCACGTTGAGCTTGCACGGACAGCGCGCCTCTCCAGGTGCATACTGAGTCGAACAGTCCTGAAGAATCTGCATGCACACTGGAATGCACACACCCACGCGTCGACGCTTCCTGGGCCTTGGCGTCCTGACATGGCTGGCCGGATGCGCGCGTGCACTCGGCGTTCCGTCAAGTCAGAGCGAGTCGATCACGAGGTTGCGCCGCGTCGTGACGGGGAGGAATCGCGAGGGGAAGGCGATCATCGTACACAACGGGGTGTCGCCGCGCGTCGTCACCACGGAAACACTTCCCGGGCTGGCACTGGTGGAGGTGTGGGCGACCGAAGCGACTCCCACAGTGCCGGTCGCACCTGTCGACCGCATCACGACCATGACGTCGTTCGTACCGGGTCCCGGCGGCACGCGCTTTCGTATCGTGCAGTTCCCGGGTGTCAGCACCCGCGCCTTTGATCAAGATGCATTTCGCCGCGAGTACCTCGTCAAAGCGCCAGGTCTCGCCGAGGCGATGGAAGCGCACGACTCGGGCATGCATACGACCGACTCGGTCGACTATGGTGTCGTCATCTCCGGCGAGATCACCCTGGAGCTCGACGACGGTGCGACGGTGAGCCTGAAGCAGGGCGACTGCGTCGTGCAGAATGGCACACGACACGCGTGGCGAAACAGCACGACGACACCCTGCGTCATGGCATTCGTGCTGGTGGGTGCGGTCAGAGAAGGCAGGGCCGGCTGATGACGCGGCTGGTTGGCATTTTCCTCCTGGCGGTATGCAGCTGTTCGCCGACTGCAAAGACGACGACGAACGAGTCGAGCGGCAGCACGCACCTCTTTGTGTGGGCGTGGGACATCGACACGCGTTCTGACGATTTCCTCACGGTCGTGGATGTCGATCGCCAGTCGGCGACCTACGGGCAGGTCGTCGGCACCGTGCCCGCGCCGGGTGGACGCGGCGCGCACCACGTCGAGTACGAGCTGTCCACGAATCAGCTCTTCGCCAACTCCTTTGAGACGGGACGCACGTTTGTCTTCGATCTCGCGCAGCCGGCCCACCCGCGCCTGCGCGGTGCGTTCGATGACGCCGGGCCGTACACCCACCCACACAGCTTCGCCCGGACGCCGAGCGGCACGGTGCTCGCCACCTATCAGGGTCTCGCAACCGATCACGACGCCATTGGCGGGCTGGTGGAGCTGGACGGCCGTGGACGCATGCTCCGGGCGGCCAGTGCCGCCAACGCACTCGATCCGGAGCTCCGTCCGTATAGCCTGGCTGTCGTCCCCCAACTCGACCGCGTGGTCACGACATCGGCCGATATGCACGGCCGGCACGTGGGGCGGTCCGTTCAGGTCTGGCGGCTCTCGGACCTCAGCTTGCTGCATACCGTGCTGCTGCCGCCCGGACCGCGCGGCAACGAGCACCTGCACCCGGCCGAACCACGTGTGCTCGCCGATGGCCGAACCGTGATGGTGACGACGTTTCGCTGCGGGATGTACGTGCTCTCCGCGCTCGACAGCACGCCGGTCGCCACATTCGTCCGATCCTTTCCGTGGTCCGCGGTCGCCGGAGAGGATACGGACTGCAACGTGCCGGTTCGGTCCGGCCGCTTCCTGGTGCAGCCCGTCGGCACCACCGGATCCCTGGTGGTGCTCGATGTATCGAGACCGGAGAAGCCGACCATCGTCGACGAACTCGGTTTCGGCATCGATGCCCGTCCACACTGGCTCGCCCTCGAACCCGGGGGAAGTCGCCTCGTGATGACGGGTGGCGGCACGCTCGCCGGCGGGGTCTACCTGATCGGCATGGATCCGCAGACCGGAAAGCTGCAGCTTGGAAGCAGACTCCCGTCCGCGGGCGCCGGAGCGCCCGGAATCCGATTCGACCGCGACGAGTGGCCGCATGGCCGTACCGGGCCGGCGTTCGCACATGGCGCTGTCTTTGGCCCCGCGAAAGATCACGACATTTCGAGTCCCATCACTCACTGACCGGAGACGATCGTTCATCGGTTCGCGGCGTCCACGGCCCGCTTCATGTCGCGCACCCAGTTGGGAATCACGCGCACGTAGTACCCGAGGTTCTCCGATGGCGACGGCACGTACGCGATCCGCAGTCGATCGGGTGAGATGGCGATGAAATGCCCAGATCGTAGATCCGCATCTGCCGATCATGGGGTCAGAGTCCTTGATCGCTCCCGATCATGGGGTCAGAGTCCTTGATCGCTCGATCACGGGGGCAGAGTCAAGGATTCAAGGACGCTGACCCCATGATCTGACCCCATGATCGGTTGCCCCCATGATCGGTTGTCCCGTCGATCCGATCGATCAATGAATAGGCTTCCGAGTATGCCGTCTCTGCGCCCGGGTCTCCGACAAACACCAGCCGAGCTGCACGCGTGACCACACTGCCGGCGAGCAGGCTTGCGCACATCATGAACGGCCTGCTCCGCCGCGTCGTGAAACCACGCGCGCAACTGTGGTCAGACGCACGAGAGACTCGCGCACTGTTCGACGGTGCGCTCTTCACACGTGCCTGGGTGGCTGGGCCTGTGCGGTTCATGCTATCAACCGATGCACCAGTGCGCGGTGAGTGGACGACGCCGCGAATCGGTAGCGATGGCATGCGAACCATCCTGCACTTGCATGGCGGTGGCTACCAAAGCGGCAGTCCGGTCACCGTCCGGCCGATCACTGGTGGACTCGCGACCGCGGCGCGTGCGCGCGTCTTCGCACCGGACTATCGTCGTGCGCCCGAGCACCGATTTCCTGCCGCATTCGACGATACGCTGGCGTCATGTCGCTGGCTGCTGTCTCAGGGCATTCCATCAACCGCGATTACCGTCATTGGCGACTCGGCGGGTGGTGGACTCGCACTGGCGTTGCTGCTTGCGTTGCGTGACGGTGGCGAGCCGATGCCGGCGTGCGCAACGCTGATTTCGCCGTGGACTGACATGCTTGGCACCGGCGAGAGCAACCGAACCAACATGGACCGCTGCGCGCTCTTCAACGAACAGTCGATCGCGCTCGCGTCGCGTGCGTATCTGGGCGACGCCGATCCGCGCGATGTGCGTGCGTCTCCAATGTACGGTCGGTTCGACGGGTTGCCGCCATTGCTGGTGCACGTTGGTGAGGACGAAATGATTCGCGACGACAGCACGCGCGTTGTCGACCGGATCCGCGCGGCGGGCGGCGACGCGCATTGTGCGTCATGGCCAGTCGTGCCACATGCGTGGCAGCTGTACGGCACGCTCATGCGCGAAGCGCGCGAGTCGTTGAGCGCGCTCGGACACTTCATTGCGGCGAAGACCTCGGTGCCTGTGGCTGCGGGAATCGAGCAAACGCGCTGATACGCGATGGGTGGCCACCTCTGCTCCCAGGCCATCGGTTCGCTTCATGGGGTCAGAGTCCATGATCTATTTGGAGGACATGGACTCTGACCCCATGATCGTAGACCCCATGATCGTAGTGGTACGCGGGGGCCGCTCGGCTCCGGGTGGCATCCTCACCATCTCCGACTCGGCCATTAGTTTTGGGCATGCCACTGAGCGACGACGTGACACCCCTGAATCTCTACGGCCTCACCCGGACCGAGCTGCAGCAGCAGCTCGTGCACTGGGGCATCAAGCCCGTGCATGCCGCGCGGCTCTGGAAGTATCTGTACATCGAGCTCGTGTCACATCTGGACGACATGCCGGAGCTGTTGCCCAGGCTCGCCGAGCGATTGCGGGCAGAGGCCACACTTGGCGTGCTCCCCACCGCGCTCGACACCGCGTCCAACGATGGATTCACACGCAAGTATCTGTTGTCGCTCCCGGACGACGAGCGTATCGAGACGGTGCTGATGCGTTTCACCGGCCGCGTGACCGCCTGCGTGAGTTCGCAGGTGGGCTGTGCAATGGGGTGTGTGTTTTGTGCGACGGGGCAGATGGGTTATACGCGTCATCTCACGCCGGGCGAGATCGTGGCGCAGGTGGTGCACGTGGCGCGCGTGCTGCGCCACGAGACGCCGAGGGGAGCTCCCACGCGCGCGACGCGACATGCGCTGGGCACGCGCCTGCGCAACGTCGTGTTGATGGGGATGGGTGAGCCGCTCCACAACTACGATGCAGTCATGCACGCCATCGACATTCTGCTTGACCCGAATGGGCCATCGCTTGCGGCGGAGCGCATCACGCTCAGCACTGTTGGAGTGGTACCAGGCATCCTTCGGCTCGCCGCTGAACAGCGTCCGATACATCTTGCCGTTTCGCTGCACGCGGCCACGCAGGCCGAACGTGCGGCGCTGGTACCCGCGGCGCGCAAGTGGCCGCTCGATGAACTCATGGCGGCGTGCCGCACCTATAGCGAGCTCACAGGGCGCCGCATCTTTTACGAGTGGACGCTCATCGAGGGGAAGAACGACAGCGCGGAACAGGCGCGCGCGGTCGGCGAACTGCTGCGCGGACTTCCCGCGCATGTCAATCTCATTCCACTCAATCCCACCATCGGCTACGACGGTGCTCCAACGCACAGCGATGCGGGCAACCGCTTTCGAGAGATTCTGCAACAGGAGTACGCGTTGCCAAGTACGATGCGACAGCGGCGCGGGATCGATATCGCGGCAGGGTGTGGGCAGCTGGCGGTCGTCGCACATGATCTTTCCGCCAGCGCCGGACGATCAAGGGGTCAGAGTCCTTGATCCATTTGGAGGACATGGACCTGTCCCCATGAACTGCATGTAGACTCCATGAACTGCAGACCCCATGAACGGACCCCATGAACTGTAGCGACTCTCCGAAACTGCGACCGAGCGCGTCTTAGGGTCTCGCGGCATTCAAGGGCGCATATGCCACCATCTGGATCTCCACCACGGTGTTCGCGCTGTAGTGCCGATCGATGCAGAGCGCCGTCCACGTCGGATAGACACCCTTCCGATCGAACTCCGCCCGCACCTCGATCATCGCCACCAGCTGCGCATCGAAGTCGCCGCTGAAGTTCGGCGTCTTGCAATTGTGAAAGCTCTGCAACTGCACTACGTCGGCGAAGGTGGCACCGCTCGCCTTGAGGCTGTTACCGATGGCCGTGAATGCACGCCGCAGCTGTCCCTTGAACGCGGCGACATCCGTCCCTTCGCCCGCGACCGGCCCGGCTTCCACTCCCGCGAGATACACAAAGTCGCCAGCGCGGCGGGCCGCCGCGTAGTTGAGCGCATCGTACATCTCTACCCTCTCGCCAGGATTGGCGAAGACCACTTCACCGCCAGGCGTCGGGAGGCGTGAGACCTTGACCTGCTGAGCTTCAAGGTGCGGCACAGACGCGAGCGAAAGAACAGACCACGCCAACGCGGCGCCCCAGCAGGTAGTTCGGCTCATAAAGTGCCTTGACAGAGTGGTTGGACGGCGGACCCAGCGCGCGCAGCGCCTTCTCAGCAACATGCCTCCCCGCGCGAGACCACAGGGCGCCAGGCTGCGGGCAGGGTGACTCGGCCTACCCGAGGTACCCACACACATTCAGTCGCCCGAGTCCCCGAGATCGTTGGAGACTTCTGACCACGTGCACCGTCCGATCAAGGGGTCAGAGTCCTTGACCCATTTTGAGGACAAGGACTCTGACCCCTTGCTCCGGCGGACCCCTTGCTGCGGCGGTACCGCGCAGGACGGCCACGCCATCGGAGGCGGAGCATCTGGATTTCCTCACGACCGCAGTGACGTTCCTCAACACGCCGCGACCAGCACGCCATCCTGACGAAGCAGCGCCGGCACTCACGGTCGGCGCGCCGCCGATCACGCGCGCGCCGTCGGTCCCTGCGTCACCGCCAACCCTGACCGTCGTGCACGGATCGCGAGCGACAATCGATCGTGACGTCGGTCGTGGCCGGTCGTCAACGCGATGCCACAGTGGTACCGTGGTATTGCGGGGTTGCGGGATGAACCCGCCCCGGTATACTACGTAAAGAAGGCCCCCGGACCAACCTCGAAGGAACCAGATGGCTACCGCGACCACCGCTACGACCCTCGGCATCCTGACACTCGACGCTAAGGGGCGAACCACGTTCCCTCAGGACCTCCGTCAGGAGCTGGGACTCGACGAGTCCACGCAGTTGCGCGTCGTTCGGGGCGCAGATGGCGCCATCGAGCTGATACCCGCGCGGCTCGTCGATGTCGACCAGCTCTGGTACCACAGCGAGGAGGGGCACGCTCGCATTCGAGCGGGCGAGGCGGACTTCACGGCAGGCCGCTCGACCGTGGCGCGGACCGAGGCCGAGGTCATCGCCCACCTCGACGCGTTAAAGGCGCGTCGCCGCCAGGGCTGATCGCGCTTGTCCCGGCGGATCGCGTTCCTGGCTGCGGAGTTCTCGGCGCAGTGGGATAGGTCGTACGACGACTTGCCCGCCAATAAGCAGGAGGAGACCGACGAGGTCGTGATGGCCCTCCTGAAGAGCCAGCCGACGCACGGGATGCGCGTGAAGCCGATCCAGCCAGACAAGCACTACCACGAGGCCCGCATCAACAGCGGGGACCGGGTGGTGTACCGAGTTCAGGAAGGCGTGTGCCGCTTCGTGGACATCGTCCCCCATGACCTGATTGACAAGTACGGGCGGAAGCCCAAGGCATGCGGCTAGTGTAGTGTCGCCGAAGCGCCGTGGATTTAGGCGGGTGATGGATTTTGGCGCCAGCCAAGGCGTAAACCGGAGTGATACCAGCGATACCACGAGGAGTTGCAACGACGGCTCGCGCGAAAAGACGCGCCCGAGAAACTCAGCTCGCGGTTCTCGACGCGGTCACCGTCCGTCGACGGCGCGCCGAACAATCACTCGATGTGAATTTCGTGGTAACTGCGCCCCAGAGATGGTAGCGTGTGCCCGCCGACGGAGCCGCACCGATGTCAAAAGACTTTCGCTGGTGGTTTTGTCAGCAGACTTACGGGAACATCGTAGAACACTTCGCGATCACGGCCGACGTGCCCCCTGTGTCGTCGATCCAACCGGTCTGAGGCCGCCGCCCCTGAAGGGTGATGTGCCGTCGTGAGCGTCACCATCAAGGGGTCAGAGTCCTTGACCAATCTGGAGGACATGACGCTGCCCTCGTGAACCATCGACTGGCGTCACTCAGCCGAGCGGCACAGGAACGGCGACCACCTCGAGCCCGTCGATCCCGGTGAAGTCACCGGGATTGCACGTATACACCGGCAGCGCATGCGCCAGGGCGATGGCGGCGATCATGGCGTCGTACGATCGCACCACTGTCTTGCGCCCCGACTGCCGGAGCGATGCGGCGACGCGGCCGAAGGCCCGTGCGGCACTGGCATCGAACGGCACGGCGTCAAAATCTGATTCCGCCTGCTGGAGATGCGCCTGGCGCGCCGCTCGCTCGCGATCCGTCGTCGCGACCAACGGTCCGACGGTCAGTTCGGCGAGCGTGATCGCCGTGATCAACGGCTCGTCCGGCAGGACCGACAGATCAGCCAGCCGGCTGAGCATGATGACCGTGCTCGTATCGAGGATGCCTCGTGCGTGGCGCACGCGACCGATCACAGCGACGCGTCCAGGAACTGATGGAGATCGGCGCGCAGCAACTGCGCATCGACCGGTGGCAGCCGACGCCACCGCTGGAGCACGGTGGCCGCCGCCAGACCACGACC
>Ga0163155_10004590_pt1 | contig 14130 bp, 8 predicted proteins | sample OliLakLV19SP4G1_FD_148611 | JGI IMG/M metagenome (GOLD analysis project Ga0163155, IMG submission 148611) | Freshwater microbial mat bacterial communities from Lake Vanda, McMurdo Dry Valleys, Antarctica - Oligotrophic Lake LV.19.SP4.G1 | ecosystem: Environmental > Aquatic > Freshwater > Lake >...
ACGACGAGGGGCCCTCAGGCGGAGCGCAACTCACGCCGCAAAATCTTGCCCACGTTGCTCTTGGGCAGTTCATCCCGAAACTCGATGTACTTGGGGCGTTTGTAGGCGGTGAAGTTGTCGCGGCAATAGCTGCTGACGTCGTCCTCGGACAAGGTGCTGTCGTTCTTGACCACGAACAGCTTCACGGCTTCGCCTGACTTCTCGTCTGGAATGCCGATCGCTGCGCATTCCAGAACGCCGGGGTGCAGGCTGACCACTTGTTCGATCTCGTTCGGGTATACATTGAATCCCGAAACCAGGATCATGTCCTTCTTGCGATCGACGATGCGGATAAAACCCTGCTCATCCATGACGCCGATATCGCCTGACTTGAAGTAGCCATCGGCGGTCATGACGTTCGCCGTTTCGTCGGGCCGCTTCCAATAGCCCGACATCACCTGTGGCCCGCGGATGCAGATCTCGCCCGATTCACCGGCAGCCACGTTGTTGCCATCGTCATCACGGATGGCGATTTCAGTGCTGGGCACTGGAAGGCCGATGGTGCCGCTGAACTCGTGCACGTCCAAGCGGTTGCTGGTGGCCACGGGGGACGTTTCCGACAGGCCATAACCTTCGACCACCGGGCATCCGGTGACTTTGAGCCACTTTTCTGCCGTGGCCCGCTGAACCGCCATGCCGCCACCGTTGGAGACCACGAGCCCGGAAAAGTCCAGCCGTGCAAAATCGGGGTCGTTGGCCAAGGCGTTGAAGAGTGTGTTGACCGCCGGGAACATGTTGACCCGGTGTTTGGACAGCGTGCGCACCAGGCCGGGAATGTCGCGCGGGTTGGGGATCAAGAGATTCATCGCCCCGAAATGCGCGCCCATCAGCGCGCAGATGGTCAAGGCAAAGATGTGATAGAGCGGCAGCGCACAAACCACGGTGAGTTGCTGGTCGCCCACCTTGTCGAGCATGGGTTTGAACCATGCCTCGCACTGCATGATGTTGGCCACCACGTTGCGATGCAGCAGCGTCGCGCCCTTGGACACACCGGTGGTGCCGCCGGTGTACTGCAAAAAGGCGATGTCCTCCTGTCCGACCTCGACTTTTTTCAGATCGAGCCGCCGCCCCGCGTCAATGACGTCATTGAAACGGTGCGCAGCCGGCAGCGAATACGCCGGCACCATCTTTTTGATCTTGCGCAGCACAAAGTTCACCAGCAGGCCCTTGATGCCGAGCATGTCACCGAGTGCCGCGACCACGACGTGCCTGACTGCGGTCTTTGCCTGCACCTGCTGCAGCACATGGGCGAAATTTTCGAGGATCACGATCGCCTCGGCGCCGGAATCCTTCAATTGGTGCTCGAGCTCGCGCGCCGTGTAAAGCGGGTTGACGTTGACCACGACGTAACCGGCGCGCAGCGCGCCGAACACGCATACCGGGTACTGCAGGCAGTTGGGCATCATGATCGCGACGCGCGCACCACGCGCGAGGCCCTGCTGCTGCAGCCAGGCGCCGAAAGCCGTGGCGAGGTGTTCCAGTTCGCCGAAGCTCAGCGTCTTGCCCATGTTGATATACGCCGGGCGGTCGCGGAACTTGGCGCAGCTTTTTTCAAACAGTTCGCCGATCGACTTGAACTGCCGAAAATCGATTTCAGCCGGCACACCCGGCGGATAGGACTTGAGCCAGATCTTTTCCAAGGGCACCTCCTCCGATCAGTACCGGCGGCATCGTGTCGTGCCGCTCGGGTCTGTGTTCAGTAAAGCGATCAATGCACCAATCAGGGCGTCAATCAGGGCGTCAATCAGAGCGTCAATCAGAGCGTCAATCAGAGCGTCAATCAGAGCGTCAATCAGAGCGTCAATCAGGGCTTCAATCAGGGCTTACGGCACGATTATCACGCTTTTCCGGCGCGCTCACTTGCAGCCCTGCCCCCGCCGCCCGGTTCAGGCCGGGGCCCTCGCCTGCTCGTGGCCGCGGATGCGCCGCGCCAGCGCCATCGCTACAAACGTAAAGGCCACCGCAATCCAGCCCAACGTGCCGTAATGCGTCAATTCGCCGCCGGCGGTGCGGCCGATGATCAGGCTGCCGAGGAACACCGCCAGTCCCGAACTCATCTGCTGGATGGCGCTGTAAAAGCTCATGAAACTGCCGCGCATGCGCGGGTCGGCGGCCGAGGTGATGATGGCCATGGCCGGCACAAAACGGCTGGATACGATGGACATGAAAATGGTCGAGGCGAGCAGTGCCGCCCACAGCGGCAGCGGCGGCAGGTGCGTGGTCAGCAGCAGCGGCAGGATGGACAGCAGGCTGAAGGTCATGAATACGCGCCGCTTGCCATGCAGGTCTGACATCCGGCCCGCGGTGCGCTGCACCAACAGCGTGACAATGCCGCCGACGAAATACAGTAACGCCAGTTCGTCCTCCTTCACCCCGACGTTGGAGACCATATAGGGACTGACGAAGGGGATGACGATGAAGCCGGCGAACATCATCACCGAGGCGAAGGCATAGGCAAGCAGGTGGTTGCGGTTGCCAAAAACCATGCGCAATTGCTGCAGCGGACGGCGGCCGCGCGCGCCCTCGATATGCCCGCGCACCGGCGGCAGCACCCAGACCGCCAGTGCCAGCATCACCGCCATCAGGCCGGCAATGACATAAAACGGCATATGCCAGCCAAAATGGGTGGCAAGGTAAAGGCTGAGCGGCAGGCCGAACACCGAGGCCAGCGAAAACGCCGACATCACCACGCCCAGCGCCTTGCCGCGCCGCCCCTCGGGAATGACATCGCTGACAATCGCCAGCACCGTCGAGGACAATACACCGCCAAAGGCGCCGGCCACCGCGCGCGCCGCCAAAAGGCCGGCATAGCTTTCGGCGTTGGCGCAAAACAACGCGGTCACGGCAAAGCAGCCGAGCAGCAGCGTCAGCGTGCGCTTGCGGTCAAAGCGGTCAACGACAAAGGCCGCCATCAGGCCGGCGAGGCTGCCGCACACCGTATAAATGGACACGAGAAAGCCGAACTGCGTCGGCGTAATCTGAAACAGGCGCATGAACTGCGGCCCGAGCGGCATCATCAGCATGAAATCGAGCACCATGCCGAACTGCACCGCCGCCAGCACCGTCAGCGTCAGTCCGTCGCGCCGCCTGGGTTGTTGCTGCGATACCGGTGCATTCATTGACCGAGTTTAACCGTGAACGATGAAAACCGGATGATCGCAGAGGCGCGCGAGCGTCGCCGCGCCAAAAAACAAGGGGGCCGCAGCCCCCTTGTCGTGCCGCCTTGTCCCGCCCGGTCAGAACAGACCGACCACCTTGCCGTCAACGAGGTCGATCTTGCTGGCCGACGGAACTTTCGGCAGCCCCGGCATGGTCATGATGTCGCCGCAGACCATCACCACGAACTCCGCGCCTGCGGCAAGCCGCACCTCGCGAATGTTGATCGAATGGTTTTCCGGCGCGCCGCGCAACTGCGCGTCGGTCGAAAAGGAATACTGCGTCTTCGCCACGCACACCGGATAGTGGCCGTAACCGTCCTCCTGCAGCTTCTTGATCTGGCCGCGCACCTTGGCGTCGGCCGTCACTTCGCTCGCGCGATAGACCTTTTTCGCGATCTTGCCGATCTTGTCCCACAGCGTGTCCTCTTCGTCGTAAACGAAAGTCACGCTGGATTTCTGCTCGCACAGCCCGACCACGATGTTGGCCAGTTCGGCCGCGCCCTTGCCGCCGTCGCCCCAGTGCGTCGCCAGCACCACCTTGACGCCCAGCTTTGACATGCGCGCCTTGAGCATTTCGATCTCGGCTGCGGTGTCACTGTTGAATTTGTTGATCGACACCACGCAGGGGATACCGTAGACCTTGGTCACGTTCTCGACGTGGCGCTCGAGGTTGACAATGCCCTTGTCCAGCGCAGCGAGGTTTTCCTCGGTGATGGTCTTCAGGTCGGCGCCGCCGTGGTACTTCATCGCGCGCACCGTGGCGACAATGACCGCCGCCGAAGGGCGCAGGCCCGACTTGCGGCACTTGATGTCGATGAATTTCTCGGCGCCGAGGTCGGCGCCAAAGCCCGCTTCGGTGACCACATAGTCGGCGAGCTTCAACGCGGCCTGCGTCGCGATCACGGTGTTGCAGCCGTGGGCGATGTTGGCGAACGGGCCGCCGTGCACGAAGGCCGGGTTGTTCTCCAGCGTCTGCACCAGGTTGGGTGCGAGCGCGTCCTTCAACAGCACGGTCATCGCGCCATGGGCCTGAAGGTCGCGCGCGTAAACCGGCTTTTGCTCGCGGGTGTAGCCGACGACAATGTTGCCGAGGCGTTTTTTCATGTCCTCAAGCGAGGTGGCGAGGCAGAAAATCGCCATCACTTCGGAGGCAACGACGATGTCAAAGCCATCCGAGCGCGGGTAACCGTTACCCGGGCCGCCGAGCGAGGCGACGATTTCGCGCAGCGCGCGGTCGTTCATGTCCACGACACGCTTCCACTGGATGCGGCGCACGTCTATGCCCAGTTCGTTGCCGTGGTGGATGTGGTTGTCGAGCAGCGCGGCGAGCAGGTTGTTGGCAAGCGCAATGGCCGAAAAGTCGCCGGTAAAGTGCAGGTTGATGTCCTCCATCGGCACCACCTGCGCATAACCGCCGCCGGCCGCGCCACCCTTCATGCCGAACACCGGGCCGAGCGAGGGCTCGCGCAGGCAGATCATCGCCTTCTTGCCAATGTGGTTGAGGGCGTCGCCAAGACCCACGGTGGTGGTGGTCTTGCCCTCGCCGGCGGGCGTCGGGCTGATCGCCGTGACGAGGATCAGCTTGCCGTCCTTCTTGTCCTTTAGCGTATCGATGTAGGGCAGCGAGACCTTGGCCTTGAAATGGCCGTAGGGCTCGAGGTGCTCCTCGCCGATACCCAGTTTTTCCTTGGCGAGTTTGGCGATGCGCACCATTGTGCCGGCCTGGGCAATTTCGATATCACTTGGCATGTTGCTGTCTCCTTTGGTTGATGATTTGATCTGCCGTTGCGCTGCCCTGCAACGGCAAATTCATGTCTTTTAATTTCGAAAACCCGCGCCGGGCGGGGCTTTCAAGTCGATTGATGTGACTTTTTTGTCACCTTTTCCGCCGTTCCTGCCGGGTCATGCGTTCTCCTCCTGCGCCCTGGCGCGCAGGATCTGCCCGCCGCCATAACTCGCCTGCTGCGGCGTCGCACCGCCCTTGCTCACTTTCACCGCGCAATACTTGAACTCGGGAATCTTGCCAACGGGGTCGAGCGCCGGATTGGTCAGTTTGTTGGCCGAAGCCTCGTAGTAGCAGAACGGGATGAATATCGCCCCGGTCGGCGTGCCCTCGTCGGCGCGCGCATACAGCGCGATGCTGCCGCGACGCGAGGCCACGGTGACCACCGCACCGGGTTTGATGCCAAGGCGCGCCATGTCGAGCGAATTCATCGAGGCCACCGGTTCGGGCTCGATCGCATCGAGCACACCGGCGCGGCGCGTCATCGAGCCGGTGTGCCAGTGCTCGAGCTGGCGCCCGGTGATCAGCACCATCGGGTAGTCGGCGTCGGGCTGCTCGGCCGCGGTGATGAAGTCGGCCGGCACCAGCCTGGCGCGGCCGGTGGCGGTCGGGAAATTTTCGGTGAAGATCACCGAGGTGCCCGGGTCGCCCTCGTTCTCGCACGGATAGGTGACCGACGAGTCGCGCTCGAGCCGCTCCCAGGTGATGCCGGCGATGGAGTCCATGCCTTTGCGCATTTCGTTGAAGACATCGCGCGGGTGTGAGTACGTCCAGCCAAGTCCGAGGCGTTTGGCCAGTTCGACGATGATCCACAAGTCCGGCCTGGCCTCGCCCGGCGCGTCTACCGCCTTGCGGCCAAGTTGCACCAGGCGGTCGGTGTTGGTGACGGTGCCGTCCTTCTCCGGCCAGGCCGTGGCCGGCAGCACCACGTCGGCGAGATACGCCGTCTCGGTCAGGAAAATATCCTGCACCACCAGGTGATCGAGTGATGCGAGCCCGGCGCGGGCATGATCGGCATCCGGATCGGACAGCGCCGGATTCTCGCCCATGATGTACATCCCGCGGATCTTTCCCTCGCAGGCGGCGTTGACGATTTCAACCACCGTCAGGCCGGGCTTGGGGTCGAGGGCCATGCCCCAGAGTTTTTCAAAGCGCTCGCGCGCCTCGGTGGTGGCGACGCGCTGATAGTCGGGGTAGAACATCGGAATCAATCCGGCGTCGGATGCCCCCTGCACGTTGTTCTGGCCGCGCAAGGGGTGCAGGCCGGAACCGGGCTTGCCGATCTGCCCGGTCACCATGGCCAGCGCAATCAGGCAGCGCGCGTTGTCGGTGCCGTGGATGTGCTGCGAAATGCCCATGCCCCACAGGATGATCGATGCTCGGGACGTCGCATAGAGCCGCGTCACTTCGCGAATTTTCTCGGCTGGTATGCCGCATACCGGCGCCATCAGCTCGGGCGAAAATTTCCTGACGTTCTTCGCCAGTTCTTCGTAGCCCGAAGTGCGGTCGCGGATAAACGCCATGTCGGCAAGCCCCTCTTCCACCACCACGTGCAGCATGGCGTTGAGCAGTGCCACGTCGGTGTCGGCCTTGAACTGCAGCATATGCTCGGCGTGGCGCGCCAGTTCGGTGCGGCGCGGGTCGGCGACAATCAGCTTGCTGCCCTTTTTGACCGCGTTCTTGAGCCAGGTCGCGGCCACCGGGTGGTTGACCGTGGGATTGGCGCCGATGAGGAAAATGACCTCGGCGTTTTCGACGTCGCGCACCGGGTTGGACACGGCGCCCGAACTCACCCCTTCCATCAGCGCAGCCACGCTCGAGGCATGGCACAGCCGCGTACAGTGGTCAACGTTGTTGGTGCCAAAGCCGGTGCGGATCAGCTTCTGAAAGAGATAAGCCTCTTCGTTCGAGCCCTTGGCCGAGCCGAAGCCGGCGAGCGCGTAACGGCCGTCGGGCGCGGAGTCGATAATTTTTTTCAGTCCGCCGGCGGCCAGTGCAAGGGCCTCTTCCCAGCTCGCTTCGCGGAACACCTCGCGCCAGTTGTCGGGGTCCATGACAAAGTCGGCGGACTTTTTGACGCCGGGCCTGCGGATCAGCGGCATGGTCAGGCGCTGGCGGTGGTGGGCGTAGTCGAAGCCGTAACGACCCTTGACGCACAGCCGGCCGTCGTTGGCCGGGCCGTCGCGGCCCTGCACCTGGATGATGGTGTTGTCCTTGACGTGGTAAGTCAGCTGGCAGCCGACGCCGCAATACGGGCAGACCGAATCGACGGTCTTGTCGGCCACAATCATGCCGGCGTCGCGCGCCGGCATCAGTGCGCCGGTGGGGCAGGCCTGCACGCACTCGCCGCAGGCGACGCAGGTCGAGGCGCCCATCGGGTCGTCAAAGTCGAAAACAATCTTCGAATGCTCGCCGCGAAAGGCGTAGCCGATGACGTCGTTAACCTGCTCTTCGCGGCAGGCGCGCACGCAGCGGTTGCACTGTATGCACGAGTCAAGGTTGACGGCGATGGCCGGGTGCGAGATGTCCTGTTTGAGCTGGTGGCGCGCCTGGAATCGCGGCAGGCCCATGTCGAGTTTTTTCGCCCACATGTCGAGTTCGGACTCACGCGTGTGGCGTTCGGCCGGCATGTCCGAGAGCAGCAGTTCGAGCACCATTTTCTGCGAGGTCAGCGCGCGCGCGTTGTCGGTGACCACCTCCATGCCGTCCTTCGGATAGCGGCAGCACGAGGGCGCCAGAGCGCGCTCGCCCTTGATCTCCACGACACAGGCGCGGCAGTTGCCGTCCGCGCGCATGCCCTCTTGGTAGCAAAGGTGCGGGATCTCGACGCCGTAATTTTTCGCCGTCTCAATGATGGTCTCGTCGGCGCGGCCGACCACGCTTTTGCCGTTGAGCTTGAACTCAACCGGCATGGTCGCCTGCTGCTGTTTGCCTAATCTGTCCATCGCTATGCTCCCGCGCTCATTCTATTTCGTGGGCAAAGTGTTTGATCACGCTCAGCACCGGATTGGGTGCCGCCTGGCCGAGGCCGCAGATCGAGGCGTCCATCATCGCCTGCGACAATTCAGCCAGCAGCGCCTTGTCCCAGCGCGGCGCATCGAGCAGCGTCAGCGCCTTGGCCGTGCCGACGCGGCAGGGCGTGCACTGGCCGCAGGACTCGTCGCGGAAAAAACGCATCATGTTTTTCGCCGCATCGAGTGCGCGATCCTTGTCCGACAGGATCATCACCGCCGCCGAGCCGATGAAGCAGCCGTGAGGTTGCAGCGTGTCAAAGTCGAGCGGATGGTCGGCCATGCTCGCCGGCAGGATACCGCCCGAGGCGCCGCCCGGCAGGTAGGCGTAAAAACTGTGCCCGGCCAGCATGCCGCCGCAGTACTCGTTGATAAGTTCATTCGCAGTGATGCCGGCTGGCGCGAGGTGCATACCGGGTATCCTGACACGCCCCGACACCGAGAACGAACGCAGGCCCTTGCGACCGTTGCGGCCGTGACCGGCGAACCAGTCGGCGCCTTTTTCCAGGATCTCGCGCACCCAGTAAACGGTTTCCATGTTGTGCTCGAGCGTGGGCCGGCCGAACACGCCCACTTGCGCCACATAGGGCGGACGCAGCCGCGGCATGCCGCGCTTGCCTTCTATCGACTCGATCATCGCCGACTCTTCGCCGCAGATGTAGGCACCGGCACCGCGGCGCAGGTGTATGGGCGGCAGCGCGCAGGGCGCGTCGGCCTTGAGCGCGGCGATTTCCTTTTCGAGGATGGCGCGGCATCCGGCGTATTCGTCGCGCAGGTATATCCACACTTCGGCGACGCCCGCGGCCCAGGCGGCCACGAGCATGCCTTCGAGAAAGCGATGCGGGTCGCGCTCCAGGTGATAGCGGTCCTTGAACGTCCCGGGTTCACCCTCGTCGATATTGACGGCCATGTTGCGCGGTTCGGGCTCGGCGCGCACCAGCTTCCACTTGCGCCCGGCGGGGAATCCTGCACCACCCAGGCCGCGCAGGCCGGAGTTCTCCATCGTGGCGGTGAGTTCCCGGTAATCGTGTTTGCCGGAAAGACAGTCGGCGAGCAGCGCGTAGCCTCCGCCCTCGCGGTACTCGCGATAAGTGATGTATTTCTCGGGGATGTGGCGCACCGCCTTTGCCGCCACCAGCTTGCTTATTTTCTCGGCTGTCGCCTGCAGCACCGGGTTTTGCCCCACCACCGCCGCCGGCGCGCTCTCGCAGCGACCAAGGCAAGGCGCCGCCAGCACGCGCACGTCCTTGCCCAGTATGGAAGGCAGGCGCGCCAGCAATTCTTTCGCGCCGGCCATTTCGCATGACAGGGAATTGCACACGCGCACGGTCATTGCCGCAGGCGCCATTTCGCCTTCCTTCACCACGTCGAAGTGATGGTAGAAGGTGGCAACCTCGTACACCTCGGCCTGCGACAAGGCGAGTTCGGCGGCCAGCGCCGCGAGATGGGCGGCCGACAAATGACCATAGTGGTCCTGTATGCGATGCAGGTGTTCGATCAGCAGGTCGCGCCGCCGCGGCAACGCGGATTCACCCTCGCCTATCAGCGCGCGCACCTCGGCCACCGCTTTCGCGTCCACCACGCGGCCCTTCATCGTCGGCCGCATGCGCATCAGTTTTACCGGTTTTACCTCGATATTGTCCGCAGAACCCATGAACGCAAGCACTCCTCGAATTATTATGGCGGCATTCGCGCACGCCGCATTCAGGTCAAGCCACCGCGCCGCACGCTTTGCCGGGTCGCAGGACCTTGGACCTTGAACACTGGATGCCGGACATTGGCACTGCCGGAAGACGGGAACCGCCGGAAAGTAACGGGAATTTACGCCGTTCATGGCGCAGACTCACTTGACCGTGGTCAAGAATTGTAGCCTGAGCCCAAATGCCCGCCGCCGCGGCGCCGCCATGGCCGGCAAAAGCTGCAAAAGCGTGACAATCGGCGAAACCAGCCTGCCGCCGCGTCCCTTGGTGTCAGATCAGCAGGCCGAACATCCGGTCTATTTGCAGGTGTTGTTCGAGCACGTCGGCAAGGCGCTCGATGCTGGCTTCGCGTTTGGCGGCATAGTCCAGCGGCTCGGGCGCGGCCAGCCCGGCCCAGGCGAGCAGCGCAACACCGGCATCCGGGGCATCGAACAGCCCGTGCAGATAGGTCGCCATGATCTGCCCGTCGGCCGACAATGCGCCGTCATCGCGGCCATCCAGCCTGATTGCGGCTGCGGCCATTGCGGGGCCGGCGCTGACGCCCATGTGCATTTCGTACCCGCATACCTGCGGCGCACCGGGAAGTGCCAGCCGCCCGGCGACCTCGCGCAGCATTTTGTGCTGCGCCAGCGTGGTTTCGAAATCCAGCAATTGCAATCCGGCGACCGTTCCGGGCGTGCCCTCCAGCCCCTGCGGATCGTGCAGTCGCATCCCCAGCATCTGCATGCCGCCGCAAATGCCGATTAGCTTGCCGCCGTAGCGCAGGTGGCGCCGGATGCGCGCCTCCCAACCCTCGCGCCGCAACCAGGCAAGGTCCGCCTGCACGCTCTTGCTGCCGGGCAGGATGACAAGATCGGCATCAGGAATGGCCATGCCCGGCCCGACGAAGCGCAAGTCCACCTGCGGATGGGCGCGCAGCGCGTCAAAGTCGGTATGGTTGCTGATGCGCGGGAACACCGGCACGATCACGCGCAGGCGCCGATCCGTAACCGGGGCCGACTGCTGCTGCGCGATCGCGTCCTCGGCATCAAGGTGCAATCCGTGAAGATAAGGCAGCACGCCGAACACCGGCTTGCCGGTCTCGCGCTCCAGCCATTCGATGCCCGGCAGCAGCAGCCCGATGTCACCGCGAAAGCGGTTGATGACAAATCCGCGTATGCGCGCGCGCTCCGACGGCGACAGGCAGGCCAGCGTGCCGACAAAGTGCGCGAACACCCCGCCGCGGTCGATGTCGGCGATGAGCACCACCGGGCAGCCAACCGCCTCGGCAAAGCCCATGTTGGCGATGTCGCGGTCGCGCAGGTTGACCTCGGCCGGGCTGCCGGCGCCCTCGACCAGCACGCATTCGTACTGCGCGCACAGCCGCTGCCAGGATTCGAGCACCGCCGCCATCGCCCGCGGCTTGTACTCGTGATAAGCGCGCGCATCCATGTCACTGCGCACGATGCCGTGGATGATGATCTGCGCGCCGGTATCCGAGCTCGGCTTGAGCAGCACCGGGTTCATGTCGCTATGCGGCGCAATGCCCGCGGCCTGCGCCTGCAGCGCCTGGGCGCGACCGATTTCGCCGCCGTCACTCGTGACCGCGCTGTTGAGCGCCATGTTCTGCGGCTTGAACGGCGCCACGCGCACGCCGCGCCGGTGCAAAACCCGGCACAGCCCTGCAACGAGCGTGCTCTTGCCCGCATCCGAGGTCGTGCCCTGCACCATCAGCGGCCCCGGCCGGACTTGCCTTACCGTCACTTCAGGTTTCACGGCCGCGAGCCGCGCTTTGCCCGCACCGCTTGCAGGCGGGCGCACACCGCCTCCACGCCGTCGAGGATGCGCGGCGTATGACGGCTGATCAGATCGGGATGGATGGTAAAAAAGTTGTCGCGCCGGGTCGCCAGCAGGCGCGGCCACTTGCGCCAGGCGTCGAAGCTGTCGCGCGCCGGATCGACCGACGCGCCGCCCACCGCCTCGGGGTCGCGCTCTATGACCGCCTCTTCCGCTATCACCGGCGCGAGCGGCTTCAATTCGGCGAAGACATTGCGCCCGCCGCACAGCGCGAGGACATCGCTGATGATGTGGCTGCCGCTGACGGTCATCAGCGGACGATTCCATATCTGGTAGAACACCGGCACCGGCGGCAGGCCGGCATGGCGAGCCCGCAATCGGGCAAGCCTCGCCGTATAGGCCGCGGCGGCGGCGGCGGCGGCGGCCGGCGTGCCGGCGACCATGCCGAGCTTCTCGACCGAACGCGCAATGTCCTCGAGGCGCTGCGGCTCGCTGTAATAGACCGGGATACCCAGGCTCAGCAGTTTTTCCAGTTGGCGCTGTGCGTTGCCATCGCGCCAGACCACGATCAGGTCGGGCTTGAGGCTGACTATGCGCTCGAGATCGAGCATGGCATGGCTGCCGATATTGGCGATTTTTTTCGCCTCCTCGGGGTAATTGCTGTAATCGATGACGCCGACGACGCGCTCGCCGGCGCCGGCGGCAAACAGCAATTCGGTGATGTGCGGTGCGAGGCTGATGATGCGCTGCGCCGGCTGCGGCAACACCAGCGTGCGGCCGGTGTCATCGACCACGCTGACCGCGGCGGCGATTGCGGCGGAGCCGCAACAGAGGCTTGCCGCCGCCAGTGCCAACGCATGCAGGGCGCAGGCCCGTAGCTGTTGAGGGCGGACGCGCATGCTCAGTCGGCCACGAACAGGGTCTGGCCGGCCGCCTCGACCCGGATGATGCGATGGCCGAAGGCCTCGTGCAACACCGGCTCGGTCATGACCTGTTCCACCGGTCCTTGCCGCAGGCGGCCGCCGGGCATGAAAACCAGCGCGTGACTGGCAAAGCGCACCGCAAGATTGAGGTCGTGGATGGACATGAGTATTGCGCCGTTACGCGTTGCCGCAAGGGCGCCAAGATGGCGCATCACCTGCACCTGATGATGCAGGTCAAGATGCGTCAGCGGCTCGTCAAGAAGATAAAGCGGCGCATCTTGCGCCAGCAAGGCCGCCACGGCCACGCGCTGGCGCTCGCCGCCGGAGAGCGTCAGCACGTCGCGCTGCGCAAAGCCATCCAGATCGACAGCCGCGAGCGCGGACAGCGCCGCCTCGCGGTCACCCTCGCCCTCCCACTGCCAGCGCTGCAGATACGGATGGCGGCCCATCATCACCACCTCGAGCACGCTGGCGCTGAACGCATCGTGAACGGCCTGCGGCAAAAAGCCGCGCCGGCGCGCCGCCTCCGCGAGAGGCCATGCCGCCAGCGGCCTGCCGTCGAGGCGCACTTCGCCCGCCTGCACCGCACGCAGGCCGGCGAGCGCATGCAGCAGCGTCGTCTTGCCAACGCCGTTGGGGCCGATCAGGCACCACACCTCGCCCCGCCCCACGGCGAAGCCGGCATCGCGCACCAGCGTGCGCGCCGTCCGCCCCGCACCAACGGCCAGTTCCAGACCTGTGCAGGCGATCAGCGGTGCTGTGCTCACGCACGCCGCCGCATCAGCAGGAACACGAACGAGGGCACGCCGATGACGGACATGATGACGCCCACCGGCAATTGCATCGGCGCCACCACCGTGCGCGCCACCGTGTCCGCGAGCAGCAGCAGCGTACCGCCGGCGAGCGCGCTTGCCGGCAGCAGCATGCGCTGGTCGTTGCCGAACAGCAGGCGCAGCGCATGCGGAATCACCAGGCCGATGAAGCCGATGCTGCCGGCGGTGGTCACGGCGAGTGCGGTGGCAAGGGCGGCGAGAAAGTAGATGCGCCGGCGCAAGGCGGCAACGTCAACGCCAAGCGCGTGGGCCACCGCCTCGCCGCGCAACATGACGTTGAGGTCGCGCGCCGCGGCAAACGCGAGCACCACCGCCACGGCGAGCATGGCCGCCGCCGGCGCCCAGCCATCGATGCCGTTGAGATCCCCCATCATCCAGAACAGCATGCCGCGCAGCCTGGCCTCGGGCGCGAGGGTCAGCATCAGCGCGATGATGGCGCCCCAGCCGGAGGCAAGAATCACACCGGTCAGCAGCAGGCGCGGCGAGGCATCGACCGCAGCGCTCAATTGCCGGCGTGAAAAATCGCCGCGCGCCAGCCCGAACACGATGACGATGGCGAGCAGGGCGCCGCCGGTCGCGCCGATATTGACGAACACCGTCCCAAGGCCCGCCAGCATCGCGCCCAGCGCGCCGACAGCGGCGCCGCCGGACAGGCCCAGCACATAGGGGTCGGCCAGCGGGTTGCGCAGCAGCACTTGCATCAGTGCGCCGGCCAGAGCCAGCAGCCCGCCCGCCGCAAAGGCCGCCAGCGCGCGCGGCAGGCGCAGCTTGCCCACCACATCCGCCGCAACGCTCTGCCCCGGATCGAACAACGCCTGCCACAAGGCCGAAGGCGGAATGCGGCTGCCGCCGGTCAGGAGCGCGATGCCGAGCGCCAGCAGCGCGAGCACGGCCAGCACCGACCAGA
>Ga0163155_10004592_pt1 | contig 14124 bp, 10 predicted proteins | sample OliLakLV19SP4G1_FD_148611 | JGI IMG/M metagenome (GOLD analysis project Ga0163155, IMG submission 148611) | Freshwater microbial mat bacterial communities from Lake Vanda, McMurdo Dry Valleys, Antarctica - Oligotrophic Lake LV.19.SP4.G1 | ecosystem: Environmental > Aquatic > Freshwater > Lake >...
GCCCACGTGTACGGCTACGCCTTTGTGTCCGGCAACGCCCAAGTGTCATCCACCGCCCAAGTGTCCGGCGACTCCCTTGTGTCCGGCAACGCCCAAGTGTACGGCAACGCCCTTGTGTGCGGCGACGCATGGGTGTCCGGCAACGCCTGCGTGTCCGGCGACGCCCACGTGTACGGCGACGCCCACGTGTACGGCAACGCCCGCGTGTACGGCGACGCATGGGTGTCCGGCAACGCCCAAGTGTCATCCACCGCCCGTGTGTACGGCAACGCCCGCGTGTACGGCATCGCCCAAGTGTCCGGCGACGCCATTGTGTCCGGCTACGCCCGTGTGTACGGCGACGCCGAAGTGTCCGGCTACGCCTGCGTGTACGGCGATATCTCAGGCAAGGAGCAAGAGTGAAATATGAAATTCAAATTTACAAACGAGACCAGGATTACCCCCTCCGGGGAAACTATTTACCGCATTGAAGCTATTGAGGATATCCCTAGCCGAGGGGTTAAAGTTGGAGACAAAGGGGGATTTGTTGGTAAATCTGCTCAGGTAACTGGTGATGCATGGGTGTATGACAACGCCCGTGTGACCGACAACACCCAAGTGTACGGCAACGCCCAAGTGTACGGCAACGCATGGGTGTCCGGCAACGCCCGAGTGTACGGCAAGGCCCACGTGTCCGGCAACGCCCAAGTGTACGGCGACGCACACGTGTCCGGCAAAGCCAAAGTGTACGGCTACGCCCTTGTGTACGGCTACGCCCGTGTGTACGGCAACGCCCAAGTGTACGGCTACGCATGGGTGTCCAGCAAAGCCCGTGTGTACGGCAACGCCCAAGTGTCCGACAACGCCCAAGTGTCCGGCGATATCTCAGGCGCGGCACCATGAAATTAGTAAAAAGGAGCGCATAATAATGACTATGCCCGACGAGCGCCGCAGAGCAGTGCACAACACAAGGGAGTTTCTTAGGTCTCTTTTAGACCCAAAAGTAACCCCTAAAGTACCTAAAACAATCCGCAAGCAAGCGTACTGGGTTTTAAAGCACTTCCCTAGCGATAATGAAATTGAAAAAGCACGCCTTAACTATGCCGAAGTTTTTGGGGATAAAAATGACTGAACAAGAAAAGATTGATTATGTAGCCCGGTTTGGAGACCAAAGCAATGTTATCCGCCTAGTCTTTAACCTCAAAGACCGCCTAGGAATTGGAACGGAGTATTTAACAATAAACGGCGCCTTAGCTGTAAAGTACGTGGACAACAAACAAGTAGGCCCGGTACGCGATTTTCCTGTAATGCCCAAGAAAAACAAGTAGTTAGTGGCAAGGGCGGAAACATGCCTTTAGGCCGATAACAGAGTCCCCGCCACTACTCAGAACCCCTAGATGCTTAAACCGCATTTAGGGGTTTTTGTTTGCGGGCACTATATCCATTATAGAGAGGTTTAAGATATCCTTGGACCCTTGCCCGACTAGGCTACTCCTGCATGCCTAGCGGTTGACCCCAGAGCAGGAATAACCAAGGATCTATAAAATGGCAAATCGTAACTGGCCCAACTCTCGTCTTTACTCGCAGCATGTAATGCCCGTCTCTCTTGACTGTCAAATCGCTATCGGCGCTGCCGGTGCCCCTTCTATTGCCCCAGGCAACGGATATGGTATTTCTAGCATTGCTCGCCTTGCGGCAGGCCAGTACCGTTTGCAATTGCAAGATAACTTTTCAAAACTGTTGCAGTTTAAAGCTACGATGCAGGCCCCCCTTTCGGGCTCTCCTGTAGCCGCCACTGCCCTCGCTCCCGGTTCGGTTTACCAGATTGTGTCTATGGGTACCTCCTCGCAAGCCAACTGGGTCACCGCAGGTCTCCCCAGCGGCATTGTTGCTGCCCCTGGAGTGTCTTTTAAAGCTGCGGCGGTTTCAGTTGGTACGGGCACTGCGTCCCTTATCGGCTCAAGCGATGTTCACGCGGTCGAGCTTATTAGCTCGTCCGTAAACATGCTCATGAACCAGCCTCCGGGCACTACCTCCGCTCAACTCGGTGCGTTCGTAGACTTTCAGTGCTTGCTTTCTAGCGCAATTGGAGACCCGGCTAATGGGTCCCAAATGTTCCTGGAAGTCGTTCTTAGCAACTCCAGCCTCCAGTAGTCCTTAACAGCGTAACCACAAGAGGCTAGAGGGTGCGTTCAAACAGTAGAACCCTCTAGCCTAGTGTTTAGGAGCATATGGCTATCCCGGCTACCCCCAGCAATATGATCATACAGCAAGCTAACCATCAAGTGTTGGTAAGTTACAATCTTGCCTTGAGTGCTACCTCCTATAACATTAACCGCAGCATTGACCAGATCAATTATACCGTAGTTGCCGTTATTTCCGCTAAACAGTACCTAGACACCACGGTAGTCATTGGTACCCAATATTTTTACAAGGTCTCAGCTACGAACGTAGACGGCACTAGCCCGTTTACGCTCCCTCAGTCGGTCATCCCCTCCCCCAACGGTGAAATGGCCCTAGCGCAGATTAGACTTCAGGCCCAGCAACGTGCGGACAGGGTCAACAGCCCGTTTGTGTCCACCGCCGAATGGAATACCTACATTAACCAAAGCCTCTTTGAACTATATGACCTACTGGTCACCGCGTATGGGGAGGAATACTTTGCAGCCCCCGTACTAACCTTTACCACGGTAGGTAACACACAGTTCTACCCCCTTCCCAACGGGATTAACTACAGTGCCGCTCCCGCCTTCTATAAGCTTCTAGGCGTAGACCTAGGGCTTAACCAAAGTGCGCAGCCTAACAACGGATGGGTAACGGTAAAACGGTTCAACTTCATTGACCGTAACAAATACTTCTATCCTAATACGCAGTCCACCATCTACGGCGTATTTAACATGCAATATCGCTTAGTTGGCAATCAAATCGAGTTTATCCCTGCCCCAAGTGCTAATCAACCTATCCGCATCTGGTATATTCCTCGCATGGAAATGCTCCTGCAAGACACCGATATCACTACTTCTGGCATCTCGGGCTGGATTGAGTACATCATTACAGACGCGGCAATCAAGGCAATGCAAAAAGAAGAGTCCGATGTATCTGTGCTTATGCTGCAAAAGGGCGTTTTGATCAAACGTATTGAGGCGTCGTCTATGAACAGAGACGCAGGTCAAGCCGATACTATCTCGGATACCCGCAATCGAAACGGCGGGAATTCGGGCGCGGGTAGTGGGTTTGGGGCAGGCTGGTAATGGCTAAACAACTCCCTACCATTCAAAACGTAGACCGCACGTTATCGATGCTCCAGAGTCAATGGAAGGCTATCCTAGATAACCTTTTGGCTGCCCCCATGTCCGATTACGTTATGTTGTCAGACTTAAAGCTTGTGTCTGGAAGCAACGTAATTAACCACAAACTAGGCCGCAAGCTAGTGGGTTATGTGGTCACCCTAAAAAGCGCCGCTTCGGACATACATGACAATCAAACGGTCAATACTATGCCCGACAAGACCCTAATCCTAGTAGCCTCTGCGCCGGTTACTTTATCCCTAATGGTGTTTTAAATGGCAGACTTTAGCCTTAGCCCTAATATGCAGCTTCCGGTCCCTGTAACCGGCGTAGCCCCTGGTCCGGAGTGGGCGGACTTGCTCAATGCCTGCATGGCTAAGATTGATGGTCATGACCACACGCCGGGCTCAGGGGTAAAAATTACTCCGTCGGGCCTTAACATTTCCGCCGATCTGCCTTTAAACGCCAATAACCTCACGCTAACTAGGTCGGTGCAGTTTTTGTCCCAGGGCGCGCCTATTCCAGACCTGGCTTCTATTTACGTTAACGGAGTTGACCTTTATTTTAACGATCTGTCCGGTAACCCGGTGCGCATTACCCAATTTGGCGGAGTAGTGGGTACTCCAGGGTCCATCTCTGGCCTAATAGCTCCAGCGTCCGCCTCTTACGTAGCCCTTTCCGCGGCTTATGTGTGGCAATCTGCGGCTAACATCTCTGCCAATATGGACATTGGTAGCCTTATTCTAAGGAATAACACCATAGGTTCCTTTGGCCTAACGCTTGCCCCCCCGGTAGGAATGGCGGCAGACTCTACTATTACGTTGCCTGTTATCCCTGGAGTAACTAGCACGCTGCTTATGGATAACACGGGGGCGATGACTACCCAAGACGCTCTCCAAAGCTACCTCCCTCCTGGCGTAGTTATGGACTATATGGGCGCTACTGTTCCTGCCGGTTGGTTGTCAACAGACGGCACCGCCGTGTCCCGCACGGTGTACGCTGCCCTTTTTGCGGCTATCAACACCATTTATGGTCCCGGCGACGGGGTTAGCACCTTTAATTTGCCCAACTTAAACGGGCTGGTTACCGCAGGAGCGCCGGGCGCTTTGGGGGGACTAGCCACTACAGGCGGAGCATATGCCCACACATTAACTATTTCAGAAATGCCCGCGCATAGCCATACCGACGGTCCGGGACACACCCACAATATTAATCTTACACAAAATAACGCTAATAATCTTCCGCTGATCAGCGCCATTGGTTCCCAAAATGGTGGCAATAACGCGCCAAATATTACCTCTAATACACACGTTACTATTGATCCAACTGGCGGCGGCGTTGGGCATAACAACATTCAGCCTTATATGGCTGTTAATAAAATCATCAAAATCTAATGGCCATTACTAAAAGCAACCTCAGCCTTAACTTTACTCAAGGGGTAAACACCAAGACCGACCCTTGGCAAATAACCCCTGGTGAGATGCTTGAACTATCTAACTGTCTATTTAACACAAGCAAGCTGTTGGCTAAACGTAACGGCTTTGTTGAGCTTGCGCCCATTCCAGACCTCTTAATCAATACTGTCACCACGTTTAAAACCTCGTTAACAGCGATTGGGGCCTCTCTATACGCTTATGTACCTGAGATCAAGACTTGGTACAATAAGGGCCTGCTTACTTCTGTAAACCTTTCTGTACAGCCTGTAGGACGCAGCGGTGCGTCTCTAACTAACCAAGATAGCGCCACTACGCTCGGGGGCCTCTCTTGTGTTGCTTGGGAGTCATCTTTTGGCGGTTCCGCGTACCAGATAGTAGACAGTATCAACTCACAAATTGTAGTGGCTGCCATAGATTTGCCCGCCACCGCCGTGCAGCCTAAAGTATCGATATTAAACAGGTATTTTGTAATAACTTTCGTGGTTACCGTTTCTGGTAGCCCCCGCCTTCAATATATTGCGGTACCTATTAGTAACCCTACAAGTCCAACACTACCCGTAACCATGGCCACACAAATAACCGGCCTAACGGCCCCATATGACGTTGTGGTAGCCAATAACACCCTCTACGTTGCTTATAAAGCAAGTAGCAGCACTATTCGCTTGGTTTACCTCTCCAGCACACTGGGGTTGTCCAACACGGTAATCCTAGCTGGTCAAGTCCCTACTGTCATCTCGTTAGCCGCAGACAGTACAGGGTCAACTCCCGACATTTGGCTCGCCTTTGCCAAAGCTGGCCCAACGGTATACGCCGCAATGTACTCGGCAACGCTTATTTCCCAACTCGCTCCTACGCTATTAGACTCCCCAGCCAACGCCGTACCCTCTATGACCGGACAAGCGGCTAACGGGGTACTGACTCTAGCTTACGGGCAACGCATTCAGTCGCTCCCTGCCCCTCCTACTCTGGATCATATTTTAACTAACACCATAACGTCTTTGGGGGTTATTGGTACCCCTGTAATTGTAGCTCGGGGGCTAGGGCTTGCTTCCGAAATGTTCGTTGTGTCAGAAACCCCTTACGTCCTTACCCAGTACAACAACACCTATCAGCCCACTTACTTCCTTTTGGACCTCTCAACAGGTAAAGTAGTGGCTAAACTGGCATATCAAAACGCGGGCATTGAGCCTGCACGCACCCTGCCCACAGTGTCCATCTATGGCTCTAAAGCTTATGTTTCCTATCTATACAAAGACTTAACTACCGCAGCTAACAAAAGCCAAGGCACCTCTACCCCGGGCATTTACTCCCAAACCGGCGTAAATGTTGTACAATTTGATGTCAATACGGTGCCTTTGGCCTCCTCTGAGATAGCAAATAACCTTCATCTATCGGGGGGTTACCTTACTATGTACGACGGCGGCGCCCCTGTTGAGCACGGGTTTTTACTGTACCCCGAAGGCATCACACTTACCCCAGGCGGCGGGGGCAGTATGTCTGCCCAACAGTACTATTACCAAGTCACATACGAATGGACAGACGCGCAGGGTAATTTGCACCGTTCGGCCCCTAGCATCCCCCAGGAGGCAACTCTAGGAGGTTCTTCGGTCACCCTAATCATTCCGACACTCCGAGTCACGCAAAAAAAAGAAGTGCGCATTGTGGTCTACCGCTGGAGCGTTGCCCAACAGGCTTACTATCAAGTTACGTCTATTACCGCGCCCCTAATGAACGATCCTACGGTAGACTCAATTACCTACCTAGACACACAGGCAGACTCAAGTATCTTGGGTAACCAGTTAATCTACACTACTGGGGGGGTTATTGAAAACGTAGCGGCCCCTGCCTGCACCCATATGTGTCTGTTTAAAAGCCGCCTGTTTCTTATCGATGCAGAGGACGAAAATGTTATCTGGTTTTCTAAGCAGGTAATTGAGGCTGTACCCGTAGAGACTTCGGATTTGTTCACTATTTTCGCCTCTCCTAGTCAAGGAAGCCAAGCTAACACTGGGGGGGCTAAGGTGCTCGCGGCTTTGGATGACAAGCTAATTGTATTCAAGTCTCAAGCCGCTTATTACGTTACCGGCAGCGGGCCAGATAACACTGGGGCGCAGAATGACTTTTCTGATCCTGTTATCATATCGGCCACCGTAGGCTGCGCTAACCCTCAAAGCTTGGTTTTAATCCCCAACGGCCTCATGTTTCAGTCTGACAAAGGAATTTGGCTACTAGGGCGAGACTTGTCTACAACCTATATTGGCTCAAACGTAGAAAAGTACAACAATATTAAGATCATATCAGCGGTTAACGTATCTAAAGACAATCAAGTACGCTTCTCCCTTGCAGATGGTACCATGTTAATGTACGACTACTTTTATGGGCTCTGGGGCACCTTTACTAACCTGCCTGCCGAGTCTGGCACGATGTTTCAAAACCTTCACACGTATGTGGATCAATTTTCCCGTGTGTTTCAGGAGAGCCCCGGTAAATACCTGGACGGCTCTAAACCTGTCCTATTGTCGTTTAAAACCGGATGGTTCTCTTTGGCAGGCTTACAGGGCCTAGAGCGGGCATATTTCTTCCAACTCCTAGGCCGGTACATCACTCCCCACACGCTTACCGTGGGTATCGCGATTAATTATATTAACAGTGTATTGCAGACGGTTGTAATCCACCCCGACAACTTCACCCCCAACTATGGCGACGCGCCTGGCCCTTATGGCGCAGAAGACACTTACGGGGGTATCCCGGACCCTGAGCAATGGCGTATCTTTTTTGAAACCCAAAAGGTCGAAAGCTTCCAACTCACAGTGTCCGAAAACTACGACGCCTCTTTTGGTGTCCAGCCGGGCGCAGGGCTTACCCTTTCTGGCATAAATCTTGTAGTGGGAGCTAAGAAAAGCTACACAACTACTAGCAGTTCTAGGTCAACAGGTTAATGGGCACTATATCCATATTTGAGGTGTATTTTGGGTAAAGGTAAATCCGCGGGCATGGGAGCGTTAACCGGGGCGGCCTCTGGTGCCGCCATAGGCACCGCCGCGATGCCTGTCATCGGAACCGCCATTGGCACCGTAGGCGGCGCCCTTGCTGGCGGCCTAATGGGGTGGTTTGGCGGGAAAGATGATGAAACTGACCCTACAATGCCGGATATTACTAGCCCCGTTACGCAGGGGCAGCTTAACCAAGCCCACGGCGCCACGCAAAGCGGTTTGGAGCAACAACAAGCGTTTGTTAACGCACTTAACGCACAAAACGGCATTGGTAACCAAAGTCAGGTCTATAACCAGCTACAAGGCATAGCAAGCGGCACTGGACCTAATCCCGCGCAAGCCATGCTTAACCAAGCAACCGGCGCCAATGTGGCCAACCAGGCCGCTCTAATGGCCTCTCAGCGCGGCTCTAGCGCCAATTCAGGCATGCTTGCCCGTCAAGCTGCCATGCAGGGCGCCAACATTCAACAGAATGCGGCAGGCCAAGGGGCAACTCTTCAGGCAAATCAATCACTTAACGCTATTGGCGCTGCCGGTAACATGGCTAATCAACAGGTTGGGCAGCAAGCCAACGCCGTAGGTAATTTTAATCAATTTGCCCAAAACAACCAGGGGCAGCTATTAGGGGCGCAGAGTAACTATAACAACGCGATTACCGGGGCGAAGGGCAATGTTAACTCCAACAACCAGCTAGCGGCAGATCGAGACGCTAAGCAAACGGGCGGATTGTTAAATGGCGTGGGCGCTGCGGCGGGGGCTTTCGCCAAGGGCGTGGGAGGGGGCGGATCGTCTGATACAGGGTCTACCGACGCTATGTTCAAGATGCCTCAACTAGGCGCAAACGTGGTTAAAACTACGCCTTCTGGCCCTAGCCTTGGCGCCAATTTGAACTTCGCAGGGGGCGGACCCGTCGGCGCTGCCTCCTTTGTAGGCCGCCATCTCTCAGGTAAGCCTCAGCTTGCGCACGGCGGCACCGTGGACGCCCTTGTCTCCCCCGGTGAACGCTACCTCCCCCCAGCGGAAGTCAAAAAAGTAGCTTCGGGTAAAAAAGCCCCCCTTAGCGCAGGACAAAAGATTGCGGGTACGCCAAAGCACCCTGGTAACGACTACCGCAACGACACCGTGCCAAAGAAGCTCCAAGAGGGGGGGATTGTTATTCCCAACTCTGTCCTGCAGTCTAAAAACCCCCATGCCGCCGCCGCCACCTTTGTAGCTGCAGTGCTCGCTAAGCAGGGACTTAAAAAGTGAAAATAAACCTCAAGCGCATCAAGAAAATTGCTTCCGATGACCACACTACCACGTTGCGCACCCATGACGGACATGAGGTTGTGGTTAGCCACAAGTCTTTGCATCCCGCCACACGCGGCGCTCTAGCCGCCATGCCCATGATTGGCGATGGTAAACTTAAAGCTATGGCTCAGGGCGGCGCAGTACAACAGGGCGGCCCGGAAGTTGCACGTAAAGAGATGTACGAGTCAGGCGGCGGCGTAGAGGAATCTCCAGACCCCTCTGATATGGACCCACAGTCCGCAGCGGCAGGGCAGGGCTTTGCTAAGCTAGGTCAAATAGCTTATAATTCTGAACCCGTACAGAATATGGTCACGGGGAAAGGGCTTGAAAAGACCGATAACATGATTCGGAGCGCCTCTCAGGGCGACCAACAGGCCATTAACGACCTTTCTGAGCATTCATTAGGCACGGCGGCGGGCACGGTAAAATCCGCTGAAGCCCCTAAGACCATGCGCGACCTTGCACTTGAGGCCCAAAAGAAGGGTAGAGAGCTTTACATGCAACAGGTTAACGCGGCAAATAAAGCTGCGCCTAAGAAGTTTGCAGAAGGTACGCCCGACGGCCCTATTAAAGCCCCCCTTATCCCAGATGATATGATTAACCCTAACGCCGGGGCTATGTCCCAAGCTAGGGCCGCCGCAGCACCGCAGGAGATGACCCAGGGCCAGCAAGTAGCAGTTGACCCCGGCGCCCTCCCCTACGGTATCTCTCCTGAGCAAGCCCTTAGCGGTGACCAGGCCCCAATGCAAATGGAAGGTAAGGCGCAACAGCCCTTCCCAATGCAAATGGAAGGTAATGCTCAACCAGCGCAAGCCCCGGGCAGCCCTCCAGCACAACCAGACCCTTACGGATTTAATGCGCATGAGGCGGCGTATAATCAAGGGCTAGAGAGCGAAAAGAAGGGTTTGCAGCAAGCGTCTAGTGCGGAGGCCGCCGTAGGGCAGGCTCAGGCTCGGCTATTGGGTACCCAACAGGCAATACAAGCTACGCAAGCTACTGAGTTTCAGACTTATATAAAGGTTCTGAATACCGAGCGTGAGTCTCTAATGGCAGACATTAAAAACCAGCATATCGATCCCAATCGGTTTGTTAATAACATGAGCACTTCCTCTAAGATTTCTACGGCTCTTGGTCTTATTGCTTCTGGCATGGGGTCTGCAATGGCGCATCAAGAAAACCTTGCGGCTAAATTCTTGACTCAACAGATTGACAATGACATTAATGCTCAAAAATCGGAGTTAGGAAAGAAAGAAAACCTTCTATCCGCTAACCTTAGACAGTTCGGTAACATGCGAGACGCCATGGACATGACGAGGGTTATGCAATCCGACATCTTGGGCAACCAGCTTAAGCAGGCGGCGGCCCAGCAACAGTCTCCTATGGCTAAAGCTAACCTATTGAAAGCTTTGGGACAACTAGAAATTCAATCTGCCCCTATCGTCTCCCAAATGGCGATGCGCAAGACTTTACTCTCTGGCGCGTCTAAGGGGCAAATTGCCCCCGAGTCAGTTATCCGCATGGTTGTTCCGGAGCATGAGCAAGCGGGAGCTACCAAAGAACTGAAAGAAGCTCAAACCTCTTATAAAGCGCGCGACAACGTACTAAGTGCTTTTGACAAGATTGCCGAGATTAATACGCTGAGTAACCGAGCACTTAGCCCTTTTCAATCAACCCGGCAAATTGCCGCACTTAGAGACCCCGTGGTAGCCTCCCTCTCTAAAGAGACGGCGGGGCGCTTTACTGAGCAGGACGCGCATATGCTTGCTACCCTCTTCCCCCAGGCCGGTGATACCCCTGAAACCCTCATCATGAAGAGGGGGCAGACTAACAAGCTTATTAACGAAAAGCTTAACTTCCCCGCATTAAAAAAATGGGGTATTGACTTATCGAGTACGGGCAGGTATGATAGTGTCGGCAATCTTAAGATTGTAAAATCCGCTCCAAAGCAAAAGTAAAGGTATTACCATGAAGGTAACTAAGAAAAAGTTCGCAGATGGAGGCGCTACGTATGGAGCTAAGCCTACTACGGTTGAAGAAAGCTCTGTGGATGGAGCTAAGCATTTTACGATTAAAGGGGGCCCTACGTATGAAGCTAAGCCTACTACGATTGAAGGGGGCTCTGTGTATGGAGCTAAGCCTTCTACGATTGAAGAGGCCCTTCTCTCTATGCAAAAGCGAGATATTGCCAATACGATAGGCCACCAAGTCTATCCCGCCCCTAACCCCGCTTACTTTGAACCTAAATATGGAGCTAAGCCTATTACGATTGAAGAGGCCCTTCTCTCTATGCAAAAGCGAAATATGGCCAATACGATAGGCCAAGCCTATCCCGCCCGTAACCCCGCTTACTTTGACCCTAAAGATGAGGCGTTAGAGAATCCTCTGTTTAGCCCAGAGGACTTGGTAGCACTGCCCGCGGACCTCGCGGCTAAGGGTGTTATGCGTGCTGGAGAAGCTGCGGCGCCCTATGTGAAGGCCGGGGCTAAGGCTATAGGTAGAGGCGCTGCGGCGCTTATGGAAGACGAGTCAGGTAACCTAGGCCGTAAAGGTGTTCAAGCCCTTATGCCAGAGCTTCCCCCTGAAGTCCCTATGTACTCTAAACTGGAGGAAACGGTTAATTCTAAAATCCGTCAATCCATGCCCAGTGAGTATGTTAAAGCTACCCTCAAAAATGCCGGCGTCACTGCGGACGAGCTAGAAGTTTATGGGGTGGACGGATTTTTAAAAGGTAAAAAAACCGTAACCCCCGAAGAACTAAAAGAGTTTGTTAAAAATAATCGCCCCAATATTGAAAAACACTCTTATGGCGATAAAATTGAGAAGTTTGACGATGCAGGCATTCCGGAGGATTTTGAAATATCCGACAGGGACATAGCTAGATCGTGGGATAACTTAGAAGATAAAGATGACTTTGATGAGGCGTGGATGGAGTACCGAGACACCCTCAGGTCCGAACACTCCGACAATCCGATAAACAGGTTTAAAGTTGAGCCCGTAGAAACGCGCGGAGGCTCTACTAAATACGTTTTAGATTTAGGGGATGAAGAGTTTACTACGGGGTACGGGCAACGCCGTAAATCACACACCGGCAGCTTAGAGTTTGGTACTGAAGACGAAGCGCAAAGCGTTTTAAATGATATTATAGATAACTGGGAAGAGGGCTTTGAGCTTTCTGATCAAGACACCGCCAACGTAGCGGCGCCCTTTATTGAAGCTCACGGCGTGCAAGTGCGCCGGGAGGCTTGGGAACGGGCTTTAGAGGAAAACCCCGACTTAGCCCCTCCCGCCAAAAGTCTCCCCGATGGGGCGCTCAAAAGGGCAGAGGCGCCCCTTAGCGGGAAAACTAAATATAAAAATTACACGTTAGAGGGGGGAGAAAATTACCGTGAGGACCTCTTTACCGGCCCAAGCAAGACTTCATTTACGGCGGAGCGAGCAGAGAAGGACTTCCGCAGCGTAGTAGCTAAGACTGAAGACTCTCTTACCCTAAAAGGGGTCGATACGCACAGTCCGGAAATGGCAGAGTACGTCGATACCTTACGCGACTCCGCAAAAGTAGAGGATAAAGAGGTTGTAAAAGCCTATGATGCGGTTGTCCCCCCTTGGAAGCGCACTGCTAAGTTAACTATTTCTCAAAAAGAAGCCCAACTTGAGGAACTTGAGGGCGAACTCGACGGTATAAACAGCGGGTATGAGGCAAAAAAAGATGAAATCCTACGCGACGCGGTTGAGGCGTCGCAGGAGTCGTCGGTTGCTCAATTAGAAACACTTGATGCTCAAAGAGATCTTGCGGCGGAGCTTAATCGGGACAAACGCGTCAAATTACGCAAGGATACTGCAGATTTAAGACTATCTCTTGAAAACATTTCTGGTGAATACAAGGGTTCCCATTTTGGCAACCGCCAGCCCAATATCTTTGTGCACGCACGCACTACCGAGCGCGACCTTCCGGGCGTTGGTAAATCTTTGCACGTAGAAGAGATCCAGTCAGACGGGCATCAAGAGGCGCGGAAGGTCGGCTATGTGGGTGAAGCCGCCAAGCCTTACACAGGTATTGTATTTGGGCAGGAAGTACAAGATGCGCACTTAGCTAAGATGCAAGGTCAACTTGACGAATACATGCGTAAGCACAACCTCACAGACCGCACTTCGGCCTTGTCGCAAGCGGAGCAAGCGGGAGTATTTAACCCCCAGGACATGCAAAAGCTGGCAGATATCCAATCCTATAAACTTCACCAAGAAAACCCTTCCGGTATTCCTGAAATGATCATGGCTAAAGGTTGGGAAGACCATGGCTTCAAGCGGTCTTTGCAAAAAGCTGTTGATCAAGACAAGGATTACCTGACCTGGAATACGGGCGAAATTTCCGCCAGGATTAACAGTACTCCCAAAGAAGGACATGAGGGGCAAAAATTTGCGTATGATAAAAAATACCCTGGAATTATTAAACGGTTAATTAATCAATTTGACTCTAGCATTACAGTAGAGAAGGTACGAGTAGGAACTGGAGAAGGCAAGACGGCGGAAGTTTGGGGCATCAAGCTCACCCCTAAGCTTAAAAATGCTCTACGCAAAAAAGGATTTGCTAACTTTGCATCAGGCGGTATGGTTGGCTACGCGAATGGCGGCGGGGTTGTAGGCAGTCAACCAGGAGACAATGGAACCTTAATTCCTTATGATGCCGCTCCTACCGATGCTGCTCCTACCGATGTTATTGACCCCTATACTCCCGATCCAATTGATCAACAATCTTCAGATGTTAACGTAATTACCCCCGAAGGAGACCTCGTCTCTATCCCCCAGGAGAGTCTGGAGCAAGCGTTACAGCTTGGATACTCTCACGCGCCACAGCAACAGGTTGAAAATCACTTTCAACAGAAGAAATATGGCGCTGCGGGGCAGCAAGCTATTGCCGGACTTGAGGGCGTCGCTTCGGGCGTTGTGGGCAGCACTTTGGCTACCGCCGCTGAGCGTGGCTTTGGGGTTAACCCTGCCGATATCCGCGCTCGAGAAGCTGCTAACCCCGGCACCCACTTAGCCGGTGAGGTTGTAGGCTTTGCTGGTAGCGCATTAGCGGGCACAGGCGAGGCTGCTTTACTAGGTAAGGCAGGGAAAGCTGCCGCCAGTGCTGTAAAGCTT
>Ga0163155_10004598_pt1 | contig 14111 bp, 13 predicted proteins | sample OliLakLV19SP4G1_FD_148611 | JGI IMG/M metagenome (GOLD analysis project Ga0163155, IMG submission 148611) | Freshwater microbial mat bacterial communities from Lake Vanda, McMurdo Dry Valleys, Antarctica - Oligotrophic Lake LV.19.SP4.G1 | ecosystem: Environmental > Aquatic > Freshwater > Lake >...
GTCATCAACCGAACAGAGCTCAAGCCCAGATCGCGAAGTATCTGCGCCCCAACTCGATAGTTGCGACCATCTGCGGCGAAACCCAATTTAAGATTAGCATCGACGGTGTCTAGCCCGCTGTCCTGCAGCTCATAGGCTCTTAGTTTATTGCCAAGCCCGATTCCCCGCCCCTCCTGGTGCAGGTAGACCAAAACACCGGAGCCCTCCTCCGCCATAGAAGCGAAGGCGTGCGCCAGCTGTCCTCCACAGTCACAACGCAAACTGCCAAAGATATCGCCGGTCAGGCACTCAGAGTGGATTCTAGTAAGCGCGCCAGCAACTGGATTGCCCACGATAATTGCCAGATGCTCCTCGTCATCCGCGTCATCGACGTAGACGCAAACCTTAAGTGGTAGATTACTGGCTTGAGGGAGCGCAATAATCTCCGCAACTTTGGCAAATGCGCTTAGCTGACTGAGGCTAGGTAAATCAGCCTGCGCTACGCGCCGAATACAGGCTTGATATCGGAGACGGTGCTGCGCGATCTCCACTACGCTAGTAATTTTAAGCGAGTGCCGTTGACAGTAAGCAACTAAATCGTTCCCTCGCAGCATCCGACCGTCGGCGCTCATAATCTCGCAAATCACTCCCGCCGGATTTAATCCTGCTAGGATCGCCAGATCTACTGAACCCTCCGTTTGACCTGACCTACGCAAAGTCCCCCCTGTAACCGCAGAGAGTGGAAAGACAAATCCAGGTCTGACGAAATCTTCGGCAACGGCATCTGGCAGCGAGGCCTCACGCATCGTTTTCGCCCGACCACTTGCCGTCACTCCCTGCCCAACGCAGGAGCGATGATCAATACTGACAGTGAAATTTGTGCCGAGCGGCGCGGTATTCTCGCTAACCTGAAGTGGGATATTAAGCTGAGACAATCGCTCCTTAGTTAAGCTAAGGCAGATCAGTCCTTTACCGTGCTCAATCATGAAGTTCATGGATTCCGGGGTTATCAACTCCCCGGCCACCATCAGATCGCCCTCATTCTCGCGATCTTTAGCATCCACAATCACCACCGGCTTACCGGCCTTCACATCTTCGATCACAGCTTCCAGAGCATCAAACTTCATGGACTAATCCTCCTCAGGAGCAGCCGCCACGACATACCGCGCGAGCATATCCACTTCGAGATTGACACTCGATCCCTGGCCTAAGTTGGCAAAAGAGGTTGCTCGGTACGTGTGCGGAATAATATAAACAGAGAAGGAAGACTCACTAACCTCTCCCACAGTTAAACTCACCCCGTCAAGTGCGACGGACCCCTTGGCCACGATAAAACGACGCAAAGTGCTGGGCAGCGTGAACTCATACCGCCAGGTATTTTCTTCGTTCCTCACCGAGACAACGCGGGTTACCTGATCGACATGGCCTTGGACAAAGTGCCCGTGCAGCCGAGAGCCTATTCTCAGAGAGCGTTCCAGATTGACGTGATCTCCCGCAGCGAGTTGACCTAAATTGCTGCAGCGCCGAGTCTCTGTCGCCAGGTCGAAGTAGGCGGTGTCGCCCAATAACTTGGTGACAGTCAAACAAACTCCCGAGACTGCAATTGAGTCGCCCTCTCGAGGGAGTTCTGGGCTATCGTCGCCGGGAAGTTCCCCCGAAAAAACGGCCCCCTGCACTACTAGCAAGCCCTTGCCTTCGCTGTTTTCGACAACCGTCCCAAGCTCTTCGACTATGCCGCTAAACATATTACCTGGCTTTCTGTGGTGTTGGGGCGAAGATTGAAAGCGTATCTCTACCGACGCGTTTAAAGGTAATTAATTTTAGCCGCTGTGCTTCCGTAATCGATTGGATGTCCTTACGCGTGTAGAAAGTTTTTCCCTCAGCACCGAGCAGAATAGGACTCTGGTAAAGCAAAAAGCGATGGACTAAATTATTGGTGAGGAGTGCTGTTGCAAGCTCCCCTCCCCCTTCGCAAAGAACCGTCTGAATGCCTCGCTCGCCAAGGTTCCGCAGCAGCGCCTCAAGGTCTACCCGTTGGTCCTTACCCTCGAGCACTAGCACTTCTGCTCCAGCGAGTTCTGCCTCCTTGCGGCTTTGGAAGGAAGCTTTTGCGGTGGTCGCAACGAGTAAAATCGGGGACGGCCCGTCTTGATTAAGTCCCAGCGGGCTATAAATGTTAAGAGAGGTGGGAACCCTTAACTGGGAATCCAGCATGACCCGCAAGGGCTGTGATCCACGACCTGTTCGATTAGTGAGCCTTGAATTGTCACTTAAGACAGTCTGCGATCCGACCAGAATTGCATCAGCGTGCCTCCGCAAACGGTGAACCTGAGCTCGGGCAGTCGCAGAGGTAATCCATTTCGATTCGTTAGTGGCGCTAGCAATTTTTCCGTCAAGAGAAACTGCTAATTTAAGCAGCACCAGTGGATGACCCGTTTCTACCCAATGCAACCACCCTAGGTTAAGCTCTTCGCCCGGACCGGACATTACTCCGAGCTCCACTTCAATCCCGCTCTGGCGAAGCTTCTCAACGCCCCCCCCTTTTACTTTAGGATTTGGGTCACGGAGTGCGATCACCACTCTTTTCAAACCAGCCGCGATCACTCGCTCGGTGCAAGGCGGAGTTTTTCCGAAATGGTTACAAGGTTCAAGGGTAACATAAAGCGTGGCTCCCTTGGCGAGCTCTCCGGCTTCGTCCAGGGCGACGACCTCCGCATGCTTCGCTCCCGCTCGAACATGCCAGCCCCGCCCGACTACCGCCCCGTCTCTGACCACAACGGCGCCCACCATCGGGTTAGGGCGCGTCATCCCGCTACCCCGGCGAGCTAGGGCCAACGCCATCATCATAAAGCGGGAATCAGAATTAATTTGACTCATCGTTCTTCTTGGCGACAGCAGGCCTCAACAACCGAACCTTACTGTTTGCTAACTTCCCAGCAGCAGCATCTCCCGAAGCCACTAGGGAGCGGAGGGTTTCCATAAACTCTCCGACGTCAGAGAACTCGCGATAGACCGAGGCGAATCGCACATAAGCGACTGGGTCAACTTCTTTCAGCAGATCAATCACCCACTCCCCAATCAACTGGCTGGAGACTTCTTTCTCCCCGACATCCAGCAATCGAGACTCAATACTCTTAACGATATCTTCCATCTCCAGCACGCTAACTGGGCGCTTTTCACAGGCCTTCTTCAGGCCGCTGAGTATCTTGTAGCGATCGAAGGACTCGCGCTGTCCTCCCTTTTTGATCACCATCGGCAAGGTATCTTCGATCCGCTCAAACGTAGTGAAGCGAAATTCACAGCTCTCACACTCGCGCCGTCTACGTACCGAGCGCCCGTCGATTCCTTCGCGGGAATCAACGACTCTGGTCTTAGACGAATCGCAGCGTGGGCATTGCATAAGTTGGTGCTACTTTAAGCGATGCGGAAAAAGTGGTCGCTGCTGGCAGAGCTCTTTAACGCGCGCTCGAACTTGTTGGAGCTTATTGTCATCGGCTTGGGCGTGGATCGCATCATGAATACATTCAGCCACGGTCTCCATATCTGCGACGTTCATTCCACGTGTAGTCAAAGTCGGAGTACCCATTCTCACGCCGCTAGTAACTGCTGGTGGATTTGGATCGAACGGAACTGTATTTTTATTAACGGTGATACCAGCCTTACCGAGAGCTACTTCAGCCAGCGCCCCATTCCAGGGGGTGCCTCGCAAATCGAGAATCAAGACATGAGAATCGGTTCCCCCTGAGACGATCTTAAAACCACGCCTTATCAACGACTGGCAAAGCGCCCGGGCATTTTCAACAACAGCGTGGGCGTAAACCTTAAACTCCGGTTTCAGAGCTTCTCCAAAAGCTACGGCTTTAGCGGCTATCTGATGCATCAGCGGTCCACCCTGGTTGCCCGGGAAGACGCTTTTATTGATGGCCTTGATGTGATCCGCCTTACAGACGATCAAGCCCCCGCGCGGGCCGCGCAAGGTTTTGTGAGTGGTAGTCGTGACAACATCGGCATAGGCGATGGGGCTCTGATATGCCCCGCCGACAATCAACCCGGCATAGTGCGCCACGTCGGCCATTAAGAGTGCGCCCACTTCGTCCGCCACCCGGCGAAACATGGCAAAATCGATCTGGCGAGAGTATGCAGTCATTCCGCAGACGATCAGCTTCGGTCGCGCTTCCTTGGCGATCCGCATGACCTCAGTTTCCTCGAATACGTGTGTCTCTGGATGAACACCGTAAGGAACAAATTTAAAAAGCTTGCCAGATAAGTTAACCGGACTGCCGTGGGTTAAGTGCCCACCATGGTCGAGCTTCGCTCCCAAAACGGTATCACCCGCATTTAGAAAGGCGAAGTATGTAGCCATGTTGGCGTTCGCACCACTGTGCGGCTGAACGTTAGCTCGCTCTGCGCCGAACATTTGGGTCGCACGGTCAATCGCTAAGCGCTCGATCTCATCATGGAATTCACAACCACCGTAGTAGCGCTTTCCAGGATAACCCTCACAATATTTATCGGTAAGAATCGAGCCCGTGACCTCCATCACGGCCTCGCTGACAGAGTTCTCGGAGGGGATCAGCTCCAGCGAATACTCCTTTCGCTCAGTCTCACGCTTCACTAATTCGGCTATCTGAGGGTCGGCTTCGAGCAGGGGGGTCCGAGAAATCACTGTTGAGCTCCAAAGGTACTGAGAAAACGCACTCTTGAGAGCTGTTGTATACAACAGGCTCAAATTTAGAGAAAGGTCTGCTCCATCGTTAGGGAACTCTCAGCAGCGAACTGGGAACCAGGGAAAGCGCTCCCTGGCATCTAAGGGACTGGCCAGCAGCTTCGTCATTGCTAAGCAGCCACTTCCCTGCTCTGCAGCGATTTTACTGCTCGGCAGCGACGTAACTGTTAGGCAGCTACGTAAACTGCTTAGCAGATGAGAACACCTGACTCAGCTGCCAACCCTGCGCAGAAGCTTAGAACTCTGCGAAGCAAATACTAAGCGGTGTGCTCTTGGATGTAGTTGATCGCATCCCCGACGGTCTGGATCTTCTCGGCATCCTCATCCGAGATCTCGATGTCGTATTCCTCTTCGAGAGCCATAATTAGCTCAACGATATCCAAGGAATCCGCGCCCAGGTCCTCAATAAAAGAGGCCTCCGGCACTACTTCTTCGGCGGCAACTCCAAGTTGCTCAACAATAATAGCCTTAATTCTATCAGCACTCTGCGAATTTGACATCGTATCCTCTCAACGTATTTCTTTTTTACCCAATTTCTTCTTACCCAATTGGGCTTGAGCGCAAGTATCTCGGCGACCTAGGAAAAGTCAATTACCAGCGCAAGAAAACTTCTTAAACCAGTTACCCACTTCGCCGTCAACCGCTGAATCGCCCTCTTTGATATACACCTAAATTAAAACAATGCTAGCCCCATTTGACAAGGAAAACGGGGTGTTAACTACATATACATTCCGCCATTGACGCTTATAACACTTCCGGTGATGTAACTCGCATCTTCACCACAGAGAAACTGCACAGCTCCAGCGATGTCTTCCCCCGTTCCCATCCGCGAGAGCGGCACGTTCTCAAGAATCGAGTTCTTCAACTCTTCAGTCAGCGTATTGGTCATGTCTGTATCAATGTAACCAGGTGCTACTGCATTAACGGTTACTCCACGAGACCCGAGCTCCTTGGCCAGACTTTTTGTCAGACCAAAGATGCCTGCCTTAGAGGTTGCGTAGGCGATCTGCCCCGCGTTACCCATCAGGCCGATCACCGAACTAATATTGACGATCCGACCCCGACGCGCCTTCATCATCGGCTTGGCCACTGCGCGTGCGCAGTAGAAGCAGCCTGACAAATTCACATCGATCGTGCGCTGCCAATCCTCGGTTTTAGTCCGCACTACCAGCGCGTCAACAGCAATCCCTGCGTTGTTGACCAGAATATCAATCTTCCCGTGACGCTCGAGGATCTCCTTAATCGCTTTCTCCGTCGCCTCAGCACTCGCTACATCAAACCCCATCGCGACTGCCTTGCCACTTTGTCGCATGATCCCCGCTACGACCTCTTCAGCTTTAGCGGCACTCTGCGCGTAATTCACGATTACCGTCGCCCCGTGTTGCGCCAGCCGTTCACATATTGCCCGACCTATACCGCGCGATCCACCGGTAACAAGCGCAATCTGGTTCTCAAACTGTTTCATAACTCTCCCCAAATTCTGCTTTAGTTTTCCGTCGGATTTAGCATCCCTGGATAGATATCATCCATCGGCACGAGCGTTAAATCCTCCAGCTTGCTTAGTTCCAGGGCGATCTTGTCGTTCATCCTACCGCGAGCAAAACTATTGGCCACACGAATAGCATTCTTGACCGCTCTAGCGCCCGAGGCGCCATGCAGCACTAAGGCGATACGTCGTAATCCTAAGAGCGGCGCCCCGCCATAAGCCGAATAATCAAAGCGTTCAGCAAAGACTTCATGGTAGGCACCTCGCAGTAAACGCAATCCTAGTTTACGTGAGAGCGATTTTTTGCTGTCTAGCATCAGCTGATCGAAGATTAACTTCACACAGCCCTCCATCGCTTTCAGCAAGACATTTCCCACGAAGCCGTCACACACAACAACGTCAGCTTTCTTGCTTCCGACGTCGCGTCCCTCGACATACCCGACGTAGCTAAAGGTTTCCGGCATCGTTGTGGCCCGTTGCGCTAAAGTAGCGGCGGCTGCACGAATAGTATCAGTGCCCTTGGAAGGCTCCGTTCCATTCGACAGCAGCGCAACCTTCGGCTTATCCACTCCAAATAAATTGGCGCAATAGATTGATCCCATCACGGCAAATTGGATCAGATTGTGCGCATGACAATCGACGTTGGCACCGGAGTCCAAAATAACGTTCGGATGAGAGTCCCCAGTTGACGGAATAAGGGTCGCAATGGCCGGTCGCTTAATGCCAGGCATCAAACCTGAGAGCATTATTCCGGCTGCCATCATCGCCCCGGAATTTCCGGTACTAATTATCGAGGAAGCCAGTCCGTCCTCAACTAAGCGATAGGCGACGCACATCGAGGAATTAGGCTTACGGATAACGGACCGAGTTGGGGAGTCGTCCATCGTAATGATATCGGGGGCGTGCAGAACTTCGAGCGGGAGATCTAAAGCGCCGAACCCAGCTAACGACGATCGAATATCAGCTTCTGGTCCAACTAAAATTGATTTAAGGCCAAGCTCTCGGTAGGCCTGAACGGCACCTTCGACCAAAACCCCTAATCCATGGTCGCCGCCGGCTGTATCAACAGCGACCCGCAGATCCGGGTTTTGAACGGGAACGAATAAGGAGCTCAACGCCGCTTACTAGGCTGATTGCTAATTCGCAATCTCAACGACTGCACGCTTACGGTAGAAACCGCAAGCTGGGCAAATTACGTGACGAAGCTTTTGCTCACCGCAATTTCCGCAAGGAGTTAATTGGGTTGCGGTAAGGCCATGATGTGACCGGCGCATATTTCTACGAGATTTAGAAGTCTTTCTCTTTGGGACCTGCATATTCCTAGCTCACCTAAAAGCTAACTTTGGGGGGAAACAATTAACCTACTGCCCCGATAAATACAAGGATTTGGGGACTATTCTGGGGGGAGTCCACTAAAAAAGTTCAATATCGCATTAGTTTACTCAAGATTGTTTGATTTTTAATTGTTTAAGAATAGCAAAGCGCTCATCTCCGGCGCGCTCCTCAGCGCAACCGCACTTAGTCTGATTCAGGTTCACACCACAGTGAGGGCAGAGCCCCTGGCAACCCTCCTGACAATAAACGGTATAGGGCAGTGCTAGCAGGATAAACTCCTCGACAATCCCTGCCCCATCTAGCTGATCTCCTTCGTAATACCCCAGGCAGAGGTCATCTACCTCGTCCTCCTTGGCCCGCTCGGTGTGCGGCTTGAGCACTACTTGCAGGGGAATTTTCAGCTTTTTGGTAGTTTCTTCGGCGCAACGGGCACAGTTTGAGAGATACTCAGCTGACGCCGTTCCTGAGAGCAGAACTGAGGTTCCCTCTAGCTGAAGCTTGATGTGGCTCTGAGGATGGCCCTGAAAGCTGTAGTCCGGAGGAAGAACGCTTCCAGCCGGAATACTAGCCTGCACAGCGCGCACGCGAGAGTTCAATTTTGCTGGATCAAGAAGAAGATCCAGTTCACGGCCTTCGACCGGGATGTCGGAAATTTTGATAATCATTTTCGGATACAGTGTAGTTTATGCACAGGTGGCTGGATGCACACGAACCTTCTAGGCTCAGCGAATGATTAGAACAGATCGCTGTCTAAATCAAAAACGTGGTAAGGATTTTGTCTCAGATTGTTTTCACGGAGTCGCAAGGTGCTGCGACGTGCCGCAATATGCCCTAATATATTGGGCAACGACTCGTCGAATAACTCGACTAAAGGGTCAAAGTAGTGCGTCTAGGAAGCTTGCAAAATAATACAGGTCTTAATACAGGTCTTAATACAGGTCTGATAGCTAAGAAGCTATTGCGTAGACCTCTAAGAAATAGGGAGTAAAGTATGAGTGTCAACAAAGTGATCTTACTTGGTAATTTAGGTGCAGACCCCGAGCTGCGTTTCACCCCATCCAAGTTCCCCATCTGCAACCTCCGCATCGCCACCAACGAGCGACGTAAGTCCCCCGAGGGAGAGTGGGTTGATCAGACTGAATGGCATGCCGTGGTCGTTCTAGGTAAGCAAGCTGAGAACTGTGCTCAGTATCTGGCCAAGGGTCGGCAGGTCTTTATTGAGGGGCGCCTCCAAACCCGAAAATGGCAAGACCAAGAGGGCAAAGATCGTTACAAAACTGAGATCGTTGCGAACTCCGTCCAATTTATCGGTGGGCGCGATGGCGCTGGAGCATCGCGATCGTTTGATTCTGATGCGGAAGGCGAGTCTGCCATGCCGCCGATGGCTGCCACTGCCTCGGCAGCTTCCAACATCTCCTTTGAGGATGATGATATCCCGTTCTGATTAAATAGAACTTCTCTGGGGCCCGGGAAGGGGTCAGGAGTCGTTCTCAAGAATTAACTCTCACTATCTGTCTGTGTCCTTCGCTGCAAAAAATTCTTGAGAACGACTCCTGACCCCTTTATTCGTACAGGTCGCCAAAGGGGATCAGCGGCACGCGGCTCAGGAATCTGGCTTGGCAAAGCATTAGGCCTGCCATGAAGCCGAAGGCGATTACGAGATCTCGCCAACTAAGCGGAATTGATTCATTGTAGAGCGTGGGAACAATCAGAAGATACATCTGCAGCCACATACCACAAAGTACAATCACGGCGGTCGCAAACAAGAGATGCGGCATCTGTTTGGCGTCGCGACTGAGACCAATCAGGAAAGGAATAATGAATGATGCACCGAAGATGACCCAGGCAAATCCATGCCAAGGCTCATTGCGTAGCCGAGTAACAACCCACTGGGTCTCTTCTGGAATGTTTCCGTACCAAATCGTCAAATAGTGGCTCCAGAACAAATAGGCCCAAAATATTCCAAAGCCAAAAAGCAGTTTCCCCAGATCGTGCAAGGTGCGACGCTCAATCTTGGCCCGAAATATCGGGTGCAGCTCACGCGCAAAACCGACCGAGATCGCTGCCCACGCCGTTGCCATATAAACGGCACTCATAAAGATGAAGGCGCCGAAAAGCGTTGAATACCAGTGAGGGTCAACTGACATTATTAAGTCAAACGCGATTAACGACATTCCGATCGCATAAAAAATAACTACGGCTGGTGACAAACGGGTTATCTGTAAGGTCATTGCTTTAATGGTCGTGCTACCGGCCTTAACATTCCAACCCTGAACGTAGTGATCGAGAAGTGCTCCACCCCAGCGAGCGCTCCGACTCGCTGGCAACCCCATTAAATCACTCCGCGTGGCCAAAATATCGCGACCGACAGAGAGTTTAACTACTCTAGAAATTAGGTACGCGAGAATTGCATAGAAAAAGATATCTCTAAAAAATACAGCCGGAGAATTAAGCCAAACTGCCTTTCCTTCGATAGGCTCGTTAGCCCAAACGAAGATCTGATCGTGTCCGAAATAAAATACGCCGAGGCCGACGATCATAAACGGCAAAAAGGTCACCGTAGATTCGTATAATCGACGCAATGGTCGTGCCCACTGCGCATTACAGATATGAAAAACAGCAGAGAACCCGGCGCTAGCTGTGGCTAAAGCGAGCCAGAACAACAGATTGGTGTGAAAAGAAAGCCAGCTAAGCCTGGACTGTTCGGCATCGCCCATAATCCCTACGACAAAGGCAAGCACAGCTGCCGCAATCAGTAGGTAAAGGACCACACTGTAAGCCACGGGCAGAGCAAACGGCTCGGCTTCTAGTATTGTGCCGACATCCTTCTTGGAAACCGGGGAGAGTGAATGCGCCATATTGGACTCTTGTAATCGTTAAATAATCATTAAGGCCGGGGCGTTCCCGCCAGCTCTTTGCCCTGCAGCAATCTCACATAGTTCACGAGATCCCAGTGCTCTGCGGGTGAAAACTTATATCCATAGCGCGGCATGTTGCCCTGACCGTTATGAATTACCCAATAGACCCTTCCATCGGGGCGGCTCTTTCGTAAATCATCCAAAAGTGACACCACCTTGACCTGAGGGCCAACAACAGTTTGACCATCACCTGTACGACCGTGACAAACCTGGCAGTTCGCAGAGTAAAGTCGGCGTCCCCTGGAGACGGAATCGAATGAAAATGGTGTGGGGTTCGTTACCTTCTCTGCCTCATCCACCGTCAAGGTATAAGGCCGATATCCAAGAGGCACCGTGCCCGGTACTGGAGAACGTGCAAGCTCTCCTGGTTGATAGGATTGTTGCCGATAAAGATCTGTATCCCACGGCAGAGCTTGCGCGAGCTCTGGCACCGAATACAACGACGACGAAACCAACGCCGCCGCAACCAATTGCAGCCATACTAAGCGAAAGCTACCTCGCATACTGAACCTCCACCTGCTCAGCCCCACAGGACTGCATCTCCGCACGAATTGTTTCACTCTTGTCCTTAGTAACTCTCACCACAAGACCAAAGGTATCCTTGCTGAAATTTGGTCGATACCCTGGTGTAGGGAAGATCCAGGGAAGTCGGCAATTATGAAGCAACCCAAGCAAAGTAAAGATTCCCCCGAGCAGAATTGTGCATTCAAAGGCGATTACAACAAAGGCTGGAATCGACACGATTGGCTTGGCGCTGACTCGCACTGGGTAATCTAGCGACATCCAAATCGTCATCAAGAAAGCAAGAGATAGACCTGCCAAACCACCGAAAAGCGTGAACAGCCTGACTGGGCTCCGCGGCTTGCCCTTGTAGACCTCATCCTCTAGGTCGTGGTTCGGTACCGGGGAGTAGAGCTCCAAATCATCGTGCCCTAGACCCTGTGATTTAACCCGTCGAATCGCCTCCAAGGTGTCATCGACGAATTTAAAATGACCAACTACGAGATAATCTGCCGACATAATCTAATCTCTTCCTCAGTAACCTCTGTGCGATCTCTTAGTGCCCATGCTCCTGACGAACCGGTGGATCGAGGATCTCCTTGATCTCAGTGAGCGCCATTGATGGGAAAAATTTAATGAAGCCGATCAGCAGAAAAAAGAACCAACCGAATGCACCAAATGTAATCCCCAAATCAGTCCAGGAAACGTGGTAATTCCCCCAAGCGGACGGGATATACTCTCGCGAAAGCGATTGAACAATAATATTGAAACGCTCGAACCACATACCAATATTGATAAAGATGCTGCAGATAAACAACCACGTCAGATTAGTTCGGAGCTTTTTCCACCAGAAGGTAATTGGCACGACGCAGTTACAGAAAATCATCAGCCAAAAAGCCCAGGCATAGTAACCAAACGCTCGATACCAGAACTGGTAGCGCTCATAAGTGTTGTTGCTATACCAGGCGATGAAAAACTCTGTGGCGTAAGCGAGGGTCACGATGCCCGAGGTAAAGATGATCAGCTGTGCCATCTTCTCGTAATGCCAAGTGGTCAAATACGGTTCTAACTTAAAAGCCTTCCGCAGAGGAATGGTGATCGTGATTACCATTCCCAGACCGGAAAAAATGGCTCCCGCAACAAAGTACGGTGGAAAGATCGTCGTATGCCAACCCGGGACGTTACTCATCGCAAAGTCCCAAGAAACCACCGAATGCACTGAGAGAACTAGCGGTGTCGCCAAGGCAGCAAAGAAACCGTAAGCTGCACCATAGTGACGCCACTGACGATGGCTCCCCTTCCAACCTAAAGCCAAGGCCGAGTAGACGATCTTCCGCACACCTGTGGCACGATCTCGCGCAGCCGCTATGTCCGGAATCAACCCAATGCTGAAGAAAATCACGCTAACCGTTAGATAGGTGCTGACTGCAAAGACGTCCCAGAGCAGTGGCGACTTAAAATTTACCCAGAGGTAGCGCTGATTAGGATACGGTAGTAGCCAGTAAAAGTTCCAGGGGCGACCCAAATGGATAATCGGAAATAAGCCTGCTGTCGCCACGGCAAAAACAGTCATCGCCTCCGCAATACGGTAAATCGGCATGCGCCATTTGGCGCGAAAGAGAAACAAGACGGCAGAAATTAAAGTTCCAGAGTGCGCGATACCGACCCAGAAAACGAAGTTCGTAATATAAAAACCCCACATTACGGGATTATTCTTACCGGAGCGGCCGATACCGTGTAGAATCTGACCGATCCAAGCGTAAGCCCCAACACTGAGCACACACACAGCGGTCAAAATAAGTAAGTACCAGCCGATCCCTGGCGGCTCAATTGTCGCCAAGATGTCTTTATCGACCTTCTCGTAGGTCAGAGTCTCTGGAGCTGACATGCGCTAAAAAATCCCCCTAATTACTAAACTTCGTCCGAGTGCACGACGCGCGTCAAATAACTGATCGCCGGCTGCGTATTGATAACGGCGTCCAAAACTTTATAAGCGCGCGGGTCTTCATGAAGTTTAGAAACCTCCGCAGTCTTGTCCAACAGATTGCCGAAAGTAATCGCCTTCGTTGGACAACTGGAAGCGCAGGCTGGCTGAACTTCACCATCCAAGACGTCTCGCCCTAAACTCTTAGCCCTGTTCTGTACTTCCTTAATGCGCTGCACGCAGAAAGTACACTTTTCCATAATCCCCACTTCACGCACGGTCACATCTGGGTTCAATTGCCAGGTGAGCGGCTCAGGCCAATTAATCTTGAACCAATTGAAACGCCGAACTTTGTAGCTACAGTTATTGGAACAATAACGCGTGCCAACACAACGGTTGTAAACCATTGAGTTCAGTCCTTCCTCGTTATGGTAAGTGGCGTAGACAGGGCAAACGGGTTCACACGGCGCATTACCGCAGTGTTGACACATCATCGGCTGAAAGCCCGTGAGTGGACGGTGTTCTGGGCCATCAAAATAACGATCGAGCTTAATCCAGGACATCACGCGACCACGAAGCACGATCTCCTTCCCTGTCACGGCGATATTATTTTCTGCATAGCAGGCAACTACGCAGGCCGAGCAACCAGTACAGGTGGCAAGATCAACTGACATCCCCCAACGATACTTAGGGTGATCCATCTGCTTATACATCTGGGGCCGATGCTCAAGATCCGTAAAATCGTGCGCCTTTGCCAAGTTATGGTGCTTATCGTGCCCATGGTCATCATGGGCGTGAGCAACTTTCTTCTGATAATCAGCTTGATCCATCGAGCGTAAGATACCCCGCCCGAGCTGTTCGTTCTGCCACTGAATAATGGCTAATTCCTCGCCGGAAATCGACTTCTCGATCGAGGTCTTTGCCGCCAGCAAGGCGAGTACGCCGCCAACTGCTGATCCGCCAAGCAGAGAGAGCGCGTTAACACCGACCCCCGCTGCGTAGCGTCCATACCCAACATGGCCCTGACCGATCGGAACGGCGACCAGCTCCGGATGAATATGCCTAGTAATAAACACTGGCAGCTCAATCACATGCGTTTCAGTTCGGAGCTGCACCACGTCTTTCATCGCTACGTTGTACTTAGCAGCCATCTCTGGATGCATCTCGACAAATGACCCCCAAACGGTCGAGCTCATTGGATTTGGAACCTCCTGCATCCAGGAGCGATTGGCGGTAGAACCA
>Ga0163155_10004602_pt1 | contig 14103 bp, 17 predicted proteins | sample OliLakLV19SP4G1_FD_148611 | JGI IMG/M metagenome (GOLD analysis project Ga0163155, IMG submission 148611) | Freshwater microbial mat bacterial communities from Lake Vanda, McMurdo Dry Valleys, Antarctica - Oligotrophic Lake LV.19.SP4.G1 | ecosystem: Environmental > Aquatic > Freshwater > Lake >...
GGCTTCTGTAACATCTCAATTGATTAAAGCAGGCGATAGATTCTCTATTCCTAGCATTACATGGCTAGAGCCTGTTTCTAAATCAGTGCTTTCAACGAAAGTTGTAGTGGCAGCCGCAGAAGATGCAAACGGTAATGGTGCGGGTAACGTAACACTTACTTTAGCTTACCCATTATTGGCATCTGGTGAACACGCAAACGTATCTGCATTACCAGCAGCCGATGCGCCTGTTTATTGCTTCCCTGATTACAATCCTAACTTTGCTTACACTAAATCAGGTTTAAGTGTAGTGCCGTTAATGATGCAAGATATTTATGGTGCATCAAACGTTGACACTAGCTCAAGCCAAGGTTGCAAAGTGAAAGTAGGTATTCAAGGTCAATTGTCGGCTTACCAAAATATTTTCCGTATTGCCCAAATGGTAGGTACACAGGCTTTTACACCGTACTTAGTTGCATTGCCTTCAACAGCATAAATAACTAGGGCACAGATTAACTGTGCCCATTTTTAATGGGGATATCATGAGTAAAGCATTAAAATTAAGTCCAGTAGACAATAATTATCTAACGTCAAAAATTAGATATGAACAGTTGTTAGAAAATTACAGTGTCCTTGACATTAACATTACTAATTTTACCGTTAATCAAAACGCTATTGCACGCACATATGGCGATGGAATTGTGTACTTATTTGGTTCAGTTGTGGTGGCGGGCACGCCAACGGTAAATTATGAAATAGCAACTTTACCTAAATGGTGCGTACCCATTCAAGATGGCTATTATCCTGCAACGGTTATTCGAGCAGGCGTGCCCGTGCTTAATGCTATAAAAGTAAATACAGCAGGCGATTCCATCGAAACTGTCACAGTAACAGCCCAAGGTAGTTATGACACAATTCCAACAATCACGGCAGGAAATCCTGGTACTGGCGCTGTCTTGATGCCTGCTATGAAAGCAGTCAGTGCAATATTATCAACAGCCGGTTCTGGTTATGCCATCGGTGACACTATCACATGGACTGGCGGAACTTTCTCAACGGCCACTGTTGCAACCATTGCAACAGCCGAAGTGGCAAGTGCTGTAGTTAATGCAACAGGAACGGGATATGCCCCCGCAGACACTGTCACGGTATCAGGTGGAACTGCTTCAACAGCCGCAATTTTAGCTGTCACAAACACAAAAGTTGTTTCAGCAGCAGTGAATGCGGCAGGTACTGGCTATGCTCCTGGTAATACAATTATAGCCGCCGGCGGTACATTCATGCCAGCCGCTGAATTCACTGTAAATACCACGAAAGTAGTTAGCGCAATCGTTAAAACAGCAGGTAGTGGTGGTACTGACGGAACGCAAACTGTAACTGGAACCACGGGAACAGGTACTAAATTTCAAGCTTCAGTGCTGATCACGGGCGGCGTAATTACTTCGGTAGCGTCTATAACAGTCAATGGCTCTTATACAGCCAATCCAACCGATATTATCAATGAGCCGGTAACTGGCGCGGGTTTAACTGGCGCAGTATTAACTGTGGTAATGGGTGTTGCGACAATCACTATTAGCTCATCTGGTGTGTATAGTGCAAATAGCGCAACCTTAACCCAAGGCAGCACATCAGGTAGTGGTACTGGCGCAACGTTTAATACTGTTTTATACGGTGTTAATGCAGTGAGTGTCTCAAATGCCGGTGTATATAGCCTGACAAGCGCTACATTCACCCAGGCTAGCACATCAGGTACTGGCACGGGAGCTACATTTAATACTGTTTTATACGGTGTTAAGGCAGTGACTATCACTACATTTGGTTCTTATAGTGCATTGCCAAGCAATCCAATTTCTCAAGGTAGCACAAGTGGAAGCGGGACGGGCGCAGCCTTTACTGGGCTATGGGGCTTATCAAGTATCGCAGTTACTAACCCTGGCAGTGGCTACACCTCAGCTTCAACTATCACAGTTTCTGGTGGTGGCGGTACTGGCGGTGGTGCAGCAACATTCACGCTAGATAGTGGTTACAACATTCAGCTAGTTGCATCTGCAAATGTGGGTGACATTGTTTATTTGAGTAATGTTGGATTTCCAGTAAATAGCTACGTTAGCGAATAGGTGGCGCGATGAGCACTGCAAAATCGCTTGTCGAAAATGCATTTTATTTATCGTTAAACGATGAAGTATGGCAGCCTGCCATTGAAACCGGCATGATGACAAGCGGCCTTACGCAGCTTAATTTTTTGCTTGATGAATTGCGCGATAAAATTCCCTATACGTTTCAATACGAATTTACCGACGTTAGCGATTTGCAAAATACGCAATTTGTTATGGTTGATAGTGTTACATATTCAATTAATGGCGTTGTTATTTCAATTTTGCAATCTGAAAACTTAGTGCGATTTCGCGAAATTGATATCGTAAATAATCTTGTCGGAATACCCGCTTTTTATTGGTTTGATGAATCAACGCAAAGCATTGAAGTATATCCATTACCCGCAAACCCACAATATAAATTTGTTGTAAACGGTAGGCGGGCATTGGGTGTGCTTGCAATGAATGACGCGTTACCTACCAACATGCCACTTTACATGCAAAATGCTATTCAGTACGAATTAGCGTTTCGTTTTTGCGGTAAATATAACGCGGAATGGAGTCAAACGAAAGAAATCACACGCCAGCAGTTAATGAAAGGCTTGATGGAAAAACAAGTTATCGATTTAACACCGAACACCGATATTTTATTTCCGAATACGGATGCAAATTATCCTGGCGCACCTTGGTTTTATTGGTTATCAGGAGGTCGCGGCTAATGCAATGGAAATTAGTATCTGAACAAGAAAACATGTCATTGCCAGTGCCGCCTCAAAGCTCTGACCCTGATGAGTTACGCCGTTATATTTTATCGCTGCATTATTTTCTTGGAAATTTGTTTTTGCGTGGAACTCAAATTTCTATGGTAACGGCCGCACAAATTTCACAAATGACGACTGAAAATGAATTAAGCCAAGTAGCTAAATTTTTTTACGACACAACAAACGATGAGTATTACCGCACCAAAAAAAGTGGCGACAACCTCGTTGTGGAGGCATTTTAATTATGGGTTTTAATATTGGCGGAATGTTTGGCGATAACAGTGGTGGGTATGATGACTATGCAGCCGCTATGCGTGAAATTGCGGCGAAGTACGATCCATACATAAAGCGCGGCGATAATGCGGGTAATTTTCTTTACGATGAAAATCAACGCCTCATGCAAGACCCAAACTATGTTCAAAACATGATAGCCAAAGGGTATGAAACATCGCCTTATCAGCAAATGCTACAAGATGATGTCACCTGGCAAATGAACACAAACGCCGCTAATAACGGCATGGTTAACAGTCCACTTGCACAACGCGCTTTAAATGACCGCGTTAATGGCATGACTGGTCAATTTATGAACGATTACATTGGCCGAGGCATGAGCAGTTACGGCATGGGGCACCAAGGTATGACTAATACCGAAAATAACGGCATGGGCGCATTAAACCAAGCATCTAACTACATGCAACAAGGCGCGGGCGCTAGCCTTCAAGGCGATATCAGCAAAAACAACATGTGGAACAACGTTATTGGCACAGGCGCAAGCATTGGCCTTGGCGTTGCAACGGGCGGCGCTAGTATGGGCATGCCTAATTGGGGACGGCCACAACAACAGCAACAAAGTCCTTACCGCTATCGCTCATATAGAGACCCCAGCAGCGGTTTTACTATGGAGTTGCCTAATCACATTTATGAGGTGGAATAGATGACAAGTGATATCTTAAGTTTTAAACCTGATACACGTACTGTGTTTGATGCGTTTAATAACTTTAACAATGGAATGACGCAACAATCACTTCATGCCGCGCAAGCCGATGAGGCGCGTGGTCGTGCGGATTATTACCGTGACCGTGGGCAAATGGATTTAGCCAGAGGGCGGATGGATTTAGCTAAAGCGCAAAAAGAAGGTCAGCCTTTTGACGCAATGGCATTAATTGCACAATATAAACAAATTTTGTCCGATTACCCATCAAACAGCCCAGAATATCAAATGGCTAATCAAGCATTGGGTGGCCTTATTGATGCATCTTATGGAAACCCAACATTTGGGCAAGTTCAAGGTTTTGGTTCGCATGGCGGCAAAGGCGGTGGCGGTGGCTTAGGTGGCGGAATGGGCGGCGGCATGGCTGTAGGTGAGGACGGTCAACTACTAGTTAACGTGTCAACCGATAAACAGGGTGTAAGAGGTACGCAGTCGGCAAAACAAAATGCTGACAACTCATGGACGTATTACACGTCACCGACCACAGCCGTTGAAACAGCAAATTTAAAACGAATTAACGCGCATGAAGAAGTGCAAGGATTAGGTAAAGTATTTATTAATGGTCAACTACCTTATGTTGGTCTTGGCGGAAGGGTTCAGTATTTAAAAGATTTAAAAGATGCATATGTCAATAAAGCATCTCCTGAACAATTAGAGCGGTTAAAGAATTACGATCAATCAGAACGTATCAAACCAGAACTTGCTAAAAATATCGATAAATTTGCAAGCGGTGGCACAACTTCTGTTGAAGGCACAAAAGCAATTGAGAGAAACGCATTAAATTCCAAATGGTACTTGCCGCAATCAATTGTTCAAAAATCCCTTAATGACTATTTGCCAATTCAAACACAGGCATTTAATCAATCGCTTGAGCCAACGGTACAAAATTACCCAATAAACTCTCCAAATAAAGCTGCATGGATAGACCCTGGCTTTGGTTCTCCAGTAGCCGATAGAACATGGACGGATAAACTATCAAGTTTAGAAAAGCCCGCACCAAAACCACGAATAAACGCACCGCAAAAAAATACCAGCAATCTTGATGCACAAGCAGCAGATGCTATTAAACGAGGCGCTGACCCTAAAGCAGTTTATGCTCGTTTAGCGCAATTAAAGGCAGGTCGCTAATGTCTAATGCATTTGATGATTTAGTGCCAAGCCAATCTGCGCCAATGCAACCAAAAGGATTTAAAACGCCTTATGGTGATGTTGTGCAAGGTGGATTTACGGGTTTGCCATCAATGCAAGATGTTAAAGCAGGTTTTGGCAATAGCCTGGGCGTTGTTGCGGACGTTGGGCGAGACATTGTTAATATGCCGCATAATTTAAGCGGTGGACGTATTGCGCCTGGCGTTGACCCTAATTTTGATTATTACAACGCTTTAGGCGGCGAAAAAGGCATGGATACCGAAATTGCTAAAGGGTTAATTGAATCTGCACCGTTTTTTAAAGGCGCTCAACTTGCCACGCAAGGCAGCAAATTGCTTTCTAAAGCGCCTAATTTATCAACCAACATATTAAGTTCAACAGCTTATGGCGCGGCTGAAAACAAACAAAATCGCGGTGAGGGCGCATTTTATGGCGGATTAGCTGGCGCAGGTGGTACAGTATTTGGGAAAGCTGCAGAAAAATTAATTTTCCAACCAATTTCAAAAGCCATCGCTAATCAGTCATACAAACCATTATTGAAAAAAATTATTGGCGCAACAGAGGATTTAGATGCTAACGCAGAAGCGCAATCATTTCAAAAGCTTTATGACGCGCAAGTAAAACAAGAAGATGCTGTGTGGAAATCGCTTGAAAAAGAAGCGCGAGGATTAGATGGCCAACGCGCAAATTCTTTTAATGGTCAAAAATATACAGATAAAATAAACAAAATAGAAAGAGAAGCAAATTTATTAGAACCCTCTGAAAAACTTGATTATTTAACGTCGTTAGACTATTTAAATGCCCCAAGAGTTGGCGCAAAAGCAATTGCACCTCAAAGTATTTCTGGTGCTATTGCAACAAACAAAGGCTTAAATAAAGCTTATAAAGATTTTATAAAAAAAGAGCAATTACCCGACGACGATAACGCTAAAAAAATTATAGAGGACATTAAAAAATCAACTCGCGAAACAGTGGGGGAAAATTTACCGCCAGAGCAAAACGCCGAATTTCAAGAAATGTGGAATTCTGCAAACAAAGAAACACAAAATACCATGAAATTTTATGGTGTAAATCCTAATAAATCCTACAAAGCACTTAAAGAACAATTAACGGCTAAAAATGCCAAAGTTGACGAAGGAATATTTGACTACTTTACGCCAAAGAAAGGACAAACAGACACAGCAGGATTAGAGCGACTTTCAGAATTGATGGGCGATAAAAACGCACAACGTGCTATGCGAGCTTATGTCACAAGAGATATGGGAAAAGGAAAGCCATTAGAAGCATTGGCTAAGTATTCAAAATTAAAACCTGAATTTAGAAAGCAAATTTTTAAAAGCACCAAAGAAGGTGAGCTTTTAGAAAGTGCTTTAAAAATTCAAAAACAAATAGAAAAAAATCCACATCGCTTTTGGATGCATATGGGTATGGGCGCAGGTGTGCCAGCACTTTTGGGATTTGGCGGGGCTAAATTGATGGGTGAGGACTGGGACAATGCCGCCATGATGGGCGCAGGCGTGGGTTTAGCGGCACTTGGTGGCGCAAAAGGGGCTGCATCGTTAACGCCTTATTCAAAATTAGCAAGAAACAAAATAATAGATGTTGCTCAAAATGGTTTAAAAAACACAGGGCGTTTGCCGTCACTTGCATTAAATAGCTTTGCGCTAAATGGAGATAAAAATGGCTAGAATAAATACCCCGTTACGCAATTACTTTTTCTACAAACTTGGAGACATGACGGGGCAAGTATTAACGGATGGTTATTTAAAATTCTATAAAGAATCTGAATATCCAGCAACGTTGCTAACAGTCTATCAAGATGCTGCATTAACCATACCCTACACGTTAAATGCACAAAACGGTGTAGGATTATATTCTGATGGCGGCATCCCGCCTATCTACATGCAAGATGAAGCTTACGCAATCGAATGCTATAGCGTTGAAGATGATTTACAATTTACCGATAGAAATTATGAAGGCGCAATATTTACGCCTGGTGGAAGTGGCGGTGATAGCACTAAAACACCAAACTTATTCCCAGACGGTCAATTTAACTTTCCAATTTATGATGGCATAACAACCATTGGCGTAACACCAATTACCTCAACCGATTGGGTGTTTGCAAAAGACGGTAGCGGCGGCACAGATATTTTAGAGTTTATTCGCTTTCCATTGGGCGACACCGATGTTGTGCAAACGCCGTTAAACATGCTGCATTATCAAGTGACCTCATCACCAAGCGGTGAAACAACCAAGCGTTTGTACTTTCCATTCCGCTATGCGCGAACACTAGAAAGCGAGCAAGTCACAATTTCATTTTATGCGCGTGGCACCGGCTCTTCGATGATTACGCCATTTTACGAACAATATTTTGGCAGTGGTGGCAGTCCAAGCTTAACCAATACGGTAGACCTTACACCAATTTCTTTAACGGGAACATGGACGGAATACCAACAAACATTTACGATTGATAGTGCTGGCGGTAAAAACTTAGGTAGCAATGATGACGATCAACTACGCGTTGGTATTGAATTTTCAATTAATGGATTAACAAACGTTTACTTAACTAACATGTTGCTCGAAGAAAGCGATACCGCAACGCAATACCCATATGTGCCGAATAATGAAATAGAATCGCAACAAAATAGCGTTAATCCGCCAGGGATGATTTCAGCGTTTGGTCGTTATACCGCGCCAGTTGGATGGTTAGAATGTGAAACCCCAGCGGCAATCGTATCACGAACAACTTATATTGATTTATTTCAAGCAACAAGCATTACATTAAATGGCGATACATCTAACGGTTCGGATGTTGTTTCAAACGTTAATACTGCTAAGTTAGCGGGTGGCAGTTATATTACACAAACTGCAACAACCACAGCAGGTACGGGTGTAATTACAGGGCTTACTGGTGCGTTATCATTGTTGGCAATCGGTATGCGTGTAAGTTGTTCTGATTATTCAACGTTAGCAACAATTGCAAGTGTTGATAGCGATGTGCAAGTAACCGTTACAGGCGCAACAGGCGTTGCCGGAGGATCTGATGCAATTTACTTTTATTATAACCTAGGAACTGAATTTACTTGCACAGGGTTTACAGGCGTTGTCAGTATTTTGCGAAAAATTAACGCCACTTCGTATCAAGCATCAGCAAAAGCAACTGCATCAGGAACAACAGGCATTTTATTTTATGCTTACGGTGGCGGTGATGGGACGACAACATTTACATTACCAACAGGCGGCCAAGCAATGGCGGCTATTGGCGGTGATGATTTAAATATTATTAGTAACGGATTAGGCGCTTATGGCGGCTTCTTGGAGAAAAAAATACCGCTTAGCCAAATGCCTGCACATACGCATTCAGTGCCAACAAGCTACCAAACAGGCGGCGGGTCCCTTCCAAATACTTTTGTTACAAGCGTTGGCGCTACTTATGGCCCAATAGACACCCTATCAACCGGAGGTGGCGAAGCGTTTTGGACATTACCCCCAACACGACGGCATTTAATGTGTATTAAAACGTAATTTTAATTAACACGCCAAGGAGGGCGTAAATATGGCAAAAAATCAAATAAACAAGTCTGACCCAAACATAACGTTACCGTTCTATCCAAGTTCATCGTGGGAATTAAAGGCAGCAAACGTAATTTCTGATAACACTAAAATTTCAGCAAATGCATTACCTTTTTTTAATTATATTCAAGCATTTTTTGGCGCGGGCGTTACAAATGCAACATTGGCTATTTTTAGTGGTAACTATTTCGATGATGAAACGCCAATTGTTAGTCCTGTGCGCTTTGCATTTAGTGGCGAACGCGTAAATTTTAAAGGTCAATTAATACTGGCAAGTGGCAAGGATATTTTAGGGAACACTATTACAACAACGGCAATTGGCAGTGGTATTACTAACGTGTACGCCTATGGAGGCACACTGTAATGTTTAACATTCCGCCGTTTAATTTTGGCCGGATTTCTATAAGTCCGAGCATGGTGACCATTCCAAACCCGCCGCCCCCGCTTATAAGGGCAAATATGTTATTACAAAATAATGGATATTTAAAATTACACAAGCCTGAACAAAATGAAACGTGCAGCAAAAGTCGATTCTAATCAAGCTGAAATTGTAGCGGCTATCCGTGGTCGCTGCGCTAGCGTTACGCATTTACATACTGTGGGTGCTGGCGTACCTGATTTATTAGTGGGTTTTTGCAATCAAAATTTTTTGTTTGAAATTAAAGACGGTTCCAAAGCTCCAAGCCAGCGACAATTAACTAAGGCACAATTAAAGTGGCATAGTGAATGGAAGGGCAACGCATTTATTGTTGAAACGATAGAGCATGCATTAAGTATTTTAAAAGAAATTGAGGCAAAAAATGTTTAGCATGATAGGCGAAGGGATAGGATTAGCACGAGATATTTTCGCAGAAATTCGCGCCAAAAAACAAGCCGCCATAGAAACACACAACCGAGTGGCCGCCGCTCAACGTGCTGGAACCTTTAGCGAAACCCTGCTTGCATCAGCTCAATTATACTCATTTAAAGCCGAAAATTTGCTTCGTGAAGAGGCGTTCTGGTTTGTTGCTATCCCCATATTGATATCGTCTGTTTTCCCTAATTTCATGCATCAATGCGTCCAAAACGTGACTTATGCGATACCTGAGAAAATGCTCTGGGTAATGGGCGGCATGATAGGGGCTATTTTTGGTTTTGGTAAAATAAAGGACTGGTTCAAATGAACATAGAGAGCAGACAGCTACTAAGCTCTGAGGATGTTTGGAAAATTATAGAGCTGATAAACACTAGCAATACTAATAATACTGCGAGACTTGAACATGCGGTAGAAAAGCTTGCTGATAATATGGTTTCTCGTCGAGAATTCAATTTATTAAAAGAAGAAGTATTTGAAACAAAGAAGGACGTAAGGGCTATTAAAGACTCTATTTCCGATGCAAACACAACCATCGGAACATTGGCCAGTATTCGTAAAAACTGGAAATTTCTAGCCGTTTTAGGCGTTGTAGGGCTTGCCGTGTTTAGTGGCGTATATGACCTGCATACTATAGCGCTAGCACATCAAGGTGTTTTGTAATATTAAGGCGGTTATGATAAAATAACCCTGTTTTTAGCCTGTTATGTAGGTAAAACGAAGTCTTTGTGCTTGTGGCGGAATATAGTTTTCAGCGTGTTCTTCTTTGGTGGGGTAGATGGCGCCCCAAGGGGATTCGAACCCCTGTCGCCGCCGTAAAAGGGCAGTGTCCTAGGCCTCTAGACGATGGGGACGTAATATATTTTCTTGCTTTATCCAGCCCTAACGCGAAGGATGGCGGAGCTAAGCGGTCTCCCAGCTGAGCTATAGCTGAGTTATACAGCTAAGAGGCGCATTTTAACCATCAAGCGTTAAAGTGTCAAGAAAACTTAACACTAAATAATGAGGCAATGATTAATAAATTCTACCTGTTATCTTTATTAATAGGAGGAATAAATTGTTTGTTATCCCAATCTTTTTCAGACTGTTCGCGCATTTTTTTGCAAGCATCTATTATTAAACTCATCATTTAAATCACCTCTTTTGTTATGGCCGGTAATCACAGTTACCGGCCATTTAAGAATGGTTTAACTTCTTCTCTATCTAAATTATCACATGAAAACGCGTTTAGCCTGTTATCCATTGCTTTTTAAATTCTTCTTTATTCATTTGTTAACCCCTTAAAACGGAATATCATTATCAAAACTTTCAGCATCAAAATCTTGCAAAGGTTCAACAGACTGACCCGTTTCCTCGACCACTTTAGATTTTCCACCAACCATTTGCAACTGACCTACAATAACCTTAATAACGCTTTTTTGTTCCCCGTCTTTCTCGTATTTCTCTGTGCGAATTTTGCCTTCTATGTAAAGTTTCGAGCCTGTTATTACATAATCGTTGACTACTTTTGCCAATTTACCAAAAGCTACGCAGCTAAACCATTCGGTATGCTCTTTAAACTCGCCGTCTTTTTTCCATTTTTCAGTAACTGCCAAGCTAAAGTTGGTTACTTCATCACTTTTAGTAGGGCTTACTTTACCAACAAATCCAATTAGTATTAATTTATTTACAGCCATTATATTTCTCCATTAAGTTTTTTCTTTACAGTCATTTGTAAATTTTTATAAACCAATCGTCGTTGTTCAACGGTTAAATGCTCAACTTTTGAAGCTTTCAGCAATTGCAATTGAACATCTAACAAGTCATGCATGCCGTGCTCTTCTACTATTTGCCAAATATAATCAACGGCGGTTAATGTTTTTTTAGGTTGCTCTATTTCTGGTTCTAATTCAGCTTCAATTATTTCTGGTGCGTCGTGCAATAAACTAGAGAGGTTATCTGCATTAGCTGATTTTGGGGCTAAACCCTCTTCTGCATCAGTATTTAAATATTCAATTGCTTTTGCTGTAAATGACGTATCATTGCCACCATACACCCAGAATTTAGCGGCACGTTTAACAACTGTTTTAATAAACATTTGCGCTTCCCATTTTGACCAAACGGTTTTATCTTTCATCGACGAACAATCACGAGATTTTTCAACTTCTGCGCGATTCATGATTTCAACCATAACGCTATTATCTGGCATGATTGCAATACAATACGCGCCTATAATTCTCTTTTTTTCACGTTCAGAATCGAATGGATCGTAGGAGTGGTCAGGTTGTTTGTTTTTGCCGTTAAACGTAAATTTATCACCTTCTCGTACAACATCCGCGTTGGCGTTTTTTATGCGGCCTTCTTTAGCAGCCAAATGTAACAAGCCAATATAGCTAATATCTAAGGACACTTTATTGCCACGAGGCACCAAATAAGCATGCTTGTTAGCCGTATTTAAGCTTAAACCAATGTTGGCAATATTCGTAATGGCTGATTGAAGCGACGCTGGATTGGCGATAGCAACTTTAGATAAAAAGTCATTTTCTCTTAGAATCTGTAATGCAAAAGAACATTCTTTTTCAAACGATAAATTTACTCCTGTGCTTTTGGCAATCTCCATAAATTGTTGTTTGGCCGCGTTAACGGTCGTGTTAATTGTCGCTAGTTGTGTTGTCATGATTTTCCTTTAATTTATTTAATAAATTTTTAACACCCCGCTTGTATTCCGCAGAGCTGCGTTTTTTATATTTTCCAGTTGATGGCCAAAAATCAAAAATATCTGCTTTGTGCTTTATTGATGTCTCGCCACATTTCGGACACTTCAGACATTACATCCAGCCCCCTATCCCAATCGACGGTATACCGCCTTGAATTATGCCCATATCAATTTGCCGCTTAACAATGCATTCTGAATGTGTAGGCCAGCCATTGGCTTGATAATATTTATAATCACAGATAGCATTGTGAAATTTCATTTCGCCATGCTCGCCTATTAGCAAATCTTCTGGAATTAATGCAGCTACGCAACCTAATGATTTTCGTTTTGCTGAATTCATCTCCATGTAAATATTTACAAACAATACGTCTGATAAATCTACGCCTAAAATGCTTGCCAACCCAACACGATAAAAAGCTGCTTGTTGAGTGCAACCATACGCTCTATTGTAATACTCAATAGTTTTTTCAGTTAAATATTTATTATTACTTGTGCTAAGTTTTTTATAATCAATAATAATATGTTTATTGCCTTTGCGAGTAATTCTATCTGCTCTAAAGCGGCAAATAACCCCTTCATATTCAAACCATCCGCTAACCTCGTTTTGACCTGGCAAGCCTAGCAATGCTTGCGCATTAACATCTGATTTTATAGATTGCTTAGTCCAATACAAGTCTCTAAAATCTGAGTGCTTCATGATTTCTTTAGCGCCAAATTTAGCTTCTAGGGCTTTATATTTGGCGGTGCGTTTATCATGGCGAATTTCTTCAATGCCCAGAATTTCTCCAGTTTTTTCGTCAATTTTATAAACCAAAGGGGACTTTGCATAAGTTTTTTTAAACTTTTCCCGCTCGCCAATATAACAATGAAATGCGCGGCCTTTTTGCATAGCGTCGGTAACTTCGCGAATCCCTGCTTTCCAATCCTTGGGCGATTCAGAGATTAATTTTAAATCACTATTAGAAATAGCCGAGTCGTTGTAATAATCGTCCTCTGGTACGTCGTAGTACAAATTTCCTGTTTTAAATTCCATTATAAAAATCTCCTTTAGTTTTTTATCCCTAAAATAACATCCGCCGAAACTTGAAACTCTAAGCACATTTTTGTAATAATTTTAGCGCTAGGCGAATGAAAACCTTCTTCAAGGCGGTACAAATGGCCGCCTTCAATTCCAATACGCTTTGCAAAATCATCTCTGTGCAAACCGCGCTCTGTTCTAAGGCGGCGTATTGTTGAGCCTATCGTGTTTTGATTAGTCATAATTAACAATCCTCCCGTAGTAGTTGCTCATCAAGTTCTTTTATGCGAGACTTAATAACTTTCGCTTGCTCTTTTAAAATCCAAATTTTTAATCCGCACAATGTAATTACAGGCCCTATTTCAACAAGCGCTTCTGTCAAATCTTTGTTGTGTAACCCAGGCGTTGGCTCAAAAAACCTTATCTCTTCGTCAATTTTTTCCAAAATGTCATCAATTGTAAATAATTCAATCACGATTTATACTCCTTTAAAAATCCCCACGATTTTAATAATTCAGGAAAGTTATGCACCTCTTTTTTAAGCTCGGTTTCGCAAATACCTTTGGTAATTGCAATTTCTAGCGCGTCGTATTTTTTAATTAAATCACCATTCATCAAACCTATTAATTTGCCAAACAAATAAAATACCCGATATTCAGCACGTTCTAATTCATACATTCGAGTAACTCTTGCATTAATACTTAATTGTGTCATAATAAATTTCCTTTTTTGTTAGTTAAAAATCCCAAAAAAACCCAACATGACGCGGCTTGGTTGCACAAGCTGCGTTTGGTTTTAAGTTAAGCCATTTGTTTTGAAATTCTTCGCGCTCTTTAATTGCTTGGGCTTGATCTGCTTTGCATATAGCTAGTTTATCATCACATCTGCTAATTTCATCTGCAAAATCTTTACGTTGTTTTAAAAGCCTTTTTTCTTCGTCAAACAAATCTTGAATGGACTCTTTGTGATAATCAATAACATTATTTAATGT
>Ga0163155_10004606_pt1 | contig 14088 bp, 10 predicted proteins | sample OliLakLV19SP4G1_FD_148611 | JGI IMG/M metagenome (GOLD analysis project Ga0163155, IMG submission 148611) | Freshwater microbial mat bacterial communities from Lake Vanda, McMurdo Dry Valleys, Antarctica - Oligotrophic Lake LV.19.SP4.G1 | ecosystem: Environmental > Aquatic > Freshwater > Lake >...
TTGATGGCTCGGCAGGCAACGACAACATCTCCGCAGGCGACGGCAACAACCGGATCTATGGCGGCGATGGCAACGATAATCTCTATGCTGGCCCGGGTGACGATGGCTTAAATGGTGGCAGCGGTAACGACAATCTGTATGCGAGCGAGGGCAACAACAAAGCCTACGGGGGCGACGGCAATGACAAAATTTATAGCGGTGCTGGCAGCGACGTGATTTATGGCGCGGCGGGTAACGACCAAATCTATGTAGGTGAAGGCAACAACACCATTTTTGCTGGAGCAGGCGATGATTTGGTCTACGCTGGCGCTGGCAACGATCAGATTGTGGGCGGTAATGGCAACGATACGATCTTTGCGGGCGAAGGGGTAAACCTGATCAGCGGTGGCGATGGCAATGACTTGATTAATGCAGGTGCAGGCGCTGATGTGATCAATGCTGGAGCGGGGATCAACACGGTGAATGCGGGTGAAGGCAATAACGTCATCACCAGTACGGGGTTTGATGCGATTACGGCAGGAAGCGGCAGCGATCGCTTCATCCTTGGTGCTGGGTTGGGTGAGGCCACCATTCGGGGCTTTGGTTCAGGCGATCGCATTCAGCTCACGGGCGGGATTAGCTTTACTGACCTGACTATTGCAGGCAGTGGCCGTGATACTCAAATTAAGCTCGGCAGTGATCTAATTGCGACGCTGCGATCGGTCGCCGTGAGCCAGGTCAATAGCAGCCTTTTTGGGTAAAGGGTTTACATCGCTCAATCCGTCTTAGTGACTGGATTTTGATAGTGGGGCGCGTACTACGCGCCCCACTATTTTGTTGAACTCGACTTTAATAAGATTGAACGTTGCTGGTCTTGGCTGAAAAGTCGGCTCCCAAAGCAGCTAGACAGCTTTGATCCGTGACGAGAAGCCATGGAGCATGTTCTCCGTTTGGCGTCCTCACCTAACTGGCGGAGGCTATACGTCGCGTGCCCCGGCAGATGATCAGCGAAGTAAGGTAAAGGCGTTGGGTTTCAGAGGGTAAAAGTTGAATTCTGTGTTTGAGCGGTGAACTTAACAGTTGGGGTTGTCAGCCTAAGAGGATGTTTTAAAAGTAATCGGCTGTAATTTTGCGCACTGCGTGATCCCCCCTAGCCCCCCTTGAAAAAGGGGGGAACCGGATTCAAAGTCCCCCTTCTTAAGTGGGATTTAGGGGGATCGAGTCCGTTTTTATACCAGTTACGGGACTTTTAAAACATCCTCTGAGAGAGAGAAGGTGCTCGTTGGAGTGATTTCATAGCCGATTTGATTACCCATAATTGAAAGCAAATTGATCAACCTGATAGATTAAACCAAGTCCATGTTGAGAACTGTAGTTTTAGCCCTCACCCCCAGCCCCTCTCCCAAAGGACGAGGGGAGCCGGAAAAGCTTTCAAAGTCCCTCTCCCCAGGGAGAGGGCTTAAAGCCTTCGGCATACATGAAAAGGGTGAGGGAAACCTCTGGGTTTCAAATTAGACGAGGTTTAGTCTCTTTACCAGAGATAATTTGTACGAATTATTGAGTCAGGTTGTGCTTTAGCGAGAGATAGCCTTACATCAGGTAAAACATTCCAGGAGTTAACCATCATGGACCCGATTACACTAATTCTGACGGCTCTGGTTGCAGGCACAGCAAAGGCAGCGGGCGATGCGGCTCCGGATGCCTATAACGGGTTGAAAGCGCTGATCCAGAAAAAGTTTGCTGGGAAGCCAGAAGCAGAAATGGCGTTGACTAAACATGAAGAGAAACCAAAGGTTTGGGAGGAGCCGCTTAAGGAAGCGTTAACTGAGTCGGGAGTTGATAAAGATGAGGAAATTCTCAAGGCGGCGCAGGAATTGCTGAAGCAGTTAGAGCCTCAAGCCGCTGCTGCTGGTAAGTTCAACTTGAATGTTGCAGGCGACTTTAAAGGGGTCGCTGGAGACAATAGTGGGACGATTAACCAAAGATTTAGTTAGGTTACCGAGGGATTTTTTTATATCTAGTAGAAGACGGCGCAAGTTTAGCTACCGTAGGGTGGGCATCTTGCCCGCGCAGGCTGGAAGCCTGCACTACGAACGGTAGGCAGATTTATGCCTCAGGCTACTAGCTCCTTGATCCAGCAGACACACTGGCGAGAGCTGCAATTCGCCTTCACGAATAGTGCCTTCAGTAAATTCTGGGATGCCAGATGGAGTGAGAGAAATGGTTGATCAACCCTCTACCAGCGACCTCAATGTAGGTGGTGATGTTAAAGGAGTGATTGGAGACAATAGTGGAACGATTAATCAATATTATTTTTCTCAGGAAGAGTCTGAAGTTAAGATCAAGTCTCGTGAGCTGATCGCCACTTCTCCATATCTGGGGCTTGAGAAATTCCGACTAGAAGATAAAGATAAGTTTTTTGGTCGGGAGAAATGGATTAATAACTTAAGCGATTATTTATTAAAAGAAAACAACAGTGTCTTGCTGCTGCTCGGTGCATCTGGCAGCGGTAAGTCTTCGCTGGTTGGAGCCGGGTTAATTCCTAAATTAAAGAATCATTGGGGTGCATTTACCGATCTAACATTCGTGCCGGATGAAGATCCGTTTGATTCTCTGTATAGTTGCCTCAGATCTGCTGAATACAAGCAGTCACAGGCAAAGATTGCTCAAACTATCGCAGCCGAGACGTTGGTTCAAGTGGTGCAGTCTCTGAAGCAGGAGCAGCCGTGGCTGATTTTTATTGATCAGTTTGAAGAGCTATTTACCAGAACGGCCAAAGCAACCTGTGATGTGTTTGTGGCGGGGCTGGTGCAACTGATTCAAACCTATCAGCAGGATGGCTCGCTCAAAATTGTGCTGACCATGCGGGCTGATTTTTTAGATCGATTGAGTCCCTATCCGGATCTTGGCATTATCCACGATCGCCATAGCCGGATTCTGACGGATATGACCGATTACGATCTAAAGTTGGCGATCGAGGAGCCTGCGGCGCGGAATGGCGTGGTGTTTGAGTCGGGGTTGGTGAGCCATATTATTGATGATTTCCGTATTGATGATTTTCGTAAACGGGCGGGGTCACTGCCGCTGCTGCAATACACACTAGATTTGCTCTGGAAAAACGATGACATTACCGATCGAGTCTTGAATCAGCAGACCTATGACGACTTGGGTGGCGTGACAGGCGCACTGCAAAAACAGGCTGACAAGGTATACAACGGTTTAACTGAGGCGGAAAAAGAGGCAGCTAAACAAATCTTGCTGGAAGTGGTGAAACTGGACAACGAGAAACCTGTGAGCCGGAGAACCGACAAAGCAACGTTTTTGCAGGATGCAACGAAGGCAGCGGTGTTGGAAAAGCTGATTCAAGCGCGACTACTGGTCAGCCGGGATGAGCAGCAGCAAGCCAAGGTTGAAGTCGCCCATGAAGCGTTGCTGAGAGAGTGGGGGGTGATTAAAAGCCTGGTCGAGGAAAACAGAGAGATGATTCTGCTGCGAGAGCGCCTGAATGCGGATGCTCGGCAGTGGCAAGAGAGAACCGCATCCGATCCAGAGAAAGCCAGGGACGAACTGTGGAGCGGTTCCAAATTAGAACGGGTGCTGGAGCTGAAAAACGATGGCACTTTGAAAGATTTGGACTCAACTGTGGCAGCGTTTATTACGGCGGGGATTGAGTGGAGCAGTCTGCAACTGACGAAAGAGCAAGCACAGAATAAAAAACTACAGCTTGCCCTAACCGAAGCAACCCTGCGAGAACAGTCAACGCGAGTCTTGAACTGGCTCCCCACTAGACCACTGGAAGCCGCCGTGATCGCCATTCAAACGATGGGGCTGAATCTGGACCAGATTCCTGGCTCCCCGCTTGGCTCAGTGCAAATGGGTGTGCAACAGGCAATGGAAAAGGTGCGAGTGCTAGCCAAAATTTTCCAGGGGCATGAAGACTCTGTCAGTTCGGTCGCCTTTGCCCCAGATGGTCAGACGATTGTCAGTGGCAGTAAGGACAAGACGATTCGGCTGTGGGACTTACAGGGCAACGCCATCGGGGCACCCTTCCGGGGGCATGAAAGATCTGTCATGTCGGTTGCCTTTGCCCCGGATGGTCAGACGATTGTCAGTGGCAGTCTTGACAAGACAATTCGGCTGTGGGACTTGCAGGGCAACGCCATCGGGACACCCTTCCAGGGGCATGAATCCACTGTCATATCGGTCGCCTTTGCCCCGGATGGTCAGACCATTGTCAGTGGTAGTGCTGACCAGACGATTCGGCTGTGGCGCGGACACTGGCAGGCATGGCTAGAGGTGTGCTGCGAGCGGTTGCGCTACCATCCCGTTTTCAACACTCCTAGCGAGGTGTTTCGCGAGCCGACCCTGATTCAGATGGCAGAAGAAGCCTGCAAAACCTGTCGCAAATATGTCTGGGAGCCTCAGGCAAAACAAGCTGAGTTGCTCCATACCTCCCTGAAGCAGGGCATTGAGTCCGTCCAGGCAAAAGACTATCGCGCCGCCCTGCAACACTTCGATCGAGTCATTGGTGCAGGTGCCAATCATCCCCGTGCCTATCACGGGCGGGGCTACTGCCGTGCTCATTTGGGTCATAAACCAGCGGCGATCGCAGATTTGCAGCGGGCTGCGAAACTCTATCAGGCAACAGGACAGGACAAACCGCACCAGCAGGTGATCGATCTCCTGCAAAAGCTCCAGCCGTCATAGACCTCCGAATTCTTTGAGAATGCAGAGGTCTGGGCGATCGCAGTTGGGGAAGAGGGGCGATCGCGGGATGAAACTAAACGCAACATTTACCCTAAAACCCCTGCACCGGATTTGAGGTTCAAAGTGTGAACCAAGCGGCATAGATTGAAGCGATCGCAAACCAGGTAGAAGGCTCAACCAAAAAGCCGATAAACTTGAGGTTTACTATGCTGATAGGGACGCGTAATCTCCGGACATGCTCTCTCCGCCAAATCCCCCTGAGCGAAAACTGCCCGATTCCACCCAGTCGCTGCTACTGTCAAGCCAAGGCTTTGACTGGCGAGGCATTCAGCTTGAATGTCATCATAAGCCGATGGGCGAAGAGAACGTTATCTCGCTTGATCAGCTGCATTTGATCTGCATTGAAACGACCCAGCGCCCCTGCGATGCCCATAAATGGATGGATGGACAATTTCAGAGTCGGCCAATTATCCAGGGCGATATATTTGTATTGCCTGAGAAAGTCCAGTTTCGGGAACGATTTGAGGGGGCAATTGACTATATTTTGCTCTATCTTGACGCTGACTGGGTGGCGACGGTGGCGCAGGAAGCAATTGATCCAGATCGGATCGAGATTCTGCCACATTTTCCCAAGCCTGATCCCTTTATCTACCACTCTGGATTGAGGCTCAAGTCAGCCGTTGAAACCAGCAGTAGTTTCAATCAGCTCTATGCTGAAACTCTAGCACTGGCGATCGCAGTTCATCTGCTGCAACAGTATGCGGGTAGAAAAACTAGCCGAGACCTGGCAGCGCTTCAGGCTACTGCTCCATCTCGCTCTAGGTTAGAGACTGTGACTGACTATATTCAGTGTTATTGCGATCGCAATCTCAGTTTGTCTGAGCTGGCCGATTTGGCTCAGATGAGCCTGCATTATTTTGCCCGTTCGTTTAAGCAGCAGATCGGGCTATCTCCCCATCAATATTTGATCCGCACTCGGGTAGAGCGCGCCAAACAATTGCTGCTACACAATGACCTGACTGTTGGGGAGATTGCGCATCGTGTGGGCTTTGCTGATCAAAGCCACCTCTGCCGTCATTTTAAGCAATTGACGGGGTTAACGCCTAACCAGTGGCGCTCATAGCAAGAACAGACTCAAACCATGCAGTTGAGCAAGAACATTCAAGGCAGATGGCAGGGAAAACTGGGATAGTCAAAACAACCAGCTTTTATCCCAGCCCTGCTTATGTTGACCTCAACGTTCAGTCAGTCAAATCAGTCAAATTGGAATTCCTATGCTCAGCAGCAAAAGCCGCTTTGGAATGCTGCGGCGCTGCTCTATACGATCGGGGGTTACTATGGCGGCGTCTGCTTACTCTGTGCTGAAGCGCTTAGCCTCAATGCTCTGGGAATTTTTTTAGTGACTCATGCTCTGGCGCTCTCAGCTTATTTGGCTCATGAGTTGATGCATGGCACATTTTTTAGCAGTATCAAAACAAATCATCGTTGGGGCGCGCTCATGCAGTGGCTCCATGGCACTTCTTATGCTCGTTTTCAAGATCTCGCCCAGGGACATATCGACCATCATATGAAGGGCGTTGACCTCTATCTTTTCGATCGCATTGCTTTTATCAACCGCTTGCCCGCTGCTTTGAAGACTCTCATTGCTGCATTGGAGTGGCTCTATTTTCCAGCTCTGTTTCTAATTCGCCAGGTAGCTGGGGTGGCCTTAATCTATCAGCAAGGAACCTATGGCGATCAAGTGCGGGTGATAGCTGTGATGCTGCTGCGGGTGGCTATGTTTGCCGCACTTGGCTGGTTCTCGCCTAAGGGCTTGCTGCTCTATAGCTTGGCTTATGTCGGTGCAATTCAGATCATTTCAATCATAGACTGCCTTCAGCATACTTATGAGCTGTATCCCTATGACGCAGTGATTCCAAAAAAGTCTCTTGCTGACGAGCAGTCCCATACGTTCAGTACACCGATCTCGCGGCGATATCCCTGGCTGAATCTGCTTTTAATCAACTTCAGCTACCATAATGCTCACCATGCTGCAATGAAATGCCCTTGGTATAATTTGCCTCAGCTAGATGCGGCCATTAATCAACAGCAGACCGTTTATTATATTAGTCTCTGGCAGGTGCTAGCAAACTATCATCGCTTTAGAATTCAGCGATTATTTGATGATAATGAGGGCTGTATTAGCGTTGATCCGCAGGGCAATCTCAATCTCGATCGCTTCTATGGCGTTATGGGCGGCACTAGCCTGCTGTTGGCCTAGACAAATCGGTTGTGTCGCCAGCACTTCTGAGTGACAAACAAACCTGGTTGACTGCCAAAACTCAAGTTACAAAACTAAAAGAGTTGACTGTAAACTCTCGCTGCGAGTGCTTTTGCGTCTGCTTTAATGATCCGCTGCATGTTATGACTAAACCTGCTGCAAGTTCCCCCTTTTCCATGACTCGCCCGATTTTGTTGTGGCTAACGCTGGGAGTGGGGTGGCGTTTCTAGAGGATTATTATGCTGTGACTCAAGGACAAGTTGAGCGTCAGGGATTTGCGGACTATGCCGCGCGATCGCTCAGAACTTATCGTGGCATTCAGGCATTGGAGTGGGCACCCCTGATTCGTCAAGCCCAGCAGCTGTCGTTTGAATTCTGTTTGTTGGCAGTTTACATGGGAAAACATTAATGGTGCGAACGGTGGCGGCAATTTCATTAGGGGCGATCGCAGGCGCGTTAAGCCGTTACTACCTGGGTCTATATCTGGGGCAGCTGTTAGGCACTCAGCTGCCCTACGGGACGCTGATCATTAACGTGACTGGATGCTTTGTGATGGGGGTGATGACGACAGTTTCATTGGGGCAAGTCGTTACTATCCATCCTGACCTGCGGTTGCTCTTGCTCACTGGCTTCTTAGGGTCATACACCACCTTTTCTAGCTATGCGTTAGATAGCGTCAACTTACTCCAGCAGCAGCATCTGGGTGCAGACCTGTTTTATTGGGCGGGCAGTACGCTTTTAGGATTGCTCAGTCTAGAATTGGGCATTGTTTTAGCAGAACGGGTGCTCAATCAGGTGGGGCGCAAACGTTCCGAGTAAGTAACCCTCACGTCATGCGATCGCGGCCATCTTTTTGCATGACTTAACTCCTATGCCTTAACCCTCATGAATTCTCCGATCTTGATTCCACTGATCATTACTCTAGGAGCCATTCCAGGAGCACTCAGCCGCTACTATCTCACCCGCATGTGTACGCAATTATTGGGCAACAGCTTTCCCTATGGAACGCTAATCGTTAACCTATCTGGAGCGTTATGCATCGGTTTTGTTGCAGCATTATTGCAATTAATGGCAACGCCCACCTATCTAAACTCACTGATTACGGTTGGGTTTCTAGGGTCATATACTACCTTCTCAACCTATCAACTAGAAAGCTCAAACCTTCTGAGGGTAGGCAATTATAGTCAAGCCCTGCTGTATTGGATCGGTAGCCCTATATTGGGTCTGTTGTGCGTTGAAGTCGGCATGGCTCTGGCACGGCAGCTACAGGAGGGCATGACGTGACCACTGGTCTTAACTACAAGCACAGCTGATCATAAATCTTGTGCATCGCTGTCATTCCGGGCGTTTTTCAACACATCGATCTGCTCTGGTCGGAAGGCGCGGCGTACAGCATTAGGCTAGCGGATCAGCGCCAAGATGAATCGGCAATTGAATCAAAAACTGCGTCCCAGTGGCAGGCGTAGAGCGAAAACTGAGTCTGCCGCCGTGGCGTTCGCTAATAATTTGATGACTAATCGACATGCCCATTCCCGTCCCTTTGCCGACAGGTTTGGTGGTAAAAAATGGATCAAAAATGCGTTGCTGAATCGATTCGGGAATGCCGGAACCATTGTCGGCGATCGCGATTTGTATCCATCCTGCATCCTGGAAAGATGTTCGAATGGTGATTTGCCCCAGAGGGTGATCTGAACCCTGTGCTGTGCTGCTACCGCCAACATCTTCTAAAGCATCGATCGCGTTGACCAAAATATTCATAAACACTTGATTCAGCTGCCCAGGGAAGCATTCAATAAGTGGCAAATGACCATACTCTTTGATCACCTCAATTGGTGGATAATGTAGACGCGCCTTGAGCCGATGCTGCAAAATCATCAGCGTGCTGTCAATCCCCTGATGAATATCCACCACTTTGAATTCGGATTCATCGCTGCGAGAAAAATTGCGGAGCGATAATACAATTTGCCGAATGCGATCGCTGCCTACTTTCATTGATTCAAGCAGCCGTGGGATATCTGCTTGCAAAAAATCTAGATCAATGGCTTCTATTGCAGTTTTGATTGCTCCTGTTGGCTCAGGGCACTGCTGTTGATACAGTTGAATCAGTTTGAGGAGATGCTGATTGTATTCTACTAAATGCTTAAGGTTGCCGTGAATGAAGTTCATCGGGTTATTAATTTCGTGCGCCACTCCAGCCACTAATTGGCCTAAAGACGCCATTTTTTCATTTTGGAGATAGCGAGTATAGTTATTTTGAAGCTTGCGCAAATTCGCCTCAGCAATCCGGGCACCTTGTTCGGTTTGCTGAAGATGATGCATTGCCAGGTCAGGAATTTGAGAATAATCTAGCAATAGCTGATGAAAATCTAGTAGCTTGTAGGTTTCAGCTCCAGCAGATTTAAATTGGACTATGATTGGCTCGTAGACGAGTTCCGGCGATCGCTGTAAGGCAATGCGAGTCGCTTGCATAATTGGCGTATTTTCTGCAAGGATGAGATGGTCAGCGGCCAGGAAGCTGTACAAAATCTCAATGGGACGTCGCGTGAAAATTTCCTGACTGTAGGGGCGACTCATCCGTTCAAAATAGCGCCGCCGCGAAATCATCCCCCGATAGCGATGATTTTGAGTCAGGATCACGCCGGGGAGTAGAGGTTCTCGTTCGAACGCGGCTGTCAGGTTTTTACCAGGGCAAATCACTTCTATGTGGGTCTCCCAAACAGGTAACTCACCCACCGTCGCAGTTAACTCTAAGGCACCTTGGACAGACATCTCCTGTACCTATTGGTAATGCGGAATGCTATTGCAGATAGCTATTATTACCAGCTAATAAATTTCCGACAAATAGGTTGCCAGCAAATGATTTCCCAGCGTCTATGTAAAAGCACCCTGTCTAGGCGTTAAAGATGGATCACCTGTCTGAAGGAGCCTGCCAACCTATTTTGACACATCCGCTCTTTACAGAATATAACAGCGGCCACTCACAAATGTGGTTAAGACTAGTTAAAGAAAGCTAACGCCTACTCGACCTCTGCGCTCGCTTGATCGTTAACTGTTGACGGCTGGAAATTATAGTAACTGGCTACCAGCGCAATCATTAGCCACCAAAGCGTACTGATGGGAGGCCGATACCAGACGGTATCGACCAGCCCGTGAACTAGCATCCCAACCATGCTAGCGATCGCCCCTATCAACCAGAAACCATTGCGATCGCCCGCCTGCCGCAGCCGCTGGATCTGTGTCCAGCCCTGGTTAAAGGTGACCAGTAGCAGCCACAGGAAACAGGTAAACCCAATAACGCCCGTTTCAACTAACACTTCCAAAAATACTGAGTAGGCGCTGAGGGCAGTGTATCCGGTGCGTTGAAACCGGGGATAAACCGCATTAAACGCCGTATTGCCAGGGCCGATGCCAAGAACAGGTCGAGCGCGGATCATATCTTGCACGGCAGCCCACACATTGAGCCGAAAGTTATTGCTGCTGTCTTCCCGTCCGGCAAACATACTGAGGACGCGATCGCGCAGGGGAGCTACCGCCAGCACCGCCGTTACCACAAACGCAGCAGATGCGCCCAGCACTAGCGGCATCGCCCAACGTCGCCAGAAACGCGGCAGATAAATGCTCAGCCAGTGCACCACCAGCAGGACTAAGACAAAGCCGCCGACCACAAATCCGATCCAGGCTCCGCGACTAAAGGTCAAAATCAAACAGGCCGTGTTGGTCAATGTCATCACCACGGCCAATGCTTTGGGCAACCAGCGGCTCCAGGCAAAGATTGCCGATGCACTCAGCATCACCGCCGGAATTAAGTAGCCGCCCAGCAGGTTGGGGTTACCCAAGTAGCTATACACGCGAGTGGTGCCCGCCAGACTTGAATCTACATCCACCCAAGTGGCCAGTGCAGTTGCGCCAAAAAACCACTGTCGCATTCCCTCAACACTCACCGCCAGCGCCGTCAGCAGATACCCAGTCACCAGAAAAGACCGCAGGCGGGGCGATCGCAATACGCGTGCCAGCAAGGCAAACAGCAGCATGTAGAGCGTCAGCTTTGACCAACCCGAAACTGCCGCCATCCTGACCGGAGACAGCGCCGTTGCCGCCGTGGCAATGCACCAATACAGCAACACCAGCAAATGAATCGGCGTTAGTCCCGTGTCGCTTTCATCCGACAGAGTGAGCAACAGCCAATAGCCCGCACAGGCAATTAACAGCACCCCCACTAACGCTGTCGAAACAAACGGAGCCAGCAAAAACACAATCACCGCGATCAGTGCCCCAATTGGCTCTGCCCACTCCTGCATCAGCACGCTCCCCTTGCGCCATGCCCGCAGCGCGCCCACCCAGCTATGCAGCAGGCTGCCTCGAATCCAGGTGGGTAGACGAGTAGTGGTGAGGGTGAGAGATTGCCAAACGTTCATTTTGAAAGAGGAAGGATGAATGGGAAACGGGTTTGGAGCTGCGGGGGTTGGGCTGCCCACTACAGGATATCTCCTAGGTAGGGCTTCCCTACATTACATTCTGTAGGGGCATGGCACACATTCTGTAAGGGCATGGCACTGCCATGCCCCAACCCAACCATTGATCTGCCGTGACCATTAATTAATCTGGCATCTGAATCTGGCACAAATCATACTCTGATTCAACAGCGTCATCACCTGCAAGTGGATCTATGGCTTGAATCTCTCTACATCTCTCACGAATTGAGCCATTCTCACGCAGAATTGAGAGTGTAGTCCTCAACTGGAGGCAGAACCGTGGCATACATCCTGGCACTGATCGTGGGTTTTGGCAGCGTTGGGCTGTACATAGCGGCATTTTTCTTTCCAGAGGTTTACCGCAAAAACGATTTTGTGCTGAGTGGTATTGGCATGTTTTATGCGCTGGTGCTGTGGGTGTGCGCGGGGCGGATGACTGGAGGGGTATTGCTCGGCCAGGTGGCAAGTGTGACGCTGCTGGGCTGGTTGGCATGGCAATCGCTGGAGATGCGGCGATCGCTCACGCCCATTGACCAACAAACCCGCCTGCCTGGTGCTGCCCGCACGTTAGGGGAGGTGCTGCGGAAATCGGCTCAGGAACTGCCGGGGCAGCTACAGCAACAAGTGCAGCGGCTCTCTCTACCCACTGCCCTGGGGGGATTCTCGAAACAGACAAACCGCGCCATTGGAACCACGCCAGCGCGATTCTCTTCGAGACGGCAAAGCCGAACGCCCAAACAGCTACAAGACGGCGATCGCTCCCTAACACACACTGCCAAACAGCCGAGTGCTAAATCTGTAAACCCTGCCAAACCTACTAGGAAACGGCCTGTTAAGCCGATCGAGCCACCCGTCTCAGACAGCGTTACTCCGCCCGATCTGCCGATTGCTCCAGAGGCGCTCCGCGCTCCGCGCAGGCAAGCCAACGCCCCCGACCCTTTACCAGCCGAATCCCCCACCTCTGCTGCTGCGCCAGAAGCTACGCTGCCAGAAGCTCCGCTGCCAGAAGCGCTGCGCACTCCTGCCCCTAGCGATGACGACTTTGACTTTGACGACGACATGACTCCTATCCGCGCCACCGCTACCGAACTGCGCCAGCTAACGGCACAATCTGCCGCATCTCGTCGCCCCAACTGGTTCACAACGCTCAAACTGCGCCTTCAGCGAGGACGCAACTCTGGTCGGCGATCGCCTCAACCGATCTCGTCTGACCAAATGGTTCCAGCCCCAGAGACTGCCCCAGAGATTGCTCCAGAGATTGCCCCAGACGCTAACCCTGAGCAGTCGGCTCCAGCCACAGCAGAGAATCGGGAGGCCGTAGAGGCGATCGCCATCCCGGTTGAAGCTGAGACGTTGACACCCAGCTCAGACGCAGACTGGGATTTGGACTGGGCGGAGGATTCGATAGCATCTGAGGTGGCGGCAGCAGAAGCAGCAGCGGCGGAATTTGAGGGTACGGGCTTTCCAGAACCAGAAGGGTCTGTCACCATTACCGTTGCAGCTGAGATCATTCCAGCCATAGAAACTGACTCTATGTCCGATAGCTCTGCGGCAGAAGAGTGGGACTTGGGCTGGACTCAAGAAGTCGCCGCCGCAGAATTTGCGGCAGAGTCGCTAGCGGACGTTGAGGCAGAGTCGCTACCGGACTTTGAACCAGAATCAGCACCGGAACCTGCGGCAGAATTGTTGGTAGAACCTGTGCCAGACCCCCTATCGGAATCTACAGCAGACTCTACGACAGACTTGGCAGCAGGGCTTGAGCTTGATTTAGACCCTAACCTAGACTCTGACTTAGACCTCAACTTAGACAGTGATGCAGCATCAGCCGAGGCCGAATGGGAAAATTGGGCAGAACCAGCAGCCGATCAGCCTCCTGCTGTTCTACCCCTGCTGATTGAACCAGAAATAGACCCGATCAGTGAAGAATCCAATCGGCCAAATGCAGACGCGATCGTCCCCTCACCCGCGCTCTTAGAGCTGCCAGAACAAGACACAGACGCGATCGCCTTCCCCACCGAAGATTTCTCCGAACTATTGAGCACCATCCCCGAACCGGAGCCAATCGAACACCCCGAAGAGATAGCTGTTCTTGAACAAGATGAGGCGATCGCCCCCCCACCAGACATCGACGAACCTCCAACTCTCGTCGATGAGTCTCCAACTGTCATCGACGAGAGTCTGAGTGTCATAGACGAATCTTTGAGTATCATCGACGAGTTTCCAAATGTCGTGGACGAATCTTTGAGTGTCGTGGACGAGTCTTTGAGTGTCGTGGACGAGTCTTCAAACCTGATCGACGAATCTTCAAACCTGATCGACGAGAGTCTGAGTGTCGTAGGCGAGTCGCTGAGTGTAATCGACGAGTCTCCAAGCACCTCTCTAAGCATCGTAGACGAGAGTTTCAAGGGCGAATTCGATCCGACTGACGCAACCGATGCAACTGACGACACATCAACCCAGCCAGCCACCCAACCAGCCACCCAACCAGCCAGACGAAGACTCACCATTCAAGTCGTCAAGCTAGAATCCAGCGAAACAACACCAGAGCCACCACCAGAGCCAGCCCCAGAACCAGAAACACCACCCAGTTACGAATAGCCTAGGAGAGACAGAAAAGCATCAAAAGCGATCGCCCCCTACCACCCCTACCACCCCCACAATACGTAGCGC
>Ga0163155_10004625_pt1 | contig 14042 bp, 13 predicted proteins | sample OliLakLV19SP4G1_FD_148611 | JGI IMG/M metagenome (GOLD analysis project Ga0163155, IMG submission 148611) | Freshwater microbial mat bacterial communities from Lake Vanda, McMurdo Dry Valleys, Antarctica - Oligotrophic Lake LV.19.SP4.G1 | ecosystem: Environmental > Aquatic > Freshwater > Lake >...
TCTTAAACGAGACCACTTCGAGCTGTTGCTTAACTTCGATGCCGATGGTGCCGCACGAATTCATTTAGCGGGAGACAACGCTGATGCATCGCGAATTCTGACAGAACTTTTTGGCGACGAAGATTGGCGTAATGTCGTAAGCGAGAATCCGAAAATTGGCGCACTGTGCCCCGCTCTCATGCAACATTATCGGGTGAAATTACGCACAATCCCGGGGCTCCAATACACCTTTCCCTTCGAAATGAGATCCAAAGCAAACCTATCCGAATATTTCTTGCTCTTCGGAAGCAAACATGTCCTTGGACTCGAAAAGATGAAGGAAGCAATGAAAAGCATCGATCAAGCGGGTGATTACTCTTTTTCAGGTGCGAACGTTGACCAAACAAGGTTATTTAGATTTGACGATCATTCTAGTTGGGCGAAAACTCTTCATCGGACGTTTCTTGGACGGAACATGTCTTGGGCTGAAATAAGAGATTTCGTGCTGACGGAGACGCCTTTTGTGAACGCAAAGAAAATGCTCTCGTTACTCGAAAAAAAAGGTGCCGTAAAGGTAACTAGCAGCGACTCAAAACGACGAATTGGAACTTATAAGCACGAAAAATTGATTACAGATCTCGAGTTTATTGCGAGGAACGAGTAATGGCTAGAGTTTCATCCATCGAATGGACTGATGTCACTTGGAATCCTGTCACAGGCTGCAACAAAGTCTCTGCTGGTTGCAAATTCTGTTATGCGGAACGAATGGCAAAACGCCTGCAAGCCATGGGTGTAGATCAGTATCGACACGGCTTTAAACTAACGCTTGCCCCTCAGATGCTAGCTCTTCCCTATTCGTGGAAATCTCCGCGAACGGTTTTTGTAAATTCCATGAGCGACCTTTTCCATAAAGACGTACCGCTGAATTACCTCCAGCAAGTATTCAAGGTTATGAACGAGACGCCGCGGCATACATATCAAATTCTTACCAAGCGGTCCGACCGATTGCGTGCGCTCTCGCCAGTTCTCAACTGGACGCCAAACATTTGGATGGGTGTTTCTGTAGAAGAAGAAAAAGTTTCGTTTAGAATAGCCGACCTACTTGCTACCTCTGCTACGATAAAGTTCCTATCGATAGAGCCTCTAATTGGACCAGTAGAAACCCTTTACCTTGATAAGATCGATTGGGTGATCGTTGGTGGAGAATCTGGTCCAGGAGCTCGACCTCTCAAAAAAGAATGGGTTATTAGCATTCTTAGGCAATGCAACAAACACAAGGTTAAGTTTTTTTTCAAGCAATGGGGCAATCCTAAGTTTAATGGTAACCCACAGGATCCCACTATCGACGCTTCACATCCGTTGCACGCAAAAGGTGGCTGTCAACTTAATGGTAAGGTTTATAGAGACATACCTTTGTCCTCGACTAAACCGCTCACGCTCCAACCTACTCTTACCGGCCGATCGGCAGTCAACAGTGATCGGACTGCTCGTAGACAATAATATCCTCTACCGCCTACTCTACATTGACGATCGCGTTTTTGCTCGTCGTTTCCAGAACATTGTTCAAAAGCAATTCGAGGACGCCGGTAGAGCGCACTTCATTGCCTCTTCACCTTTTTCAGTGCTCGAGGCGCTGTGTATTACGCAATCTGAATGGAAGAAACCCAAAAGCATCCGCGTTTTCGACTCCGACGACGCTGAGACCACGGTAGACAAGCTGCTCGACCATGCACTCAAGTCAATTGATGAAGTGGAATGTCTCCAACAGGAATCGCTGCTCGAACGAGCAACGACTTATCGAGCTAAGCTTAGCGAGGGAGAATTAAGTGAAGTTTTATTCAAATGCTACATCGACAATCAACTAAAAGATCCAAACTTCGGAAGAAGCCTTCGCACGTTGCTTGCTTGGGATTGGGTACAGCAGGCCGTTGCCGGCGACTTAAGACTCTTGATAAAAGTCACGCCGCCAATACTGAGGGCGTTCGCGAATGCCCGAGTCCAACAGTGCGATGTGGGTATCTATAGACTACTTAATCACCACTCAAATGCCATTCTGAATAAATTAGCCAACGATGGTGAGATAAGAGCACGCGAAAGCGATGTAAGCATAATTCGCAACCAACTCAAGACCAAACTTAAATCCGATGAGGACTATTTGGACGCTGATTTAATTCAACAATTAATATTAGGCTCATTAAAGCGCCCTCGGCATCCCGTCGCCGTCCTAACAGGTGATCGGCCCGAACAGCTTCTTGCCCGCGTTCTGTCAGCAAAAGGATCTTACGAGTTACAACTACTCCCTTTTATTAAAGCTAATCCTGACCTTGCGGGCGAATTTCTGCCCAGATATGGTGAGATATTTGTTTTGGATCAGAATTGCGAATTGGTGAAGGAACCGCTCAGTGTAAGCAACTTGCCGGTGTGGTGGAAGGAAGAGGAACGGGTCAACAAAAATTAAATCACCTATCGCGGTAAAATTCGCGCGCATTCGACCGCCTTTCTTGCGGTTTTGTCATTAACGCCCAGCGCCTTACCAATTTCTCGGTAATTCAGTCCGAGCGGGCGAAGCTTCAGAGCATCTTCGCTGATTGTCTGATACATAGGCCGTTTTTCGCTTGATACGATAAACTCCATCCCCCTCTTCTCTCTACCTACCATTTTGCCAGGCCACGTTCGCTTTCTTATACGCGATTTCCCCAACCGACAGATCAATAAGAGACCTCTCCGCGCGAAGATCTAGCGCAAATCTGACTTATAGTTTTGTCGTGGAGAGCAGGCAGTTTTCTAGCGAATTTCACGGCAAATGCCGTAAAGCCAATTCTAACTAACTGTTTAAGAATAACCTACTATGCTATAGAACTGCTCGAAGTTAATGAAACTCCAGCCTAAACCAAGATAATGGGTTTAGTGAGGGGAACGCTTAGGTTTTTCAAAATATCTGTAATGAATCCAAACACCTCTCCCGGAAGACATCTTAATGAAAGCTGAGCATATTAATCCTTTTATTAACGCCACGACTAATGTTCTAAAAACGATGGCGATGACTTCTGTCACACCTGGAAAACCTGCCATCAAGACCGACAACAAAACGTTTGGAGAAGTCACGGGCGTGATCGGCCTGATGGGCGAAAACGTGGTTGGCAATATGATAGTGAGTTTCGATGGCCCCTCCATTTTGAGCATCGTCAGTCGCATGCTCGGAGAAACATTTACCGAGATCAACAAGGATGTCGTTGATGCAGTTGGCGAAATCACAAACATGATCTGCGGCGGAGCAAAGACTGAATTTGCTGAGATGGGATTGGGAATCGGCATGGCGTCTCCGATGATGGTTACCGGAAAAGATATTGAGCTCTCTCAACTAGCCAAAGCACTGACAATCTCAATGCCATTTGATACGCCTGAAGGGCGTTTTGTAATTGAAGCAAACCTTCACGTGAAATAGGCTCGGCAGAGCGCTTTGGCACATAGATCGGCGAGGTGACCCTCCGCAGAGCCCTCTCGCAGTATCGGCAGGCTTTACCTACTGCTTAAGTGGCCATCTTCCCTTCCTTTAAGCCCAACCTACTTTTCCTAAAACAGTTTTTCCTCAAGCCCATATAAAATCGGGTCGAGACTAAAGTTGTCCGAAATCATGCTCATCTGACAGATACAGTAACCACTTGGTAACCCGGAACAGTCTATGTTTTCTTTTCTCAATCGTCTCTCCATCGCGCGACGACTGATACTCATAAGCCTTGTGTATGCCCCTCCAATCGGAGTGCTAGTCTACAATAATATTGCGAGTGTTGGTCAGAACATCACCTTCGCCGAGCAGGAAAAAAAGGGTAATACCTTCCAAACATCGCTCCAGGTAATTCTCGAGCAGCTAACAAATCGGCGGGTCATGTCCGAACAACCCACCGAGGTCAACGCTCCCGACAGCTTTGCAAAACTAGACGCGTCTATTGAGAACGCCTGGGGAGTACTGCAATCTTCCTGGGAAAGCGTGGAAACAGATCTGCAACTAAGTTCGGCTGGATTGGCCAAGAAGAATCGTTCTCAGCTGGCTTTTGGGACAGTTAAGGCACGCTGGGATTCGCTGAAAAGCATGGAGGAAACGAGCGGAGAAGCTGCAATTAAATCTTCCGTTGAGCTGATTGCGAACATCCGAGGGCTGATCGGCCATATTGGCGATACTTCGAATTTAATCCTCGACCCCGATCTCGACAGCTACTATTTGATGGACATCACTCTTCTTGCCCTTCCGCAAACACAAGACCGCCTGGCTGAGATTCACGGGTTTGTCGACGGAGTTTTGCGACGTCAAGCGATCACAGATGAAGAGAAGGTAAAGCTTTCGGTCTATGCCGCAATGCTGACTGAGTCCGATATCGGCCGCATTATTGCTGATTCGCAGATCTCACTGAATGAGGACAAGAATTTCTACGGGGTAAGTCCTAGCTACCAAACTAATTATCCCCCTTTGCTTAAAAATTATGTGGATGCCAATCAAACATTGGCAGAATTACTCAGAACGATTGCCTCCACTGGCGTCTCGGCTGTCGACCTAAAGACTTTTACAGGCCTTGTAAAAACAGCAAGTGAGACTAGCTACCGTGCGTGGGATGTCGCTTCTGCTGAGTTAGGCAATCTGCTCGACGCTCGTCTCGACTACTATCGCGGACAACTCTTTTGGGCTGTTGCACCATCGCTTGCATTACTCCTTTTTGCCTGTGGATTTGTGTTCGTAATTGTTCGAAGTATTACTCGGCCGATAAAGATGATTGTACAAACGCTGGAGATAAGTTCTTCGCAAGTCGCCTCGGCGGCTGCAGAGCTGGCTTCCAGTAGCCAATCACTCGCTCAGGGAGCAACAGAACAGTCCGCTTCCCTCCAACAAACAGGGCAGTTGATGAATTCAGTCGCGACAAGTGCGCAGCACAACTCAGATAACGCCAAGCAAGCTGACACACTCACTTCTACTGTTCGCTCGCTAACAGAAAAGGGAGTGGTAGCGGTCGGTCAGATGGCGCAGGCCGTTGAGGCGATGAAAGTGTCGGCGGATGAGACCGAATCAATCATCCAGATTATTAACGATATCGCATTTCAAACTAACCTTCTGGCCCTCAATGCGGCAGTCGAAGCGGCTCGCGCGGGAGAGGCAGGCAAGGGTTTTGCTGTCGTCGCAGAAGAGGTGCGAAATCTGGCACAACGTAGCGCCAGTGCTGCCGATGACACAGCTGGAAAAATTCGCCGTTCTAAGACGCTGGCTGATAATGGCGTAAAGACCGCGTCTGAAGTTACGGCGCTGCTCCAAAATATTAAAGAAAGTTCAACTAAATCGACCGATACTGTTAAGGATATTGCTAGCGCGAGCACCGCTCAAGCTAAAGAAGTTAGAAACGTTAACCATGCGGTGGAGGAGTTGGAGAAGGTAACCGAGATTAATTCTGCAACCGCAGAAGAATCAGCAGCAACCAGTGAAGAGCTTTTGGCGCAGGCGCGCCAACTCGACAGTATGGTTTCACGATTGTCTGAGCTGGCCTACGGCGTCGGCAAGCGTCAGACCCACGAAGTAGAGTTTAACTCACGAAAGCAGCCCGCACCAAAGAAACCAGCTGCTACTCGTGTTTCACAGAAAAAAACTGTGCCGATTGCGAAAGGCTGGGATACTGCTTCCAACCTCACGAACGGAAATTCGAAGCCGACAGAGATCCTGCCCCTTGATAACAAAGATTTTGTAGAATTTTAGAGCAAGACCATGAAAAAACATCCAAGCAGAGAGCCGCGAAAGGGGATACTTCTTGAAAGTGGAACCAATGAGGTCGAATTTTTCGAATTTAGCGTTGCCGACGAATGCTATGGTGTAAACGTTTCCAAGGTAACTCAAATTCTGGTTTGGAATAGCCTTCGCTTAACTGAACTTCCCTCATGTAATCGAAGATTCCTGGGAACTGTGCCATTTCGTGGCCGGTGTATCCCTGCCTTTGATCTTCGTGCCTGTCTTGATCTACCTCCAGCGGAAGTCAATACCCAGCAACTTTTGCTTGTGATGGAATTCAACCAAAAAACCAATGGCTTTGTGATCGATAAAGTCCATAATATTCAAAGAGTTTCCTGGAGTGATTTTACTCCTGTCGCTGCTAACGATGCGATACAAACTGAGAGCAGTGTGATCGGCACGGTCACAATTGACGGTCGCATCATTATGATTCTGGATATAGAAGCGATGATGAGCGAAATTGATCCGAGCCATTCAGTGTCGTACTACGCTGATCAGATTAAAATGGGCTCACCACGCGACCGTTCCTCTCTCCACTTGATGTACTGCGAGGACTCGGGACTCATTCGAAAAATTACGCTCGAAGCGCTTGCGAAAGCAGGATATGCAAACATTAGTTCATTTGGAACTGGAGCAGAGGCATTGACCTTCTTAATGGACGAGGACTCTCCTGCCGTTGATATTATTCTCAGTGATATCGAGATGCCCGAGCTAGACGGGCTTGCGCTCTGTAAGGCAGTCAGAGCTTCGCAGAGCCATGCGAAGATTCCGTTTATTTTCTTTTCTTCCCTAATAAATGAACAAATGAAAGCTAAATGCGCTGAAATGAAGGGTGACGCCGCCTTCTCTAAACCTGAGCTACACCTAGTAGCTGACGCGATTGACGAGCTCTACACTAAATCTCGCTAGACGAAAGGTAGCGTTACTACTCGATTGCTACCTTCGCTAGAGCCTGTCCATCTGTCTTGGAAAGGACCTTGTCGATATCGATCAAAATCACTACCTCTTCGTTGAGTTTCCCGAGTGCTTTGACAAAATCAGTGTCGACGTTCAAACCATATTTTGGAGATGGTTCCAGTTTTGCAGCTTCAAAATGCATGACTTCTCGCACCGTATCCACGATCATCCCGATAGCCAGAGACTGATCGTTAACAAAAAGATCCACCACAATAATACTCGATTTGTTGGTGTATTCAGCTTCCGCCATGCCAAACTTCAGTCGTAAGTCGACGACTGGAATGATTTTGCCGCGGAGATTAATAATGCCCTTTACAAAAGCTGGGGACCTGGGAACTCGGGTAATCTTCCCTAGACTGATAATCTCCTGCACTTTGAGGATATCAAGCCCGTAACTCTCTCTTCCGAGAATAAAAGTGAGGTATTTTCCTGCCAATCGAGTGAAATCAGTTGCTTCAGTAACCGATTGATATTCTTTCATTTCTTGATTCATATCATCCTAGACCTGTGACAGATTAAAACTTTCTTCCCTCTTTTATCGCCCAAAGGGGACTGCCGCTTAACTATGAATTTCCTAACACTAGTCAAAATCCATCGAAGCTGTCCGATTTAGGGCTTGGGTGTTTTGCCGAGAATGCCGATTTAATCGTCATGGAAAATGACTATTCAAGCAAAATTGAAAACTTATCTCTCCTTCTGGTGATGACGGACGAGAAAGATCCTTTAGGCAGGGAAATTGTTTTAAGTCTGATTGCCGAAATACAACAGGAGCTCGCCGGCCGGCCGGAACAGCTGAGACTACATGACGCTTGTGCTTTCGTTTTCACACAACAGCCGACAATTAGTGACTCCGAATTTTTCCAGCTGCTGCAAAACTTCGCGTCACAAGCCCAAACTTACCTCACGAATCCGGTGGGCGCTGCGTTTCCCAACGAGTGCAGCTCTGCTCCATCTGACGACCTTGCACTAAACATTGACCCGCGCTTCGTGGCAGACTTTGTAGAAAAGCATACAGTTGGCCTACAAGAGCTCGAGGGCAAAATTGTTACATTTCAATTCGAGATAAAAAAACTTCCGCCGGAGGAATATCGGCCGGCGGCAGAGCAGCTAGCCCGCTACACGAAAAGTTATCTTCACAATATAAAGGGCGATGCTGGGGCCGTCGGCCTAATGGGCATTGAACGGGCTACGCACCACGTTGAATCAGGAATCGAAACACACGAACTGACAACCATGCTCGAGCCACTTTTGGTCTACAGGAATTGGGTAAACGAGTGCATGCTGGCACTCGTTCAGGGGAAAGATCCGAGCGTATCGAGTCGCGCATTTGTTCGCTCATTCGACCAACTGTTTCAGGACGGGCCGATCATTCGGCTTGAGAATGTGGCCGAGCAACCAATTTCTCCAGCACCAACAGGCAATCCTGCTGCCTGCGCGGCTAACTCAGATAGACCATCAGAGCTCGGCACATATACTATCCAGGCCGACGCACAACTGCTGTCTGAATTCGCCACTGAAGTAGAGGATCATCTTGGGAATGTCGAAGGCATTATCCTAGAGTCGGAAGGGCGATACGAAAATGCCTCCGTCGACGCGATATTTCGTTGCGTTCATTCGGTCAAGGGAACTTCCGGATACTTCGCATTAGAGGAAATGCAACAAACTTCCCATATACTAGAAAATATTCTGGACGAAGTGCGAAGCGGAAAGCGCGTATTCGACCCACCGCTCACGCAGCTCGTGCTGACCTTTATCGACATGCAGCGTAACTTAATGACAGCTGCAAAAAATGCTGTTGCCAAGGATTCGGTCGTGACACGCAGTCAGGAAGCGGCGGATTACCTCGTGGCTCTAAATGCCTATGCGTCAGGTGTTACCCCTACTAGCATCGTGACAACCAACCAGGACCTGCCGCCAGCTGCGATCGTGACTCACGAGATCGCGGCTTCGCCAGTCGCCGCTGCTTCAAAACCAGGGGAGGCGCGGGAGAGTGCCCAAAAACCGGTCGCCAAACCAACGGACTCCGAGGGAAATCGGGAGCGGCTTGACGTCAAGACTTATGTCAAGGTTGACACCAAGCGCCTCGATCAATTGATAGATGCTATTGGAGAAATGACGATCTACTCTTCGATTTTGATCAGCCACTGCCGCAATCAATTGACTAGCGATGCGGAGGTCAATCGGACTTCGCACCAGGTCGAGAAATTTGCGCGAGAGCTGCAAGATATTGGCATGTCGATGCGCCTGGACCCGATTAAAGGACTCTTTCAAAAAATGTCTAGGCTGGTGTGGGACACCAGCAAGAAGCTAGGCAAAGAGATCGATTTTCAAATGGAGGGTGAAGACACTGAGCTAGATCGAAATCTAATTGAAAAACTCGCCGATCCTCTGATGCATATGATCCGCAACGCACTTGATCACGGTGTCGAGATGCCCGACGAACGTGAGAGAATGGGCAAATCACGAGTTGGACGTGTCGAACTTGCCGCCTTTCATGCCGGAGGAAGCATTCACATACGGATCCGAGATGACGGTAAAGGCATTAATCCTGAAGTTTTGCTAAGGAAAGCTCGGGAAAAGGGCATTATTGGAGAGAGCGATAAACTCAACGAGCAAGATACATTTCAGCTTATTTTTGCGCCTGGCTTTTCCACCGCTGCCGTAGTGACAGACGTATCTGGCCGAGGCGTGGGAATGGATGTGGTTAAGCGTAACATCGAGAGCATGCGCGGCGCAGTGCATATTGAATCGGTTATTGATCAGGGAACTACCTTTACAATAGCGTTGCCACTAACTCTTGCAATCCTAGACGGAATTGAGATCTCTGTCGGCTCCGAGCGATTGATCTTCCCGTCTCTATCCATTATCGAGTTTGTTCGTCCCACTGAAAAGATGCTTAGCACTACTCTCGATAGCGCGGAGATCTTTCACTTTCGCGGCCGTTTTCTGCCACTCTATCGCCTCGGAGAGCTTTACGGAATTCCGGATGCTTGCAACATTGCCACTGACGCTACCGTTGTAGTGGTAGAAAATGGTGGGCAACAGGCAGCCTTTCTGGCCGACACGGTTGTAGGGAAAATCACTACTGTTATTAAGGGCCTAGGACCAATGTTCGATCAGGGTCAGGGTCTCGCAGGCTGCGCCATTATGTCAAACGGTCAGGCGGCGCTAATTCTCGACGTACGCTCGCTAATCCATTTTGCCCGCGGTCATGCAACCGGTAAGGCAAAGCCAACTGTGCTTCCTCGCTTTGCCCAACCAGACGATTTTGCTCCGAATATCCACTAGTTATCGCGCGCAAGCGTAGGGTGTCTCGTAATGGAATATTCAGCATTTAAACAGCTAAGCGCGCTAATCTATAACGAGGCGGGCATTACCCTCCCAGACGAGAAGCAGGCTCTGCTCGAAAACCGTATCGCAAAGCGCTTGCGCGCACTGGGTATCGACGACGCCAACGCTTATCTCGATATTGTAAAGAGTCTGGCTGGCGCAGAGGAATTGGTATTGCTGATCGACGCAATCTCAACAAATGTCACCTCATTTTACCGAGAACCGTCACACTTTGAAATGTTTGCTGAGCAGCTCGCCGTTTGGAGAGCTCCGGGTCGCAGAAAACTGCGAGTTTGGTGCGCTGCTGCGTCGAGTGGGCAGGAGCCCTATACCTTGGCAATTACTGTTGCAGAGAATCTGCCGCTTACGTCGCTTGATTTCAAACTTCTCGGTACAGACATCTCCACTCGGATGCTCGAAGAGGCTTCTCAAGCGATCTACACTGATTCAGAAATTGAAAAAGTGCCAGAAAATACTCGCCGTCGATTCTTTAATCTGCTGGATAGAAATGAAAGGGAAAGCAACTGGCAGGTGAAGGATGATATCAAACAACATGTCGCATTTAAACGTCTCAACTTGTCCCAATTCCCGTTCCCACTAAAAGGACCGATCGATTTTATCTTCTGTCGAAATGTGATGATCTACTTCGATCGCACTCTACGTCAGAAAATTGTGAATGAGTTTGTACGGCTACTCGCACCTGGCGGATACCTCTTTCTCAGTCACTCCGAAAGTCTGATTGGAATTGACCATCCCCTTCGCGCCATGGGCGATTCAGTTTTCCAGAGGCCTGAAAGGTGAAGTTAGCCCAGCAGCAGTTGCACGTGGGAATCGGCGAGATCGTTATTTCTGAGGATCTTACCTCGATCATCGTAGCTGCCAATTTGGGCTCTTGCTTGGGATTTTCAGTTTACGACAATAAAAGGAAGCTAGCTGGCATGGTGCACTGCCTTCTTCCCCTATCTAAGTCTGATCCTGATAAGGCAAAAGCGAAACCTGGAATGTACGTCGACACTGGCGTCTGTGCGCTAATGAGCCATTTTCTAGATTCGGGATCAAATCGCGAAGACTTGGTGCTTGGAGTCGCGGGCGGTGCCGCAGTAAGCGATAGCGGAGGCGTATTCGATATTGGGAAGAAGAACTATGTGGCTCTCAAAAAAATGCTTTGGAAAAACAGTCTACTGCTTAAGGCAGAACACGTTGGTGAGAATTATCCTCGTACCGTGATGTTGCATGTCAATGATGGTACTCTTCTTCTCAAAGCGCAGGGCGAAACAATTCAATTATTCTAGGGGCGCTTTATGGGTTACAGACTTCTCATCGTAGATGACTCAAGTATCGTCCGTAACGTTTTAAAAAAGGCGCTAGGCATGACTGGTCTGGACATCAGTAATATCTCAGAGGCCGAGAATGGGCTGATAGCACTCGCCAAACTACACGAGGAGCGGGCTGACCTCGTATTTCTTGATATTAATATGCCGGTGATGAATGGTATGGAATTCCTGCAAGAGTTGCGCGACGACGAGATATTAAAGGCGATGCCGGTGATCGTGGTTTCAACAGAGGGCAGCGACATTCGCAAAGCACAGCTAATGGAGCTCGGTATTAGCGCACTACTTCGCAAGCCAGTTCCACCGGAAATCTTAGTGGAGACTATCGTTTCAGTTTTGGGAGAGAGCAAGCATGATAACTAATGTAGTACTCGATCAGGTCTGTCATCTCGTGCTGGAAGATTGGGCGATGATGATGGTAGACGATACCGAACTATCCATCGCGCAGTTTGATGCGGAGCAACCTTTTTTTATCGCATCCGTCAACTATAGCGGAGTGTTTGAAGGGGCGCTCACAATCCTGGCGCAACGCCCCTTTATGCTGACCTTAGCGCAAAACGTATTAGGAGCTGATGCTAGTGACGCCATTTGCAACGAACAGCTCCGCGACGCTTTTTCGGAAATGGCTAACGTCGTATCGGGGAATTATTTAACCGCTGCCTACGGTAAAGATGTAGAATTCGACCTGGTGCTTCCCCGAGTCGAGGAGATACCCGCTGCGATTGCCTCAGTTCTTTTGAGCAAGAAAGGTGCGTGCTATTTAGCTGACGAGCACCCGATTGCGATTTGTTCCGAGATTCACTTCGCTTATACCTGATCTTCGCTGCGATAGGTAGCTATGCCGATTAAAGTATTGGTGGTTGATGACTCTGCGATAGTCCGCCAAACCTTGGAGAAGGAACTTTCAGCTGATCCTGAAATATGCGTAGTCGGCACTGCCCCCGATCCGTATGTTGCTCGAGACAAAATCGTCCAGCTTAAACCTGACGTTTTAACTCTCGATATCGAAATGCCACGTATGGATGGTATTTCGTTTTTGCGAAAGTTGATGAAGCATTTTCCACTTCCAGTAATTATCGTCTCTTCGCTGGCCAAAGAAGGTTCGCAAACGGCCCTTGACGCGATTCACGCCGGAGCAGTTGACGTGATCTGCAAGCCCGGTCCGGCCTATTCAATCGGTGACATGGGCATTCAACTCCGCGAGAAAATAAAGGCCGCGTCCCGAGTAAACCTCGCAAATGTGATTGCACAAGTAGAGACCAGCGCTGTGCGAGTCTCCGGGCTTAAAGCACTTTCGCAATCAACCAATAAAGTAATTGTGATTGGCGCATCTACCGGAGGAACTCAGGCCCTTGAACGAATTTTAACGCATCTTCCAGCAAATTCGCCGGGCGTGGTGATTGTGCAGCACATGCCCGCAGGTTTTACAAAATCTTTTGCCGACCGCCTTAACGAACTCTGCGAAGTCGAAGTAAAAGAAGCCACCACTGGCGATACAATCATTCCAGGGCTTGTTTTAATTGCCCCAGGCAACGAGCACATGCTGATAAAGCGATCTGGGGCACAGTATTTTGTTGAGATAAAATCCGGCCCGCTAGTGGGCCATCATCGCCCGTCTGTAGATATCCTCTTCCGCTCTGCCGCAACATATCTTGGCGGAAATGCTATCGCAGTTATGTTGACCGGCATGGGAAGCGACGGCTCCCAAGGTATGCTTGAAATGAAAAAAGCTGGAGCTCTATGCGTTGCCCAGGATGAAGCCTCCTGCGTGGTGTACGGCATGCCAAAGGCAGCAGTAGAATGTGGGGCAGTTGATCATATACTTCCACTTGATCAGATAGCCGGTTACGTTCTTTCAAAATCGTAAGGTTGCTGAGGACACTAGCTCCTCGCTCGAGAGAGGATACGGAGCGCGTACCCTTGAACGCGCAACCGTTAGGGCTAAGAAGTGGCATCACACCCTCCCCGCAAATTTCGCTAAAGCAAAACTCTGGGCAATCCGAGAACATAATCCACTGGTCGCAGTCTAGATTTGTCTCCTATTCGCACGAATCTACGCGGCTTTCGGTCGGAATCAAATATAGCATTTTAAAAAGGTGTCATGGCAAAGCAACTTAAAGTTTCAATCCGCAAACAAATCCTAATGCTCTGCGGATTAATGGTCTTTGGTCTCGTCGCTATGGGCGCCACTGGCTATGCCGGCAAAGTGCAGCTATCAGAAGAATTGGCAGCTCTCAGCGATATTCATATGCCTGCAGTCCGGGAAATAATGCTCGTCGAACTGATAGAGGAGGGGCTGCACTCCGTCGTGTTTCGAGCGGCGGTCGCGGCCTATACTAATAATGCTGAAGAAGCGCAGGCAGCCCAAGCTGAACTAAAGAAGTTCACGGAAGAGCTTCACACTCACATTGCCGCCATCGATAGTCTCAAAATCAGCGATAAAAATAAAGCATTGTTTTCTAGGGTAAAGCCAGACGTTGAAAATTACGTAACGGCTGCTGGGAAGGTCCTAACTCTTTTGGTCACGGAAGGTGCTGACAAGGCCCCCGCGAATCTGTCGGACTTTAACACCCGCTTCTACACTCTCAAAAAAGGCTTAGCTGAAGTTGCCGACGCCCTTAGAAAGGATGGTGAGGTCGCCATAGAAGAGGGTCGCGCGGCTTCCGAAGATATAGTTGTTC
>Ga0163155_10004626_pt1 | contig 14039 bp, 10 predicted proteins | sample OliLakLV19SP4G1_FD_148611 | JGI IMG/M metagenome (GOLD analysis project Ga0163155, IMG submission 148611) | Freshwater microbial mat bacterial communities from Lake Vanda, McMurdo Dry Valleys, Antarctica - Oligotrophic Lake LV.19.SP4.G1 | ecosystem: Environmental > Aquatic > Freshwater > Lake >...
CACCAGCCGGCCCTTCTCGTCGTGCGCACCCAGCAACAAAGCGCCGAAATGTTTGCGCCCACCCGCCGGCGGCGTATATCCCACCACCACAAACTCCTGCCGATGGCTGCACTTGATCTTCAGCCACGACCGCGAACGCCGCGGCGTATACACCGAAAGCGCATCCTTCGAGACGATCCCCTCAAGCCCCAGCTTGCACGCCTGCATCTCCACCGCCTCGCCGCTCCCGTCGATGTGATCGCTGTATATCAGTACGTCCGACCCTGATAATGCCACTACACGGTTGAGTAGCGCCTTCCGATCCCGCAGAGTCGCTTGAGTAAGATCAAACCCATTGCAGTATGGCATATCAAAGAGCGCAAGCCGCAATCTTGAAAACTTCTTCGACTTGATCGCCTGCTGCAAACCCTGGAACGAACTCCGCCCCTCACCATCAAGAACTACCGCTTCGCCATCCAGTATCGCTGACTCCAGCCCCAACCGCTCCACCGCTTCCGTAATCGGCTTGAATCTCGCAGTCCAATCCAGCCCCGATCGATTAATCAGCCGCACCTTCGCCCCGTCACGCCACACCAGAAACCTGTAACCATCATACTTAATCTCGTGAATCCAGTCCTTCCCCGTCGGCGCTCGCGACGCGACCGTGCAAAGTTGCGGCGTCATCGTCCGCGGCATCGCCGCCTTCCTTGCATGCTCAATCCCCGATGGATCAATAACGCTCGACGCCCTCGAACCAGCCCGCGTAGTCCGACGCGTCACCTTCTTCGGCGCGCTATCTGCACGCTTCGGCTTCCGTTTCGCCGATGGCGTCACCGTATCGTCCGCCGCTGCGATCTCCTCAAGTGAGCGTTCGCTCAATACGCTCTTCCCCTCCGTATCAACGATCGGAGCGCCCCCCTCGCGCGCGGTCTCGTCACGCCGCTTGATCAATAACCAGTTGTCGCGAGAATCTCCCTCCTTTCCCTTTATGCGCGTAAGCGTCCAACCCCCATGTAACTTCTCGCCGTTAAGCGTAAACGACATCCGCCCCTTGCGAAGCGCCGCCGCCGGATCTTTATCAAGCGACGTCCACTCACCGCGATCCCACAGCATGACGGTGCCCCCGCCGTATTCTCCCTTTGGTATCGTCCCCTCAAACCCGCCGTAACCCAGCGGATGATCCTCGACCTCCACCGCAAGCCGCTTATCCGCGGGATCCAGCGACGGCCCCTTCGGCACTGCCCACGATTTGAGCACGCCGTCAAGCTCCAGCCGAAGGTCATAATGCAGACGGCTCGCGTCGTGCTTCTGCACGACGAAACTCATACCGCTGCGCGACCTTGCCTCGCGCGGTGTGGGCTCCGGCGTGCGAGTAAAGTCCCGCTTCTTCGCATACTTCGTCAGGCTCACCGCTCGCGCTCCCGTGCAGCACCCGCTCCATTATCATCCGGCCTTGCGACGCGCAACACTCTTCTTCGCCGTCTTTCCCCGCGTCTTCTTCGTCGTTGTCCGCGAGGGTGTCATACGCGAAGGTGCCGCGCGCGCACCCGTGGATCGACTCGTTGTGGCGGTCGCACCCTTGGTCTTCACGCTCTTCTTTAACAACTCCATGAAGTTCAGCGGCGCAGGCGCGTCATCCTCGTCCTCCTCCACCTTCGGCTCCGATCCCGCAGTCAGCTCACCCGCGGCCACGCGTTTATCAATCCATTTCATCAGAGCGTCCCGATACTCATCCTGATACTCCTTTGGATCCCACTTCGTCGTCATGCTGTCGATCAAGCTGCGCGCAATCTTCGCCTCCTGCGCCGTGACGCCGTTCGCCTTCGCCCCGCCCTTGGGTATATCCAGGTCCGCCGCAGAGCGCAGCTCCTGCCCATACCGCAACAGAATCAACATGAGCACATCATTGTGCGGCATCAGCGCCGCAATATACTGCCGCGTCCGTATCACAACTCGCGCAATCCCAACTCGCTTGCTCTCCGCAAGCGCATGATGCAGCAGCACGTATCCCTTCTTCGATCCTTTGCCCGGTTCAAGGAAATACGGCTTGTCGTAAAAGGTCGGGTCGATCTCTTCCCCCGCGACGAACGCCTCTATATCGATCGTCTTCGTCGCTTCAGGCGCCGCACGCTTGAGCTCCTCATCGCTCAGCACCACGTAGCTCCCGTCGCTGTACTCATACCCGCGCACGATAACATCCCACGGCACCTCCTGCCCGGTCTCCTCATTCACCCGCTCGTAACGCACCCGCGAGTGGTCGCGACTGTCAAGCATATGTAGCTGTAGATCAGTCCGGTTCTCCGCGGCATACAAGCTCACAGGCACGCTCACAAGCCCGAACGAGATGTGCCCTCTCCATACGGCGCGCGCCATGACGATCCCTTTATAAACGTGCGAGGCCCGCTGCAAGCATGCAACGGGTCTCCGCACTCACTTCATCCGGGCTACCGATGAAGAAGGTCGGTGCATTCGTCTAAATCATTCTTCATGCACCGATGTATTCATCAGGTTAGGAAGCCGGTGGTGTCGTACATAGTACAAACATCGCTCGCTTCGCTAGCAACCCTGAAAGAACGCCGCCAGAAAATCAAAGAAGTCCTGGGAGTTGATGAACGTGTTGTCGTTCAGATCCGCCGCAGGCTCGAACGAAAAGAACGCCGCCAGAAAATCAAAGAAATCCTGCGAGTTTGCCTCGCCATCAAGGTTCCAATCAGCGCGGCATTCGCCCTCGACAGCCACATAGTGCGTGGCGTCATCCAGGTTGATCCACCCGATGTTCTCCCCATAGGCAAACCCGCGAAATCGACGCGCCACGCGGTCGAGTCGGGGACGCTGCGACGTGGGCAGCGATCCCATCGAGAAGTTGATCCAGCCGATGTTCTCGCCCCACGCCAGCCCTGAGAGTTCGCCGCTCGCGGTCTCGCGATTGACGCCGAAGTCCAACCCCGTCAGGTTGGCATAACTGCGCCCCGTCGTCGGCGTGCCATCACCCATGCTGATCCATCCGACATTCTCCCCCCACACGTATCCCGAGAGAAACGACGGATGCACTCTCACTCCCGCTGAACCCGCGGGCAACCCGGCCTCCCGCCAGTTCAGCCATCCGACATTCTCCCCCCACGAGAACGCGTGGTCTGCGTTAATCGAAGTCTGCGCCCTTGCCTGCATCGCAAGCGAAGCAACGGCGAGGGCGGTAAGTATGCAAGTATTCATGACAAGTATGCTCCGGTATACAAGTAAGCGTAAGAACCAGCGACGGACACGATTCGTGCATCCTCCCAAGCCCGCTCTTGCCGCGTTCTCCGTGCCTCTGTGTGAACGCCGCTCTGTCAAGTGTAAAGCCATGCAATCAGAACGAGAAGTTCGCCCACGGGCTCGCGCCTGCGATCGTGCCCGTCGCAGTAACGATCGGTCCGATCGTCTGCGTCCCGGTAACGTCGTAGTTCACGCCGTTCCCCGTAGCCGAGTTCCGAACAATAAAGTTGCCCCCGAAGTCCACGTCGAGTCCCCGGTCGTTGCGGGTCAGCGTGTTATCCTCGATACGGCAATCCGATCCCGGTACATGAATCCCCGCGCCATCGAACTGAAAGAACCCGTTCCCATCGCACAGATTGCCGCGCACGAGACATTGATTGCCAACCTTCACCCCGTCCCCGTTATTCTCAATCACCGAGCACTCGATCACCTGGCAAGCGTTCGCGGTGCTGATTCCCTCGCGTTCATTGCGCGTCGAGGTGCAAGCACGCACCATTGTCCCAAACCCGGCGGATATGCCGCTGATGGCGTTACCCTCCGCAAGGGATTGCTCGATCAGCGACCGGACGCCGGTGCTGATCCCCATCGTCCCGTTCCCGCGCGCACTGCAATGCCGAATGATTGCGCGGCTCGACGCGTTGATCCCCACGCCGAGGTTTCCGGTGGACTGCACATGCTCCACGATGCACCCGACATTATCAAGGCCCGCCGCGAGATCGACTCCCGCCAATCCCCATCCCGACACGATCCCGTTGCGCAGCGCCACGTTCTCCGCGTTCGCCTGGGTTACACGCACCCCGCCCAGCGACCCCTCGCTCCCCCTCAGCGAGAATCCCATCAGGTCGACCGTGACATTGCTCGCCACGATCTCGATCCCATGCTTCCCCGCGATGCCCGCCACGTCCCCGCTTAAATAATACGAGCCCGGCTGGATAATCTTGAACACCGAGTCCGCGTCTCCCGGTGTATTCACCGAGCTGATCGCGATCCGAGGCTCCACTTCAGCGATCGTCTTGAATGTCGGCCCCACCGCGCCAGGCGGCGGCGTGAGGTCTCCGGCGATCGTCGCCGACCATACCGCTCCGAACGCAACGCTCAGCAATACTACAGGCCCAACATGTATCTTCATGAGTTGCATAGGTAACACTCCGAGTAAACAGAAAGCGTGGAAGCGTGCCCCAGAAGTCGGCCTGTTCTCGACGCCGACTTGTGTGCATGCTGCCAGCGAAAATAGCCTGCACATCAGAACGAAAAGTTCGCCCAAGGGCTCGCTCCCGCGATGGTCCCCGTCGCCGTAACGATCGGGCCAATCGTTTGCGTGCCCGTCACATCGAAGTTCGTCGTATTCCCCGATGCCGAGTTTCGCACCACAAAGTTGCCCGCAACATCTACATCAATCCCCCGGTCGTTCCGGTTGACCGCGTTATCTTCAATACGACAATCCCCGCCCGTGACATGCACGCCCGCGCCATCGGCACTGAATAGTCCATTTGATTCGCACAGATTCCGCGACACCGTGCATCCCGATGCCACGTCGATTCCGTCCGCCTCGTTCTCGATCGCCGAGCACTCCACCACCTGGCAGAACGCCCCGGTGTTCACGCCGTCGCCGACGTTCCGCGTCACCGTACAGTCTCGCACAATCGAGCCGAATCCGACAGAAATCCCGATGCTCCCGTTCGAGTGCGACACGCACCCCTGCACCAGCGAACGGCTGCCCAGTATGAATCCCGCCTGCGTATTCTCGCTGGCTCGCGAGTTGCGGATAATCGAGTGATCCGGCGCCTGGATGCCAACTCGCAGATTCGCCACCGCGATTATGCCGTCGATCAGGCTGCCTCCATCTTCCGTAGCTGACCCAAGATCAACGCCCTCGCGTCCCCACGCAGTAACAATGCCATTCTTTACGCTGATCGTAGAGATATTCGTTCCCACCACGCGGATGCCTGAATGAGACCCCGGAGCGCCCCGCAGCGTGTAACCCATCAGGTCGATCGTGACGTGTCCCGCCGCGATCTCGATTCCCGACTTGCTCCCGACGCCCTGCATATCCCCCGTCAGGTAATACGACCCCGGCTGCGTAATACGGAACACCGAGTCGGCGTCACCCGGCGTATTCATAAGATCGACCGCCGTTCGCGGCTCGATCTCCGACAGCGTCTTGAATGTCGGCGCAACCACCGCGGCCGGGGGATCGAGCGGGCCGGCCACCAGCAAGGCCCCCGCGGTTAGGAGACACGAAAGAGAACCGACGATTGCAGCTAAACGTGCGCGCTTCATATGCGTTGTCCCTTAAAAGAAAGGTGTCCGAAAACAACCCGACATACATATCAACCACGGCTTACCTACCGCCGTGAAGCCCTGGCCACGCCTGACCAGTCGTTCCACGTCGCGGTTCGCCGACAATGGACATGCGACGTCTCCACGCGATCCTCACGCGCTCTTTCTGCTTTTCCCAATAACTTGGAAGTGCACGCCCGCACACCGTGCAAACGCTCGGTTCCGCAGGCGAAATCCATGATCCCGCCTGCAATGCAGGCTCACCAGGTCCCTGCTGGGTCTTGCCTGGCTTACCAGTGAGTTGTCCAACAGCCTGTTCACGCGGCGGCCCGACGGTCCATCGCCACCTTCATCGCCCGTGTCGCGCAGTCAACCAGACGCAAGCGATCAATCGGTTTGGTGTCATAACCATCGCACCCGGCCGACAGGCACTTGTCACGGTCTTCCGACATCGCGTGGGCCGTCAGGGCCATGATCGCACCGTCGTAACCATTCTTACGAAGGAGACGTGTCGCCTCGTATCCGTCCATCTCCGGCATCTGCATATCCATGACAATAAGATCAAACGGAGCGTCGATGCGCTGCCGTTCCATTGCGGCCTCGAACGCGAGCCGCCCATTCTCCACGATACTCACTTCCGCGCCCGCGCGCCGAAGGTGAAACGCGATAAGCCGCTGATTATCCCGGCCGTCCTCAGCCAGTAATATGCGTCCCGTTACCGTTGCCTGCGGACGCTCCGAAAGAGCCTCCTCTTCCGGCGGCGCCGACGCCGGAATCTCGCCAAACTCCCACGCCGCGTCCGACTCATCCGGACGAAGAGTCACAGTAAATGTGCTCCCTTGACCAGCAACGCTCTTTACCTTGATCTCTCCGTGCAGCATCGTCGCAAGCCGACTTGAGATGCTCAGACCCAGGCCGGTTCCTCCATACTTGCGCGTCGTCGAGCTGTCCGCCTGGGTGAACGGCGCAAACAGCGTATCGATCTGTTCCGCCGTCATGCCCGGCCCTGTGTCGACGATATCGAACTCAAGACGCTTGGCGCCATCCTCATCTACCACGCGCAGCTCCACTCGCACCTCGCCCGAGTCAGTAAACTTGATGGCGTTCCCGCACAGATTCATCAGAATCTGTCGAAGTCGCGTCGGATCCGAGTGTATGGTCGACGGCAACGGCGAATGATACAGAGTATTGAGTTGAAGCCCCCGCCCCGTCGCCCGGACTCTCATCAGCGACACCACTTCTTCAACAATCTGCACAGGCGAGCAGGAAATGTGCTCTACTCGCATTTTCCCGGCTTCGATCTTCGAGAGATCCAGCACGTCATTAATAATGATCAGCAGGTGCTCGCCGTTGCGCCGGATCGTCTGCGTGTACTCGGCGCACTGCGCCGGCGTCTGGCCCGGCTCCATCAGCAGCTCGGCATACCCGATGATTGCCGACATGGGCGTGCGGATCTCATGGCTCATGTTCGCCAGAAACTCGCCCTTGCTCCGCACCGCCGCCTGCGCCGCCGCAGTCGCCAGCGTAAGCTCGTGTGTTCTCTCCAGCACCCTCTGATGCAGAGACTCATTAAACTGTTGCAGTTCCAGTTCGCGCCGAACAAGCGCGCGCCTCATCTCGTCAAACGAGAGAGCCAGTCTGCCGATCTCATCAGTTCGCCGGAACGTAATCGGTCGCGACAGATCCCCCTGGGCGATCCGCTCGCTAACTCCCACGAGCTCCTTCAGCCGGCCTGTCCACCTCGCCACGGGAAAGTACACAACCGGTCCGCAGATGACCATGATGATCGCCGTGGTGCGCACTACCACGATCATCTGGCTCCGCTGCGCCGCGTGCATCGACTCGGTCGACAAGCCCACCACGACGCGCCCCAGCCTTCCCGCCGGGCGAGCAACTCCTTCTTCCGCACCGCTCCCGAACTCCTCCTCGCTCGCCACCTGAACCATCTCTTCGCCGACCAGCACCCTGCGATTGTCCGCGCGGCCCTTGCGATGCTCTTCCCAGAGCGGCTGATCGTTGGCCTCTGCCGCAAGAAGAACATCGCTGCGATCATAGATGGCTACAAAAACAGTATTCGGATTCTGAAGGAAACTTCTTGCCGACCGTGAGAGTTCGCTCTTGTCGCCCACCGCCATCGCAAGTTCACACGCCCTCGCTACTCCTTGCGCAACCAGCTCCGCCCCTGTGGACTGCTCCTCGGCGATATGTCGATTGGAATCCAGGATCATCAGCGTCGCCAAAAATGCCTGCAGCACGGCCACGATCATAAGAATCGCAATTGTCGTCTTCACGCAGAGACTCAGCCTGTCCAGGAGGCTAATCATGGCCGCGCACCCTCCCCCGGCTTCGCCACCGGCACGGCCTTCTTCGTGAACTCCTTGGGCAACTCTGCCCCGAGCTGCTCCGCGACCGACATATTCACCAGCACGCTCCACTTCGGCGACTCATGCGTTCCAACGGTCGGACGCGTCGGATCGGCGAGTATCTTGTGCAGCAGTACGCCCGCGGCCTTCCCCTGCTCCTGCGGCTCGACACTCGTCCCGATAAAAGCCCCGGCTCGTACGCACGGCGCGGAAAATCCGAACACCGCAACATGCTTGCGAAGCGCCGCAAGTAGCAGCGAGCGAATCGTCGCCGCGTCGTACACGCTCGGGTCCGCAGAGGTCCACACCGCATCCAGCTTCCGTCCCAATAGATCCGTGATGGCATCGGCGACCGTCTCATATCGATCGATCGCAACCGCTTCCACTCGCCAGCCCGTCGGCAGCGCCGCTGTTAAAGTGTCCTGAAATCGCTTGCTCTTGGCATTATTCGAACGATACAGCATTCCTATTACGCGAGTCTGCGGCAGGGCATCGACAATAAGCGCGAGCTGATCCTTTATTGGCACATCTACACGCACGCCGTGCGCCGTTCGACCCTTCGTCAGGCCCGCCCCTTCCGGGTCCGTCACCATGCAGTACCCAAGCACCACGGTCTCCGGCAGGCGACCGTGAAGCCAGACAGCCGCCTCAGTTCCTATGGCAACAAAGGCGTCCGCCAGCGACGCGAGCTCCTCGGCGCTCTTCGCCGAGAGTGACGACAGAAGCACGGCTTCCACCGCGTGCTTCTCGCGGGCGAGTTCGCCGCGCAATCCCTTCTCGGTTTCCCGGTACGGCGCCGCCTCAGCACTCAGAACAACAACGATCCGATCTGCCACCGAGGTGGCAGGACACATCCATGTCAGCAGCAGCGCCGTGCCGATCAGCCAGAGGCGTAAGAATGTGTGGCTCGAACTGCTCGTCATTCATAAACCCTTAGAACTTCCACTGAAGGCGAAGAAACAGCGTCCTCCCCGGAGTGGGATGCGCTTCAAACGACCCAGTGCCGCTGACTATGCCATTAGTACTTTCAAGGACATCGGTCACTCCCACCAGAAGTTCCCCATGCCCGCCCGCAAACGTCTTCGCTGCTGTCAGGTCCAGACGATGTGATCCGGACACATTGTGGCCGGCAAGAACGCCCGCGGGAGTGTGGTCAGACCATCGATAGTTCGCTGATAACGTCCAATCGGTATCAATAGTGAGGTGTCCCGTCACGCCCGCGCTGTTCGGCACCGGATCGAAGGCCCGGATGTCCGTCGCTTCATCCTCACGTTCAAAGCCGTCATACGCGTACCAGACCGAGACTCCGCCCCTGTGGGCTTTGTACGCCAGCTCGATCTCGGTGCCCGGCGAGGTGGCTCCGCCATTGTTATAGACCGTGTACTCGGGGATCGGGCTGCCCGGATTCATCACCACGGTGCCCACCAGGTCATCATACCAATGATAATATGCATCCGCCCGCAGCGTCAGGTGGTCGGTGAACCGCGCGAAATAGCCCGCTTCAACAGAATATATCTCTTCATTCGTCACCCCGGCAGTCGGTACAAGATTCACCCCGAACAGGCCCGGCGGCAGCGGAGGCGACGCCAAGGGCAGTCGATGTGTCTTCGTGTCCCTGATCCCCGGCAATGGTGCGCGAAACGCTTTTGCCCCGCTTATCCTCAGGATGTGACGCTTCTCCGAGTCAAGGCCATACATCCCCGTCAGCCGTCCGGACCAGTCCGCCGACGTGCCGCTGTAGTAATCGCCCCGTAGCTGTGACTCGACGGTCAGTCGCTCGGTCGCTTCCCACTGGTCAAGAGCGAACAGCCCCGCCGCGTACTCGTTATAGTCATCCTTTGCGTACATGAACTGCTGGGGATCATCCGCGCTTGGGTTCGCATACGTCCAGCGCGCATTGGCCCCGATCGACACCTTGTGGTGCTCCGAAGGCTGAAAGCTGAACTGAAAGTCAGCGTTCGTCTCCAGGTTGTCGTAGTGAGCGAAGCTGGGCCGGTCCGCGTTCTCAAAGTTGCGATAGAGTTGCACATACCATGATGTCGTAGCATCGATCGTATGATCAAACTTGGCATACAGTCGCGCAAGATCCAGCCGCTCGTCACGCCCCGGGTTGTATTCCGCGAACCCGTACCCTCCTTGATCCACATGCGCATGGGCAAAGCCGAAGCTCAGCTTGGCCTGCGGCGACACCCGGAATAGGCCGTCCGCGCGAAATCGCGATCCTCGCCCATAGTCATCCGATGAAAAATCATCCCCCGCAATAGCGTTCTCCGACGTCTCTCTCTCCTGGTACCCCCCTGAGAACCGCCAGCTCCATGCTCCGTCCGATTCCGACCAGGCTCCCTCTGAATATGTATCCCCAAACTCATTCAGGCTCGTGGAAACGACCACCCCCGGCTCCGAACCGGCGTCCTTCGTGATAATGTTGATGACGCCATTGAAGGCGTTCGCCCCCCAGCTCGCCCCGCCTGGCCCGCGAACCACCTCCACGCGCTCAATATCCCCCATCATCAGCGGCAATGTCATCAGGTCAACACTACCCGTGTAGATATTGTTCGCATTCCGCCCGTCAATCAGCAACAGTGTGCGGTCGGAGAACCTGCTATGAAAGCCCCGCACCCCCACAGCGTAGTGGTTCCGATCCATCCGCAGCACGTTCATGCCCGGAGTAAACTGCAGCACCTCGGCAAGAGTTGTTAGGCCGCTGTAATGAATGAACTCTTTGGTGATAAGACTGATCGGCACCGGCGTCAAATTAATCGCACGCGGCTGTCGCGTAGCCGATACCACCGTCGGAACTTCGTCGAACAGCATCAGTTCCGAGTTCGGTAGCTCCGTCGGCAGTTCAGTTGCCAGCGGTGCAATCTCGCCATCGTCCGGCGGCTCCATCGCCGCCATCGTGCTGCTGCAGCACGCCAGCAACACCGCGATCGAGCCCCCGCGCCGATCCTTCGCGCGTTTTCCCGAACGCTCCCTGTTTGCCGAGTCTGCCACGGTGGGTTCTTTCTCTGGCTGCATGGTGATCGAACGAAGTTCCCCGCGGTCACCTATTTCGGACATCACGATCAAAATGATCATGTGAATTGCTGCCGTCTCCCGGCATTGCATATATCGAGGAGGACGACGCACCCTGAACGTGCGGCTCCGCGCAATTATCGCCCACTCATTCTCGCGGCAATACTTGCGCAACTAGGTAGAATCCACTGAGTATGGCTGTGTGACTGGACGTCGAACCCATTTCCCGTGAGTCTGCATCGTCGTGGCTACGAAGCGAAGTGCGCGCGTGCGGTGGTCTGCGCTCGCGCGAAGCACGCTTGCGCGCTCCCCAAGGTGCTCACGTCCATTAGAGAGGGATACACAACAGGCCGCATAGCTCCACTGACCGCCACGTAGACTAGCATCCCCAAACCCGACTCATCCCGACCCCGTCCTCCTGTGCACTCGGCATCCTGCCTCACGCTGTCCGGGGCCCGTTCGCCAGTCTGCTCCTGTGGCGTGCTTTCAAGCACGAGCTCTTGCCGGTCTTTGGGGAGATGCTCCTTCATTCCGAAGCCACGCGCTCCGGCTCTTCGTCGTAACTCACCAATCTCCCACCCCACACTCCCTTCCCGTTCGCTTCCCTACTTTCATTCCCTCCGCGCCCCTTCACGCCCTCCGCGTTCAGCATCTTCTCGTTCCTTTATCCGCCGTGTGGCACATCTTTCACCTCCGATTCATCTCCCTTCATGTCTGAGGCGAACATATATCAGCGTTGCAGCGGTATCTGCGATTCGTAATGCATGCGCAGGGCCACCGGCTGCGCCTCCCGCGCGCCATCTGTAATACGAGCCCGTCGTGCCGAACAATGGGCACAGCCGATTCGAAGCCCGCTTTTCATTTCTTTCACCAGTCCGTATTCTGCTAGCCATGAGAACCCGCAGCAGCACGATTGTCATTCTCGCACTGCTGATACTGATGCTCGGCAACGTCGTCGGCTGCGCGTCGAATCGCGTGACCGATCCCCCGCGCACCGCGACTGAGCAGTTCCTCCTGTCCAAGGCCGCGAGCGAGGCCGTCGATCAGCTCTCGTTCGAATCACTGCGCGGCCGCCGCGTCTACATGGACCCGCAGTACTTCGCCGTCTCCGAGCAGCCGTTCGTCCTGGGTGAGATCCGCGCCAAGATGCTCATGTCCGGCTTGCAACTCGTCCCCCGGCGCGAAGACGCGCAGGTCATCGCGGAAGTTCGCTCGGGCGGCGTCGGCATCGATCGCAACGACTACCTGTTGGGCGTCCCGGCGCTTCAGGTGGGCGCGGGTGAAGCCGCGGCTTCCGCCGTCCCGCTCCTTACGCCGGAACTTGCGATCTTTAAGGATCGTTACCAAACTGGTTTCGCCAGCGTTTCATATGTCGCCTACTGGGCGGCAACCGGCGAGATCGTCGCCGGCTCCGGCCCTTTCATCGGGCGATCTGTTCGAGACGATTGGTGGTTCTTCGGCGCGGGGCCGAGGTCCACGGGTGACATCGCGCCAGTGCGCGCCGCCGAGTAGACCCATCAGGAACGCATGACTGAATCCACGACCGCACTACGTCCAGCTCGAGCGCGCAGTCGACGCCTTCTTCGAAGGCTTGCGATCACGCTTATCGTGCTGGCAGTCGCGTCGGTCGCGTGCGTTCTTGTGCTTCGCGCAGTGCTCGCGGGCGACACGCCGCGCCGTATACTCGTCGAACAACTAAGCAGCAAGACCGGCTTGCGCGTCGAGATCGGCGAAGCAACTGTCGGCTGGCGCGGGCAAACCGTTCTTCGCGACGTTGTTATTACTCTTCCCCTTGAGACCGACGCGCTGTTCACCGCGCCGGTAATCGAGGTTTCACATGCCGGCCTGTTCGCGATCGTTATTGCAGGCCATCCTGGACTGGATGTCATCACGATCCCGACCGCCTCTCTCGCGATCAGCGAAGATGGCATGGGACGCTGGTCACCTGTGCGCGCCGCTTCGATCGTTCAGGCGTCCTTACGATCGTCCGCAAATGACGGTGGCGCCCCGAAGCTGCCGTCAATAACAATCCATGCCGCGGCAGTAACAGTCTCACGCCCCAACAGACCACCGGTCCAGCTCCAGCTCTCGCTCGACGCCGAGCCAATTGATCTCGTGTCATACTCCGTCGACGCCACGCTCGGTGCATCTCGAGTCAAAGCAGCCATCGCGATTCCCAGCTTCGAGCACTCTGTCAATATCGACCTCGCAGGTGTCGACCCGCTCCTCGAACTCTTCGACCTGACATCGCTCTCCCCATTGGCCCTTCGCGCAACATGGACCGGAGGCGTGCGGGACAAGACAGCCCTCGGCGTTCTCTCCGTACTAAAGGCACGCGCCGGAGATGAACTACTAAGCGGTTCGGTGCGAATCGTCGCAAGCGAAGAGGAGATCCTCGCCGAGCCGGGCATCCTCACCATCCACTCCCCGCGCGCGCCCCGCTCCCCCTTCACCATCACCGGCGGCAGCGTCGTCGTTGCATCATCATCCATCGCACTCGAGTCAGCCCGCATGGATGTCGCCGGATTGAGCGCGATGGTCTCCGGCCGCTGGAACCTCGCAAACCGCAAGGGAGAAGCCACCCTCGCCTGGAACGGCGACGAGTTGAACGCCTCCGTAACGCACCACGGCAGCGCACACATTCGCGCAGCGGTCCCCACCCTCGGCACGCGCACGCTCACCGCAACACTGCATTCCTCCGGTCATGCGCCCGGCGCCTCCTGGAACATCGATACCGCCGTGGACGCACGCGCGAGCGATTGGAACAACGCCGTCGTCAGCCTGACCTTCCCCACCCTGCGTGTTACCGACGCCAAGGGACCGATCGACCTCTCCGGAGTACAGGCGAGCATCACAGCCGAATGGCCCGAGATTATGTTGACGACGTTAACAGTGCCCGGCGCAGCCGACCTCACAGCCGCGGCACGCTATAACACCACGTCCAACGAGTGGTCGCTCGACATTAGAACTACTGAACTCAACATTCCCCGCGTCTCCGTCCAACCTGCTGTCCACATCAAGGGATCCGGCGACCTGAATGGCGCGCAATACGTTGACGCTCACATCTCGCTCGATGGCAGGACCCTCTCGACAAACGGCAGCTACATCCCCGACCGCGCTGTTCCCCTCGTGGCGTGTGTGCAAGTC
>Ga0163155_10004631_pt1 | contig 14033 bp, 6 predicted proteins | sample OliLakLV19SP4G1_FD_148611 | JGI IMG/M metagenome (GOLD analysis project Ga0163155, IMG submission 148611) | Freshwater microbial mat bacterial communities from Lake Vanda, McMurdo Dry Valleys, Antarctica - Oligotrophic Lake LV.19.SP4.G1 | ecosystem: Environmental > Aquatic > Freshwater > Lake >...
CCAACGGGAGGGTGACTTCGGCTTTGCGCGCTGAACCGGTGGGCGACCAGACGGCCCAGATGCGTTTAGCGGCGTCGGTGCCGTGCGCGAATTCATAGACGAACACGTCGTTGGCTTTTTCCTGGATGACTTTGCTGAAGCGGTAGTCGCTCATTGATTTATACAGATGCGCCACGGCGTGAAACGAAGGCTTGGGTTTGAGATTGCGCGTGAGGCCGGATGAGCCGTGCACCTGCGGCTCGTCTTTGTCGTCGTGAAAAAAGATGTACGCGCGCTCGATGGGCATTTTAGCGAAGACGAGAAAGGAGCGCACGAGATACTGCGCCTGTTCGGCGTCGGTGTTGCCGCTCCACTTTTTGAAATCGCCTGTTTTCGGCGCGGGTTTCGTGGAGCAGTCCCAGCCGAATTCGGTCACCCAGATCTGCTTGCCTTTGGCGTTGGCGTCGCGCCAGGCGACGGCTTTTTCAATATCTTTCAGGTACGGAATTTTGGGGTCTTCCGGAAAAGAGCGGCGCCAGGTGGGCCAGGGTTCGGCTTCGGCGTAGGTGTGGATGTTGATGGCGTCGAAGAGATCGGTGAGGCCTTCGAAGAGCGAGAGGCTTTTGGCGTAACGGTGGCTCTTGCCGACGACGGCGGCGCAGGTGACGACGGCCATTTTGGGATCGCCTTCGCGGACGCCGCGCGCCATGGCTTCGAAAATTTTCTTGTACGTGGCGTCGTCATATTCACCGGGCTCATTGCCGACTTCGATCGACGTCACCAGATTTGTGTTGGAGGGTCCAAAATACTTGGCGAAGGCGAGGCCGTAGGCCTTGGGATCGGTGGCGGTGTCCTTCCATTTGCCTTGTTTGAAAGTGTCGAACATGAGACAGGCGTTGGTGACGTAGCCTGTTTTCTTCCAGCTTCCGTAAACAAGATTCCAATCCACGCGATTTTTGGCCATCGGAAAAGTGGTCGCGGCGGAGGTGTCTTCGCCGAAATCCCAGTCGATAGGGTGGTAATCGCGAACAAGATTGCAGGTGGGGCGAAAGAGTTCGGGCTTGAATGTGACGGTATGACCGTTGAGTCCCATGAACTCTTTGAAGAGCGGCTTGAGGGGGCTTTCGCCAGCGTGGACGAAAGACAGGGTGACAAGCAGAAGCAGCAGAAAGCGTTTCATTGAGTTCCTCCGGAGAATGATTACACCGCGGGTGGGCTTTCGTTGAAGCGGCGTGCGCGGGCTGCGGCTCCTCGCGACCGGGTGCCGCAAATTTGATTGCTGCACATGTGCGTTTGTGGACGAACTCGCTGGAGAGCTGAGTCGGAAAAGGCCGCTCCGGCCGAAACTGGCGCGACGTTTACTACATGTGCATTATTTTACAAAAGGTTTTGTGCTCACAGTGCGGGCAAAATGAGACAGAATAGTCATGAAAACAGCGTGAGTAGGGGTCGATTGCACACGTCAAAAACTGCATGGGAGCATAAAGATTTCTGCAACAGTTTCTGAAATAGAACCTAACTCGTTTAATGATAGTGTTTTAAATTTGTAAAAAAGGGTGCAGGAAAGTACAGCTCAGGACGTTAAGACTGTGAGTTGTACTGAATTCAAACAGCCAATGCAGTCATAAGCGACAGGGTTTCGGTTTCAGGATGCCTACCTGAGACTGGCAAACAGGCATACTAAGAGGAGGGCAGGTCATGGCTCGCGTAGAAGAGGAAGAGCTGGAAGACCAGGTTGAGGAAGGTGCGGAAGAAGAGCCGGCTGGCGATCAGCCCTTTCTTTATTCCGTGACAGGCCAGACGCCGTGGTGGATCGTCTCGATCCTGCTGCACGCGCTGGTCATCACGCTCGCCGGACTGATGTCCCTGGCGATCGATCTGGGCGAAGAAGAGGCGGCGGTGGTCATGGTCACCGAACTCTCCGCGCGCCCGGAAATGAAGGAAGCGGCTGAGAAGCCCAAAGTCGAATCGGCGCACGTGCTGGAATCCAAGCACGACACGCCGCCGACAGATCCGACGTCGAAAGAGGCCTCGGACATTGTTGTTCCTCCCGAAATTCTCGAAAAAGCCGAACTCGGCGATCACTTCGAAACGATCAATCCCGATCGCCCCGACACGCAGAGCGCCTTCGGCAACCCCGACGCCCACATGTTCCACAGCGTCAAGGGCAGCGATGATGCGGCGGGCGGCGGCGGCGTCGGCGGTGTCGGCCTTGACGACCTCATCGGTGTCGGCGGCGCGGCGAGCCCCGGAACGGGCGGCGGCTGGGGCGGCGGCAACGGTTCAGGCACGGGCGTTGACAACGGCGCCGGCCACGGCAGCTTCGGTCAGCGCGGTGGCGGCGGACGGCGCTTGATGGTCAAGCGTCACGGCGGATCGAAGGCCACCGAAAGCGGTGTCGATAGCGCGCTGCGCTGGCTGGCCTATCATCAGGAAGCCGATGGCCGCTGGGATTCCAAGAAGTATGGTTCAAGCCCGAAAGTAGACACCGCCGTAACAGGCTTTGCGCTCCTCGCATTCCTTGGCGCGGGACACACTGAAAAAGTCGGTGAATACAAAGGCAACGTTCAGAAAGCGGTCTCCTGGCTGAAGAGCAAGCAGGACGCTGAAGGCATGGTCTGGGACACCAGCGACGACCAGGCTGGTCACCGCGCCAAGGGTTATCCCTGCGCGATCGCCACGCTGGCTCTGGCTGAAGCCGCCGGTATGGCGAACATTCCCGACACCAAAGCCGCAGCTCAGAAGGCCATCGACTACTGTACGGAAAAGCATCAGCAGGGCGAAGGTTCCGATAAGGGCGGCTGGCGCTATGGTCCCAAGCAGGAACCGGACACCTCCGTAACCGGCTGGTTCATCATGGCTCTGAAGTCCGCCAAGGTCGCAGGCCTGGCGGTCAATCCCGCCGCTTTCGATGGCGCCATCAAGTTTCTGGACAGCGTTGAAAAGAAGCAGGAAGGCGCAGCCGGCGGCAGTGGTTACGGACCGGCGTCATCCTACTGGTACATGACCAACAACGAACACGGCCACACGGCACACCGTCTCAGCGCCATCGGAAATCTCGGCCGCCAGTTCCTCGGCTGGAAGAAAGAAGATCTTCAGTCCAGCGTCGAATGGTTTGTCAACAAGGGTGGCGTTCCGTCCTGGGGTGGAAACGGCGAAAGCTGCGATCTCTACTACTGGTACTACGGCACCCTCTGCGTCTTCCAGCAGGGCGGCGATCTGTGGAAGCGCTGGAACGATGGCATGAAGACCGCGCTCATCACCAATCAGTGCAAACAGGGTGATGATTCAGGCAGCTGGAACCCGTCAGGCCCTTACTCCGAAGAATGGGGCCGCGTTGGCCAGACCGCGTTAGCCTGCCTCTGCCTGGAAGTCTACTACCGCTACATGCAGCTCAAGCAATAATTTTGACCGATGCGTGACGCCGCCCGCGTTGCGCGGGCGGCGTAAAAAATTCGACAACCATTCCAGTCCCGGACCGTTCCAGGCTGGCAAGCAGAAGCAAGGAGAAACAATGAGGACGCTCAAAACGATTAACTGGAAAGCCGCAAGCTACGCTTTCTGTCTGGCCCTGGTTTTCACCGCAGCCGGAGTAATGGCTGAAGAGGGTGGCAAAAAAGGCCACGTCAGCATGCTCGACCAAATGAAAGACGCTGGCTTCATGGAATACATTCTCCTGCTGACGTCCGTTGCAGGATTCGCGCTTGCCCTGCAGGCCATGGTGACGCTGCGCGCCCATTTGCTGCGGCCGCCGGAGCTGGCCACTGAACTGTCCAACCTGGTTCAGGAAGGCAACGTTGAAGGCGCGTTCGATGTGGCTCAAGGCGACAACTCGTTCCTCGGCGCCTGCGCGCTGGCCACCCTGTCCAATGCTCAGTACGGCAAAGACGCGATGGATTCCGCGCTGGCCGACGCCGGCGAAGTCGAAGGCAACAAGCTGATGAACAAGGTCAATACACTGAACATGATCGCCGCCATCGCCCCGATGTTGGGCCTGACGGGCACGACGGTCGGAATGATCGAAACCTTCTCCGCGATGGCTGCCGGCGGTGCTGAAATCACGGCCGACAAGATGGCGAAGGGTATCTCGATCGCCCTCATCTGCACGTTCACCGGACTGATGGTCGCCATTCCGCTGCTGGTGATCGCGTTCTTCCTCAAGACCCGCCTCGTGCAGACCATTCTCGAAGTGCAGAACGACTGCAACGAACTGATCCGCCTCATCACCTCCGGCGAACAGCCGGCTGAAGGTTAATCGGAACATTCTCTCATCCCCGGTCTATGCCGGCCGGGGATGAGGCTTTCACTAACCGACCGAACGAAGAGGAAAGATTCCCATGGCCGTGCAAGAAAACAACGTAGAAGTCGACATGGTGCCGCTGATCGACATCATCGTACTCGTGCTGATGTTCTTGATCATCGTGGGCGACACCGCTGCCGCCGCCAACGCCATCCAGATGAAGTTGCCGCGCGCGGATCAGGCGATGACCGACAAGGAATTGAAAGAAAAGAACGTGCGCCTGGAAGGCCGAATCGTCATCCAGATGCAGAGTAAAGAGGGCCGCTACTTCGCCGTCGTGAACAACAAGCAGTATGAATTGGTGGCGCAGGGCAGCAACAAATCGCTGAACGATTACCTGGACGAACAGGTCAACTGGCAGCTCGGACGCAATCTGGCGAAGAAGGATTCCGCCGGTGCCGTGGACATTCCCGTCAAGCTGCGCCTTCCGGAAGCAGCACCGATGAAAGACGTGGAGCGCATCGTGATGACCTGCGCGCGCCTCGGCCTGGTGAACATTCAGTACGCGTCCGAACTGGTCTTGAAGCGCAATTAAGCGGGTCGTGGCCCACGCGTGATGCTGTCTTAAAACAAAAAATGATCGATCTGAAGGAGATAGGAAAATGTCCAAGAGAAAGCATCCGGGACACGATGATAGTGGTGGTGGCGGTCACGGCGGAGACAGGCCCTGGGTTTTCTTCGCGGTTGATTGCTTCTTCCTGATCACACAGTTCTTCGTTATCACCTTCAAAGTGAAATCCAATGAATCGGCCCTTCCGCAGCGTCTTCCGCCCGGTGGAACGGTTCCTTCAAAAAGTTCCGCTCTCGACAACAAAAAGAAACTCTCGATCCATGTCACTCGCGCCGGCGGCGCAGCCACTTACGAGTTCATGACCAAGCAGGTCAATATGCAGGGACTCAATGACATGCTGGCCGGTTCCGTAGGCGGCGGGCAGGAATACCAGGTTCGCGTTTCCTACGAAGAAGATGTTCCGTTCGGAGATGTGCTGGCGGTTTTCAACGCCTGCGCCAAGGTAAAAATCTCCGAGTGCGGACTCATTCCTCTTCGCGGTTCGCGCGCCAGCCCGTGATCGCGGTTACTCCATGCAACAGAAACGGAGCCAGTATGGGCTCCGTTTTTTTATCGGTCGAGATCAAGGGTTTTTAAAATAAGAGACCTTGCTGGGCGATCGGTGCGGCTCCTTCAGCGGCCACCGGAGCCGACAATCCGGAATGGCGATCCAGCCGCCGGGCGATTCCCGCCGCGAGCCGTTCCGCAGAGCCGCAAAAAACCGCGCGGCGCTTGGCGCGGGTCAGTGCGGTGTAGATCATCTGTTTGTTCATCAGGCGCTCGGCGCCTTGAGGCGGTATGGGCAGCAGAATTTCGCCGTACTCCGAGCCCTGGCTTTTATGAACCGTCAGCGCGAACGCATACTCAAAACTCTTCAGTGCGCTCAGCGGGATCTCCAGATAGCGTTCTGTCGTCGATGCATGGCGCTGAAAAATGACACGCACGCCGCGGTCCGGCACCGCCAGCGCAATGCCGACGTCTCCATTGAAGAGTTGCTGCACGTAGTCGTTGGCGGTAATCAACACGGGCGCGCCGGAAAATAGAACGGCGCGGGCACCCGGCATAAGGGCCTCCGCAATATGGCGATTCACGCCCTCACAGCCCCAGGGCCCGCCGCGCAAAAGCGTCAGCACGCGGGCGCTGTTCAGTACCTCAAAAAGCGCATCAAGGTGAGGCGCGATTTCCGGCGCACTCAGATTTTTGGCGGCAGCGGCATGCTCGGCCAGTTCCATGTAATTCAGTCCGCCATTTAACGGAGACAAATAATGCCGCATCGCCCAGCGGTCCAGCACGCGCCTCCACGGCTCCGGCCGCGGCTCCGTCAATTCACACAGCCAGCAGCCGTCGCTTTCGGTGAGGCTCGACTCCTCCGCAGTGGTCCGAGGCAACTCAGCAACCAGGTGCTCCGCGGTGTGGCGCGTACTGCGATTCACGCGCTCGCTAACCTCGCAAATCTTCGGATGCGACCGGCGGTTCTCGCGCAGCAGCACCACATGATCGATCTCGCTGGCGGCGCTGTCTGGCTTAGAGACCGTAATATCGGGGAATAACTGATGCAGTTGCTTGCGCAATCCCGCGGAATACGCCGGATCGCCAGTCGCCGGCGCCAGGTCGGCGAGCACCGATCCGGCGTCGACCGACGGCAATTGATCCTTGTCGCCCAGCAGAATAATCCGTGCATCCGGTGGCACGGCGTCCAGCAATCGTGCCATCGTTACGATGTCAATCATCGAGACTTCGTCAATCACCACGACGTCGGCCTGAATAGGGTTCTCGCGGTGCCGCCGGAATCCCTGCCACGAGCTGTAGTCCAGCAAACGATGCAGCGTTTGCGCCGGCGGAAGCCGCCTGCCTTCGTGGGTGCCCTCCGTACGCGTGTTGAGCGACTCCGTGAGTCTTTGCGCCGCACGACCGGTCGGCGCGGCCAGCGCGATTCGATCCGAGGACAGGCCCAGTCGCAGCAGTCCTTGCAAAACCGTGAATACCAAGGTCGTTTTCCCCGTTCCAGGCCCGCCGCACACGACGACGAAACGGCGCAGCAGCGCCAGACCCAGCGCCAGCTTCTGCTCGCGGTTCAAACGAATAACGGAGTCCGCTTCTAACAACTCGTCGATAATTTTTTTCAACTTTTGGATGTCCACCGTTTCTGGCGGCATCGCCAGACGCTGTTTCAACGCCGACTCAAAGCTGCGCTCATGGAATAAATATTTCTGAAAATAAAGCAGCGTGCGTCCCTGCGCCGCGGACCGGATGACCGGTTTGTCAGCGCTCTCCGCCGTAGCAATCAGGCGCGAAAACGTGTCACCGCTCAGTGCTGATACAATTTTCTCCGCCCACTCGCTGGCTTTCTGCGGAGAGACCAGCCCATCAAAACGCCGCGTCAGGGACGCTCCCGCCACCTCCGTGCAAACACTTCCTTCGCGCAGCGACAACAGCATCACAATCAATGCCGCATGAAGCACCTCTTCAGATTCATACCCGGAAATTTCGAGCAGATCGCGCAACGTTAGAACGTCCAGATGGGTGAGCCCCCCGTTGTCCACAGCTGACGCATACAACGCCTCAAGGTCCGCGCTGATCCGCGGAAACACACGCTTGAGCTGAATCGAGGCGGGAGAATTCATGACAGCCGCCCTCGGTTGCGGCGATTGGCTCGCACGTCACGCAGCAGAGCCTCTTCGCTCCAGTCGCTCTTCGTCGGCGCGCGAAAAAAAATACCGTCTGAACTGCCCGGCCGCATTCCACGCACATAAAAATAAAACACACCGCCGAAATCGCGGGCCGCGCTAAATGAGGGCTTGATGCGAGGCAGCCAACGCTTCAATGCCTGTAGATAAATCCGGTACTGCAGATCATAACGCCGCTCCAGAATATCGCGCTGCAGCTCCGAGGGGGCATAACCCTGCGCCAGCGTATTACTCTTCCAATCGGCCAGGAAATAACGTCCCTCATGCTCGAACACCAGATCCATGATGCCCATCAGATACCCGTCATCGGAATGCCGGATCCCTTCCTGTTCGTGCTTCAGTGAGAACGGCATGTGGAATTCAACCTCGTGCCGTCGCTGCGCGTGAGTCACTTTCCAGAGCGGCGCGAGGTTCAACTGCGGCAGCGGCGTATGTAGCGCGTTCCACACTAATTCCGCGGTACGTAACTCGCGGCGGCGCAAAAATTCATCCCGCGAGGGCGGCGGAATATGGCGCTTTAGCATTGCCGCGATCAGACGGTAAGCGCCTCCATGCTGAAGCAGTTTCACCGGCGACTCCGCCGCGCCAGCGGTATCGAAATAGATGTTCTCGAAAATGGCGTGAAGCGCTTCGCCCGCCGCCGCCCCCGGCGGCAGATCATCCATCGGTCCCTCTTGGCGTGAGTCGTCATCACCGCGTGCAACGCGTTCCGCAAGCTCGATCGTTTCGACCCGCCTTGACGACGCATGAGTCACCAGCCTGGAGTACGATTGGACTTCGACGCGACGCATAAACAGAAAATTCAAATCAGGCTTCGATAATGTCGCCGGCAACTCCGGCACCCGCGCTGTTTCCGCCACGTTAGGCGCAATGACCGAATCAACCTCTGGCTCAAGCGGCTCAAGCGGCGCACCTGAAAACAAGACGCTTGCCACTTCCCGCGGCGCCAAGTTTTCCAGATCCGCGCTCTCGATTATCGGGTGAAGAATCGTGCCGACCGGACCCACGCTTTTGGTATGCGTTGCAACGGGCAGATACAATTTAAATACAGCGCGCGTCATCGCGACATAGAACAATCGCCGGCTTTCATCCGCTTCTTCTGCTTCAGCCTTCTCTTCGTGCGGATTGTTTTTCGTCTGTAGATCAAAAACAAAATGCGCCCCGTCGTGATATTTCAAATACGATTTACTTTTACCCTTGGTAAATCCACCCGCCATGAAAACAATGGGAAACTCGAGCCCTTTACTGGCGTGAATGGTCATCAGCTTGACCTTCGGCTCCTCCGTCTCGATGGGCTGCAACCCCGATTCGTCTTCGCCCGATGCCGTTCTCTTTTGTCTCAAAAATTGAACAATGTCCAGAATATCCAGTCCGGATCGGTACGCTTCGCAGGCCAGCGCGTGAGCGATATAACGGAAGTTTGCAACTCGCCGGTCCCCATCCGCTTCGGACGCTTCCGACAATAGACTCCCGGTCTCCTCGAGTATCGATGCGAACAACTCCGTCCAACGCCGTCTTTCCAACAGGTGCCGCCAGCGTCTCAATAAGGGTTCCAGCGGCAGTCCAGATCCTTCGGATACGCGTGAAATGACGTCCGGACGAAAACCGATGATCCTCGAGAGCAGCATTTTTTTGAATGCATCAACATCATCCGGTCGCGCGAGCGCCTTCAAAATTAACAAAAGATGCAACGCTTCGTCCGACTGCCAGATCCCTGCCTTTTTATAAAACGAATAGGGAATTCCCCATTCGCGAAGCGCGGCCTCAATCGGCCGCGCTTCCGCGCGTTTCAATATCAGCACCGCAATATCGTCAGCTCGGAGTGCTCGCTCTTTTTTCTTCATCACAAGTTGGATCGCGCGTCCCGAATCCGGCAGCAGTCGTTTTATTTCCGCCGCCACGAACTTGGAAAAATTCACGCGAGCCAGCGCCATCGGCGTAGATGTAAGCCGCACCAGCGTCAGTGGCTTGCGGCCGGTGCGATCCACTTTGAGCGCGGGCTGGTCTTCAACTTTTTCCGGCGGTTTGACCGGGCGGTACGGAGAAAAGAAACCACTCCTTTCAAAGAAGTGATTCAGCGCCGTCAACAATCCCGTGCACGAACGCCAGTTCACCCCGAGTTCGTGCGGTGGCCGCCCAGTGATCGCGCGGATTTCTTCCTCTGCCTGGCTGTACGTCGCCACATCCGCATTGCGAAATCCATAGATGGATTGCTTGGGATCGCCGACGACAATCAATCGATTCGCCGTACTCTGGCCATCGATAAAAATACGGCGGAATATCCGCCATTGCACCGGATCGGTGTCTTGAAACTCGTCGACGATTCCAAAACGAAACCGTCTGCGCAGCTCCCCCAGCAATGCTTCTGAGCGCGGATTTTCTTCAGCTAGAGCCTCGTCCACGCGGCAGAGCAAATCCTCGAAGCTCTGCAATCCGCGCTCGCGCTTGTAATCATTCATTTTCTCTAGCAGCGCCCGGACGGTATCGATTGACAATGCAAACTCAAGCCCCTGCATCGCGGCACAGAGCGAGTCGAGTCCTTCAACCAACGCTCTCAGACACTCACATTCTGGCGGCAGCCTGTTTTCTTTAAGACCGCTCAAAAGACATCCGAATCCTTCCTTTTTGAACACCGTGGATGTATTCGCCCGTTCCAACATCGCTTTGAATGCTGTTATCGGCTGTAACATCGATGCCGGATCGGCCAACCATCCGAGAACGGGAAGAATCACTTTCTCCAATTTCGGATTCAGCGAATTTTTATTCATCGGTAATCGCGCGCAGAGGGAATAAAAAGGATGCGCGATCGGTATCGCGACCGGTCCGCCGATCAGCAATGGAAATTCAACAAGTTTGCCGCGAATTTGCGCTTCGACGGCAGCCAGTGATTTCCCGCAGCTGCCATTCTGCACTGGCCGTAATTGGTGGCCGCACGCGTGCCGGAATCGAGCCGCGACCGCAGTCGTCCGCGCTTCCCAATTCTGGCCGCCCCCATATCCGTTTTCGAATCCGGATATCTCCAGAATGCGCGGAAGCGCGGACGCATGGGTTTGCGGCCACACCGTTCGCTGTATTTCGCGCAGGCAAACCTCCATCAGTTCGTCATCGCGAGCCATCGCCGCGCCGGCTCCCTGGCCGTGCTCGAACGGATACTGCTTCAGCACACGCATGCAGAATCCATGGATCGTAAAAATTTGCGCCTGATCAAACTGGTCGAGCGCGGCGCTCAATAACGGCTGCGGCTCCGCCTTCTGCTGGATGGCATTCTCAATGGCGCTGCGAAGCCGCATTTTCATTTCAGCGGCCGCTTTTTCCGTGTATGTCACGCACAGAATTTTGTCCAGCGTCACGCGCTCTTCCGTGAGGATCCGCAGCATGAGTTGTTCAAGCGCATACGTTTTTCCGGTGCCAGCGGATGCTTCGATTAGCGCATGCTGGTCCAGGCGGATTTGATCGTAAGCGGGTGTTGCCGGCACAACCTCTCCTTAAAAATTACCGCGTAGAACCCGTACGCCGATTTGCCGGGCCCAGATCCAGCAAGCGGAATCGTCTGCGTATGAGATCAAACGCATCCGGCGGCGCCTGAACAGCCGCGATGTCCTCAATCCGCACGCGCGTCTGGCGCCGCTCGAACTGATCATCGTCTTTTTCCAATTCGGCCGCGAGGACGTTGCTGTACGACTGCCGCACTGCGGGCAGAGCCGGGTCGCCCTCGTCGAGTTCATACGCACTGCGCAAAAAAGCATTTTTCTCAATGGTGTAAAAGGGAAGCCGCTCAAAACGTCTCACGTCTAAAAAATCGGTGACAAGCATCTCCAAATAGCGGCGCGCGTTCTCTTCAGGAATGTCGGGGTAGTCGATAGCCGTGATGCCGTCGTCGTTCGCGATATGAATTCTAAGCCGCCGCGAATCCAGCCACTTTTGCGGCGAGATGCCGTCCTTGTTTGGCTCAGTTCCACAAATCAGCGTCAGGTAGAACAACACCGCGTCAAAACACATGACGTTAAGACGTTCAGCGGATGCCGCGTCCGTATTGCATGTGATCACCAGCATGTCCAGAAATGTTTCGCCACGCCAAACCAGATCGTAGGACCCTGTCACTGAAATTTCGCGTGGCGCGAAATTCAACTGAGCCGCTGGGAAGTACACGCGCGGCTGGCGCACCGTGGCAGCGGGTCCCAGTTGGATGGGGCCACAATAATCCCCGCCATCAGCACGGCGCTCATCGATCCATTCGGCCAGCCCTGGAATCCTGTCGCGCAGCAAATCGCGCAGTCGCCGATGATCGACTTCCGCAAAAGCACCATCAGGCGCGAGTGCCGCACTCTGCCGGTCGTTGTAATGTTGTTCAAAGCGAGCGGGCCATTCAGCAACAGCCGTTTTCACCGAATCCGTGGCCGCTCGCACTGTAAAACGGCGCAGCGTATCCGCCACCAAACGGATAGCTTCGCCGCATTCCGTATAAAAGGGCTCGTCATCGCACGGCTCATCAAATTCTTCACCCACTATTTTTAGATGCCGCCGCAATGACGCCTCCGCCGGATTCCGTAGAAAGCGGCACAGCTCCGCTACGGAAACGGACACCGCGCTGTCTGAAGCAGGCGACTCGATAGTCGCCGACCGCAGTTTCTCGCGTGCATTTTTAGCGCGTTCCAACTCAGCCATGATCTGAGTGTTGCAAGGCAATCCGGCAGCCGCGCGCCGCGCGACCAGCTGCCTCAGCGCAAGCAACCGATCGGTCTCAGAATAGTTCACGAAAATATCGGTTATGCCTGCGCGAGGCGCGGGGCGGGGCGGGGTAAGGTATACCGCGTCGTGACTTTGAAGGGGCGCTTGCACCGTCTCGAAGGGCGCCGATCCGGGCGGCAAAATGTGCGTTTCCAGAAACCGCTTTAACTGCATTAGCGGCACGCACGGATACAATTCTTGATCCTTCTGAATTTCGCGACAGCTGTAGCTTAGATAGAGCTTTCGGCGCGCGGATAAAATCGCTTCAAGGAATTGCAACCGCTGCGCCTCGGGCCGTTTGATGTCGCCAGGTTTTCGCTCCCGCTCGCGAAGATCCAGCTTCGACGGAACATCCAGGGTCGGAAAAACAATTTCACCCAATCCCAATACATAAACGATCTCAAATGGAATCGGCCGCGAAGGCTGCAGCGAAGCAATCGTCACACCGCCTGAAAGATACTGCCCGCTGCGCGCCTCCAGGGATTCCAGCCGCGCCGCTACAAACTCCCGCACCAACGCGAGTTCAAGCTTCGTGGCTCCGTTCGTCGTAAGAGACACATCGGCCGTCGCCAGTAGTGGCAGCGAACTCAACAACGTGTCAAGCACCGCCGATTCGGCGTCACGATCCTCCGGTACGGCAAGAAAATCCTGCACCAATTCCTGGATCACCGCCGCCCATTTCTGACCCGTCGAGCGAAGCTCGCGCAGGTCGCACAATCGCGGCAGCAGTCCTTCGACCGCCTGGCAGAACGCATCCAGCCCCTGCCCGTCCGAGCTATCCATATCCGCGTACGGAATGATGTCGCCGAAGCGCGGCGCGGGTTCGTCCGTGCGCGGATCGGGCGTCTGCATGATGCGGCCCAGCCGCAGTCGCTGCATGCCGAGCTTCCACGAAAATTGCGGCGATTCTTTGTGCCCGTGAGAGGCCTTGTCCCTCGCATCCCACCCATGATAAATGCCGAGCCGCTCCGTCCACGTCAGCCACTTCAGCGCATGCTGGCGATCGATGTTGAATTTTGTCAAAAAGCATGGATTCAGCAGCAGCTCGAAAACGCGCGTGCGCGTGAACGATTCCATGGCCAGATCCAGCATTGATATGATCGCTTTGCCCAGCATGCTTTGTCCAGCCGCACTGAAATCGCTGAGGTTATACGGAATTAATGGGGCCTCGCGGCCGTGTTCGATGGCATCGACTGGCCTGCGGTCGAAAACGAACTGAATCACCGGCTGATACAAGGTCATGTCCGTGACGAGAATCGTGAATTGATTAAGCGTAAGCAAAGGATCTTGCAGCATCGCGTGAATGATCGTGTTGTAGGCCGTCTCCACTTCGCGAAGCAGGCCGGGACAGGCCACGATTTGCAACGAGGTATCCTGCGGCACCGAGCCCGCCGCCTCATCGCCAAGAATTCTTCGCTGAAGCCGCGACAAGACGGTCGTCTGCGCGCGCAACTCAGGATGCGCCGCATCTGAAACGTGGAATGTCGGTGTGGACCGATTCGCGGAATTCATGCCAACAAGCAACTTAAGACTCTCTGCCGCCGCGCTGCCCCACACGCTCAGCAACTCGCTTTTCTGCGACTCTGGGGACCGTCCGACCAGGGGATTCAAATGGTAAAGGCGCAGATCCAGGCGCTCGCCAAGCCAGCTTAAAAGGTGCGTGTGATAGGCGGATATCTGGGAGATGCCGAAGAAATGAATCGCGCGCCCTGTCAACTCCGATGGCCATTCGCTCTTCGGCCGGGTCGCGGTCATGACTTCATTTGCATATTGCGGCAGCGTCTTGAAT